>Ga0315289_10006000_pt1 | contig 17880 bp, 14 predicted proteins | sample YL17G11_40_MG_FD_203452 | JGI IMG/M metagenome (GOLD analysis project Ga0315289, IMG submission 203452) | Sediment microbial communities from Yellowstone Lake, YNP, Wyoming, USA - YL17G11_40 | ecosystem: Environmental > Aquatic > Freshwater > Lake > Sediment | place: USA: Wyoming | collected... | reverse complement strand
TGCCTGAGCGTCCTTAGCAAATAGCTTTGTGTGTCAAGCTCCGCCAGGGAGGACCTCAAGCCGGCATCTCCCGCCCAACTTGCCAGAATGGGACAGCCCTTCTTCGCAACAACAATCGTCTGGTCGCGCTCGGGCAGGGGCTCCCCGACCGGGACGACCGGCAGAAGTCGCCCCGTTCGGAGATATACGTAGCGACGAATCTCGCGCGCTGCTAATGTCTCCAACACCGAAGCATTCGTCGGGCAGACAATCGCCGCCTTTTCTCCACTCGCCAGTGCGCCTTCCGAACTGAAGACGGGCACTGCTCTCAACAGCACGGCGGTAAAAACAAGAAATGCGTACCTGCGAGTCATGGCATCTCCCTTCTGTAACGGGTTCCACGTCTCAACCTCCTATCTAAACCGACGCGTTCGATCCGCGCGGTTTCTGTCAACGTCCGGGGCAATTCACAGCGTCGGGAAAGTACCACGCTCAGTATCTCAAAGGCGCCGGTCTCCACTCGAAGTGGCTATACTTGTCTTGCCTGCCCACTTTGATGAAGCGACGGCTTACGACGGGCGACGTTTTCTCGCCCGCGTCAGCGGCATATTCGACGACCAAAAGGCAGCCGCCGCTTTCCCGAGGCAACTGGATTCTTGCGGGGATGTATTGTTTGCCAAACGCCGGAATAGAGACGCTCAGTGACTGGCGGCTGACTTGTTGCCCGTCCGAATTCAGCAATTTCACCACAGCTTCGCCGCCGACCGGGTGACCGTAGTCGTTTACTCCGACGAGGTTGAAGGTCAATTCTGAGTCGGGAGAGTAAGGCGCGACATGTTTGGTGTACCGCCCGTCCGGGAGGTCTATGAATACCGCGGCAGGCGAAAAGCAGTGAGCAAACCAGTCCAGGGTCGGTCCCGGGCGCAGTTCCTTGATCGGGCCGACGAACCAGTCGCCCGTGAAACCGTAGTTGTTCGTCAGGTAACAGAAGCACAGCACCCCCGCCAGCGTGCGTTCCGCTCGAAGCCACTCCGTCTCCAGTTGGAGCCAGTACGCCTGGAAGTTCCAGCGGTCCTCCGGCGAGGCGTCTTTCCCCAAGTAGAAAGCGTAATTCTTCTCTGTGAGCTTGGCTGGCCGGCCATCTCGCCACAGCCAGACCCAGCCGTATTCGTTCACCAACTGGGCGGCGCTGGAATGGAGGTTGTTCTGCCAGGTCTCCTCCCAATCATCCAGATCACCGAGCGAGTACGGATTTCGCGTGTAGTATCCCTCGAAATCCTGGCGCCAACTGCCGACGCGGTACGGATGGGGCTCGTCCATCTCATCCAGCGTCATGTGCTCCGATGTCATGTATCCTGCGTCCCAGATGCGCGTGGGGTCGAGCTTCTTCAGGTCGGGGATCAGGACGTTGCCGATGAACGGGTCCCAGTTCTCATTGATGGCGTCCCAAATCACGATGCTGGGATGGTTGCCGTCCGTCCAGACCCAGTCGGTGTATTCGGTTCGGATTTGGTCGTCCCATCCGTGGTTCTGCCAGTAGAGCCATTCGTTTTGGAGCAAAAGTCCAGACTCGTCGGCGATGTCGTACCAGAAGCTCGGTGCGACACCGACGCAAATGCGCATCGCATTCCAGTGGAGGCCCTTGGGAATGTCAGCCAGCAGTTTCTTGACCCAGGCGCGATCCCAGGGCAGAGCCCCGCACTCGGGGTCCTCGAAAAACCGATGCAGTGTAATGTTTGTTCCGCGGAGAATAAGTTTCCTACCGTTCAAATAAAAGTGTTTCCCCTGGCGCTTAAAATCGCGCATTCCAAAATGGACCTCCACCCTGTCGCTGACAGCATCCTTGTCGTGCAGGACAACTTCCGCGGCATAAAGAAATGGGGCGTCCGGCGTCCAGAGGCGCGCCTGGTTCATAGGAACGTCAATGGCTATGGGAGTCAGGTTGTCACGTCTCGCGTTCAAGCTCTGCACGACCGGAGGGCCGATGACTTTTCCGCTGATTTTCTCGCGAACGGTCATCGAAACCCGACACAAGTCCTCCATGGGGTCGCCGTATTGAACCTGAGAATAGTAGAAGCTGCGCACAAGAACCTTGGCGGTCACCTTCTTTTCTGCGACGCTCGGCAGCACTAACACCCGATGCGCGCGAAGCCGACCAGTAAACGAAATGGAAACATCATCCCAGATGCCCGGCAGATAGGCGATTTTTTCCTTGTCGGTTCCCCCCGCTGCGGCGCTGGGCAACCACGCGCGGTCGCCGACGCGAATGAGAAGCTCGTTCATCTCGCCGAACCGAATGCCTCGCGTAACAGGAAACTCCACCGGAGTGTAACAGGAAATGGACGTTCCCGCGTCCATTCCGTTAACAAAGACCTGCGTTACGTACATGCTTTTGAGAAGGCAGACGACGGCTTGACTATTCTTTAGCTCCGCCGGAACATGAAAGCCCCGGCGATACCAGTTGTAGCGCGGCTTGTAGTCACCCGTGAGGAGAGCATCAAACTGGTCAACTTTCGGCTCGGCGAGGTGAATCAGACCAGGAACGGGAATCTTTCGCGTGAACCGTTCGGGAGGAAACGCATTCTCTGTCTGTTCAAAATCCCACGTGCCGTTCAGGTTGATGACAGTGCGGCCTTCCTGCGACGCCTGACCGAAAGAGCTATGCAATAAAGCCAAAAGAAGCGATGCGATTTTTGTTCCCATGGCCAGACTCCTGTGAAACGGTTGTGCAAACTTCGTTCCATCCGATGCCCGCTTTCTGCGATAGAAACGCAAAGTTGGGTGTCCCCCTGTCGGTTCTTCAAATGGGTTGTACGCTGGTATCGTTCGATTACTGACTTCCTGGCTTTTTTCCCTTATTAACCCGCTTCGAATCCGCCAAGACGCGCCGGAAACCCGCTGGTCGGGCGGCAGCAGCGGCCCTAACCTTCAATTTTACACCATAGCCGCACGACTGACTGGGTAAAATTACGCGAGTAAGGTATGGCCTCAGTCTCGGGTGGAAAAGGCGGGGCCTCTTAGTGTCTTGGTGTCTTGGTGGTTGGCAGGTACTTGCCGGGGGGGATTGTAACCACAAAGACACAAAGGCACAAAAGCGCCCTCTCGGTGTTCTGTGCGGCAACGGGCCGCCATCAAGACGAAACCGTACAGGCCGCCAAATCGCGTGCCGCCCGAGAGTGAGGGATTACCGAGTAAGTGCTCCCATTCCTAAGTTCCATAACGCATTGTTTGGACACCCTCCCCAGGGTGTGGCTGCGTAATCGTGGCATATCTGGCAGGACTTCCTTCATTCTCCTCGCAGCGTGGCTTCTCAGGTGCCATTCCCATTCTGCTGCCGGGCTTCAGCCGGCAGAACCCTTAGCCACCTGCTTGAGCTGGTGGTCTTCGGATGCCCCGTTTCCGTCCTGGGAGCCGGCTTCAGCCGGGCTTCTCGAACAGAGGATTCATCCCGAGCCTGCCACGGAAATACAACTACACCCCCTCCCCATGAGCCCAAACATGGCGCCCGATACCCCCGGAGCACCCTGCCCGACAGGACTCGGCCCAGGACCTGCACGCCCCGGCACTCAGCTTGGCTCTCCTGCGCCCTTTTTATCGGATGCAGTCGCTTCAGTAGCAAGGAGTCAGCGTTAGCATAATATGGTGGAGACACGATTAGGGAAAAAGAATGGCGCGCCCGGGGGGATTTGAACCCACGACACCAGGATCCGGAGTCCTGTGCTCTATCCGGACTGAGCTACGGGCGCGCATGCGGGAAGTTGTGTTGGGGGAGCGAGTTAGGTCTTCTGCCTTCTTGAGGACACTTTCCCGATTTGGGCGGTTGTGACATACAGTGACGGATTTCTCCTGACATCGTGTTAATTTTCGATTAGCGACTGTTGAATTATAACTGGCCCATAGACTGTCAACAAGGTAATTTCGGCATGGGTCGTATGGCCTCAGTCTCGGGTGGAGGAGGCGAGGCCTCTTCGTGTCTTGGTGTCTTGGTGGTTGGGATGTGCCGGCCGAGGGGGTTGTAACCACCAAGACACAAAGGCACAAAGGCGCCGTCTCGGCGTTCTCTGCGGGAACGGGCCGGCATGAAGACGAAACCGTATGGGCCACTAAAGCGCGTGCCGCCCGAGAGTGAGGCATTACCATGGGTCTGTTCATACGGAAGCGAAGGGACGTCTACTGGACTGATTTTAGTATCCGCGGTCGTCGCCCCGAGTGCGGATCGGGAAAGTGACCAAAGGCTATGTTGAGAGGTTGGCCACCGAACTCCGCGCCAGAATGCTTTTGGGCAGCGCGATTCCACGCTCACGCGGTCCGTCTGTGACGAGCCTATCCCTCCTCATGGAAAGAAGTCTTCAGGTGTCCTCCTCGAACAATGCCCCTCGGACGCTGGAGAGGGAAAAAGAGGCTCTGAGAATATTCATCGGCAGTCCGGGTGTGGAACAGCTTTCCGGTATCACCCCCGTTCTCATGGAGGATTACAAAGCACGCATGCTGAAAGGAGTGTCGGCTCGGACTGTCAGCATTGAGGTAGGGGCAGTCAAGACGATGCTGAATCGGACGGTGGAGCTTGGCCTTATTCCCACAAATCCCATTGCCTCTGTGCAAAAAATCAAGGGACCGTCGAGAAAGGGGTGTGGCTGTATTTGAGTGGGCGTGCACGGGGCGATGGGACCGCAGCTGCCAGGGCCTCGTGCCTGGACCCGCGTGTACCGCCGGCATCTTGTCCCGCCATTGGCGGGAGGGCATCCTGCCCCGGTTCGACTCCGCCAAGGTGAGACAGGTTGGCCGCGCGGTCGCCGCGTGAGGGCGGGACGCCCTCACGACTGCCGGCGGGACGCCAGCGTTACGCTTGCTGGCTACCACGGGGTCAGGGGCCCGGCACCCACAAAGTACGCCGCTCAAAAGTAGCCGCACCCCGGCAAAGGGGCTTGATTAGCGGCGAGGCGCACGTTAGTATCACTGTGGGACGCAAACTCGGTGAAATCCATTGCCTCGGACAATGATTCTTTTGCGAAAGGAGAATGGAGATGAGGTCAACAGCGATAGGTCTTGCGATGCTCAATGACGAGAGGGAGCACGTTTACACGCAGAACAACCCGGAGAATATGCGAGTGGTGCAGAAGTGGGCGGAGATTATCCGCAAGAACATCGTCAACGTGGACGGGACGGCGCCAGACGTGGTGGTCGGGTCGGAGATTATCACAAGCCCTCGAGTCGCACAGAAAGTCGGCGAGGAGCTCAGTCGAGCCAACTGCAAGCAGATTATCATGTGCTACAACGTATGGAATTTTCCGTTCTTAGCGTGGCCCTTCGTCAACAGCGTCGGAAGAGATTTGCCTATCCTGAGCCTCTCGAACAACAACGGGCAGTATCCGGGAAACGTGGGGCTTCTGGCGACGGATGGCGCATTGCGTCAAGCGGGCTTTCGGACGCACAGAATAGTCGGAGAGATGGATGATCCGGAGACGCTGGCAAAGGTCTTCGACTGGATTCGCGCGGCTCAAGCTGTCACGACGATGAAGAATGAGGTTTATGGTCTTTACGGCGGGCACTCCATGGGGATGGAGACCGGCTATTTTCATCTCACAACGACGATTAAAGCCCTCGGCACCACGACGCAGCAGATTGACCAGCTATGGCTCGTCAAGGAGATGGAGAAGGTGGATGAGAAGGAGGTCGCGGCGGGGCTGAGATGGTTCGAGAAGCTCCTCGGAAAACGCCTCAAATACGACGGGAAGATGCTCACGCCGGAAACGCTCAAGACACAAATCAGGCTTTACTTAGCGATGTGCGCTGTCAACGAAGAGAAGGGGTTCGATTTTTGCGGGCTGAAGGGGCAGAGGGAACTGACGGAGCACGTTTGCCTCGGCGACGTGCCGGAGATGCTTGTGAACGACCCGTACGATTGGCGCGGACCAAAGGAGTCGGTTGTCTGCGCGACGGAAGCCGACGCGGACGCTGCATTGACGATGCAGTTGATGAAATACATTACGGGCGGGCTGCCGGCTCTGTTCATGGACGTGAGGCTGTACCATCCCGGCCTCGACCTGTGGGACTGGTGCAATTCGGGCAATCACGCAAGTTATTATGCGGCGCAGAGTTTCGACCCGGAGGAGAACTTCAAGACCGTGACGTTCCATCCGGCACTGGAGTTTTATTTCAAGGCGGGCGGGGCGTCCGTCGAGTTCGATGCGGCGCCGGGGGAGATGACGTTTGCGCGGCTCGGACTCTGGGACGAGAAGCCGTTCATGGTCGTCGTCCACGGGGAAAGCGCCAAGCTGTCCGCGGCCGAGAGAAAAAGGCTTAAGAACATGACAAATCCGACGTGGCCGCACGTCTATGCGAGGCTCGATTGCTCGTTTGACGAGTTTCTGACCGTGTTCCCTGCGAACCACGTCCAGGGGGTTCCTGGCGACCGAGTGAGAGCGCTCGTCAACGCTTGCGAAATCTCCGGGATCAAGCCCATCGTCCTCGGCCCACGCGGCAAAGACCGCATCCCCCCCATCTGGGAGCGCGTGTGAGAGGGGCCACAGGGGATCCAAGGGGGGGCATTGCGGACATCGCCGCTTTCTCGCTGTTCACGGGCTGATTTGGCGGAACCATGAGCGCTCGAAAAAGGAATTGACAGTGCCCCTTCAACGTGTTTACATTGTAATCACATTCGGAGGCATGTCCACCATGAAATCCAAAATCGTGAAAATCGGTAACTCGCGGGGAATCCGAATCCCCAAACCTTTTATAGAGCAAACGGGACTCGGCGAGGAAGTTGAGATTCAAGTCGAGGGGAACCGTCTAATCATCGGGACAGCGGCCCGCCCCCGCGCGGGGTGGGAAGCAGCCTTTCAGAAGATGGCAAACGCGGGCGACGATGCCCTGCTCGATGGGGATGTACAGGTTCCGACGTCGTGGGAAGAAGCTGAGTGGGAATGGTGATAAACCGTTTTGAGGTTCATCTGGTGAATCTTGACCCGACGGTCGGCCGTGAGATCAAAAAGACCCGGCCCTGCTTGGTCATTTCTCCCGACGAAATGAATCACCATATTCGTACTGTCATCGTGGCGCCAATGACGACGAAGGGGCGGGGTTATCCGACGAGAGTGCCATGCAGATTCAAGGGGAGGTCAGGCCAGATCGTTCTCGACCAGATTCGGACTGTTGATTCGGCACGTCTGGTAAGGAAATTGGGCAAAATAAGCCGCAGAACCGCATCGGAGGCGCTCGCGGTTCTTCAAGAAATGTTCGCGGAGTAGCACCGGCCTCCACCGAGCTCCCGAACCCGGCCACGTCAGTCAATGCGAATGGGATACTTGCCGTACTTTCGTGTGGCGGCGATGATGGTTTTGACGTTCTCGACGGGGGCGTAGGCGTCAATCTCGCAGCCGGGCATGACGACGGCCGTCGTGTAAGGCGTCGTGTACTTAATGAAGTCCTTGACCATCTGCTCGACTTCTTCCGGGGTGCCGTGGCAGGCGAGCTGGGTTGCAGGGGCATGCCGCGCTGAAGAGGGGGCGCCCCTTTCTATGCCCATTGCCCCGGTACCCGATCCCATCACTTTCCCTGTCTAACCGGGCGTCTTGTACACAGGCTCGGTGAAATCCCGGAACCAGCGAAGCTAATTCTCCGAGGAGACCTAAGGCAGTTGCTCGGTGCGGTAAAAGCGAAGGCGGGCCCCTGAAGGCGGCCCGAGGGCGTGGTGGCCGTCGTCGAGCCAGGCGTTGAAGCCCGTGCCTGAGGCGGGCAGGATGGGGTACACAGACATCCATGCCAGGGCATCATCGGAAACCCATACCCTGTAGGTCTTCCCGTCCACGCTAAGCCATTCAACGACAGGCCGTTCGGGGGTGCCCGCGATGGACACGGCTCGGTCCCGGAGCACCCCGGGATCCCGGCGAAACCTCTGAATCCTATGGTTTTCAGTGTCGGCGACCCAGACATCACCCACGCGATCAATTGCTATGCCTCTCGGTTCCTCGAACTGTCCATACCCCGATCCCCTGCAGCCCCATTCGGCGACGAACCTCCCGGAAGAATCGAACTTCTGAATTCTGTGGTTCCATGTGTCCGCCACGTAAACATATCCCCACGGATCCACGGCTATCCCTATCGGAAAGTCGAACGTTCCCTCTCCATCGCCCCAGGTCCCCCATTTGCCGAGAAAGTTCCCCGAGGAGTCGAACTTCTCAATTCTGTGGTTGCCGCTGTCGGCGACGAAGACGTTTCCCCAACGGTCCACTGCTACGCCGCCGGGCGCGTCGAACTCTCCATCGTCGGAACTCTCCCATCCGCGGCCCCACTTGGTCAGCAAGTTTCCCCAAGAATCGAACTTCTGAACCGTGCAGGTTGCGCAATCGGCAACGAAGACGTTTCCGCATGAATCAACCCCTATGCCGCTGGGCCGAAACAGCGGGACGCCCCACCTCGCAAGGAAATTGCCGGAGGAATCGAATTTCTGTATCCTGTCGTTCCAGGGGTCCCCGACGTAAACGCACCCCCATGCGTCCACCGCTATGCCGCAAGGCTCGTCAAATTCTCGATCTCCAGAGCCCTGTGAACCCCACATCGCCAGCAAGCTCCCCGAAGAATCGAACTTCTGGATCCTGTTGTTACCCTTGTCTGTAATGAAGACATTTCCATGCAAATCTACCGCGGCGTCCCGAGGACGACAGAACTCGCGTTCGGCAGACCCGTAGGAACCCCACGCGGCCAGCAGGTATCCCGAGGAAGTGAACTTCTGAATGCGGTGGTTCCCGGTGTCTGCGACGAGGATGTTGCCCCATGCGTCCACTGCCAGGTCCGTCGGGCGTTCAAAGTCTCCCCCACGGGCACCGTTTACGCCCCATTTCATCAGGAAGTTCCCCGAGGAGTCAAACTTCTGAATTCTGTTATTCCCTCTGTCTGCGACGAATATGCTCCCCCATTGGTCAACAGCGACGCCGCCTGGCGCCTGAAACTGCCCGTCGCCGGAGCCCTGGCAGCCCCATTCACTGATAAAGCCCCCGGAAGAATCGAACTTCTGGATTCTATGGTTCCAGGTGTCAGCGACGAAAACGTAACCGGTTTCATCTACTGCTATGCCCTCAGGGCCGCCGGTCCCGTGGAAGCCCGCGCCGAACTGCCCCTCGCCGGAGCCCTTGCAGCCCCATTTGCCGAGGAACTCGCCAGAGGGGTCGAACTTTTGGACTCTGCGGTTGCCGGATTCCACCACGAAGATATTCCCGGACGAATCGAGCGCTATGTCCCAGGGAAGAATGAATTCGCCATCGTCGGAACCGTAGGAGCCCCACTCGCTCAGGAATCTTCCGGAGGGGTCGAAGACCTGGACCGAATGGGTGTTGCCCTGGACGATGAGCGCATTTCCGGACGAGTCGGTGGCTATGGCCCACGGAGCCCAGAAATCCGGGTCATCGAAGGGCCCGGGGCCCCAGGCGGTCAATAGATTGCCGGAGGAATCGAACTTCTTAATCCGATGGTTGTCGGTGTCCGCCACAAAGACATTCCCGAACGCATCCACCGCTATGCCTCGCGGCTCTTCGAAGTGCCAGGCCTCGGGAACGCGTGGCCAGACTTCCACAACCGAGTACGACTCGGGACCGTCGGCGCCGACCATGGCGGGACACAGGCAAGCGAAACAGAGTATCAAGATGGGCAGCAAGGCCGGTCCCCTCTCTGGCTGCTCTCGAAAAACATCCACGCTTTTCATAACGCAATCCCTTTTTGTTGTTATCCCTTTACAGTCAATCCTATATCACGAGTATGGCGGCCCGGCGAGACACAGAAGCAAAGCTTTTCCCAGGCGGGTTTTTTGGGTTTGCAGTCCCAAGATTCGCGTCGGCACGTCGGGCGCTTGTGTTTCCGTGCCGTGTACAGCCCCACCGCAACCTGCCCTGCGGAGCGTCGCGGCCCCGCGGAGGCATCGGGTGAGCACCGTGCACCGCGTTCGCCCTCAATTTATCCGAATGGGATACTTTCCGTATTTGCGGGCGGCGGCGATGATGGTTTTGACGTTCTCGACGGGGGCGTAGGCGTCAATTTCGCAGCCGGGCATGACGACGGCTGTCGTGTAAGGCGTCGTGTACTTAATGAAGTCCTTGACCATCTGCTCGACTTCTTCCGGGGTGCCGTGGCAGGCGAGCTGGGTTGTGGGGGCATTCATCGCGCACCTTTTCCCGGCGAAGAGTTTAGCGATGGACTCGAACCACTCCGGCCACGTCAAGGTCTGGCTGTAATACGGCATGTCGTACTGGACGGCGTCCACGGCGTCGAGGTTCGCGAGCCACTGCATCGCTTCGGGTAAATTGTGCCCGCAGATGTGCCACATGACGTTGGGGAAAATGGTTTTTGCTTTCTTGATGAACTTCTCGTCCACGTCGCCGAATTCCTTGAGCTGCTTTGGTCCCCAGGTCCTCGCCCCGCCAAACCCGCAGAAGAACTTGCATCCGTTCTTGTAGGCGAAATCTCTGTAGAAATCGAGGGCGGCGAGCCTCTCGTCGAGGCAGAGGTTAAGGTAGTGGCGGATTTTTTTTGGCTCGGTGATGAGCCACTTGACGAATTTCTGGACCTCGACGATGGTCTCGGCATAATTCGTGGGCGTGGCGGCGCCGACGATGACCGGGACAACTCGGTCCATCTTCTCCTGAAACTCCAGGAGCTGAAGCATGTGCGGCGTGTAATGCGTCACCGCTCGTGAATCGCTGAGATACCTCTCGAACGCTCTTGTCTCGTAAAGCTCTATCGCCTCGTCGAGAGTCTCGGCGATGGGCTTAAAAAGAACGTAATCCTTATCGCCGCGAAGGACGAATTTCTCCGCGCGCTTCTCTTTTGGGATGAAGTTTTCGAGCTGGTGTCCGATGTCGAGGTACATCCATAGCGCATCGGTGCGAAGGTCCGCCCACGTCTTGATGACCGCATCCGTGGCTTTTTCGGCGTCGAGGTAAACTTCGGGATGAGTGTACCCCGCGTACGTGACTTGCCAGTAGTCCAGCTCCGGCGCCACCGGCACAATGTCCGGTTGCTTGAGATGAAAAGCTGCCTCCATGCGTTCCCAGTGCGTCATTTTTCCGATGGGTGCGAGCTTCCCCTTGAGCCTCTTGACCCACTTATCAACAAGTTCGCTCATCGCTCCTCCTTCATCTTTCGGTCATCGCCCTTGCGGGCGAGAATGATTGTCGGAAAAGGTTTGTTGTACCGAGCACTGCTTGTCAGGCTTCACTCAGTTCCGTCACGAGCTTTCTCATCTTCTCGACGGCTTCCCAGGCGTTGTCGCTGGCGTCGTCGGCGCCGAGCCTTCTCGCCGCCTCGGGAGTGACGGACGGCCCGCCGCAGATAATCTTGACTTTATCTCTCAGGCCGGCTTCGGTGATTTTTCTGACCGTTTCTTTCGTGTGCATGAAAGTGGCCGTCATGTAGGTTCCGAGGCCGACGAGCTGCGGGCGATGGGCTTTGATTGCCTCGACGAATCTCTCGTCGGCGACCGGCGCGCCGAGGTCAATCACGTGAAAGCCCGCCGCCTCAAAGACCGGGATAGCGACGTCCTTTCCGACGGTGTGAACGTCGCCGTGGATTGTGCCTATGACCATGGTTCCCTCGAAGCGGTCTCTGTCGCTCGGCTTGATGTGCGGGCGAACGACTTCAAGCCCTGCGTAGTAAACATCGCAGGCAACCAAGACTTCCGGGAGATAGACTTCGGCGCACTTGAATTTCTCGCCGATGACCTGCATTCCTTTCGAAAGCCCGTCCGCGATGATCTCATACGCCGGAATGCCGACGTGCAGAGCTTCTTTGGCCAGTCTTTCTCCGGCGGCGACGTCAAGCTTCTGCACGGCGTCCGCCAGCGCCCGCAGAATTTCTCCTTTCTCCATATTGCAGTTCTCCTTTCTGAGCAGTGAGCGTCTGAGTTAGAAAGCCCAGCCACGCCCGAGACTAACGTTCTGTGCCCTGTCGTGGGAGTCGGAGTCCCGCAGAGGGGCGCCCCGTGTCACTTATCCGCCATCGGCGCTGGGCCGGGGAATGCACCGACCGAGAATGGTAATGGTCACGTCTGTGGCTGGTCCACCACGTGCCTTGTCGGCGGCATTGTAACGCATAAGGGCCAAAGCTTCGACAAAAAATGGCGCGGATGCGTAGTGGCCCACTTATGCAGGGCAGAGGCCCCAGACAAGAAGCCAGGAGTTCGACAAGAAAACAGGATGGACCGGATAATCCTGAAAATCCTGTTTATCCCGTCCGATATTCCTGCGAGGTCCGTGCGTTCTCTGGCCCGAAAATCACCACTATGCGGCCGGGGGGGCTTCTTTCTGCGGGGTAGGTGTGTCACGAAGCCGCCAGCACGCAAAATCGGGACTGCTTGGCTTGCCATTTTGGAGTGCTGTGGCTTGCCACAGCCGGGAGTGCCGCATTCCAGAGAGACCCACTTGCCCCCGTCAACGCGCGGTGGCATTGTGGATGCCACGCACCCAGGATGTTCATCGTCTCCGGGTGCACGAAGTTCGTGATAGACTGCGGTGATTGCCGCCTATGATTGAGAAGGCACGCGGAGGCGGCAGTTTGCAGAGCAGACTGAACGGCCCGTCGGCGTGGGACTCACCGGTGCTGCGCAGGATCGAGTGGATTCTGTGTTCCCGAAAGAGTTTGACATGGGGTGCCAGTGATTTATCATTCCTGGCCGAAGAACAGAGAGAATGGAACGGCGTTCGACGAGTCAGGCGAGAAACGAAAGGGAGGGTAGCGATGAGACGCGAATTGGTATCCGGGCGGATTGTTGCCGCGCTGAGCATTTTTCTCGTTGTTGTGTCCGCGGCTTGGCGAGTTTGGACACAGGAAGACATTCGAGAGATGAAGCTGAAGGACTGGCAGCCGCGCGCGATGCTCGTGACGAAAGTGACGGAGGCGCCAAAGCCCGCGTTTCCGGTGATTGATGCACACAACCATCTCGGTGGCTACCGCGATGTGAACCGGTGCCTTCAGGAGATGGATGCGGCGGGGGTGAGGGTCGTCGTGAACCTCGATGGAGGGAGCAACCTCGACGAGATAAAGAAGAGCCTCGACAGGTGGGATAACGCGCACCCTGGGAGATTCCTGACGTTCGCCCTGATTGATTGGCGTGGGCTCGACGAGCCGGGGTGGGGCGAGAGGGAAGCGAAGAACCTTGCCAAGGCATTCGAGGTCGGCGCGAAAGGGCTGAAGTTTCACAAGAGCTTAGGGCTGTGGGTCGAGCATAAGGATGGGACGCTCCTTCGCATAGACGACCCGATTCTCGAACCCGTCTGGGAAACGTGCGCGAAGTACAAAAGGCCGGTCATCATTCACACCGCGGACCCCGCCGCTTTTTTCACTCCGCTTGACCGGTTTAACGAGAGGTGGCACGAGCTGAACGCTCACCCCGACTGGCTTTTCTACGGCGATAAATATCCCTCCCACGACGAACTCCTCGAGCAGCGCAACCGCGTCATTGCCCGGCATCCCAACACAATCTTCCTTGCCGCCCACTTCGGGGAAAGCCCCGAGAACCTTGCCACCGTCGGGAAATGGCTCGACACATACCCGAATCTCTACGTGGACATAGATGCGCGAATCAGCGAGCTTGGTCGGCAACCCTACACCGCTCGTCGGTTCTTTATCAAATATCAGGACAGAATAACCTTCGGGACCGACACGCCTCCGTGGAGAGACGCCTATCGCATTTATTACCGCTTTCTCGAGACCGACGACGAGTATTTCGACTGCTCGGCAAGCCATCACCTCCAGGGCTTCTGGATGATTTACGGAATATACCTCCCCAAGGAAGTCCTGGAGAAGGTCTATTACGAAAATGCCATGAAGGCGCTCTACGGACTTGACCCGAAGATCCTTCTCGGCGAGGGGACAAAGTAACTTTCCGGTTGGGACAACGAGCTCGCTAAACTACCTCGGCCCCGGTGTACGGTGGGAAGCGGGTAGTCGTCAGAACGTTGGGCCGATTCGGTTGATGGCGAATTCTCTACAGCGGTTGATTTCGGAAGCGGTCTGCCTGCCGTTGCAGACCTCGACGAGGAAGTCGAATATCTCGTCTGCGACCTCTTCCATTTTCGCTCCCCTGATAATCCTGCCCGCGTCTATGTCGGTGAACTCTCTCATCTTCCGATAAGTCCTGGTGTTGGAAGAGATTTTGATTACGGGGGCGACGGGATTGCCGAGAGGCGTTCCGAGGCCGGTCGTGAACAGGACGAGATTTGCCCCGCCGGCGACCATCCCGGAGACGGATTCGCAATCGTAGCCTGGGGTGTCCATCACGACGAGCCCTTTGCTCTTCGGAACTTCAGCATAGGCGACGAATTCCCTGATTTCGGAATGCCCTCCCTTGGCGATGCAGCCAAGTGATTTCTCTGCGGGGGAACTCAAGCCGGCCCTGATGTTCCCCGGCGAGAGGTTGACGCGTCCCTCGCCGCCGACGTGTCTTGCCATTTGTGCGTATTCCGCAATCCGGGAGAGGAGCTTTCGCCTCACCGCCTCGTCGGGAATTCTCGGCGCGAGTGGCGCTTCCGCACCAATCATCTCCGGGATTTCGGCAAGAATCGTCGTGGCGCCGAGCCTCACAAGTCTATCGCTGACGAGGCCAACGGCAGGGTTGGCTGTAATTCCGGAGAAAGGGTCGGAGCCGCCGCATTTCAACCCCACCTTAAGAGCGGCTATGTCGCACTCTTCATGCCGCTGACGCTTCACGAAGTCCTTCATCTGGCGAAGACTCTCGACGGCTAACTCCATGATCCGGCTGATTTTGCCGACCTGCTGGATGACGAGGGTTTTCACAATTCTATTATGGGCGGGAATTCGCGCTGCGATGTCCTCTGCGCCTGTCGTTTCGCAGCCGAGCCCGACGAGAAGGACTCCCCCGACGTTCGGGTTGCTGCACGTTCCGCTGAGTGTTCGGAGGATTTGCTCCGTATCCTCAGCGTGGTGGGCGCAGCCGTGCTGGTGCGTTATCGGGATGACGTCGTCATCCGCCAAAGCGATTCGTTCAACAAACGAATTCGCGCACGAGACGGAGGACATGACGACGATGTGATTGCGAATCCCAACAGAATCCGCGCTTCTTCGGTAAGCGTTGATTGTAATCGCGCTCATGTCGCTTAAGCACCCGAACGCAGAGAAGAACTCGCCATGTTGTGAATGTGAACGCAATCGCCGGGATGAATCTCTACACTTGCCTCGCCGATCGGGTATCCGTATTTATAGATTCTGTCCCCCGGGCGAATGTGGCTAAGCGCCATCTTGAATCCCGCCCTGATGTCCTCGGCGACGGTGATAACAACCGTCACGTCGGGCGACGAGAAGGCGTACTCTCCCTTCGGCATATCGAGCAACGCCGTGGCGACGTTGTCCTTTTCGTTCAGGACAACCGCATAATCAGTGAGCTTTCGTTTTTTCTGCATTGCCAACCCGTGTGCGGGTGCGATTCGGCGCAAGGCCCGTGCCCCCCGCGTGGGACACTGCCGGGTCGCATTATATCAGTCGAGGGGGGCACGACCAAGCGGAGTCTCGACCCGTACCGGCGGAAACGCATGCCACATAAACACAACGCCGCCCCCAGCATCAAGGCTTTTGCAGAAAACTGGTGGAAGTGGTATTGTGTCCAATGCTATGAGTGCGAGCGGCGAGAGCCGTCGCGTGACCAACTGACCGAGCCACAAGGATAACGAAAGAGGAGAAAAGATGAGAAGGCCCAAGAATTCCGATTCCAACGGTCGGCGGGGAATCGCTCGACGGGAAATGCTCGTCGGGATGGCGGGGGCGGCGATGGGGGCTTTTGGCCTCGCCAGCAATGGCGTGGCAGAACAGTCCAGGAACGAAACCCGAGGCGCCACGAAGGGAAGGGTCAACCAGTCCATCGCGCTATGGTGCTTTGAGAAATACTGGGACCTTGAAAAGCTCTGCCAGATTGCGAGGGACCTCGGCTGCAAAAGCATTGAACTCGTCCCGCCGGAGAACTGGACAACGCTGAAGAAATACGGGTTGGTCTGCGCTCTCGTGTCCTCGCACCTTTTCGTGCGGGGGATGAACAACCCGCTCCACTGGGACGAGTGCCTTACCGCAATGGAAAAGGCGATAGACGATGCGTCAGCCGCGGGCTTCAAGAGCGTCATCACCTTCACCGGCTACGGCGACACGTCCGGCAAGGAGAAGGGGAGCAAGGTTGACCCCGACGAGGGCGCGAAGAACTGCGTCAACGGATACAAGAAAATTATCGGCCACGCCGAAAAGAAAAAAGTGAATCTGTGCCTCGAGCAACTCAACACCCGCGACGACACCCACCCGATGAAAGGACACCCCGGTTACCAGGGCGACCACGTGGACTACTGCATGGACATCATCAAGAAGGTTGGTTCGCCGAACATGAAGCTGCTCTTCGATGTCTATCACGTCCAGATTATGGACGGCGATTTAGTGCGGCGAGTCAAGCAATACGGTGAGTATATCGGGCACGTCCACGTCGCGGGCAATCCCGGCAGGGGCGAGCTCGACGAGAAACAGGAAATCAATTTCCCTGCGGTTATGCAGGCTCTTCTCGACGTGGGCTACAAAGGTTACGTCGGGCACGAGTTCATCCCCACACGAGACCCGCTGGAAGGGCTTACGCAGGCGGTCAAGCTTTGTGACGTGTGAGCCGTCACGGTTATCAGCCTCGTCCGCCGGAAGACAACGAGCGCCGGGAGGGTCCGCCTTCTCGACCGAGGAAGAAATCATCTCGGCGCGGTCGGAGCCCCAAGGTCGCCCGCCGCGAACTGGATTGCGTCGAGATAGAACCGCAGAATCGTCGGGTTCCACCATATCTCTGTTCGATGGCCAATCGCGCAATAAAACACTCGCCCATTCCCGTACTGCCGCACCCATGCGAGGGCGAAATCGTTGTCCTTCCGATAAATCCACTTGACCTTCATGTTCGTCGTTGAAGTATCGAGCGACAGGAGGACGCGGACTTTCTGACGGGAGTAAGGTTCACGGAACTGAAAAATCTCCTCGGCGATGCGGAACTTTTTTCCCCGGAATGCGGCGAGGAGCGGATGGTCTGGCTCGTCGAGCTTGACGCCTACCTCCTCATTCCACGGATGCCCCCAATACCCCGCGCCGAGCAATTCTAAGAATTCGGGCCAATGGTTGTTCCCGCCGATGGCATGATGATAAGCCACAATTCCTCCTCCGTTTGACACCCACTCGAGGAGGCTTCGCCGGAGCAATTTCTCGACGGAATCGGCGTCAGGCGCGTACGTCTTGAGCTTTTCCATATCCTTCTCGGTCGGGCGAATCCAGGGGCCGTTGCTGTTGTTCATGACGATGGCGTCGAACTTCTTCAGATTCTCTGGAAGAAACATCGCCACGTCATCGCTGACGACGGGCTCGAAGGCGCCGGTCTTTTCACCGAGCAGCTTCATGGCATATTCCGCTTGCGGAATCGAGTATCCTTTGTGGGGAGATTGCTCCATGAACGGGGTGTTCCAGATGAGAACCCGGCGGGGCTTCTTCGGCGCGACGCGGGCTTTCTCCGGCGCCGCCGCCCGAATTCGCTCCGCCTGGTCTTTCATGACCTGTCCCTGCGAGGGGAAGACCACCACCAAAAGCAGTAGGGCCGCGCGGAACACGCTCCAACTACAACTACGTACCGTCATCAGATTCTCCCTTCCTTGAACAGTCCCCGTCCGCACCTCGACATCCGGTCGGACGGTCTGTTTGCGAAAATTATCTCTCTCTCGTTTCGGTGCACGGAATATTGTCCCCGGTTATTCCTGCCGCCGATGATCAGGCCTCTTCCGGTTCTGGAGGTTGGCTAAGGATCGCAGAGCTTGATTTACCGCCTGGGAGTTGGGAAATCGTTCTGCGAGATCGGACTCCAGTACGATGATGTCTGAACCCCGATGGTACATCCTGACGTAT
>Ga0315289_10005999_pt1 | contig 17880 bp, 21 predicted proteins | sample YL17G11_40_MG_FD_203452 | JGI IMG/M metagenome (GOLD analysis project Ga0315289, IMG submission 203452) | Sediment microbial communities from Yellowstone Lake, YNP, Wyoming, USA - YL17G11_40 | ecosystem: Environmental > Aquatic > Freshwater > Lake > Sediment | place: USA: Wyoming | collected... | reverse complement strand
TCCGGAAAACACTTTGTATTCCATCAAGCGCTTGATTGGCCGGCGATGGGACGACCAAGAGGTGCAGCGAGACCTCAAGGTGATGCCATTTAAAATGGTGCAATCAGGTGTGGGCGTCAAAGTCTTGATGGCTGGCAAAGAGTATTCACCGCAGGAAATCTCGGCAATGGTTTTACAGAAAATGAAAAGGGATGCAGAAGCGCGCTTAGGCGAAACCATTGATGAGGCGGTCATTACCGTGCCAGCTTATTTTGATGATTCCCAGCGCCAAGCAACCAAAGAAGCGGGCGAGATTGCTGGCTTTAAGGTGCGCCGAATTATTAATGAGCCGACAGCGGCAGCCCTCGCTTACGGCTTTGAAAAAAAGAAAGAACAGCAAATCGCTGTCTATGATTTAGGCGGTGGGACTTTTGATATTTCCATTTTGGATGTCGCAACTGACACAGTGGAAGTCAAATCCACCAATGGCGACACGCATTTAGGCGGCGATGATTTTGACAAAAGAATCATTGATTGGTTAGTCGTCGAATTCAAGAAAGACCAGGGCATTGACTTAGCAAAAGATGTGATGGCTTTGCAAAGATTAAAGGAAGCAGGGGAGAAAGCCAAGGTTGAACTATCCACAGCTACGGAAACTGAAATAAATCTGCCGTTTATTACCACTGACGCGGCTGGCCCAAAACATTTGAACATCAAATTAACCAGGGCTAAGCTGGAAGACTTAGTCGGTGATTTAATTGAAGCCACGATTGAGCCGGTGAAAAAGGCTTTGGCTGATGCGAATTTGAAAACTTCTGATCTGGAAGAAATAGTCATGGTCGGTGGTATGACTAGAATGCCGAAAGTCATTGAAACTGTGCAGAATTTCTTTGGCAGAAAGCCAAATATTAGCGTTAATCCCGATGAAGTAGTCGCTGTCGGTGCGGCTGTCCAAGCCGGTGTTTTGCAAGGTGAAGTCAAGGATGTGCTTTTACTGGATGTGACGCCATTAACCTTAGGCATTGAAACATTGGGCAGCGTTTCCACGCCATTGATTGACCGCAATACAACCATTCCGACTTCCAAATCGCAAGTATTCTCTACGGCGGCTGATAATCAGACTTCTGTGGAAATTCACGTTCTGCAAGGTGAAAGACCAATGGCGCATGACAATAAAACCTTAGGCAAGTTTATTTTATCAGGCATGCCGCCAGCACCACGCGGTGTCCCGCAAATTGAAGTGTCTTTTGACATTGATGCTAATGGCATTTTGAATGTCAAAGCCAAGGACAGGGCCACCGGTAAAGAGCAGTCTATTACCATTACCGCGTCCACGGGCTTGTCCAAAAATGAAGTGGAAAAAATGAAGCAGGACGCACAAAAGCATGCGGAAGACGATAAGAAAAAGCGTGAATTGATTGATGCCAGAAATACGGCGGAAACCTTGGTTTACACTGCGGAAAAAGCTTTGCGCGACGCTGGCGACAAGGTGCCTAAAGATACTAAAAAAGAGATTGAGGATAAAATTAAAGAAGTCAATAAGGTTAAAGACAAAGACAATGTCGCAGACATCAAAAAAGCGACTGATGAATTGTCGCAGACGATTCAGAAAATAGGGCAGGCGATGTATGGTAAAACTGGCCCACAAGGCGGTCCTTCGGCGGGCTCAGGACCTTCGGGTGCACAACCGGGCGCTAATCCTAAAGCTAAGACTGAAGAGAAGGCTAAGGATAAAGGGCCAGTTGACGCTGAATATGAAGAAGTGAAGAAGTAATCAAGAATATTCTACCGACTTTTAAGTCGGGTGCATGAATTATGGTTTTAACCATTCGGCTGATTCCCGAGAGACTTGCGCCCGAGGCGCATCCGCCTTTGGCGGAAAAGTCTCAATTCCAGCACCCCGGCTTCCGCCTCCGTTTGCACTGCGGCGGACAAGAAAGCCGGGTAGAAAACGGACGCCACGACTAGCGTTCTAAGTAAATGTATTTTCATGAATAAAAATTCGAGGAATTTAAAGCAGTTTAAATAAAACGCATAAGCGGGCTCTTTTCGGGCCCGCTTGTTCGCGAATAATTGTGAATGTCCGCTAAAGTTATAATTGTTAGTTTAAAAATAAAATGAGCGCAGGATTAATCCGGCGCCCATCAGCGATTTGTCGACTTTTCATAGAACTATTATTATTTCTATTTTTGACGTTTAAAGAAGAAGTAGTGGAGATTGAAATTTTTCTTTTTTAACATATTTGAAGAAACTAACTCCCATCCTTCTTCGCCTAGTTTATCCATTCTTTTTAACGTTCTATTCACATCATTTTCATCTGATACCGCTGCATTAATAGTAGTATACTCCCATTTTGGCATTTTATACCTCCTGTACTTTGTTATATTTTTATTTTTTAATTTTAATAATTAATAATAGTGTATTCCCTAGTTTTTGTCAAGCCTAGTTATGCACATAAGTCGTATAATGAGCTAAAATAAGGGGTTTAACAAAAAGAAATAGGAACATTCTTAAGAATGTTGGAATATTAATAATTAAGTTAGCGCGGGGCTTTTGGGCCCGCTTGTCGCTATATATAATTAATAATAATTAGCTAGGTTTTCATATAAGATGGCAAGAAAAAAATTTTACAAATATAGTAAAAATACATGGCGCGCTTTATTGCAATATGGTTTTGGGATATTTTTAAGATCAGGCCTATTTCGTTACTCAAGTAAGAAGTCTTGTTTTACTTTAAAATCTCTTAAGGAAATTCGAGACCCATTGAAGATTTGGGCTGACTACGAGCTAATCGAATTATACCTTAGAGTCGGCCTAGAGCAATATCTAAAATCTTTGTATATAAAGAAGGGTTATTTAGTTCATGAGTTTTCAAGGGATAAAAACATTGCGAAAAATGATATGTTTAATATTAGAAAAATAATTTGCAAACAAGATAAAACTGTTGATCTAATTGTATTAGGAAATCAGTGTAATTTAACGAATATTTTAGATGCGAGGATAGTAAAGAAATTGTCTAAGGTTATTGACCGAATTAGGATTAAGGGCAACTCGCCAGCACATTGGTATAGACAAAGAATAATCATTTCAATGGATGAGCTTAAAGAAAATTTAAAACTAGTAAATTATTTACATAGAAATTTATTAAAGTCCTCTAGGGGTATAAGAATGCAAATAGAAAGTGATGCTGCTAAGTGTGAATTGCTAACAAAATAATATATAAAATTAATTAAAAATAAATATAGAACTGAAAAAATTTATTGCAAATACGTGGATATAAATACAAATGGAAAAATATGGGAAAAAAATTAGGCCAAAGTTTATTTATAGCCAAAATCCATCAAAATATTTTTGGGATTCAAGTTTTTGGATTAACTTCGAAAGAATAAATGATTGTTTAGAGGATGAGGACTTTGCTCCGCTAGATATTGCTATAGAATTTAGTGGAAACATCACAGTCACTGATAAAGTTGCTAAAGAAATTCAAATAGGATATAAAAATATTGATGCCTATTCAGATAATACATATAAAGAAATAAGTGTATTCGTGACAGATGACAAAGAAAATATTAAAATTAAACAGACTGGGGAACACTCAACTTTTGTAATAGCAGGTCATTACAAAAAACCTGTATTATGTGACGATGTAAAATCTTTAAAGGAGGCATCTCGGATAAATTACGGATATATTGAGGTTTATAATACAGTTAATGTATTGGTTTGGGCAACTTCTCAAACCAAGTTTAGAGGGCTTCTAATTATAAATAAAATATATTGCTTAATGTGTGAGAAGATTAGTGGTTTCAAAAAAACATGGGAAAACAAATATCCAAAACTATACCAAAAGGGGTTTATCGCTTATTATATCGATTATGTTTTTAATATAAAATATTTAAAATTATAACTAAGAAAGAACAAATTTATGAACAACCAACAACAAGGCCAACAAATCAACATTAAAATTGAAGATTCAATTTTAAAGGGCGCTTATGCCAATGCTATGGCTGTGTCTCATTCGAAAGAAGAGTTTGTCTTGGATTTTATGAATATTTATCCATGGCAACGAGCAGGCATTGTAACGGCTAGGGTAATTACTAGCCCAGGACACATGAAGCGCATATATAAGGCACTTGAGGAGAACATCAAGAAATACGAACAGAAATTTGGTAAGATAGAAGAAGCGAAAGAGCCGGAGGGTGTTGGTTTTAAAACAACCTAGCATTTTTATTTCATGCTCTCCCAACAAGCCCAAAAAATTGATAAAGAAAAAATATGACACCAGTAGCAAAAAATCTAAATAAATTGTTGGATGAAATACGTCAGGCAATAGCGAAGAGAGGGGATATTTTATTAAAAGAGATCAATCCTGAAATAATAAAGTTGCATTCTTATTTTGAATATTTAGTTAACTTAATTTTTATTATTTGCATTTATAAAGATCCAAAGAAACTTAGTGAAGATGTTAAGATAGTTGACTCTCTCCTAGGTAAAATTAGTTTTAAAACAAAAATCGACATTTTAAGAAACAATGAAATATTACCTGAAAGTCTGTTTACTGAATTGAAAAAAATTAATACAGTAAGGGGAATAACAGCTCACCCCATTGATCAAAGGAATGGAGAAATTACTGATTTTAAGAGGTTGGGGGAAATTGGTGGCGATCTGGTGCAAATAATTGTTGATAATATTGATAAATCTTATATAGAAGAAGCTGTACGGCTTGATCAATATGATATGTTAATAAACAATTTGAAAAAATGAGAATTAATGGACGCCGTTTATGAAAGAAAAAATATGACGACAACAAAATCAAAAGTAGATGTATTTTATGGTTTAGATGGTATCAAGACTATTTTTAATGATATTGTGGAAACAAGGAAAGAATTGGTGGGCTGGGGCGCCACTGACCGGGCGCGTGAGCTTTTGCCTGAATTTACCAATGATTATATTCATCGCCGGGAAGAAAATAATGTGCGGGCGCGGCAGCTGGCAGTGGAGGGACGCGGGGTATTGGAAACTGAATACTCAAAGTTTAAGTTTATTCCCAAAGAATATTCCAGCCCAGCCACCACTTTGATTTACGGCCGTAAAGTCGCGCTGATGATGTGGTTTTCCGAGCCAGTCATTTGCATTAGAATAAATAACAAAGAAATTACTGAAGCTTATAAGCATCATTTTGAATTTTTGTGGGGCACCAAACTCTTTACTTGGGAAGAAATTTTCGCCAGCCAGATTGTTAAAAAAGAAATTCAGGATTTATTCAATGGCGAGGCTTTTCAGATAGTTAAAAGAAAATCATCATATATTATCCGCTTAAAGAATGAGCCTATCGACAGCGTGAAAAGAATGATTATTTTGCCGCCCAATGGCAGCACAGCTGGCGAGTATTCAGGGTTATTAGCTGACCATGAAAAATTCAGCCCGCATCCTGAAACATTGGAAGCCGCTTTAACCATCAAAGGCGGAGTAGCGCCTGGCCGTTTGGGTTATCGCAAGATTGACAGAGCCATTAAGTTTTCCTATTTTACCAAACGCGACGTTGATTTTAGAAAAGATTCAGCGAAAGCAGAGTTTAAATCATCACATACTCCAGCCTTTAAAGTAGTAAAATCCAATGGCTATGGTCTTTGGCATAATATTCAAAATCATAGCAATGAATGGGTTTTATTAGTTTTGGAAAAGAAACTAAAAGCTTTAAACCCTGTAAATATTGATAAATTACTTCAGGAATTACAGCCCAAGCAGCGAGAGAAAATTCAAGACTTAATAAGCAAAATTGCTGACCAGGGTGATCATATCTTTGAGAACAAAGCAAATCCGCTGGAAAATTTGTCTGATATAGATGTTAAATATGTGGCTCGAGCTTTAATTTCTGCCTTGAATTTACCAGAGCACGCCAACCATGAGCCCTGTACTGCCGTAGCTTTATTACTGAAGTTAGCTAGGGATAACAAGCAAGTAGTTTTACAAGAATGCCAAAAAGCTTTGGCAGAAAACATCGCGCCAGTTTTTTATCTTAATGATGTTATAAATAAGTTAAGAAAATAATGCCCTCCCAACAAGCCCAAAAAATTATGACCAAAGAGCCCACTCAAACCAAGAGAAAACTTTTTGCCACATTCGCTGTCGCCATGATGATGGGCTTTTGTAATGCACTGGGAATCTCTTATGGCAAGGGTAACCAAAAGAAGGATAAAGAAGCGCCGATTGGCAGGATGCGCGAGCCAGAGAAGAAAGATTGATTGTTTTTTGAAAAAAGAAAAACCCTGTCCTATTTGGAATAAGACAGGGTGAGCAAATAACCGATTGGTTATTTTACAGAACTGTATATGGTTTGGCGCCACAAAGTGATTATGGCAACCAGGCAAGCCCCGATACCTAATATCCCGATAACGGTGTAAAGACGAAAGTTAGCAATGATTAGGTACTCCTTCCAGATCGCGTCGCCGACCCATAGAGCGGATAATCCCGTAAGGTATGGGATACACCAGATGAGACTACTTTGGGTTTTAAAGTCGGCAAAAAATTTTGTAAGACCACTTATTCCCGAGACAATGAATGCTAAAGCAATAATCGCGGCAACTACCCTATACGGCTTGCCGATAAAGGGAGAAAAATAGGAAATAGCCCAGAAGCCAGGGAAAAGAAAGAAAGGCGCAAAATGGAGCAACTTCAGCAGGAATCTTTTTAACATCTCCACTCCTTTTTAAATGTTAATTGTTTGTTCGTATTACGAGTTTGGTGTCACACCACCATTTTATGATGCAAGTCATACAAACAACGACGGCTAATATCCCGATCCAGACGTAGGACGAGAAATAAACGTATGAATATATTCCCCAGATGATATTACTTATTTGGAGAATAGCTAGACCAGCGAAGTAAACCCTAAAAGAAAACAGATTACCCCATCCTTCGTATCTCACCTTGGTTTTTATAAGAAACAAAATGATAGACAGCATTATCGCAAATCCAATAACCAAGTGAATAAGCCTTGATGGTCTATCAATTAAAGGAGTAAAATATGTGAGTCCACCGGAAGCAATTAGTGTGATAAAAAGGAAGAAATGCTTTATCTTATAACTGATTGATCTTAACATTTGTTCTCCTGTTTTGAGGTTTAAATAACAATTTTATCCTATTTGTTTTTACTGGTAATATTAGCACAATTAATGTTCTTTGTCAACCCCTTTTATCCACAAGCCAAATTGATGATTATTATTTGGGGCGGAAGAGGTGATTGTTTTTTGAGAATAAGAAAACCCCATCTTGAAGGACAAGAAGGGGTTAAAGACAAAAGATAAATGGCGATTAACAGGGACAGTCGTTAATCAAATGTTGAGCAGAAAACATTCTCCATAATCTAATTAGAGAAATAATAATAACAGTAAGTAGGCATATTCCGATACCCAGGTAAATTGAGTGATTGGTCAATGGACCTTCCCACCAATATCCCCGAATAAAAAGAAGCGCAAATAGTGCCAAAAATAATCCAGCGCTCCAGGGTATAACTCTTTTGGATAATTTTTCCTCTGGTGAATATCTGGCAGTTATACTGATCAAGGCAATAAGCATTGATAAGCTTCCTATTGATAAAGAAGTTACAGAAACTGATATGAGTAGCTGGGAAGCAGTGTCTGTAGATATTACGTTGTTAAAATAAGCAGTGCCTACGAATACCGAAATAAGAGTTAAAGCCGCGAATAAGAAAAAATTTTCTCGTTTAGCCATTTCTTTACCTCCTAAATTATGAAAAGTTCAAAGATTTGTTTGTTAATTTATCTTAACTCATTACTTTTTCTTTGTCAACCCCCTTTATCCACAAGATATATTAATGATTGTTATTCTAGGAAAAAGTAATGGTTTTTTGAAAAAGAAAAAAAGGACAGAGATGAACTCTGCCCTTCAAGCGAGAAAATTTTAGGCTGGGGAATGAAGCTTTATTTGTTTTTTAAGCCATAAGCTGTGTAGAAATATAAAAACAGAACCAGTACAAACCAGTATGAAAATCGGCCAAGAGGTTGGTTGAGAATCTATGAATTTTAATATGATAAGCATCAATATTACCAAACCTCCCACGATCCATCCATAAGATATGGCTTTCCGATAAAGTTTAGCTGGTATATCCTGATCTTTTAGTAACGATTCAGCTATGAAAGGAAAAATTTTAGGGCCGAGAAAAGAGAAAATTCCGAAAATGAATATAAGAATGGCTTCAAATAAACTGAACATTTTACCTCCTCGGGATAAATTTTCAAAGATAAGATACTATTTTACTTCATCTTAATTTATCTAGTTATATTTGTCAATATAATGAAAACACCAAAACATTTAATTATAGTCAGTTCATACAAAGCTCCAAAATATATTAAGCATTGTTTGGAGTGTTTAACTAAAACCATTGATTTAGCAAAGAATAAAGTAGTGGTGGTTGATGATGCAAGCGGATTGCCTACTATTAGAGTTTTAAAATCATTAGAAAAAAAATATCCTTTGATAAAGTTTTTGTATAATAAAAAGAATATCAGTAAGCCGAGTTCTGTTAATCGAGTTCTTTCGCAATATCCTCAAATGGATTATTACACTATTCTTGACCAGGATGTGTTTATCAAAACGAAAAACTGGGACAGGATTTTACTAAAGGCACACAAAGTGTTTAATAATAAAGCTATTTTAGGCGCTTTCACCCATGAGCAAGGCTTTCCTTTTAAAAAAAGCGGTTATCATTTTTTGGATCCCTATCCATTTTGGACATTGGCTGGCCGGTTTTTTTCTTTTTCGCGCCAGATTTTTAAGAAGCTTGGTTATTTCTACGACCAGAGTTATAGGCACGAGGACAGGGAATACTGCTTCAGAGCTTATCTGGCTGGGTTTAAATGGTATTACCTGACTGATATTAAAGCAAGGACAGTCTTGCACAAATTGACCCAGCGTCGCCGGTTTGAATTGGGCCGTGGGGTGAAAGAAAACAAAGCCATTCAGCGCCAACATAATCAATATTTAATGCTGACTCATAATTTATATTATTTACCGAAAAAGTGATTGTTTTTTGAAAAACAAAAAGCCCCGTCAAAGGACAGGGCATTAGATAGAGGATTTTTTAGCAATGACAGCCACTAAGGCACTTCTTTGATTCAGCTTGTTTTCCCATAATTCCTGCCATGACCAGAGAAAACAGCATTATTCCGCAAAAAATTAGGATAAGCATCCCGGAGTAAGCTTTTACCAGAGCTTCTGTATCATAATTCTTAATTCCTAGTAATTCAGCTACCGTGAGGAAATAAATGATAAAAGCCACAAATTCACAGATGGCCGCGATTATTTCTATCACATACCAAAGTTTGGGTGATTTAAGGTTCAATTTGTACCTCCTTTAAAATGTTGATTTTTTTCCTTCTATTTTAATTTATCTTAGTTTATTACTTTTTCTTTGTCAAGTAAATACAAAAAGGACAGAATAAAATTCTGTCCTCGAAATCGTGTAAAATCACGATTTCTTAATAAGATGGAGCAGTGAAAAATGCGTACTAAATTCAGCCTGGCTGAACTTTTGGCAAGTTCCATTTCTATTGATAACTACTTTTTGCCCACGGAAATCATGGAACTTGTATGACTTACCCATCTGAAAACTCCCAGTCGGGTTAGTGCAAGTGCATTTTTCTGCCCGGTTGACAGATCTTGTCAATTTTTTGTCCCTCCTCCTTACTTGTTTTATTTATCTTTTTCGTTACTCAATCTTAGATTATTTTATGTATTTTGTCAAGGTTGTCTTTGCTACTTTTCTTGCAATCAAGAAAAGTAGCACAAAAGAAATTCCGCCCGAAGCTCGCCATCTTGAAAATAGGGCTCATCGTCGCTTTTGACCCGAACTCCCTTCGGTCGCCCTCACCTTCGCTTCGCTCAGGCTCGGGTAAACGGGATCAAATCCGCCCTGGGTGGACCGCTCCTCTTCGCTCCTATTTTCTAGCGATGGCTCGTTATGGGCGGGTATAGAATTTTAATTAAGATTCCATGAATGAAAAAATAAATAAAATTTATTGGATAGATAACACAGTTATCGAAAGCTTTAAAAAGATAAAAAGAGAGGATATATTAGATAAATTATTTCACCAAAGACTTATAACAACGGAAATGGTTAACAATGAAATTAAAAAGAGTAGAAATGAAACAACCTTGCGTATTCCCTATGCCTACTCAAGTAATTTACCTAGAATTAATTACCCTGATCGTAATAATTACTCATTAGTTCAAAATGAAAGTGCAGACGATTCGCTTATTATACATGCTTTTTTCTTTGGTGGTGTTATTTTGACTAATGATAAAAAACAGACTAATAAAGTAAAATCTATAAAAGGGGGTAGAACATTTTCGGTGGATGTTGAAGTACATGGTAGTATATGGGTACTTATTCAGGCCGTGAAAGAAGGATTGCTAAATCGTGGAGAAGCTTCTGCTTTATATGCTAAAATGAGAGAAATGGGTGAGTATCTTCCCCCTGCCAAAAAATTTGATGATTTTTTAAATAATAATTAAATAAGAAAGGATAAAAATATGAATGGTCAACAACCACAACAGCAACAAATAAACATCAAAATAGAAGACGCTATTTTAAAAGGTGCTTATGCTAACGCCATGGCTGTTTCGCATTCCAAAGATGAGTTTGTTCTGGATTTCCTGAACATCTATCCTTGGCAGAAAGCGGGGATTGTGACGGCACGCGTCATTACCTCGCCTGGTCATGCCAAACGCATTTTGTCAGCTTTACAGGAAAACGTCAAGAAATACGAGGAAAAATTTGGTAAAATAGTAGTGGCCAAAGAGCCAGAGGGGATTGGGTTTAAGACAGCTTAGGCTCCTTAATAAAAAAATTAGGACAGCAATTTTTAGGAAATTACTGTCCGGGTAAGTTTTCTGGTACAACCCTTTTTATTGACTGAAGTTGGTGCGAAAATATTCTGCAAATTCTCCTTCTGTAAATGGATAATAAGCTCCTTTTTTATCTTCACCCCCTTCTTTTAGTCCCACCGTTATTACCTTAATGGTGTCACTAGTTGAGCTATGGTATTCATATTTTTCACCGACTTCGAAGAAAGGACGTCCAGACACTGACTTTATACATGAACATAAAGGTTCCACTTCCTTCATTTTTTTATCCTCCATTTTTCTATATTTATTTTTTGCTTTTGTTATAATAAGCTATATTATCATACTAAGATAATTTGTCAATAGTTAATAATTTATTATAAACCTATGCGCGTGGAAAAAACACCGGAACAAACAATACAAAAACCTGGTTTAATTGACAAAGAGACACCACAGCCAATCAGTAAGGTTTTAGTACTGGCCATTATTGCCGTTTTGGTCACTGGATTTTTCTGGTTTTTGCTGGCGAATATTTTGGATCATGGCATTTCTTTTTCGCGAGGATCAAATAATGTCATTATGCTTGTCTGGATTGTTTTGGTTTTTTGCTTAATGTTTGCTGTTGTCAGTATTTCTGCTGTAACAATAAAAAGCAGCCTTATGTTTTTACTTATAACTATCGTATCTTCTTTAACATACTTTGTTTTCTTGAATTTTAGCATTTGGGCTTTTGGGCCAGTTATTCTTTTAATTCTCGCTTTTCTATATTGGCGGCGTGAGATTCGACTGGATATGAAATCGCGCATCAAATTTTTGCCAAGGCGCGTTATCAGCGTTGGATTACATGCCGCGATGGCTCTGGTGCTTTTAGCTACCAGTTTCGCATATTATGCATTTCTTGTCCAGGGTAAAGACGGCTCAACAAGAGTGATGGAAAATATAGTCGGTCTTTCAGCTGATTCAATTAATAGTTTATTACCAAAAGTTTATAAGGATTATAATCCGCGCATGACGCTTGATGAATTTATTACAGGCTCAAGTACGAGTATTACGAGTACAGTTAATACAGGAGCAAGCGGGGAGGTGCAAAAAATCTTTACCGAAGCTCTTTCAACCGCTCAAAAGCAAGCTGTTGATGTAGCCCGCCGAGATTTCCTTAAATCATTTGGTATTGAAGCGGCTGGTGATGAACCAATGCGTTCAGTAGTTGAAAAAATAGTGCGTCATCGAATAGAGCCATTTTTAAAGCCTTATATTAAATATATCCCCATTTTATTTGCAATTTCCCTTTATTTTGTCCTGAGTATATTCTTATTTTTATATAAAATATTTATCCAATCATTCAGTTTTATTATTTTTACAATTTTACGGTGGATTAAGTTTGTGCAGATTAAAAAAGTACAGGTTGAGGCAGAGAGGGTTACTTTGTAGCCATAAAGGCCATAGAGCCGTAGAGCCATAAAGCCCATTTCTTAACTGGCTTTACAGCTTTAAGGCTTTAGAGCTTTACAGCTAATTATTTAACTAACTATGGCAAAAGACTACTATGACATTTTAGGCGTTTCCAAAGGCGCTTCCCAAGACGAGGTAAAGCGTGCTTTTCGGAAAATGGCTCATCAATATCATCCGGACAAAGCTGGCGGCAATGAAGCCAAGTTTAAGGAAATTAACGAAGCCTATCAGGTTCTTTCTAATCCTGAGAAACGAGGCCAGTATGATCAGTACGGCCAGACTTTTGAGCAGGCGCAGCGTCAGGGTGGTTTTGGCGGCTTTTCCTGGGAAGATATTGCGAGACAAGGTGGTGGTCCTTTTGACGGCGGCTTTCGTACAGACAATGTTGAATTTGACTTCGGCGACATTGGTGATATATTTGGAGATTTATTTGGTTTTGGCGGTCGCAGCCGTACTAGACGTACGCGTGAGAGACGCAAAGGCCAGGACATAGAGATTTCCATGGAAATTGACTTCAGGGAAGCTGTTTTCGGTACTGAAAAAATTATTGATTTGAATAAAAATATTATCTGTCCGCATTGCTCAGGCAACGGAGCAGAACCAGGCACCAGAATAATTACTTGCGCAACCTGCGGCGGTTCCGGTCAGGTTGCGCAGGCTCAAAGGACAATTTTAGGAACTTTTCAGACAGTTGGTGTTTGTCCCGAATGTCACGGCGAGGGTAAAATAGCCAACCAGAAATGTAAAAAGTGCCGCGGTGAAGGCAGGATAAAAGATATCGAAAGGATTAAAGTAAAAATCCCGGCTGGTATTGATAATGGCGAAACTATAAGATTAATAGGCAAAGGCGAGGCCGGACAAAAAGGTGGCGTTGCTGGCGATTTATTTATTACCCTGAGAGTTAAGCCTGACGATGAATTTAAGCGTGATGGTTACGACATCCGTAGTGAAGCAGAAGTCTCTTTTTCCCAGGCCGCACTTGGTACAAAAATAGAGGTAAATACTCTTGATGGTTTGGTTAGACTCAAGATTCAATCCGGCACTCAATCAGGCAAAGTATTTATTTTAAAAGGTAAAGGCGTGCCGCGTTTGCAAGGTTCTGGTCGCGGCGATCAATATGTGACAATCAATGTGTTTACACCGACTAAGCTCTCCCGTCGAGAAAAAGAATTATTAAAGGAATTGGCTGATTTAAATAATCAAAGTATTGACTAGGTAGCTGTTTTGTGATATAATGTAGTTGTTAGAAAAATAAATCCCGCACCTTCAGAAAAGGTGCAGGGATAAAACAAAAACAATGATATCAGTAGCCCTAGCCGCCGAAGCGGCTACAAATTCAACCAATTTCTTACAACATATTGATTGGACCAGACCAACATGGGATTTATTTATAATCCTGTTTTTTATTGTCGCAGCTTTTCTTTACGGCTTGTCTTTAGGCAGAGACAGGATTATCGTGATACTCGTTTCAATTTACATGTCGTTGGCTATAGTAGAGCATGTACCTTTTATCAACAGCACATCATTTCAGGAGTCAATTAACAAGGTTGTCAGTCAATTTTTCGTCTTTCAAATAACTGCTTTTATTTTAGTTTTTATCGTATTATTTTTCATTCTTTCTCGCTCGGCGCTTTTAAAAACAATTGCCGCGTCTGATTCGCCTGGCCCGTGGTATCAAGTTTTAATTTTTTCTATTTTGCACGTAGGCTTGATTGTCAGTATAGTGCTTTCTTTTTTACCGTCAGATGCTGTCAATATTCTTGCGCCGCTTACGCGAAAGGTTTTTACCACTGATTTCGCCAAATTTATCTGGATTGTTGGCCCCGTATTAGCAATGATTGTGTTTAAAGGCGGTGCTTCTGATAAAAAGAGATATAAATACGACGTATAAACTTAATCTAAATTTTAATTCTAGCCTGATGATTAATTATGGCTATTTTTAATAAAAGTCATTTGGCTTAGTTGACTATAAATTTAGTTAAATTGAACAAAACAGTAGTTCAATCAGATTCTCACTTGTTTGTGAGAATCTTATTTTTTCTTAAAAATACTTGACAAGATTTTTCTATATGTTATCTTGAAGTTCCATGTGTATAATAGTTCTTTTTGACAACTTGGAGGGGTAAGGAGGTGTTTTTGTATGCGTTGTGTTGGCAATGGCGCTATGACGTCTGGAGAGAGAATTGAGTTCAATCACATGACCGCTGAAAAGGTACTAAACCTTTTGGTGGTCAGGATGTGCCGGGTTAATAAGCGGAAAATAATGGTTAAACGTAAAGATTTTTTTACTAAAGACATAATTGTTGGTTGCGCTTTTCCCAGTGAAGGAAAGATTGAACTTAAATTTCCCATTTAACTCTCCAAAAATGAGAGGCGAACTAATGATTCGCCTCTTTTTATCCCTACACCAAATTTTGGTTGGGGATTTAATTGACAGCTATTATTGATTATGTTAAGCTGATTTAATAATAGAAAAATTGTCTTTTGAAAGAAGGCATGATGAAGCTAAGTGTAGCCGAATTAGAGAATAAGCTTATTTGGCTAGAAAGTTTATCAACCAGGTCGCGCATCTTAAGTAAAGAGGATTCAGAAAAAAGATTTTCGGAGATTAAGAAAAAGTTAGGTTTTTTTCTAAAAAATATTGAAATTGAGATTCCCCAAGATATAGAGGAAATTCTTAAAGAGGCAGAGATAAAAGCAAAGGAATTGGATCAGGTAGACGATAAACTTTTTAGAACCTAAAAGTCAGGCAAAAACCTGACTTTTTATATATTATTTTAATATCAGTAATCTCTAGTGCTTTAATATTATTAATAAAATACCGATTACCATTACTAGGCCGCCAATCAGTCTGTATCTAATTTTTTCCTCCTTAAAAAATAGCCAGCCAAAGATGATTCCGCCTAAGACTAGTCCAGCTCTTTTTATAGCAATTGTGTAGGAAACTAAAATTCTTTGTACAGCGAGCATTTGAAATAAAGTGGCAAAACCAACGTTAAAACCAAGCAGCAAAAATGGTTTGAAGTTACTATTTATTTCGTCACGAAGGCCATTTTTGTATTTTAGCCAAAGTAAAATAGTTAAAAAGACTGATATGATCAAATTGATCATTAATAAGTAAAAGAAGGGTGAGGAGTGTTGTAGACATATTTTATCTAAATTTGAGGTGATAGACCAGATAGCCGCTACTATTAAAACATACAGGCTGCCCTTTTCCGTTTTAATTGCTTTAAAAGGCGCTAAAATACCGTGGCTAATTTTTTCAGCATTAAGTAAAAAAGCGCCGATAGCCACCAAGATAATACCGGCCACGCCATAAACATTAGGTAATTCACGCAGCATAATCCATGAAGTTAGAATCAAAAAAACAGGCGTGAAAGATAAGAAAGGCACCGTTAAAGAAAGAGGGGAGATTTGCAAAGCTTTAATTAAAATTAAGCTGGAGATTAAAAATAAGGGTGCCGCTGCTGAAAGCGCCAACCAAAAGGTAGCATCAATTTTGGGTATGCCCTCGACAAGTGTTCCGACGATATAGACAGGTAAGGCCAGACAGGTAGTCGCCCAAAAAATAATATAGATGTTTGTTTTTTGTGTTAATCTTTTCTTAACAGCTTCAGAAAGAGGAAAAAGCAAAGCACAGATGATGGCATATATAAAACCAAGCATGTTTTTCGAATAAATTTTCTATTTTAAAATTTCTTATTTAAAATCACTGCGCCAAAGGGTAAATCTTCAATATCGTAACCAGCTGTCTGTATTTTGTTACGTATCTTATCAGCTTTTTCCCATTCTTTATTTTTCCTGGCCAGTTCCCTTTCCTCTTTCGACTTTATTATTTCAGCAGGAAATTTTGCTTTTATTTCATCTATTTTTAAGCCTAAAACTTTATCGAAACCAAGTATAGCTTTATAGACATTGCTAACATAAACATTTTTTTTACCGATAATTTCCTCAGTTTTAGCGATAAGATTTTGTATGGCCGAAAAACCTCTGACTGTGTCAAGATTATTATCCATACTTTCTCTAAAAATATTTTCGGTGGCTTGTATAGTTGACTTTATTTCATCATCTTCCGGTAAATCATTTGGAATCTGCAATAATTTTTGAATAAATCTTCTGATATTGGTTAAAGCTGTCTGGCAGGCTTTCATTGATTCAATAGTAAAGTTTAGCTGGGATTGATAATGTGATTGGATGAATAATAATCTTAAAGCCAGTGGTTCAAGTCCTTGTTTTTCCAGATCCCTCAAAGTATAAAAGTTACCTTTGGATTTCGACATTTTTTGAGAGTCAACCAATAAGTGTTTTATGTGGATCCAAAATCTAACAAATTGTTTGCCAGTGGCTGCTTCTGACTGCGCTATTTCTGATTCATGGTGAGGAAATTTATTATCCTCGCCGCCAGCATGGATATCAATAGTTTCACCAAGATATTTTATAGACATCACCGAGCATTCTAAATGCCAGCCTGGATAGCCATGCTCTGACCAGGGTGATTTCCAGCCCATAATATGTTTAGGATCAGAAATCCATAAAGCAAAGTCAAAGGGATTTTTCTTCTCCTTATTTATCTCCAATCTTGCGCCAGCCTTTAATTGCTCTAATGTATTACCAGAAAGTTTGCCATATTGTTTAAATTTGGTCACATCGTAATAGACATTGCCAGCTACTTGGTAGGCTAATCCCTTTTCTAGCAGTTTTTTGACTAGTTCAATCATTTCTTTTATATGTTCAGTGGCACGCGGATATTTGTCCGCTCTTTTTATATTTATTTTATCAATATCTGTAAAAAAAGCTTTTTCGTAAACCTCGGCAATTTCCTTAGGTGTTTTCCCTTCCTTTTTAGCCGCTTTTTCCATTTTATCCTCGCCCGAATCAGCGTCTGAAGTCATATGCCCCACATCTGTTATATTCATTATCTCTTTAACTTGATAATCGGTGTATTCTAAATACCTTCGTAATATATCTTCCAAAACATAACTTCGGAAATTACCAATATGTGCATAATTGTAAACAGTCGGTCCGCAATTATAAATGGTGACCCTTTTGGCATGCAAGGGCTTAAACACCTCTTTTTTCTTTGATAGGCTGTTATAAAGTTTAAGCATATTTATGTTCCAGACACTTATATCTTATCTATTTTTTTTATTTTAGGCAAATAAATTACCACGTCAAAACTTGATGTGGTAGTTATTATTTACTTGAATTTTTACTTTTATTTCCCAGTATTTCTTAGCTCCTCCATACTAGCGGCATCAACTTTCCATTGATTCATGATTTCCTCGATATCCTTACCGGTAACTTCCTTACTGACTGGCTCATGATATTTTTCTGATTCCATAGCTTTAAGCCTAACCCTCGCCGCAGCTTCATCAACAAGATCTATCGCTTTGTCGGGGAAAACGCGGTCATGCAAATATTTACCCGATAAAGTAACAGCCGCTCTTAAGGCATCATCTGAGATGCGAACACCATGGTGCTGTTCGTAACGAGCGCGAATACCCTGTAAGATTTCCAAAGTAATTTCTTCCGTTGGTTCATAAACCATCACCGGTTGAAATCTTCTTTCTAGTGTAAGGTCTTTAC
>Ga0315289_10005998_pt1 | contig 17880 bp, 18 predicted proteins | sample YL17G11_40_MG_FD_203452 | JGI IMG/M metagenome (GOLD analysis project Ga0315289, IMG submission 203452) | Sediment microbial communities from Yellowstone Lake, YNP, Wyoming, USA - YL17G11_40 | ecosystem: Environmental > Aquatic > Freshwater > Lake > Sediment | place: USA: Wyoming | collected... | reverse complement strand
CATCAGGAGAAATCGCAGGCGCGCCCGATTCATTATATCATTCGATCAGGGGGGGAATGCAATGGGAAATCACCGGGCCGCGATGTCGGTCAGTATGCGCGCGGCCCTTGGCTGGTCATGGAGCGCCCAGTCGGCCGGGTCGGCCGGCCGCGCGCAGCGGATGATTTTCTGCAGGCAGGCGCGCGCCGGTTCATACTGCTTCCTTCGAATATGCAGGTCGGCCAGATCGAGCCATGCCCGCGTATAATTCGAGTCGGCCGAAACGGCGCGGCAAAGATAGATTTCCGATGAGTCAAGACTGCCGCCGGCAAAGCCCGGCAGCTCCATGAACAGCATGGCTTTCACGTCGAGCGCTTTCGTGTCTGCGGGATCGAACCGGAGCGCTTTATTGACATTGCGCCGGATCTCGGGGACCATGCCGAGTGAATTGAGCAGCCCCTTGGTCTGGCCGATGCGGCCGGCGGTGATGGCGGTCCAGAGATAGCCCGGGGCATGCGACGAATCAAGAGCCAGGGCCGCGGCTGCGCAGCGCTTTCCGGATTCAAAGCAGCGGATTTTCTCTTCTTTTTTTGCGGCACGATCGCCCAGATTATAATAGACTCGCGCCATTTCGATCTGCGCGTCGACATTCGCGGAATCCACTGCAAGCAGGCGCGTCAGCATCGCAAAGCCTGCGTCCAGGTTCGCGGGGTGCAGATGCCGGTTCATGCGCAGCGCCTTTGCCGAATCGAGTAGGGAAGCTCCGGCAATCGCGGCGGATGCGGCGAGCAGATACAGGATGATCATGAAGCGCATGGCGAATCCTCCGCGGCAGTGGTTCAAAAACTGTATTTCATCCGCACATACACTTCGTCCTGATCATCCGCCTTCCCGAAAGTCGATCCGGAAGTCCCTTCGATGATATGCGCACCCAGGGCAATTTCCGTATTGTCCACCGGACGCCAGCCGATCTCCGGCAGCCAGACCACGGCATAGCTGTCGTGGATGCTGCGAAAGTCGTGGACCTCTATGGCCGCATTCGCGGGCTTGATGACAAGCCGGTCGTCAAAGCCGGTCCACGAGGCGTCGATGATCAGGTAATCAAAGAGACTGTCGCCCCGTTCGTGCAGAAAGCCGTGGATGAACTGACCATTCAGGTAGATATTGTTTTTAAAGGTATAGTCGGCGCCCACCACGAATTTGAAATACGGACCGTCAAGCACCGCGGCCGGCGCGGGAAGCATGCCCGACTGGACAACGAACATGCCGATGGCCCCCCGGGCCAGGCTGTCGGAAAGCGCGACCGTCATATCGGTTTTTTCAGGAAAGAAGAGGGCGCCTTCCGCGCGCACCCCCACATCGCCGATGGCGCCGGCGCAATCCAGGCCGGCGATCCGGAGTCGCGGATAGTAAAGTTCAGCGCGGATTTTCGCGTCGGCCGCGATCGTGCCGATAAAGCTGGTAAAGTCGAGCGCCGTTATGGTCACGGTGCGCGCCACGGGCAGATCATCGCGCGCATAGACGTAGCTGGCCGACAGGTCCCAGTCGAACAGCTTTGCCGTGGCCCGAAGTCCGGCCTGGGTGCTCTGTGAGGGGGAGGTAAGCGGCATGGTGACCGTATCCATGGTGTCCGATACGGTGATGCCGGGAATGATTTTCACGTTCATTGGAAAAAGCGATTGCGCCATTTCGGAGCGCGGCAGCACCGCGGGTTTAAAGACCGGCACGATGCCGGCCTGAATGGAGATGCCGCCCAGGTAAACGGTCGCCTTGACGGCGTCCGCTCCCTGCCGCCGGCCGAAATCCCAGATATCTTCCAGGTCTAGGGGGTTCAGATTGTCGGTGGGATTGATGCGGTCGGCCGAGCCCCAGGCAAACCGCTGGCGGCCGATGCGTAGGTCCAGATGGTTGCCTGCCAGCGCATAGACGTCGAAACAGGCCTCGCGCAAGTCAATGTTCCATGGCGACAGCCGGTCTTTGGAATAAAGGTCGTCCAGGTGTTTGACTTGGGGGAAACCGAGACAGCGCAGCCATAGGTCGGCGATAAAACGCGACTGGCCGGGCAGGGCCGCCGACCCGGAGAGGTCAAGCCGGTATTCCTGCCATGAAAAGTCCTGGGCGCCGCGAACATGCGCGCGGGTATCGGCAAGCAGGCTGCCGCTGAGGGTGAGTGGTGATGCGCCTTCGGCCTGTGCGAGGGCGAGGGAGACCGCCGCTATCGTGCAGAGAACGGATGAATGGGAAAGAATCATGGACGACTCCTTATTGCTCCAGATACCGTTGCGAGAACCGGTCATCCGCCACATTCGCATCATGCTTGACCGACAGCACCTCGAGCCTGGTTTTATGGCCTGTTTTAAGGTCTTCCATGGTCATGTATTTCGATTCCCAGTAGGCGCCGATTTTTTCAACCTTCTCCCGTGTGAGGGTCTTATAGGCCGCGCCCGCCTTGTCGAAATATTCGACCTTTACGGGATAAAGGTTGTCGGCCCGTATGGTCACCAGCAGCTTTGAATACTCAGTGATGGTGCCGGTCTTGGGCGCGAGCCGCAGCACATACGAGACCGAGTCTTTTTTGACAAATGACGGGTCCCAGCACTCCGCATAGCGCCGGGCTTCGAGGTTTTCATAGGAAAAATCGCTCCCGGCAAACCGCTGGTTCTTGACATGCCCGGCAATGCGGCGCGACTTGCCGAACGCCGGCAGGTAAAAATACATGACATCGTTGGGAAGCGACAGAAAGCCGATGCCCTTCTGATCGGCCGGGGCCAGGAATTTCATGAGGCGGCGGAACGCGCCTTTTTCGAGCAGGTACATTTCGCGCACGCTTTCGCGGCCGCTTTTATCGATCAGCGTGAAGCGGATCGTCATCTCCTTGTCATTCATGGCATAGAGCACGTCGTCGACTTGTGCAAGCACCTGCGCGGCCGTGGGCCCCTGGTCCTGCGACCAAACCGGAAAAAGGACCGCCGCCATGATGATTCCCGCTGCTATTGCCCGGATGCGTATGCGCATGTAAACCTCCCGTTTGCGTTGAATGCTTCAGCCGGCGCTTCGACCGCCGGGTCCCGTGCGGCCGGCCCGTCTGTTTCCCGGCGAATAAAGATAGAGCAGCGCCGCAGGCAGCACCGTGATTGACGCCAGCGACGATGCGGCCATGGCAATGGCCACCAGGATCCCGAATTGTTGCAGCGGCACCAGATCGGCAAAGAGCAGCACGAGAAAGCCCATGCTGACGGTGACGGCGTTTATGAGTATGGCCATGCCGGTCGTGGCGAGTGCCGTGCGCACGGATGCCTGCGCATCGCCCGTGGCCTGATATTCGCGGATGAAGCGATTGGTGAAATGGATGGTATAGTCCACGCCGATGCCGATGGCAACGCTGCCTATGATGACGGTCACTACGTCAAGCGGATACCCGGCCCATCCCATGAAACCGAAGATCACCGCAAGGGCAAAGCCCAGGGGAATCAGGCCGATGAGCCCGCGCACAAACGAGCGCATGAGGAAAACGACGCACAGAAAAATCAGAACGATGGAAAAGGTCAGGCTCTGGATGAGCGACCAGAAGATGCTTTCGTCCAGATTGCGGTAGATGTAATGAAGGCCGGTCTGCTCGAACGAGACCGTCGACGATGCGTGGCCGCGGATCCATGTGTCGATGTCCCGTACCAGCGTCCGCACCAGCCGGGTGTTGACATTAGAAACAGTCGCCTGGATGACCGCTTCGGTATTGTCGGCGTTCACCATCTGGCTTATGATATCTTCGCCGTCGATGAGGAACCGCAGGTTGCGCACCTTGTCGCGCCGGTCGGGGACCCGCTTTCCTTCGCCCATCACATCGTTCATCTCTTCGATCACATCGGCGATGGATTGCGGATTGGCAACATTCTCCTGTGTCTTGAGGAACTCTTCCATCTCGCGCATGAGAGAGAGAACGGCCGGATCGTTGATGTCGCCTTTGACGAGGACCTGAATGGGGGTGGAGCCGCCGAACCGTTCGCGCAAAACATGCTCGGCTTTCCGGATGGGGGTTCCTTCTTTGAAATAGTCGAGTATGGTGGCTTTGCGCTCGACACGTGGAATACCGGTGATGCAGATTGCCATTATGATTGCGCCGCAGCCGATAACCAGGCCCGTGCGTTTACAGATAAAAATCCCCACCCGTTCCAGAAATTTCGAGCGCGTCTCCGCACGGCCGGATGCGGCCGCGTTGCGCGGGGGCGGCCAGAACGAAAGCAGCGCCGGGACCAGCGTAAGAGCAATGATGAGCGCGAAGGCGATGCCCAGGCTTGAAAAAATCCCGAAATCACGGATAAGCGTGAGATAGGAGCTGAAGAGAAATGATAAAAACCCGATGACCGTTGTCAGGCCGGCAAGAAAGACCGGCAATCCCACTTCCCCAAGCATGTGGCGCGAGAGTTCGCGGCGGGTCCGGAATTGCGGCGCGCATTCATAATACTTGCTGACCACATGGATCCCGTAGGCGCTGCCCACGGCCATGAGGATCACCGGGATGATGTCCGAAATCACGGTGATGGGTATGGAAAACATGCTCATGAAACCCATGGTCCAAACGGCGCTGATGAGCACGGTGACAAGGGGCAGGAACACGCCGCGTACGCTGCGGAAGCTTGCCGCCAGCGTGATGATGACCACGATGATGCAGATCGGTATCAACGACAGCAGGTCATTAAAGACGATGGTGTTGATATTCAGCATCTGAAAAGGAAAGCCCGCATAATAGATCTTCCCGGCAGGCTTTTTCTTTTCGACAATGGTTTTGAGGGCCTTTACGGCCTTCATCTGGTCCGCGTCCTGGCGCAGCCGGCAGACGATGAGCGTGGTCTTTGCATCGGCGGATACGATGCGGCCCGCGTACCGTTCCCTGGATAGCGCATATCGTTGCAACATCGCAAGCGAATCACGGTCCGACGGAATGGCGAATTCGTCAATCAGCCGCCCGATTTCCAGTCCCGCATCGCTGTTTTTGATATCCATGATATTCGTAAGGCTCGTGACATACGAAACTTCGGGCATCAGCCTGAATTCGCCGGTCAGGTCGCGTATGAGCCCCAGCGTGCGCGGGTTGAATACGCTGCTGTCTTCCTCAACGGCAACCATGGCAATCGACGTGCCGCCATAATCGCGGCCGATGGCTTTGAACGCGCGCACGACCGGATCGTCGTCGGGAAAATAGCTGACGATATCGGGATTGACTTTAAGGTCTTTGAGAAACCAGCCGGTCGCGGCCGTCATGCCGATGATGGCGGCGATAATCGCATAGCGGAAGCGGATGACACAGGCGGCAAAGGCATGCATGGCGAATGTCCGTGTCAGCGGCGTACGATGCCGCGAAAGAGGATTTCCAGCAGCTTGTCAAGGTTGCGCTCGATCTCCCGTCCGCTGCCGCGCACCGCCCATTCGTATTCATAGCCTTTCATGGCGATCAGCACGGCCTGGCTGGTGAGATCAAGGTCGTTTATCTGAAAGACCTTGCGCTTGACGCCGTGGTCCAGGATCTCTCTGATCGCTTCGAATTCCTGGCGGTCGTAGGTTTCACGGATCTTCTGGATAAAAGCATAGTGTTTGAGATAGTCGTCCTTGAGTGCATTATAGACATTGAGCAATTCGCGCAGGCATTGCATGCGGAAGATGATGAACTGTCTGAGTTTTTCCTGGGGCGACTCGGCCGCGGCAATAGCGGTCTCAAGGCGCATCTTGAAGACGTCCATCTCTTTTTCCAGCACCGCCTTAAACAACTCTTCCTTGTCCGTGAAATAGTAGTAGAGGCTGCTTTTTCCCATGTGCGCTTCCCGCGCGATGTCATCGAGGGTGGTTTTGGAGAGTCCATGACGCGCAAAGAAGGAGCCGGCAATGCTCATCAGGTGCTGGCGGCGTTCTTCCGTGGCTTTTCGGGGAGATTTCGGCATAGTCGACATTTTCGAACAAATTTGTTTTATTTTCGAATATAGTATCGGGCCGGGACGGTATTCAATTGCAGGGGGTGGAATGAAGGCATTAAGTCAGATCAACCACGCTTTCGAAAAACCGGCGGTCTTTCGGATGGGTCAGCAGGCCCACGACGTTCTTTTTATCAACCCACCGCGCTTCGGGGTTGTGGGCGTCAACAGGGGAGAGCTTTGTCCGGCGGGTGCGGAAAAGAAACATGATGATGGTTTTAAGCTCCGACGTATCGTCATTGCCATCAAGGCCGATCTTATAACGCTTGTAGCGGCCGAGATCGCGGATATACTCGAGTTTTCCAATGCCGCTTTCTTCATGGATTTCCCGTATTGCCGCGGTCAGCGGTTCTTCGCCGCGTTCGATATGGCCTTTGGGCAGCGACCATGAGGTGCCGCGCTGGTTGACAACCAGGACTTTCCCCGCGCGGTTCAGCACCACGCCGCCGGCGCTTGTCGTCTTTTTCATGCCGGATTTCCGTTCGGCAATGCCGTCAGTTGGCGTCGGTTTTTTTCGACAGCTTTTCGATTTCATCGCGCAGGCGTGCGCATTCTTCGTATTTCTCCTGGGCGATCGCCTTTTCCAATGCCGCTTTCAATTCCTCGAGTCTGGTTTTCGGCACAACGTTTTTCTCCGGTTCTTCGGATGGTTTCTCCTGTTCCTGGTCCTGCGCGAGCTGCATCTCGAGCGTCATACTCGCCTCTTCCATCACCTTTTCCGCGACCAGCACCGGTGCGTTGCAGCGCAGCGCCAGCGCAATGGCGTCGGACGGCCGGGAATCGATTTCGAGTTCGCGTTCATCGCCGCAGCGGACAATTAGCTTTCCGTAAAATGTATCGTTGACCAGATCGCATACTTCCACGCGCAGGATCGTGCATCCCAGCATATCGAGCGTGTTTTTAAACAGGTCATGCGTCATGGGCCGGGCGAACTTTTCGCCGCTGAGGACGCTTGCGATAGAGCGTGCCTCCAGCGGGCCCACGAATATCGGCAGCGTGCGTTCGCCGTTGCTTTCTTTGAGCAATACAAAAAAGCCGTTGGCATTTGAGAAGGCGACATTGGTGATGGTGACCGAAATCATGGCGCCGCTTCTTTGACAACTATATGGCTTCAACCTCGATGGTCTGGACCCGGTCCGGCCCTACCGACACCAGCAGCAATGGAATGGAATAGCAGAGCTGCTGCAGACGATCGATATAGCGCCGGGCATTGGCCGGAAAATCGGAAAGTTTTTTGCAGCCGGTAAGATCGCATTTCCACCCCGGCATTGTCTCGTACACCGGTCTGGCCGAATCGAGCAGATACGGATCGGCCGGAAAAGAATCGGTCTTTTTGCCCTGTATTTCGTAGTGCGTACACATGCTGATGTCGCTGAGTTCTCCGAGTACGTCCAGTTTTGTCAATGCCAGACGCGTCAGGCCGTTCAGGTGCGCGGATTTTCGCACCATCACCGTGTCGAACCAGCCGCAGCGGCGCGGACGGCCCGTGGTGGCCCCGAACTCCGCGCCTTTGGCCCGGATATGTTCGCCGGTCGCATCGGATAGTTCCGTGGGAAACGGGCCGTTGCCCACGCGCGTTGTATAGGTTTTAACGATGCCGATGACATGGTCGATGGCCGAAGGGCCCACGCCGCCGCCGGTGCAGGCTGCGCCGGATACGGTATTGGACGAAGTGACGAATGGATATGTCCCGTGGTCGATATCCAGAAACGTGCCTTGCGCGCCTTCAAAGAGCAGCCTCTTTTTTTTCTGCACCATGGCGAAAAGGTACTGGTGGGTGTCCGTGATATACGGAGCGAGTTGCCCGGCCTGAGAACGACAGCTTTCGATGATCTCATCGGCATCCAGTTCGAATTTCTGATGATAATACTGCTCGATGATGAATTTTTTTTCCGCGATATTCTCTTTCAGTCTATTTACGCAATCATCAAACCTGCGAAGGTCGCCCACGCGGATGCCTCGCCGCAGCGCTTTGTCGGCATAGGCGGGCCCGATGCCGCGGCCGGTGGTGCCTATTTTGCCGTTTGCCATGTGCGATTCGGATGCGCGGTCGAATACCTTATGATAGGGGAGTACAAGATGCGCCTGGTCCGAGACAAAAAGTCTTCCCGTCACCGATACGCCATGCGTTCCCAGGTCCCGGATTTCATTGAAAAACTGCTCGCAGTCGAATACGACGCCATTGCCCACGATGCAAACCTTATCGGGATACATAATCCCCGACGGCACCATATGAAAAACGAATTTGCGGCCGTCTACGATCACGGTATGACCGGCATTGGCCCCGCCCTGGTAGCGTATGATGACGTCCGACCTCTCGCTGAGATAGTCGATCACCTTGGCTTTGCCTTCATCACCCCACTGGGTACCAACTACTACTGCGTTCGGCATGATACTGTCTCCAGAAATTAAAAGGCCACCCATCAGCCTGCAATGAGTGGCTTTCAGGTTGCACCTTATATGTGATTAGAAAATTAGGTTAAGGAGGAGCGGCGAGTCAATGCAGCCCCGATGTATTTTCCGTACTTTGCCCGCGCCGGCAGCGCGCTGCGGAAGGCGCGCAATGGCCCGGAACTCCGATCCAATTATGAATCCCCAGAACCCGCTGATCGTCCAGAGCAACAGTACGCTATTCCTTGAAGTCAATAACCCGCTGTATAAGGAAGTGCGCGACGCCATCGGCGTTTTTGCCCATCTCGAAAAGAGCCCTGAATTCATCCACACCTATACGATCACGCCGCTTTCGCTGTGGAACGCGGCGTCCCTGGGCATTACGCCCGCCGAGGTTGTTCAGCGGCTCGAGCGCTATTCCAAATATCCGGTACCGCAGAATGTGGTGCAGGACATCATCGAAATAATGGAGCGCTATGGCAAGTATGAACTGCGTTCTCGCAACGGCGATCTGGTGCTTTCGGCCGGTGATTCCGATGAGTTCGATTACCTCTTAATGCATCCGAAAATCAGGCCGCTGGTGGGCGCGCGGATCGACAAATCGAGTGTCGCGGTCCCGGCCGGCAATCGTGGCGTGCTCAAGCAGGCCTTCATCATCCTGGGATTTCCCATAAACGACCGCGCGGGCTATGTCGACGGCGAACCATTTCCCATACATCTGCGCACGGTCTGCCGCGACAATGCGGCACTCACCGTCCGCGTATATCAGCGCATGGCGGCTGAGAGTTATATGGGCGATGCGGCCATGCCCGGCGGCAGCGGCGTTGTGGTGTTGCCCTGCGGCGCGGGAAAAACGATCGTAGGCATGTACGTCATGTCGCTGCTCGGGCGGCGCACGCTGATTCTGGTGACCGGCGTTACCGCGGCGCGTCAGTGGAAAGAAGAGATTCTTGATAAAACAGATATCCCCGCAAACGCCATTGGCGAATATTCCGGCGATACCAAAGAAATCAAACCCATCACCATCGCCACCTATCAGATTCTGACCTATCGCCGCAGAAAAGAGGATGATTTCGTCCACTACGGGCTTTTTCAGTCGCAGAACTGGGGCCTGATCATATACGACGAAGTACACCTGCTTCCGGCGCCGGTCTTCAAATTTACCGCCGAAATCCAGGCGCGGCGCAGGCTTGGCCTGACGGCAACGCTCATTCGCGAAGATGGCCATGAAGCCGACGTTTTTTCACTCATCGGCCCTAAAAAATTCGATGTACCCTGGAAAGACCTGGAAGCGCAAGGATGGATCGCCACGGCCCGCTGCGTGGAGATCCGCGTCGATCTGCCGCCGGCGGAGCGGTTGCGCTATTTCTCCCTTTCGCCGCGCGAACAGATCCGTCTTGCGTATGAAAATCCCGTCAAACTCGATGTCGTGCGAACGATTTTGCGGAACCATCCCGAAGACCGCATCCTCATCATGGGACAATATCTCTCCCAGCTTGATGAGTTCGCCGCGGCTTTTGACATTCCGGTCATCACCGGCGCTATGCCCTATGCAAAACGCGATGAGTTGTACAACCGGTTCCGCGCCGGAGAGATACGCAGGCTTATTCTGTCGCGTGTGGGCAACTTTGCCGTGGACCTTCCGGACGCGAATGTGGCGGTCCAGATCTCCGGCACCTTCGGTTCGCGCCAGGAAGAGGCGCAGCGCCTGGGCCGCATCCTCCGTCCCAAGAAAAAGGGCCAGCAGGCCATGTTCTATTCGATTGTCACACGAGAATCGCGGGAACTGGAATTCGCCATGAAACGGCAGCTTTTTCTTGCGGAGCAGGGGTATGGCTACGAGATCCGGTATGAGGGGGAGCAGCCCGCGCCGGCGCCCTCCGCGCACTAGCGGGGACGCGCTATGGCAACGCTTTTTCCGCGGGCATCTTCTTGAAAAACCGGATGCCTTCCTCCACAAGACCCATGTCCACGCAGGTGTTAAGGCAGGGCCCGTTGGGCCGGTCGTTGATCACGCCGTACACGGGGATCGGATAGACGTCCTGTATCCCCAGCGTCAAATCCCGCTCGCAGGCCACCGCAACGATGCCGTCGGGGCGCATCTGCTTGACAACACGGCGCGCCAGAGTGCCGCCGTTCACCACCTCGAGCTTGAGATCGTACCGTTTGCCGATGCCCACCAGGTCGCCCACGCGGCACCGGCCGCACTGTACGCAGTTGTAAATATTCCCGGTGATTTTCCGGTTGCACACGTCGATCTGCAGGCAATGCGGGAGCAGGATCAGGATGCGGTCGCCCAGAATGCGTTTGCGCTGGGCGATGGTCATGGCGTTGTTGACCTTGACAAACGATGTACGGAGTGTGTTGCGGTTGATGCGGAAAAACTGGGCCAGAAACACGGCTATGGGGAAGAGGAGGGTGACCGTGACCGACCGCTTTCCATGCGGATAAAGCAGGTCCATGCCCGTGATCACGGTAATGGTGATCAGCAGAAGTCCGCCGCCCAGGACGAACAGGAAAAATCCTTCGATGCCCGCGGCCGCCAGAACCAGGTAGTCGTGGATTTCGTGCAATCGGGGATAGATCAGGTAAAATCCCAGCGCACATACGCCAAAGATAAAGAAATAGCCCGCCCAGCAGAACGACAGGAACGGCGCCATGTTCCATGCCTTTCGCCATGAATCCGTGGCGACCTGCGCCATGGACCGGTGGTGAACTTCCGCGATGGTGATGTTGCTGGTGGTCATACGGTATGCGGACGAATATGGTCGATTCCGGATTCCATTCGAAAGCATCGAATATCGAACGCCCATCCGCTGAATTTCGAAGTTCCGAAAAAAACGCCGATCATCCGGCGCACATGTCCGTCCTTCGAAATTCGAGATTCGATATTCTGCGGTTCGATATTTTTCTCTTCAGTCGGCCCGGGAGTACGAGCCGGGAATTCAGGACATCATCACATGCTCTACGCTCTTTACTTCGGGAAGCTTTGTCTTCAGATAGCGCTCCACGCCGTTCTTAAGAGTATACGCGGCGCCCGGGCAGCCGGCGCATGCTCCCCTCAACTTTACCTTCACGACACCGTCCTCCGTCACGTCGACCAGTTCGATATCGCCGCCGTCGGCCTGAAGATTGGGCCGGATCTCATCGATTAAGGTCTGTACTTTCTCTTTCATAAGGCCCCGCCTTTCGGTGAAATAATGGTATCCGCTTTATCGCATATTTTCAAGTGAAAAATAGCATGGGATGCTCCGCACATACAATTTTATCCGTGAATCTGCTCTTCCGGCATCGCCTCCGCATGCGCAGGAACCGGCATAATGCCTTGATTTCAATACTGCTGCCGCTTTCATGCAATGCGGCGTGATGAGGGCCCTCATTCCCATCATAGCACCCTGGAAGGTCGCTGGAAATCGCCATGCATCTGTATACGGAATTGCGGCCCTGGAAATTTTCGCTAAAGTCATCGCCGATTCTGCCGATATTCTTAACAGGTGAGTCTGTATGGTTCGCCGCGTTGAGAGCATATAAAAAAGGCAAAGATCGTCGGACCTTTGCCCTTAAGTGCTTTCGCACGGAACAGGAAACGGCAATTTCCTATCTAATGGTATCGGCACTCTTTTACATATTCTTAAGCTTTATTTATCATGATCCAGCAGATCGTGAATGCCACGGACGACATCCACAGACTGCCGCACCTGAACAGGGTGAAGCACAAGGCGCAGCGCATTGCCAAAACCGGACCCTCATTCTCCGATTTCCTCACACTCAGTCCGCAACCACAGGATAAACCTTCCGAGATCCGGCAGGACCTGGTTAGCGCGGTAAAGGCTCGCATGAAAGCCGGCTTTTATAATTCCGCGGAGGTAGTGGATGATCTGAGCGATTCGTTTGCCAAGGCGTTTAATCTGCGGACATAGCCGGCCGATTCCTCCGTATTCCATCTCTGATAACCAGCTTCAATTATTTTCTATCCTTCATTCCACGCAGAACGGCTATAGATGGCTGCAATTCCAAACTTCATCGCCTTTTATTCCCGGAAAAACCGATGGTGGATGCCGATCGTCATCGGCCTAATATTTTCCATCTGTTTTGCCCCATTGGACTCGGGAATGCATCCGCTGCTTTTCCCATTCCCGTTTTTCGGGTTCATTGTCTTGATTCCATTATTCGCCTTCGCATCCCAGACAAACCGGCGCCGGGCTCTGTGGCATTCTTATATCTTCGGCGTGGCAGCGTGCATCAGCCAGTATTATTGGGTCAGCTTTGTGCTGGCCGAAGGTTTATGGCCCTTGATCGCGGCAGGCACCGTGCTGCTGTGCCTGTACCTGGGACTCTATTTCCTGCTGGCGGCGATGGCTTACAGATTTGCAAAAAGGCATTTCCCCGTCTGGCATACGGCGGTCGTCCCGGCCTTCTGGGTGTGTCTGGAATGGGCGAGGGGCTCCGGTGAGCTTTCGTTCCCCTGGAACTTCATGGGATATACCCTCACGCCGATTCTGCCCATTGCGCAGCTTGCGTCAATCTGCGGCGTTCTCGGGTTGTCATATCTGGTCGTTCTTGGAAACCTGCTGCTGTTCGACTGGTTGCGGGAATGGCATGCGTCCGGCGATTGGCGCAACCGGCGTTTGCGGTTTGTTGTTGCATTCGTCATTGGACTCGGCGGTGTTTCGGTATGGGGATTTTTCCGGTCTTCCGGACCCTTGCCCGCCGGCGGCAGAATGAAGATTTCCCTCATCCAGACCCATTTCAACCAGAACCAGTGGGGCAGCAACTCGCTTGACACCTCGTTTGCCGTGGCCGAAACCATGGTCTATCGCGCGGGCACGCAGAAACCCGACCTGATCATCCTGCCGGAGAGCGCCCTGCTCTGCTATCTCAATCACCGCCCGACCTTATGCGGCCGCGTGATCCATTGGCGCGATTCTGTGCGCGCGCCCATGTTCGCGGGCGCACTTGACTGGACGCGACCCTCCACCCGGTCGTATTACGAATACTGGGTGTATAACACGGCCTTTTTCCTGGGGCGTCACGCGCAGGTGTTGCGGCCCTATTATAAAATCAAACTGGTGCCGTTTTCCGAAGCCATGCCGTTTGAGGCCCGCATCCCCATGTTGAGCCGCGTCAATCTGGGCGAAGCGGATTTTCATGCCGGCGCCGACCCGGCGGTAGTGGATGTTGCGCCGGGCGTGCGCGCCGGACCGCTGATCTGCTATGAAATCATCTATACCGACTTCGTGCGGCGCCGCGTGCATGCAGGCGCGAACGTGTTGGTGAATATCACCAACGACGGATGGTTCGGACACTCGGCCGCGCCCTTTCAGCACGCGGCCATGGCGCGCATGCGATGCATCGAAAACGGCGTTGCCCTGGCGCGGTGCGCCAATTCCGGCATCAGCGAGTTCGTTGACGCAAAAGGCCGTGTGCTTTCCAAAACGCGATTATATGCGCGGACGGTGCTCACCGATACGCTGCCGCTTTCGCGCATCCATACGCTCTACTCGCGCGTAGGGGACTGGCCGGTATGGCTGTCGATGATTATCGCGGCATTGGCGCTGGGGGTTGGAATATATAAACAGTATAGAAAACATCACTGAATCATCGAAAATCACGTATTTTAAGACGCATGAAGAAAAGGCTATATATTGAAACCTCAGTCTGGAATCAGCTTGAGCATGGTGATCGGCCGGACTGGCATGATAGCGCATGTAAATTCAAGGCGACACTCGTGCAAGGGCATTATGAAGCCTATATTTCGGACGTGGTGATTGAAGAACTTAGCATGACAACCGATAACAAACTTCGCGAAAAGCTTATGGGACATATAAAAGCCGTTGAACCATTTATTCTTGAATTCGACGATGAAGCAAAGGAACTGACGAAGAAATATATGGCCGCGGATTTTATCGTCAGCAGCGCACCAAAGGTGTATAATGATTCAAGTCATGTGGCGATAGCAACGGTGTATGGCATCAGCCATATCGTGAGCTATAATTTTCGCCACCTTGTCAAGGATCGACGTATTGATGGTTTTAATGGCGTCAATATGCTTAGCGGGTACGAACATGCGATTGACATAACCACACCGGATCGTTTTATCCTTTATCCTGATGATTGGAAGGCTGGACAATGAAATACGGCAAGGCGGTAGAAGAAGTCTGGAAATGGCGGGACGCTCTAAGCAAAAAGCTTGAAGGTCTCAGCGAACGCGAACAGGTCCGCACTATCAATGAGGACGCTCGAAAGATCTGCAAACGCTACGGGATCAAATACAAAGTGAAGCAACTCGATGCTGCGCGCGTCTAATCGGTAGTCTATCACAAGTGACTTTCCTTCGCGTTTTTATCCCTTTTTCCTCAGCAATTCCCGCGCATGCTTTTTGGCAATCTCGCTGTCGCCGCCCAGCATGCGGGCTATTTCATCCACCTTTTCCCCGTCCTCGAGCTTTTTCACCCGCGTGACCGTGCGGCCGCCGGTCTCTTCTTTGTAAACATAATAGTGGTGGTCGGCGATGGAGGCGATCTGGTGCAGGTGGGAAATGCAGACCACCTGATGGCTTGCGCGCAACGCATAAAGCGCCTGGGCCACTTCGTTGGCCACCATGCCGCCGATGCCGGTGTCGATTTCATCGAAAATGAGGATCGGCACGCGGTCGTGGCCGGCCACGACCGCCTTGATGGCCAGCATGAGCCGCGATATCTCGCCGCCCGACGCTGTTTTGACAAGAGGAAGCTGCGGCTCGCCGGGATTGGTCTGCACGAAGAACTCGATGGTTTCCAGCCCTTCGGGCGCGGGTGCATCGAGCGCGGCAAAGCGTGTTTTCCAGACGCCGCCCGCAAGGCCCAGACGCTCCATCTGCGACGATACCCGGCGGTCGAAATCCGCGGCCGCTTTTGCGCGCGTTTCGGAAAGCCGCGAACCGGATTCCCGGCAGCCGTTCGCGGCCGCATCGGCGCGCTTTTCCAGCAGCGCCCGGTCCCCTTCGACATTCTGGACGGAACGGAGGTCGGCGGCAAGCTGTCCCTCTTTCGCAATCAATTCATCGAGCGTGCAGCGGTATTTCTTCCTGCAACGCTGGATCCTGGCGATGCGGCCGTTGAGCGCCTCGATACGTGCGGGGTCCGCGCCGCCGGCCGCCGCATCGGCATAGGAGGCGCAAAATCGTTCGAGTTCCGAAACCGTGGCAAGCGCGCCGTCCAGATCGCGCAACCAGTCGGTCACGGAGACATCGAATTTCGCGAGGGATTCAATCCGCTTTTTGACCGCGCTCAACTGTATTCCCGGTGAGGCCTGCTCGTTGGACAGGATCGCGGCAATCTCCGCTGCAAGGCGGGCGCGGTCGGCCGAGGACGAGAGCAGCGCAAGCTCGTTTTCGGCCTGTTCTTCTTCGCCCGGGCGCAGCCCAAGCGCATGGATCTCCTGGTATTGGAATTCCAGCATATCGCGCTTTTCGGCGAGTTCGCGCGCGCGAAGGTTGAATTCGTCAAGCTCCGCGCGGGCCGCCGCATAGGCCCGGTAGGCCGCATCATACTCGGCGCGCGGGCCCGCAACGCGCGGCAGCGCATCAATGACCTCGCGGTGCGCATCCGGGTTTAAAAGCGACTGGTGTTCGTGCTGGCCATGAAAATCGATGAGCGCATCGCCGATCTGCTTGAGCGTGGCCAGCGGCAGGGGGACCTGATTGACATAAATGCGGTTGCGGCCCGCACGGGAAATGGTGCGGCGCACGATGAGGGCGCCCTCGTCCATGGGGATGGCGGCGTCGGCGCACAGTTTTTCGAGCGGCCGCAAGGCGCCGGCACGTTCGAACACACCCGAGATGTCCGCCTCGTCAAAGCCGCTTCTCACCATTTCGCTTGAGGCACGTTCGCCTAAAAGCAAGCCGATGGCGCCGATGAGGATCGATTTGCCCGCGCCGGTTTCGCCGGTAAAAATCGAAAAACCCGGCTCAAAGCGGATGCGCAGGTCGTCAATAAGCGCCAGGTTCCTGACATGCAGCTCACGCAGCATCGGGTCCCGCGTCCCGCTGCTTGTAATTGCGTCCCCAGTCGAGCTTGCGGCGCAGCAGATCGAAACAGGTAAGCGGCGATACCTGCATGATGGCGGCCCGCTTGCTGCTGCGCGACACGATGATTTCGTCATTGCCCGATAGCCGCACCGTTTCGAGCCCGTCGGCGCTCATGATCGCGTCGTTGTCGCCGGGGTTCACGCGCAACCGAATGGGACGGCCCGAGGGCAGCACCATGGGCCGTTCGGTGAGCGAATGCGGACAGATGGGCGCAAGAAGGAACGCGTCCACCGTGGGTTCCATGATGGGGCCGCCGGCGGCAAGGGAGTAGGCCGTTGAGCCCGACGGCGTGGCCACGATGACCCCGTCGCCCTGGAAGGTTGTGATGAAATCGCGGCCGTACCATGCGCCGATGGAGAGGAGCCGCGGGCGGCCCGAGCGGTTGATAAAAATATCATTGAGTGCATGACAGTGACGGATGGTTCGGCCGCGGCGCCGCACCTGGATATCGAGCACCATGCGGCGGGTGATGGCGAACCGGCCGGCGGCGATCCGGTCAAGTCCGTCCTCCAGATCTTCTTCACCGATGCCGGTAAGAAAACCCAGGCCGCCCAGGTTGACGCCTGCAACGGGTTTTTTACCGAACCGGCACATATGCACCATGGAAAGGAAGGTGCCGTCGCCGCCCAGCGATAGGAAGGCGTCGCTGGCGGCTAAAAAGGCCGCCTCAGAGCGGGCCGCGCGCCCGCTATCGCGCACCCGGCCTTTCAGCAGGGGATGGAACAGCACGGCCATACCGCTGCGCGATGCCCAGCGCTGGATGCGCGATAGCGTACTATCGAGCCGCGGCGACTTTTTAAACGCCACCATGCCGATGGTGCGGATTTTTTTCATGGTGCCCATCCGATACGCCGCCTAACTCTTGAATTCGATGACGCTCCACAGCCGTTGCGCGAAATCGGGCCATCGCCTGACAATCTGCTCGTCGTTGACGCGCGACGTGCCCATGCACTTGATGCCCGCCACGGCAAACGCGGCCGCAAGGGGCGCCGGCAGGCTTTCGGTGATGTCGAAGCCGTCGAACTGCCGCGCGCCGTCGATGATCATGCCGTCGGGCATGCCGCCGAACCGCGCGCCGAGGACCTTGACACATGACAGTAATGTCGCCAGACGGTCGGGCAGGTCGCGCCGCAGGTCTTCGAGCCCCCGGAACACCGACTGGCCTTCGGCAAAGGCGGCGCACACGCTCATGGCGGCAAGATGGTCCGCCACGTGGCACGCCGGCCTGCACGTGATATTTCTGCTTGATAAAGCAAAATTCTGCAGCTGCATCATGCCCACGCCGCCGAAACTGCCCTGCTTTTCCTCCTGGATCGCGGGGCGGCAGCCCATTTTGCGCACGTAATCCACGGTCTGCAGGTCCCATGGCTCAAGCAGCACATTGCGGATGATCAGATTGCCCTTTTGTATAAGCGATTTTGCGGCCACCAGCACCGAAGTGAACACGCCGTCGCCGGGCAGGTCAATGGCGATCTCCCA
>Ga0315289_10005995_pt1 | contig 17885 bp, 35 predicted proteins | sample YL17G11_40_MG_FD_203452 | JGI IMG/M metagenome (GOLD analysis project Ga0315289, IMG submission 203452) | Sediment microbial communities from Yellowstone Lake, YNP, Wyoming, USA - YL17G11_40 | ecosystem: Environmental > Aquatic > Freshwater > Lake > Sediment | place: USA: Wyoming | collected... | reverse complement strand
CGCGGCGCACTGCGGATTCGGGCAGGTGACTGTGAGTGCGAGCTGTTCACCAAGCTCACCGCGGAATTCATCATCGACATCGAAGATCGATCTCATCGAGGAGCTTCTCTGAAACGTGAGCCGAGGATCGTGCGCGCGAGCTTGAACTTCTCCCTCGACAAGTAATTGCGGATGCTCCTGAGCGTGACGTCCTTGCGATCGGGCCGCCGGTAGTTTTCGAGGTCGATGAAAGCGATCTTGCCGTCACGCGTGAACTGGACGTTCTTGCTGTTGGAGTCGAGTCCGGGAAACTTCACGAGCACGCGCAAGAGATCGCGGAGCACGGGCTCGGCAATGTCCGCGTAGCGCTGCTCGGAGGCGTCGGTGCCGACGATGTCGATCCGTTCGACGACGAGCACCTGCATGTCCTTGCCGAAGCGTTTGGACAGGACGTGGATGTGCTTCTGCGGCACGACGACGTGCTCCAAGCGCTCGTCACGGATCAGCGCGGCGACGCGTGTGGCGCCCTTGGCACGTGCCGCGAAGTTGTTACGTTGCACGGCCTGCGCGATCCGATCCGGATACTTCTTGAACAGGTAGCCGGGTGCAGAGGCGTGAGCCGCGACCATGCATTCGGTGTCCTTCGCGGGATCGAAGACGTCGAAGCCTGCACGTCTCCACGCCTTGCGCGAGTCGAACATGTCCGGATCGACGAACAGCTTGTCGAGTTCAAGCGCTGCGGGCTCAAAGCTCAGGGGTGCACGCGCAGATCGCGGAGATGACCGCCATCCAATAAGCACAGCTCTCGTCTCTGGCGCTGCGTGGATCTGGTTCCGCACGAAAGCGTCGAGACAGCTCTTCGTCGGTCATCGCGTCGTACTCGATCATCAGGTGCTCTGCGTACTCGCGAAGCTCTGGCATCGGCCACTTCTCGTATTCGGTGCCGTAAGCGACCACGAAGCGCTCTTCGAGGATATCGACCGCGGTCTGAATCTCCTCGTACGGTGTCACGCGATGACTGTAGCGTGATCGTCACGAAGCTGTTTTGAGCTTCTGCCGACGCTCGCGAACGATGCGCGCACGCAGCCCGTTGAACACGTCCGCGGTGGCGCACAGATCATCACCGTGGGTCTTGTGGCGAAGTACGGATCCTTGCCGGCAGCGACGGACGAGGGCGTAGCCGCCGGCATAGCCGAGCAGTGCTTCGCGCTCGCTGCGAATGTCGCCAGCGCGCCGCCAGTCGACGGCCCAGTGGCGCGCACCATCGAGATACTGCGCGAGCAGCGGCTTGGTCTCGCACGTCTTGGTCGGGTACGGGGTCATTGCTCCGCAGGACACCCGCCCACCGGGCTCTGCGGCGACGACGCCATCGGTGAACCGCGACTCGTGGTAGCTGATTGCCAGCACCATGTCTGCGTCGACGTCGTAGACAGCGGCCGATACACGCGCTGCCCAGATGTGATCGCGAGCTGAATCGACGCTGACGTACTGCGGGGCGAAGCGGTGCAGCGCTTCGGCATCGTCAAGGCTCGGCGATGAGAAAAGTGCGATCGCGATTCGGATGAGCATCTCCATGCGCCCGGTACTATCACGGCTGGATGACCACCCGGCGCTGTGCGGTGAGCGGTGGCGCTATGTAGAGCAGATCTCCGGGTCAGGAGCTGCGCGTTTCCGTTGCTTTCTCCATTTTTACCCTCGTTTGGGCAGGTCTTTAGAGTGGCGCTATGGCTGATGACGATTGCGAAGGCGACCGCCTGGCCTGCTCGCAATCGGGCTCTTCGACAGCGCTTCGACTGCCGCGACCCTCGCGGTGAACGAAGGCGATCGCCTGCTGCTCGTCGTCGACTGACCCTCAATAACGTGCTCGACATCGCGTTCGTGGTCACTGGCTACGTCAGCGTGGACATCGCGATCGCCTAGCGCGACGCCGCTGAAAAATTCCAAAACGAAAAGCCCGCGACGCAGGCCGCGGGCTTTCAGTTAACGTCAGCGTGGAACAGGATCTCGCGACGCGGCCTCGTTAACGAACCGCCTCGTAATGCTCGTCGCGAGCGTCGCGAGGTGCGATCGGCACAGCTGGATCTTCTGGCTACCGAGCATGAACACGTAGATGTCATCTCCGCGGTCGTCGTTCGGGTCACACTCGATGCAGCCGCCGTGTGCTGACCATTTGCCGTTCCAGCTTCCGCGCCCAGGCATCGAGAGCTTGAACTCGATCTGGATTTTCCCGCGCTTGACGACGATCACACAGATGCCGTGACGAGGTTGTCATAGAAGTGGTTTCCGTTCGAAAAGTGGTCAGACGTCTTCGATCGCCGTGTCGACGTACGCGGCATCGAACACGGGTGGGATGCAGCCGACCGCGATTTTGACGGTGACCTCGGCGCCGTTTTGATCGTTGCCCGTCAAGATGAGGAATTCTTGTCCAGCAGCGATCCCGCGCTGCGGACGTACGACGCGAGGCTTTGCCTTTTTAGTCGCGAATCCTAAGAACTAAAAAGGCAGCACGATGCGTTTGTGGGCAGCTAGCAGCTACTTGCCTTGTTACCGACGGCTCTTGAGTGCCTCAAGTATCTCGATTTCGAGCTGAGCAGAACGCTTCTTCGCGTGCGATCGTCGAAGTTTTTCTGCTCGCGAGACTGCGTAGGCACGTTTGATCTGAGTGTCATGGTAGCCCTCGGCCGAAAGCTTTCTGTATTCTTTCTCCGGGATGACGATGACAGGAAGTTTGAGCCCTTTTTCTCGCGCTACGAGAGTCCGATGGTGACCATCGATAACGCGAATGATTCCGAGGGAGTCTTCGTAAGCCATTACTGATTCTCTTATGGGACCTCTTCCGACTTGCTCTCGTAGTTCGGCCACGTCTTCCGGTCGTTGCCCCGACTCCGAGAGCACAACTTCGTGTGGGTCAAGCATTATGACAGCAGACGCTTTAGTACGCTTCAATGTCGCTCCCGTCCTTGTGCTCGCAGAAAGTGCTCGATCGCGTTGCCCATCGGGCGCACGCGCATCCACCACCACTCGTTGCCTGCCATGAAGACGTAGAGCATGTTGCGCATGGCTAGCTCCTGCCTCTGATGAAGAGGCGGACAGGACCACGAAGCAATCACACGATTCGAGTCGATCCCCCGAGGCGATGCTTGATCGCGTGGAGGTGTGACGAGGATCATAGGCGTCCTTGTGATCTGAGAAAGTCGTCAACCTCACGCCGAATCTGCTTGGTGCTCTTCTTGGGGTGCGCCGCCTTCGCGAACGACCTGACTTGGCGCTCCAAGATCGCGCGCACGAGTCCCGCGTAGAGTCCGAACGGTTCCAGTGCCGTCGCGATGAGCTGCTTGTCCCCGATGAGCAGTGCATCTCGCGCAACGTCCATCTGGGCGTGATCGAGCTGCGGAACGTAGATCACTACACTTCGTTTATTTGGCGGCTTTGCGGTGCGGCCAACGATAAGTGCAAGCCGATCCGTTGGATGAACGAACTGCGCCTGCCATTGCTGAGCCTCTTCACGCGCGTCACGTCTGCTTCCGTCCGGTGCGACGAGGAAGAGGATCGCTTTCGTGAAGTCGCCCGAATAAGTCCACGACGGGTCCACCTCTTCGACGAATACCTCGCGTCCCTTCGGAGCGCGCATCCATTCCGTTCCGACGGACTTGTCAAGGATGGCCTTGATCGTCCGGTTGGTCTTGTCGACGGGAACCATGGTGCCTCCCGGAGTCTACAGGGGACCGAAAGCAGGGTCAAAAAGCGTTTATGTCCCCAACCTTACGATGTCCATCACGTGGGCGATCTTCCACGACGGTCTGCTCGTCGCCAAAGTTGTCGGTCGGTCGACCGCAGTGCGGGCAGAGCTGCGAGGGCAGCGCGCGCCCGTCGAGCAACTCGTCGATCGACACCTCAACGAGCCGCGCGATGCGCACCGCCAAGCTCGCCGTGACGCCGCGTCGCCCGCTCACGATCTTCCCCAGCGTGTCGGTCTTGCAGTGGAGGGCGGCGGCGACCGTCACCCATCCGCCAGTCCGGACGCGGAGGTAGCGCAGCGCCGTGCGCACGTTGCGCTGCTCCGGTTCGAGCAGATCTCGCATCACGCCGCCTGCTTCGTCACAACAGCCGTTGACAGCGTGCCGATGACGTCGTTCGCGATGCCGTGCTCCGTGACCGCGTGGACGATGCACGTCAGGTTGTGCAGGAGCACCTTGGCGAGCACTTCGTTCGTGCGGGCCGTCGCGTGGATCGACCGCACGGCGCTTCCAAATTTCCGCTTGATGGCTGAGAACACGGCCTCGACGCAGCTGCGACGGTGGTAGCGCTCCATGAAGGCGTTGCCGTCGAACACGAAGCGCGCCCACATGCGGCGCCAGTGTGGCGACTTACTGCGCTCGCCGACCGAGTTGCTCTTGAACGGAATGAACGGGACGGCACCGATCTTGTCGATCGCCGCAAGGTTATCTTTCGACAGGTACGCCTTGTCGGCCGACACCTCTTTTGGCACGCAGGTCTTGGTCGTCTGCTCGATCAAGCGCGGAAGTACCGGGCAGTCGCCCTCGCCCGACACGCTCACGCCCGTGACCACGCCCGTGAGCGTGCCGACCATGATGTGGAGCTTGACCCACTCGTGCTTCGCCCGGAGCTTGCCGTGCTTCTGATCGAACCAGCGATCGTACGTCACCGTCGAGAAACCCGACGCGTCCGCCGCAAACTGACCGGCGAGATTCTCGATCTCGGCGAGCGGCGCGGCCGACTCCTCGATCAAGCGCGTGAGGATCGCCGTTGTCGCCTCGTCCTCCATCGTGCGAAAGACGGTGTTGTAGTGCGGCGCCTTGGTGATGTGCCCGCGCTCGTGGCACCCACGGATGTCCGTGTCCGCACGGCGCCCCGAGAACGTCGTGTAGACCTTCATCACAAGCGCGAAGATCAGATCGCGCTTCGGGACGCGCTTACGACCACCCTTCGGATGGCGCGGCGGATCTTCGACGCCATCACAAAGCGACTTGAGCAGTAGCTCGACGCGCTCACGCTCGTGCGTCTGCGCCTCGTTGTACTCGGCCCACTTCTGCGGGTACGTCTTGCGCTTGGGCGGCTTCTTCGCCTCGGGAACGACGACAGTCTCGCCGGTCTTGTCCTCGTCGGTGCTCACGACGCCGCCATCCCACGAGAGCCAGAACAGGCACGCCTCGTAATGCTTGCAGGGCTTGTGGCGAAGTTCGTAGTCCGGGCAGGTGCACGTCTGCTCGACAAGATCGACGACGTAGGTCGGGCACTCCGCGTTGATCGACTGCGACGGCACGATGTAGCGAGCGCCGAGCTGACGGATCCCGCCACGCTGAGCGATCTCCCTCCCGCGCTGCTCGCGCGTCGTCGGAAGCGGCTTGAGATTAGGGTCTGCGTTGTGCTGCATGGTGTTTCAAAGACCATAGCAACCCCTTCTGACAGACTTGACTGCACCATCCCAAGGGCGTAGTTAAGGCTATGGGATCCGACAAGAAAAAAGGCAGAGCGCCAAACGCCGAGAAGATTCAGGGGAAGAATCCGGGCGGTCGCCCACCCCTTTCTGACGAGGCGCGTCGAGACAACCTGTTGCGGTTGCTCTGCACCGACGACGAGCTTGCCAAGCTGCAAGACGCCGCGAAATACGTTTCGACACCCGTGTCTACGTGGGTGCGTTCCGTCGCCTTGGAGAAGGCCCGGATGATCGCTCTGGAGAAAGCGCGGATGGATGCTGAGAAGGCCAAGCATGACGGCTAGCGACCCTTCGTGGGTTGCGAGGTGGCGCCCAGCACTGCGTGCTTGACGTCGTTGTTGACGCGGTAGCGCGCGTTCCCGGTGCGCTCTACGAGGCCGAGCTTGACGGCGCGATGGAGCCGCTGGGACGCCAGGGCCGGCGAGATGCCGAGGCGTGTCGCGACCTCGCGCGGCGGGAGTGGCTCGGTGGCTTCGCACAAGAGCTTGACCACGGCGCGGATGCCGTCGCCGATGTCGCGCGGCTCCCTCGTGTCCCGTTTCCGGGTCTTGGGCGGCGCTTCCGCCGCGAGCATTTGGCGATCAAGCTCTGCGAGCTGGTGCTCGATCTCGATCTGTTGCCGATGAAGTTCTCTGGATTTCTTGAGGAGCGTGGAGAGGTTCGTCATGCCTCTCTTTGTGCGCCCGATACGGCTGAAATCATCGAGGCGCATCTGTGTGACCGATGCGCTCTGCGGAACTCGCAATTTGTCATCGGGTCGCCGTGCACCCACGGCGCAACCAACAGGACCAAACTCAATTCTGTCCCGCTATTCTGTCCCGTCGTTGTCGTCGGTCTCGTCGTTCGCTCCGCGTCGACGGGCGCGCGTCCGACCTTTCTTCAAGATCGAAACCCACTGCGCCGTCGGATCTGTCTCCTCGCTTTCGCTCCACGACTCGATCTCGTGCTTCACGAGTTGGCGCGCGATCTCGCCGATCGACGAGCCCCACTGATCCGTCGTGCGAATCAACCAAAACATCGCCACCGACGGATACCGCCCCCGCGGTGCCGTCCGGATCATCTCCAGGCTCTCGGTGTAGAGCGTAAGGATCCGCTGAACCGCATCCGACGCCGATTGCAGCGCGTCGGCTTGCTTGCGTAGGACGTCCACCGATCGCGTCACGCGCTCTCTCAAGTCGACGAGCAGCTGCTCGTGGAGCCACGCCCCGAACGGATCGCCAAGGAAGTAACCCCGTCGCACGAGCCGATCGCCGATGGCGCTTGCTGTGTAGAGCGCCATATCGACGTCATCGGACAGTTTGCCCGTTCGACTGAGCTGGTTCGCGAGGCGGTAAATCGCGTCGGCCTCGCGCTCCAAAACCTTCGGCAGCTTCAGGATCTTGTGCCGAATGTCGGCATCTTCCAGATCGTTGAACAACTGGAACTGATGCGTCACCCGACGCCAATCCTCATCGGTCGGCGCGGTCGGAGCTTTGGTCTTGGTTGCGGACTTTCGAGGCTTCTCGGCCTTCGCAGATTTCTTCGTGGCCACCGGCCGAGATCATCGAGGCTGATCGTAGCGTGGGCAACAAACCAACCCGCTATCGACTTTCTTGACACTTGCGCGTTCTGGGGCAGCTACCCGAAGCTTTGGGGCAACTCATCGCTTATGGGCAAAGCCACGACGCGATGGGGAGAGCTGGTGATGGTGATCGTTCGCTGTCGCTCGCGTAGCGTCTTGATCTCAGCGATGAGATCGGAGACGTCGTCATCGCACGAGCATGACGCGTTTTCGTCATCCGACACGGCGCCGCAGTCATCACACACCCAGCGTGTTTCGCTCATAGCAGGGGCTCCGTTCGACTGACCCCAAACGTCTCGCCCGCGTCGCGTGCGAATCGAGCGAGTGCGTTGTCGAGCGCGATCCAGCGCTTCTTGTCGTAGCCGGGCTGGTCAACCGCGGCCGTCCAGAGTTGGTGAAGCGCTGCGTGGGCCTCGCGAAACGCTTGCAGAAAGGTTTCACGCGAGGTGCCCGTCGCCTCAGCAGCCTCAGCGGGGGCGTAATCGTCGATCGGCGGCTCCAGCACCGATCGGCACGCGTCGACGCCGCCCACCAGCGCGAAGTGCTGATCGAACGGAACGGGAAACATCCGCATGCGCGCGGCAAGCACGTAGACCTCGACGAGGGCCGTGTGCTCGTGCTGTAGCCGATGGATCGTGGCTTGGTTGGCCGCACACGCGGCGCACAAGGGCGTTCCGCCCGGTTGTCGTGCGCAGTGATCGCAGGCCTCGAAGTCAGATGTGCTGGACACGGCTAGTTCTCCTCTTGCGCTCGGGTGATGGCGCGCTCGATCTCGCCTGGATCCGTTTCGCCGTAGTACGTACAGAACGGAACGGGGTGCATGAGGCCACGCAGCACGCGCTTGGTGCGCGGATCTTATGCGTAGCCGATGAAGAGATCGGCGCCACAGCTCGGGCATGGACCGAGGACTTCTTCGGTCTCGATCGTCCCGGCATCACCGCCACCGGCCTTGTCGAGACCGTGAACGCGCTTGCTCGTATCGGTCATCCGATCCTCCGGTCCGTAATCCAGCGTTTGGCGACAGCTACTGCGCGGGCTTTGTATTCGGGGGACAGCGCGTTGTACTCGATGCCAAGCGCGCTCAGGATCGAGCGCACCAGCTTGGTCTCGGACAGCACCTCGGCGGGTGCGATCAGATGGTCGGCATCGCCGCACGCCTTGCACGTCAGCGTCACGCCCTGCGGTGTGATGAGACAGGTCCCCACGCACGGGTGCTCGGCATCGTCGCGATCCTTGTGCGAGCAGTGTGCGCGGCGGATCGCCTGCTCGACCGGGTGATCGCCGCTCACGGCGCGGGCGCTCCGAGGTCGAACGGCGGCGCTTCGGGGCACACGGCGTTGATGCACCGCGCGCAGACGCGGCAGTACCGATACCGGAGATGCGCGTGCACGTAGCTCTCGCGCTGGATGTCGGCCTGGCACGCGGTACGTGCGCAGCGCTGCCGGCTGTTGCGCTCTTCTTCGGGTCTCACGCTAGTTCCTTCCTGGCTGCGCGTTGACGTAGTCCGCGACGATCCTTGCTGCCTGGCGCTTGGTGAGTCCGAGCGGATCGTGCTCGGCGGTGCCGTCCTTCACGAAGCAGCTGCACTTGCGCTCGACGTGGGCGATCGGACCAAACACCGTGCGCATGGCGCACACGAAGTGGTAGCCCGGCAGGAGCGAATGCATGAGGTCGCCGGGAACGACCAGCTCCTCGCACCACAGGCATGCGAATGGCGGTGTCACAGGCGCGTCTCCGTTGAGCGTCTCAATATTTCGAGGAGCGTGTCGCATTCCTTCGTCCAGACGTCGTGCACGAGGACGTAGTGCTCGGCCTTCTCCGGCCACATGAAACCGTTGCCGAAGAAGTCTTGCGAGCCGAGCTGGACGCCGCAGATTCGGCAATTGGCCGATCCCTTGTAGGCTTCGCCGACATGACCGCGCTGGAGCGCGCGGGCCAGCTCTTCACGCACTTCGCGCGGTATGTCGCGACGGACGTGATCTTTGGGCTGACCGTAGCGACGTCCGCCCGGCACGACGCCGAGCATGTCCAGCAGCGGTTGCAGCTCGCCGGCCTGCTCGTCCCAGAAGAGGAGCGGGGTCCCCACGGTCGGAAGTCCCGGCGGTCGCATCATCGCGGCCCCTCGACGATCGTCTCCCACAAGACTTCGCAGCCGAGCAGAAAGTCGTCGGTGCTCATCTGTTCGGCGGGGTTGTGGCTGCCGTTTTCGTTTCGCACGAAGATCATGCCGGCAGGGATGCCTGCTTGCTGAAACACTGCCGCGTCGTGGCCGGCGCCGCTCGGCATCACCTCGTGATCGATGCCGAGGCGGCTACACGCGGCTGCTGCGCGCTGCCAGATCTCCGGTGCGATCGTGGCGCTCGGCGTCGTGACGACTTCACCGAGATCGATGCCGCACGCCTCCGCGTAGGCCATGAACTGGGTTGCGTGATGATCGGTGAGGCTTCGCACGTCGAGCGCGAGCTGGACCTCGTCGGCGATCGTCGTGATCGCGTGCTTGGCGGGGTTCGTGCCGAACTCGCGCACCGATCGGCAAGGGCGTCTGTCGGCCCTCGTACGGACACAACGAGACGGTCGCGTGGGACCTACTCGCAGAAGCAGCACGGGGCCGTGGACTGCTCGCACGTGCCGACGCTGCCGGGAACCTCATCGTGTCGATCGACGCCACCACGTTCGAGGGCGGACACCCAGCGACATGGATCGGATCTCATCTCGACTCCGTGCCCAACGGGGGCAACTACGACGGACTCGCGGGTGTCGTCGCTGCGATTCTCCCGGTCGGCTACAATGGCGAACAGACCTTCGGCAAGATCACGGTCTGTTTTTTTAGTAGTGAAGACGGCTGGGCGCTTCATCGCTCCGCGGCCTTGCTGTGCTCGACGAAAACGAGCCACGCCTTTTCCGCTTCTTCCAGGGCCAGCAGGGTGTCGCGCGGCGTCTTCGTGTCCCGGGCAGCGACGAAGCCGTGGATGAAGCCCTCGTGGCGAAGAAGATCCTTCTGGTGCTGCGTGCTCATCGCGGGCCAAGCTCCATCACGGCGCGACCGTAGTGACGCGCGACGGATAAGCTCTCCAGAACGTCGTCGATTGCGCGGTGTGCGCTTTCCGTCGGCCGGGGCCTGGCCTCATAGATCGCAGGACAGAAGCGACGCATCAGCTCGTTGACGCTCGTGACATCGAGCTGGCGGTGATGCAGCTCGGCCTCGGCGCGCCGCAGGCACCGCCGCATGAAGCCGCGATCGAAGTGGATGCCGTTACCGGCGAGCTGCGGACGTACCAGGGTGACGCGTCCGCCTTCCCGTTCGAGCTTGACGGCATGCTCGCGCAAGAATCCGGCGAGCGCCTTGTCGACTTGACGAATCGATTGCGCGATCGTCTTGTCTTTCACCTCGGGCCAGAGGCCGCTCTTGGTGTGCATGTCGCGCACGACCTCGGGCAGCTCGTAGAACTTGCGCTTGGTGCGTACGACAGCGTGGAAGCGCGCGACTTCTTCGGCGAGGCGATCGTCGGTGACGATGCACGCGACCTCCAGAACGTCGTCGTGTTCGACGTCAAGGCCACAGGTTTCTAGATCGAGGAAGGCAAGCATCAGGATTTCTTCTTCTTCAACTTCGGGGGTTTCTTCTTCGTGGCGCGCCGCGGGTGCATCGCGCGCTCTAGATCGACCAGGTGTGCGTCGATGCCACGTGCTTTGATGTCCGCGAGCGCCATGCCGATCGACGATCGATCGAGCAGCTTCTCGAAGTCTTCGCGCTTCGCGTGCGTCGGCGTGGTGGGCGTGGTGGCCGATCGGCTGCCTTGGGATCCGCACTGGGGGCATCCGACGTCGTCACAGCCTGCACAGCGATACATCGCCCGCCACTCGTCCGCATAGCGAACGTCCGCGCGGTCGCACGCCTCATCGGTCATGTAGCTCTCGCGCTGCGGCGCACCCTCGGGAAACGACGGGGTGGGCTGCAACCAGAAGCGCGCGACTTCCTTTCGGACGGTTTTCATGGCTAGAAGGAATCGCACCAGTCGTCAGTGGTCGTAGTTCGCCGGCCGACGCTGTAAGCCGCCTCAACAGCCTTTCGGACCTGGTTACGTTGGTCCGTAGTGACTTCGAACTGTTCCACGATTGCATCCGTGATCGCGTTCAAGTGCTGGCCAGCCGACTCATAGTTGTTTTGGAGACGGTCGATTGGTGACTTCACTGGAAGGCTCCTTTGGGCGACAAGCGGCTAAGCGGGCTTCATTGCAACGGACCAGGGATCCCGGACAGCATTCCGGGTAGCGCCCTGGGACCACGATCTCGCTGGGGCATGAGCCAGCTACCGATCGCACGCATGAACGCTGCGCTCTCGGTACCGTCACTGATATCGCCGAACGGGTTCTTGAACTTCAGGTTGGAGCCTTCGAGCAGCGTGGCCTCGTTGCGCAGCCACGTCTCGCGATGTTCGAGGATCAGCTTCGCGGCGAGCACCTCCTCCTCCGGGGGCACGCTGTTGTCGTGGAAATGCAAGATCTGGCCGTCGTCCAGGTCGAAGCACATCCGGGTGTTGTAGGCCGCGATCGCGCTCTGCCGGTGGGCGAGGATGTAGCGATGGCCGGTGAGACCGCCGGTCACGACGATGGCGCGCTCACGCGCCCAGGTCTCGTGCTCTTCGTCGCTCAAGAACGCGAGCAGGACTTCGCTGGCGGGGGCGACGGAGCCGACCTCGCAATCCGGGCAGCACGGTGTGGGGCGCTTGACGCTCGCGGCCTTCGCGGGCTCCTTGGGATCTTCAGTCGCCGCTGCCTGTTCGACGGCCTCGGCGATCTTGTCGGTCGCGGCCTCGTCGGCGCCCTCGATGACGCTCAGCTTGCCACCGGAGAACGAGACCGCCGTCAGCGTCTGCTTCTCTGGACGCGCGAGCTTGATCAGGATCTTCGACGTCTTGGACAGCGGTGCCGCGATCGTTGTTGCGGTCTTGGCGCGATACGGTCCGTCCTCACCGCCACTGTGATCGTGCTGCCAGCCCTTGGCTTCGACCTTGCTCAAGAATTCGAGGATGATCTTCTGCTCTTGCGGGGTCGGATCGTGGACGATGAGGCGCGTGCCTCCCTTGCCGTCGTCTTCGAGGCGGAAGTCGCCGTTCCACGACGGGAGGTAGAGCTTCACGACGGCGCTCCCTCGGCGCCTTCGCTTCCGATCGCGAAGCCTTCGCGCGTCTCGGGCTTCGAGATGCCGAGCTTCTGTTCGAGCGACGCGACGACGTCCGTCAGGTTGTGCGCGCGTGCCGTGGCGAGTGCCTCGACGAGCTTGGCGGGCGAGTCGCCCAGCGTGCGGACGGATTCGACGAGCTGCCTGACGGCCTGAACGCCGAAGTTCTCGGTGTTGAGCCCCAAGGGCAGGGCTCCCAAGGGCATGGGATAGCTATCGTCACCGATGTAGTTGCCACCTCCGCCGATGACGCCACCCCACGGTCCGGGGTGCTTACGCATCCGCATGAGGGACCCCAGATCGTTCTGGGCCAGGTTCTCGGTCATCAGGATGTCGCGCGCCGCGACGACGAACTTTTCGACTTGGGTCGCGATGGCGATGGTGAACGCGCCGTCGTGCTTGTCGTCGCCCGTGCTGAGAATCCGGATCAGCTCGTCGCGAAGATGATTCGAGATCGCCGAGGGCGGCTTCTTCTTGAGCGCGTGCGATCCGTTGGCGCTGGTCGGAAGGGTCTGCTCTGCAAATTCGTTGTTCATGGTCCCGTTTCCTTTCATCGGAGTTGTGCAGCTTTCGTGAACGCTTGCTGCTGTTGTCGCGCGGCGCGCCGGTCCGCGATACGGCTATCACGCGGCGGGCTATCACCGATCACGCCCAACCTGGGCTACGAGTCAGCGGCGCACAGCGAACGCGCCAAAGATGGCGGCATCGAAAGCTACTCTCTTCACAACGAACGCGTGCGCGTGGTCCAGCGCTGTGCCAATGCTCGACGAGCATTTGAAGCTGGTTGTCGGCCACGTACAACGCACGCACGACGCCGCGTCCACGCAGGTTGTAGTAGCCGCTGCGGTAGTCGTGCTCGTGGATCTCGACGATCTCGCCGAGTAGATCTGTGACGACGTCGATGCTCACTATCCGAGCCTGTCGACGGGGCGACGACTTGCGCGCGGCGCGATCCCGTCCTCTTGGAAGTAGTAGAACGGCAGCGTGTTCCATTCCACGACACGCAGTGTGATGACCCGCGTGTCTTCCTCGCTCATCGCGTAGGCACGCATGATGTCGGAGACCGGCTGGCCATTCACCATGTCGCGCATGAAGGCGGTCGCCACGAGGTAGCGCTTGAGGGTTTCCGGATCGGTCCAGACCTTCATGCGGAGACGGAGGCCGCCCTCTTGGGCCGCGATCGGCGGCGCGCCCGCTGTTGGCTGCTCTGGGGCCGGCGGCGCCGCGCGCACAGGCTGGGGATCCGGCGTGGGTGTGGGCTTCTCCGCGTCGGTCTTCTCCACGTCGGCCGTCGCCGTTTCTGGTTCCGCAGCAACTGACGCTGCCTCGGGGTTTGCAGGCGCCGTCGTTTCCGCCGTCGGAAAGACCTTGGCGGCGGCGTCGGACGACACGGCGTTTTTGGTCTCGCGCTCCTTCTTCCGATCGCGCCGCTTGTCCTTCTTCGATGTCGATGCCGACGCCGACGTCGACGTCGACGCTTCTGCTGTCGCTGTTGCGTCGGCCGCAGGCGCGTCGCGCTCACCTTGGAGCGGCGCCGTCACGACGGGCGCTTCCACAGGGGGCTCGGCCGTCGTGTGCGCAGCGGCGCCATTCGAGCTTCCGTTGGCGATCGGGGGCGGAGGCGTTTCGGTGGTCGACACGTTTGGGGTTGTCCCGTTCTGGCTGTTTTCGTTGCTCATTGAAGCACCTCTCGCTGATACCAAGTCTCGAAGGCCTCACCCGTGGACGCCGACGCCGCGCCGGCCTGGTAGGCGATCCTGAGCATGTCCTGGAATGCTTCCGCGATCGAGCGCTGGCGCTTGCCGATCCAGTGCCCGCAGGCCCATACCGAGATCTCGGGTAGGGTACAAATTGACTTCCAGTTCCCGCAGCTCGGACACGCGTTTTCGTGGATCACGGTCGGTGGCGGTGGGAGCGGCTCGGGAGTGCCTGGCCTTGGCAGTGGTGGAGACTCGCCGGTCGGTGCGGGCCGCCGCGGCTCGCTGGGAAGATAGTTGGCCTTGGTGTCGCCGCCGAAGTCATCGATCTCGATCTGATCGTAGGGCGCGACCGGAATCGCGTCGCTCGTGGCGCGCGCCTCCTCCGCGTTTGCTTCTGCGACGTGCCTCTCGATCACCTCGTAGCTTCCGCGCTTGCCGCAGGGGCACGCGTAATCCGCAGACGCCCCCATCGGGATCGGAGATCGGCCATCGTTGAGAAAGCGATGTCGCATCAGCGTGGATCGCCCCCGCTGGGCGCGTTGCGCGACTGCATCAAGCCGTGGTGTGTGCGCGCCAGGTCGCAGAGGACTGATCGCGCATCACGCCACGATCGAATGAGGCCTTCGTGATCCTCGCAGCCGTCGGGTCCGCCTGTCGCGCAGTCCCTGCAATCGACGACGTCCTGGAGCTTGCGATCTAGCTCCACGAACAGGCTCTCCGCATCCCGACGCCCGCGCAGCTCGGCGAAGATGTAGTAGAGAAAGGTCTCTTCCATGGACGGCTGATCGAGGCCGCACTGGTTGGCCCATGCGCGCAGCTCGCTGTCGGAGAGATGGAACTCCGTGTCCGGATCGCGCGGATCGGCAGTGCGGATTGCATGCAGCGCTGGGATGATCTGATCGCCCACCGTGATCGAAGTGCCCATCGCGATCGTGCCTGCACGAACGAGGTGGCCGAGGCCGTCTGCGATCTGGTCCGCCACATACGCGTGCTCCTCGCAGTAGCAGCTCGGATCCTCGCACGGCGGCGCTAGATGGGACCGATCGCACGCCATGTAGACGTCACGCTTGGCCGCGTCGTGCGCCTCGGTCCATCGGTGCATCGCGCACGCGCGAACAAAGCGTCCGTCGTCGTAGACGCAGAGCGCACATCCCCTGCCACCGAGGGGCGAGTAGCGGTTCTGCATGAAGTCGATGATCTCGGACAGGCGCTTGTTCTCTTCGCCCAAGCGCTCGATGGTTTCTTCGTCGGCGCGCATGATAACGTCCGCGCGCTCGATGAGCGTCTGGCTCGCGGCGAGCGTCTCGCTGCTCTTGGTGAGCTGACCGTCAAGTGCGATGAGCGCCTCGTTGCTTTTTTCGAGCTGGTCGTCGCGCCGCCGCGTCAGGTCATCCCGGCGCGAGATCAGCGCAGACGTTTCCGCGATGTGGTGCGCGCGCAGGCTGATGTACGCCGCGCGAAGATCGTCGATCGACGCGATCGCCACGTCGGCATCGGACAGCTCTTGATGTCGCGCAATTCGAGGCGCGCTGGGATCAGGCACGCGGAACCTCCTTCTTCGGCGTCGCCTTCGCTTCAGCGCCGGTGCAGCTGATCTCGTCGCAGGCGATGCACGCCCCGGCGGGGACGCCGATCAGCGACTGCGCCTTGAGCGCGTCGTGCTGGAGCTTGGCGCCTGCTGGATCCTTGTTCCAGAGCGAGTTCGGATCGCAGCCCTGATGGTAGCCGCTCATCATCTTCACGGTGTTCCAGTAGGGCGCGACGATCGCGTCGTGAAGGAGGGTGTCGCCGCACCCCTTGGTGCAGTGCACGAGAAGGATGCGCACGTTTCGCACCGAGCAGCGCCGACCGGTGTCGATCAGCTGGAGCGTTCCAGCCGTTTCTAGGATCTTGGTCACGCGGAGATAGTCTCCGCAGCGTCTGACGTTTCGGGTGCGCGAATACTCTCCGCGGCGATTTCCGCGGCGACTACGCGCGCGGCAAGCTCCTCGCAATTACGGCGTGCCTTGTCTTGAAGCTCGATCACGACAGCGAGCTGCTCAGCACGCAGGGGCGGCATTCCGCCCTGGATGCATTTGTCGATGTCGGCGAGGACGCGTGCGTACGCAACGAGATCGGCTTTTCGTTCGGCAAGCTGGCTCTGCATTGCCCAGATCCGTTCGCGAACGCGCCGTCGCTGCCGTTGCCGTCGTCTGGAAGCAGGAGAACTCACGGCGCGGCCTTTTCTGGTGGAGCTTGGTGGATGACGAGCTTTGCGACCGGAGCCGTGCTCTTCGGCAAGAGGTGCCGACGCGTCTCGTGGGTTCGTCCCTGATCGAAGCCAAACGACGGCGTACAGCGAACACCCGCGGCTGCCTTGCACGTGGGACACGAAGCGAAGGCAACGGAGGCGTGCGTCTTCCACCACGCCGATCGTGTCGTCGGGTTCGCAACGAACGCGATATCTCCGATCACGTAGATCGTGCCGGTGCGCTTGTAGCGCTTGGCTGCCAGCTCGACGGTCATGACTTCTTGTTCCACTCCGTCGCCAGCGCGACCGCGATCTGCGTTGCGGTCTGAGTTGTGCTGGTCAACTTCTCGCGGAGTGCTCGGAGCGTCTCCTCGCACATCGTCAAGATCTCGTGATCCGTGTGTCCCTCGTCGATCAGGGAGGCAAACAGCAACGTGGCCATGCGCGCTGTGTCGACGGTGACCTCACGCTTTCGTTCAGCGTTCATGGGCGGAACCTCGATCGCTTCGGCAGCCGGATCTTGTTCGCGCGCAGCATCGCCGCGAACGTGGGGAACAGCTTCGGCCCCTTTTGGTCCTCGACTTCCTCGAAGGTGGCTTGTCCGTGCCTGACGAGGATGCGGACGCCGATCGCGTCGAACCCCATCACGCGGATCCAGCCCTGGCACGGGATGTCGCCGCGATCTTTTTCGGGCAGCACGGTGGACTTGTGGCAGAGCATCGTGTGCAGGCCGTCGTCCTGGCAGTTGCGCCAGACGTCGACAAAATGCTGCGGATCCCAATAGCCTCGCGGCGCGTCAACGCGCCAGGGACAGTTTTCACACGGACGCCGCAGCTTGACGGTCGTTTTGGCGGTCACGCTAGCTCCCTGCGAAACGCGTCGAGTACGTCGGTTCCGCACGTTTGACAGTTGGCCTCGATGACGCGCGCTTCAAACGTCGATCCGATCGTCGCGGCGTACGCGAACGCCTGGCGCGGCTGCATCGGAACGTCGCGATACGGGCGCCCGCGATCGTCCAAACCATCACGTTGCGCGTGACTCACCGCGCTGTCGTCGAGCACGTAACGGACGAAGAAGTCGTGCTTACACGCTGCGGTCACGGATCGTCCTTGTTGAACGAGAAGCCATGCAGCTCGGCGAAGGTGTCCGCCCAGAAGCGCTTGATGACGTCCTTGGCCTTCGGCTTGTCCGTCGACGTTGTCTTGACGTACTGGCCGTGTTTGAACGTGCGGACGGTGTGCCAGCGCCAGAACGTGCGGCGCTGGCCGTCGTACGAGACTTCGTACTGCACGGCCCAGCAGCCGGGGTTGTTGGTGGCCTGATCGGGGTGGGGCCGCATGTCGAGGACGCGGACTTCGATCAGGCTGGTTTCAGTCGTCATCGACGGGCCCTCCGTCGTATTTCGCTACGTAGATGCTCTGGCAGTGCTCCGCGTGATCGGAGAAGCCGTAGGCGTAGTCGCACGTGCATCGCGCGGTCTCGTAGCGGGCGACGCACTTCAAGTTCCGGATCAACGCGAGGGCCTCTTCGCCGCGGTGATCCGCAAGACCGAAATTCAGCCCGCTCGTGATGTCGAGCTTCCGCTTTCGATCGCGCGCGACCACACGCGTGACGCTCACCGACTGGTTTGTCTGCTTGACGATCAGCGTGATGCCGTCGATGACGACGGTAGTTTCTTGGCCGTCTGCCGTCACAGCTTCCTCGGGCGGACTGCACACGCGTGGTTGTCGAGAAACCAATCACACTGGTCCCCGGCGCTCTTTTCGCCCGCGATGA
>Ga0315289_10005993_pt1 | contig 17888 bp, 12 predicted proteins | sample YL17G11_40_MG_FD_203452 | JGI IMG/M metagenome (GOLD analysis project Ga0315289, IMG submission 203452) | Sediment microbial communities from Yellowstone Lake, YNP, Wyoming, USA - YL17G11_40 | ecosystem: Environmental > Aquatic > Freshwater > Lake > Sediment | place: USA: Wyoming | collected... | reverse complement strand
AACAGCATATCCCAGAAAACCCTGGAGCGGGTGAGCCAAGAGCTCATGGCAAAGGATGCTTACGAAAAGGCAATGCAGGAGTGGTTCCTGCATCCCGGCGATTCGATGTAAGCCGGAGCATGCCGGGTGCACCAGCGAAGAAGGATATCTTCGAGCATAACGGGGGCAAAGGGGCCAGAATGTCAGCAGCTAAGATCTCCCCTCTGATGGATCAGTACAACAAGGTCAAGGAGCAGTACAAAGATGCCATACTGCTCTTCAGGATCGGCGACTTCTACGAGACCTTTGGGGAGGATGCCGTAGCGGTCGCCAGAGATCTGAACATCACCCTGACCTCCCGGCAGAGGGACGACCAGGGGAACAGGATCCCCCTGGCTGGCGTTCCCTACCATGCCCTGGATGCCTACCTGGTCCGGCTTGTCAAGGCCGGGCACAAGGTGGCCATCTGCGACCAGGTGGAGGACCCCAAACTGGCCAAGGGTCTGGTCAAAAGGGAGATAACCCGCGTAGTCACCCCCGGCACAGTCATTGAGCCCTCTATGCTCGAGGAGGGCTCCAACAACTTCCTGGCATCTCTGGTTAGAGAAAATGGCAAAGTAGGCCTGGCCCTGGTGGACGTCTCCACTGGCGAGTTCCTGGCTGCAGAGCTATTGGAGGAGCTGCTAAGGACAGAGCTGGCAAAGTTCAGGCCTGCAGAATGCATCGCCTCCTTCTCCCTTCCCCTCGCGGAGACGAGGCTGCAGATCCTGCCAGAAGATTTTTTCTCCCTGGATAAGGCCTCCTCCTTGCTGGAGGGCCACTTCGGCCCCGGCTTTCGCGAGAGGTTCGGCTTGGACGAACTCGGCGTCAGGGCCTGTGGCGGGGCGCTAGCCTATCTGCACGCCACCCACCTCCAGGCGCTCGGGCATATCGACCAGATCCGGATAATCTCCGTCTCTGAGCATATGGTCCTGGACGAGGTAACCCTGCGCAATCTCGAGATCTTGAGGAACATCAGGGACCGGTCCCGCAGGGGAACGCTCATCGAGTTCATGGGGGCCACCAGAACTCCCATGGGCTCCCGGACGCTTGTGCGATGGATTCAGATGCCGCTGCGCTCCCTGCCCCATATAAAAAGGAGGCTGGAATCAACGGAGGAGCTGTGCGGAGACCTGGTCATGAGGGAGGGCCTGGTCCAGGAGCTAAAAGAGGTCTCCGATCTGGAGCGGCTGGTGGGCAGGGTCTCCTGCGGAGCTGCCACCCCCAGGGACCTGGCCGCCTTGAACAGCTCGCTGCAAAGGCTTCCTGCCCTCCACCAGGCCCTGGAGAGGGCCAAATCCGCCTACCTCCAGCAGCTGCAAGCGGGCGTCAGCCCCCTGGAGGACGTGGTGGCACTGATAGAAAAATCCATAGTCCAAGACCCTCCCGCCCACTTGCGCGAAGGGGGGGTGATCAGGGAGGGCTGCCACCAGGAGCTCGATTCCCTGCGTGCCCTGCTCAAGGAGGGAAAGGGATGGATACTGCGCCTGGAGAGCGAGGAGCGACGCAGGACGGGCATTAAGTCGCTTAAGGTGGGCTACACCAACGTCTTCGGCTACTACCTGGAGGTATCAAGGGCCAACCTGCACCTCGTGCCCCAGGACTACATCCGAAAGCAGACCCTGGCCAACGCAGAGCGTTTCATAACCCCGGAGCTCAAAGATATGGAGTCAAGGGTCATCTCCGCCCAGGATAGGCTGATCTCCCTCGAGCAGGAGATCTTCGCCCGGCTGAAGGGCGAGGTGGCCGCGAGGTCTGCTGAGATAAAGTCCCGAGCTGCAGCCCTGGGGGAGCTGGACGTGCTCTGCGCTTTCGCAATTATTGCCTCTGAGAACTCCCTGGTCAGGCCGGAGTGGAACGAAGATGGGAGAATAGTCCTGCGGGGCTCAAGGCATCCCGTTCTTGATAAGGCCATGCGGGGATCCTTCGTGCCCAACGATGCCAACCTTGACGGCTCTGAAAGCCGCCTCATCATCCTCACCGGCCCCAACATGTCCGGCAAGTCGACCTTCATGCGCCAGATCGCTCTGGCGCTCATAATGGCCCAGGCCGGCTCCTTCGTGCCTGCACAGCACGCCTCGCTCTGCCTGGTGGACAGGATCTTCACGCGGGTGGGCGCCTACGACGATTTATCAGCCGGCCAGAGCACCTTCATGGTGGAGATGAGCGAGCTTGCCAACATCCTGAGCCATGCTTCCAGGGAGAGCCTTGTGCTGCTGGACGAGGTGGGACGGGGCACCAGCACCTTTGACGGCCTGAGCATAGCCTGGGCCATCTCCGAGCACCTGCACAACGTGATAAAATGCAAGGCCATCTTCGCTACCCACTACCACCAGCTCACCCAGCTGGAGGGCCTCCTCCCTGGGATCAAGAACTACAGCATAGCTGTAAAGGAGGAGAAGGGCAGCATAACCTTCCTGAGGACGGTGGTTCCAGGGGCCACTGACAAGAGCTACGGAGTGCATGTGGCCAGGCTGGCCGGGGTCCCGGAGGCAGTGACCCGGCGGGCAGATGCCATCCTCAGAGAGATCGAACGAGAGGCGGACATCCAGCCTTTGAGAGGGAGAAAGAAAGCGGGAAGGTCTCCCAAGTACACCCAGCTCATCTTCTTCGACACGGCCGAGAAGGAGAAATCCCAGGATCCCGTGCTGGAGGAGATCTTGGACCTGGACCTGGACTCTCTCTCGCCCCGTGAGGCATTGAACCGGCTGGCAGAGTTCCAGAGGATCCTGAGGGATAAAAATGGCCAAGATCAAGCTTCTCGATGAGGAGACTATCAACCAGATAGCAGCCGGGGAGGTCATAGAGAGGCCGGCCTCAGTAGTCAAGGAGCTGGTAGAGAACTCCATCGACGCCGGAGCCCGGAAGATCCTGGTCGAGGTGGAGGACGGTGGCAAGAGCCTGATCAAGGTGACCGACGACGGCTGCGGCATAGATGGCCAGGACCTTCCTTTAGCCTTCAAGCAGCATGCCACATCCAAGATCTCCGGAGCCCATGACCTTGCTGCTATCCGCACTATGGGCTTCAGGGGAGAGGCTCTCTCCAGCATAGCCAGCGTCTCCCGGCGGTTGGCTGTCTTCACCAAGACCAGGGAGGCAAAAGTAGGGACCTATCTGCTCATAGAGAAGGCGGCGGCATTGGAGCTCAAAGAGGCGGGATGTCCTGCCGGCACCAGCATTGCCGTCTTTGACCTCTTCTACCACATCCCCGCCCGCAGGAAGCACCTCCGGGGTAGTGAGGCGGAACTGGCAGAGATCGCAGACTTGATCACTGAGCTGGCCATCATCAACTTCGGCATATCCTTCGAGCTCTTTACAGGCCGGCGGACGATCTTCAAGTCCATAAGATCCCAGAGCTGGGACGATGCTCTCTTCCGCGTCTTCGGGCTGCAGACTTCTCGAGCCCTCCTCCCCTTCAGGGCAGAGGGCAAGGGCTGGAGCCTGGAGGGGATGGCGGGAGATCTTTTGAACACCAGGAGCAGTCCGGACAGGATCTTCATCTACATCAACGGCCGGCCTGTGGCCGCGAAAGCTCTGATGTCGGGCTACAGAGAGGCCTATCGCAACCTTATACCTGTAGGAAGGAGCCCTATTGGCGTCGTATCCCTGCGAGCAGAGCCCAGGCTAGTGGATGTGAATGTACACCCCGCCAAGAGGGAGGTCCGACTTCTGCAGGAAGAAGAGATATCCGGCGCTTTGACGCAGGCCGTCTCCTCGGCGATACGGACCGAGGCCAGGCCGCCGGAAAAGAAGCTGAAGGCCATGCCTCCCGAGATGCCCCTGGACATCGGCAGTGGCGAGCAGAGCACTCTGCCCCTGGAGCCAAGCGGCCAGATCGCGCTTGTCTCCCCGGCAGCCTCGCCAAAGGCGAGGATCCTGGGCCAGGTGCTGGATCTCTACATTGTGGCCGAGGGCGAGCAGGGGCTGATGCTCATCGACCAGCATGCCGCTGCGGAAAGAATCAGCTTTGAGAGGCTGCAGGAGCGGTACAGGACAATGATGATCTCCCAGGAGCTGGCTGTGCCGGTGACCATCGAGCTAACTCCCTCTGAGCAGATCCTCCTTGAAGCCTGGAAGGAGACTCTTGAGGAGATGGGCTTTGAGATTGCCCCCTTCGGGGGAGCTACCTATCAGGTGAGGGCCGTTCCCGCCATAGGATCGCGGCTGGAGAGCCCCCAGGCCCTTCATGACGTTCTCAAGGATCTCTTCTCTCTCGGGAAGGTGGGAGCGAGCGCGACCGCAAAAGAGGAGATCCTGAAGCTTCTGGCCTGCCGCGGCTCCATCAAGTCTGGGGTGGAGCTGGATTCGGGCGGGATGAAGCGACTGCTGAAGGATCTTTTCGCCTGCAACAATCCCCTCACCTGTCCCCATGGACGGCCAGTGATGGTAGTGATAGATCGCGGTCAGCTGGAGACGCTCTTTCAGAGGCGATGATCGGGGTTTTTATCCACAGAGGCCAAAGGCCTCCCCCATGGACCTGGAAGGTTTTGCCAAAAGGGGATTGCGCCGAAGAGATCCTGATCTTGAAGCCAAGCTGATAGCCCTGATAAGAGAGGTGAAAGAGATCCCCGCCAGCAGGGCAGAGATCCTGGCGAGAGCAGTCATCCAGGAGGCTCGGGTCTCCTACAGCCCCCGAGGAGATGTCTTCCAGCTTCAAATGGTCGGGGTCAGCATGGGCGACTTCGGGGTGGGCTCGCGAGGGCAGGGGGACTTCTATGCCCATACCAAGATCGCCGAGGTCATCGGCAAGACCGGCGCCCTCATAGACTCAAGTCAGCTGGACGATTCGGGAGTGGTCGAGGCTGGGAGCAGATACATAGCAGTAACCGTGGACGGTATGCACTCCCGGTTGAGCGATTACCCCTTTCTGGCTGGCTTCCACGTCACCAGAGCGGCCCTGCGCGACATCTATGTGATGGGGTCGCGACCGGTGGCCCTCTTCTCTGATATTCATCTGGCGGACGATGGGGACGTCTCCAAGCTCTTCGACCACCTCGCCGGCATTGCCACGGTGGCCGAGCTGACGGGAGTTCCCCTGGTCACCGGCAGCACTCTGCGCATTGGTGGAGACATGGTGATAGGAGACAGGCTGACTGGTTGTGTTGGCGCTGTTGGAGTGTCCCAGAAGCTCACCCCGCGCCAGGATGCTCGCGCGGGCGATGTGATCCTGATGACGGAGGGCGCCGGAGGGGGAACGGTATGCTCTGCTGCACTCTATTACGGCTGGCATGAGGTGGTGGAGGAGACCCTGAATATCAAGTTCTTAGTCGCGAGCGAGGCACTGCTCGAAAGAGAGCTGGAGATACATGCCATGACCGATGTCACCAACGGCGGTATCCGGGGCGACGCTAAGGAGATCTCGCATACGGCCGGCGTGAAGCTGGTCTTTGAAGAGGATAGGATGAGGCGCCTGGTCAATCCTCGCGCGCTGGAGATGCTGGACGCTCTACAGATAGACTATCTGGGAGTCTCCATAGACGCCCTCCTAGTCATAGCCCCGCAGGAGGAGGCGCGCGCGATAGCTGGCGCCGTCAGAGGGGCAGGCGTGGCTGTAGATGAGGTCGGATGGGTGGAAGAAGGCGTTGGAGCTGAGCTGCATATTGAAAATAGAGTGGATGACTTTTCACCCCGCTTCAGGGAGTCGGCCTATACCCCCATAAAGAAGGCAGTGGGCCAGGATGCGCAAAGGGATGTGGAGGTGATGAAAGGCCTGGTGGATCTGGCGGCTCGGAGAGCTGTGGAGAAAAAGTGGAAATTTGTTGAGAGGATAAGAAATAGATAATTCTAATTTTAACAAAGTGATTATTTAATAAGAGCTCCACAGAATGTAGTAATAATAGTAGAAATTTATTTAACATAAAAAAACTATTTATATCATAAAGTACAAGTTTTCTTCATAAGGGAGCAATAAAGGGAGTAGATCGCAATGAAGGAAACTTTTGTGTTGAGGTTTGACGAGAAAGATATTGAGGTTGTGGAGACGCTGCGGAGCCTGGGGGTTCCTCGAAAAGTCTCCAACATGATAGCCTATCTGGCCGGCGGCGTTGAGGCCAGCTCTCGCGAAATTGAGAGAGGATCTGACCTCAGGCAGCCTGAGGTGAGCATCGCTCTGCGCACGCTGAGACAGCACGACTGGATAGAGGAGAAGATCTGCCGCAGTGACGGAACAGGCCGGCCTATGAAGGTCTACCGCCTAAAGGCGCCCATTGAGGAGATCCTTCGCTATTATGAAGAGGAAAAGATGAGCGAGGCCAACCGTGCCATGCAGTCCATTCAAAGGTTGAAGACCCTTCTTTCCGAGGCCGGATCTGCTTAGAATAATATGGCTCTTCGCTATTTCCCGCGGGGCCCGCAGCAGTCCGCTGTTGGCTCGGGGTCCTGCCAAAGAAATAGCTTGTTGGGATAAGCTGTCGGATAATGAAATGATGGATGGCATTGTGCGGCGGGGTGAGTTCAACCTTCTCATCCTCCCGCACGATAGGCCAATCACAGCCTGGAATTCACTCTGGGAGATCGCGAGGAGCCAATAATATCTCACTTCAAATTAGTTCATGATATTGCACTTCAAATTGGTTCTATATAAAATTTTATTTTCATTTAATAAATTTATTTATAAAATTTAATATTAAATTCTTGAGGATTCCTGGTAACCTCCGATTTTTTCATGCTCTTCTTATAGATCTAGAAAGGAATGGCGAGATTTGACCGGTTTTTTAGGAATCCTCGCTTCCTTTGCCGGTTTTCCCCGATAAACTCTATTAAATTTCTCTTCACGATGACGATATATAGTGGGAAGGCGCAACTTATAAGTTCGAGGCTCGATGCAGGCTCTACCCAAGAGTCGTGATGCTAGCACAAAAGGCGCTAAAGCTGCACAGCTTGAAGACACTAATTCCCAAGGGAATGACATCTGATTTGTGACAATATGATCGCTGGGTGGGATCCGTTGGCCGCTCTCGAGGAGACAATTCACAGAGCATACTTGAACAAGCTGGTGGGAGAAGAAGGATTGCGCATTGCGGAGTCTATCCCAAGTGAGGAGATTACTGACGAGCGCCTGGCGGAGATTACGGGCATCAGCCTGAATACCGTAAGGAGAACGCTTTACCTTCTCTATGAGCATAGATTAGCGGTCTATAGGCGCAAGAGAGATCCCGACTCAGGATGGCTGACCTACCTCTGGCAGCTCTGTCCTGAGAACTTCGACAAGGCGTTGGAGTCAGAGGTCAGAAGGCTGGTAAGAAAGCTGGAGGAGAGGTTGGCCTACGAGAAGAACAATATCTTCTACGCCTGCAGCCAGGGGTGCGCCCGCTTCGTCTTCGACGAGGCTAGCGAGGCCAGCTTCGTATGCCCCTTCTGCCAGAGCAGCCTGGAGTACATGGAGAACGCCAGAATGGTGGAGACCCTAGAGAGGCAGATTGGGGAGCTCAAGGCCTGCCTATAGATTTTCTAAATCGTTATTGAGGACAGCCGTCCACCACCATCGGGCCATGTCGACTAGATCCCGGCTGAACATGCCGGAGAGCCGGTACTCTCCACTCCTGTTGGTTATCATGCCTGCTCCCAGGAGCTTATTTCTCATGGCATAAAAAGCGGACCTGCTGACGTCCAGGTCTTCCAGCAGCTGCTTCCATTCCCTTGTTCTCAGGGGCTTTCCGCTCTTCTGCCGCTCCTCTACTATGATTAAAAACTTCCTCCCTCTTTGAGCTGTGGTTTCGTCTTGAAAAAGCCGGAGCATCAGTTCGTGGTACGGATCTCGAGAGCGGCTCACTGTGAACTCGGATTTAGAGCGGATCTTCAGGGTGGTGGCCGTCCGGGGGGCCTTTTTGACTGTGGTCATGACGGCTTGAGCACTGATTTGGCTAAATCGACATACTCTTCTTTGAGCATGTACCTCTTGGGAGATCGATAGGAGCGCTTGTTCACATGAAGCAGCCCCAAGTGGGACGAGATGTAGCCGATGAGGGAGGCTATGGACTTCTTGGAGACCTCGAACCTCTGGCTCACTATCTCGTAGAGAGAATCCGCAGTAAACTCTCTCGTCTCGACGATCCAGTTCAAGACAAACCGCCTGAGCCCATAGGCATCAACATCCAAAAACCTAACCAATCGGATAAATACCTCCAATTGCGGTGGCTTCATATTACCCCTCTATAACCTACGCCCTCGTGTTGAGATACATTAGCTATCTGGTTAATAAGCTGATCCTATAATATATAAACTTTACCTTATAATCTATATTATTCTTCGTATCAGAATGCGATTGCCTATGTATACCGCGACATAATACCTAATCCCGATAAAGGTCAGGATTCTTTCTCCGGAGGAAGAAGTGCCTGATGAATGGAGGCTGTTGGGAAGCCGTCATTTGGGGCTTGGGGAATGCGGGGAGGCGGCAGAATGCTTGGAGAAGGCAGTTTCATGCCAGCCCTAAGACCCCGGTCGAGTCTATTGCTTGGGATTACAGTCCCTTTCTTAGCCCTATAGCTTCTGTTGTATCCCAGCTTTTCTGGCAATTTTTCAATGAATCAATGCCAAAGAAGGCGGAAGAGTACTGGAAAGAACAAAAAAATCTTCCGAGCCTAAGCTCACCAGACGGAAAAGACAATCGAGATTAGTCCTATTGGGATCATCATCTTGTTCTCCCTTCGTCGGACGCGAAACTTATCTCTCGTCATTAGTTTCAGGAGTCTGATGTCGGGCAATCCCTTTTGATACATGGGCTGTCCGAGAGACCCAGCCCTCATCGAGATTATTAATAGGATAAAAATTTATATACAGTTAGTCAAAGATGATAGCCTGTTGGGGTGATGAATGCAACGCTGTCGATCCTACAGGGAAGACGACGCCCAGCTGGCTCTGGCGAGTGATGGATTCCACGACGGAGAAGGATGAAGGATCTGCTTTCGGGGAGTGAACGTGGCGGGGAATGCCAAGCTTTCGCCCTTCCTTCCCTTCAAAGACCCTTCCTGGTGGGATCTCCTAGCCTCCTGGGGCTTCAACATGGTGCGGCTCACCCTCTTCTGGGAGGCCGTGGAGCCTGCCCCGGGGAAGTACGACCGCAGCTACCTTGATAAAATAGAGTCTCTGGTAGACCAGGCCGCCCAAAGAGGCCTGTACATCCTGCTGGATATGCACCAGGATCTCTACAGCCGGTCGCTATGCGGAGACGGCGCACCTGATTGGGCCTTTCCACGCTATGTAGATCCTCAGAGAAACGATAGCTTCGGCGGCCAGTTCTGGAGCGCCGCCTACACTCTGTCCAGGGACGTTCGCTGCTGCTTTACCCATTTTTTCCTATCCGAGAGGCTGCAAGAACATTATCGGCTCGCCTGGCAGGAGGTGGCGGCAAGATTCAAAGGCCATCCTTTCATCCTGGGCTACGACATCATGAACGAGCCCTCAAGAGGAGACCTCCCCAATGACTGCGGGCAGTTTGAGAACTTTGTGCTGCAGCCCTTCTACGAGGAGATGATCTCCGCCATCCGCGAAGTACATCCCGGTGCGGTAGGGTTTGTGGAGCCACATATCCAGAACATGTACTCATCTAAGCTGGAACCTTTCTCTATCCGGGGCCTGGTTTACGCCCCACATCTGTACGACTCTCTGGCGGTGACATTGAGGTTCGACCTTCTCCCTAATGACATGCTCTTCTGCCATCTTCTAGAAGCCCACCAGGAGAAGGCCAGGGAGCTGTCCCTGCCCCTTTTCGTTGGGGAGTTCGGCGCCCCATGGAGCATGGAGCCCTCCGGCGCCCGCAACATGGCCGTGGATGACGCTTTGCAGAGCCTGGAGGCGAATTTCATCGATTGCGCCTACTGGGATTATAGCGTCAGAGATGTGAATGCCTGGAACGAAGAGGACTTCTCCCTGATCGATGAAGAAGGCCAACCGCGCGGCTTCGAGGTTAACGTCCGTCCCTACCTGGCCAGGCTGGAGGGCCAGCCCATCAGCCAGAGCTTCAACTGCCGGACAAAGGCCTTTCTGGTCCGTTTCAAAAGTCGGCCCGGCCTTCCGCCTGCAGTGATCCGGGTGCCTAAAGTACAGTATCCGCAGGGCTTCAAGCTCAGGCTCTCCGACGGCCAAGCGGAGCATCACGAGGAGGGTGGAGAGCTGTGGTACTACCCTGCCTACGACGGCTGCCACCAGATTCTCTTGAAGCCTCAATGATGGGATAAAATGCCGCCCCCCTCAAGAGCGACACTATTTTCTATAAGGGCTTGCAGTCCGGCAGCAGAAGAAAGCGCTGTCTAGCACTGAAAGCTGAGGTCGATTGGACCGGGAAGAAAGTCACGACCATAGCTCTCTAGCGATCTCCTCAGGCAGAGCATCGCGGTTAACTCTCGTCACTGTAGTTACCTTGAAGGTCTTTCTGATCTCCCTGGCCAGGGGGTGCTGCGATCCTTCCTTCAAGACCACGAGCATCGGCTTATGCGAGCAGATGGCCTTCTTCACGGCCTCCACGAACTTCTCCGAGAATAGCTCCATGGGCCCCACCTCGTCCACCACAATGAGATCACAGCCAAGAGCGTTCTCCACTGCCCGGGCGCCGATCTCCTCCAGATCCTTCAGGTTGACTCTGTAGCGTCCCAGCCGGGGCCCCTCTCCCGTCTCCCAGGCCAAGATGCCCCTCTCTCCGGAGGATAAGTCCAGCAGCTCGAAGCCCACTCTCCTGCATTCTGACCTCATCTCTCGTGCCAGCACTCCGCCGGCTCTGCCCCTGTAGAGCTTTATTGTCTTCTCCACCAGCGTGGACTTGCCAACGCCAGGGGACCCGGTAATTGCTATCTTCGCTGTCAATCGCCAGCCCCTCGAATCTTGCCGTTCTTCCAGCCAACCTTGCCATGTCCGGCCATGCCGGCATGGACCCAGCCTCAAAATGTCTCTCCTGCCTTTTCTAGCTTAGCCCCTTTCGAAGTCCTGCTGCGATTTTTTTTTCGAAACTGAAACCGGACTATGCTTTGCCGTTTTCAGTTGAGTCTTTACATTTTTTCAGTCGCGGATCTCAGATTAGCTTGAATTTTATAATACCATCTTTTTTCCTCTCACTGCCGCGATGTTTGATGTGCTCAAGTGTAGTGTGAAATGCATCACCGGAGGACTGTCTGTTCATGCTGGGTTGTTCTCTGCCCCTCTTCCGGGTCTCTGGCTGTTCTCGCGTTCTTTAGCTACGTCTCTTACGATTGTGCATCCTCTTGCGTCGCCACGGTGCCTTTAGCTCCCGTGCGAAAACGCGGGCGGTTACCCTAAGCGTTCGCGTGGAACACCACACGTGGAGACGCGTCGAGAACGGTTGATAGATAGATTTGCTCTTCACTCCCGGCGCCGGCGGGCCCCGGAGGAGGGGAGCGCCCCCTCCTGAAACCACCCCACCATAACGCCAGGGAACAGGATGGGGAGCGGGGCAGCTTATAGGAATAGGACTTATTAAACAACTATTGTTGGCTAACGACCATTTTCCTGATAAGCTGAAAAACCAGGGTTTGCCCGGGAAAAGCTGCTGTGGAGAAATCAGGTCATCTTTCTGCAAGAAAGGGCATTGTAACGCGAGCAGCCTTTGCGAGACATGTCCATTAAGAAGCCATCAAAGCTGTCGTGTGCCGGGTTCGCCACAGGTGACAGTAGCGCTCTCGTCATGGGCACATCCGGGCGGCAGAAAGCAATTCGCAGATATAATTCAATTGAGGGGGAAGAGACAGGAGGAAGAGACCGGGAAAAAAAGGGATGATCACACCGAAAAAGAGGGAAAAAGAATCGTCTCAGGGCGGATGCATAGCATGCAAGGCAGGTAGCTCCGTGCTCTTGCCTCCTCCGCGCTCGAGAAGGTGATCAGGTTCGCCTCCCTGATCCGCTGAGCAGCACTGCAGCTCGGCAGGTGGTACTTGGGGAACTTGCCTGATCTTGTAGAGCCGACAAGGGGACTGTGAGAGATGGCCAGGCTGGAGGCTGCTGTAGGCTGGACCTCACCTTCTATGCAAACTGAGCTGGGAATCAGGCCGTTCCACCAGTCGGCCGGCGAAAATTCATTCTCCTTGTGGTCATAGATGCAGGCTTGGCCTGCCTCCACTAGCTTCTTATTGAAGTTTTCAAAGGAGCCATCGGGCTGCTTTAAGTAGAGTACGGCGACCAGTCTGCCATAGGGGTCGGTCTTTCTTTGGTCGTCGATGTCCAGGTAGACAGTCTTGCCTAAGAGGTATCTTGTGGCGTATTCTTTTGCATTCGGACCGTTGGGAGTGTCCATTTCAGGGCAATCAATATCCGCCAGGCGTACCCGGCCTTCACACTCCACATCAACAGTATCTCCGTCTACTACGTTGCAGACAACTCCCGAGGCCTCGGCCGGATTTGTCGAAGTAGAGTGTCGTCCTGAGATAGGATAATCTTAGGCGACTGAAGGGGATATTAATATCATCAGCAGTATTAAAATCCCGGCTAGGGTTCGGTTCATGAATCATATATTAAAGCGTGTGATAATAAAAAATTTTCGGTAGTTACAAATAAGCACCTGAAAGCAATATTTATAGTTCGATCATCCCGTCTTGCAGGGGAAGACAAGCCTTGAGGCGAAGATTTTCGCCAACATCATGCCTATTCTATTGCTAATATGGTGGAGCAATTAGGCGAAATACTTTTTAAAAAAAAGAAGACGGCCATGGCATCAATCCTTCTCCGGACTGATCCGGATAGAAACGTCTTCGAGCAGATGGGAAGTCGAGCCTTCTGCAATGCCATTCAAGCTTGTGCTCCTGGAGAAGGAAGGCGTGGTTTGGGAATTGAGGCTGATTTCTTGAGTGGTTCGCGAGCTATCCTGTATCCAGGATTGCGGGCACCTCCTGTGGCAGGTGTGGGATGAGATTCGAGGGCTGTTATTATTCCAGAAAGGGCGGATTTTAGAGCGATCTTGTTCAATGATATTAAACTGTTTAATCTATACTTTTTATATTAGATGGTGAAGTCCCTTTCCTTGGAAGCTGCCAGAGCTGCATTCTCCTGTTGGATTGATGCGGAGGGGGAAGAAGATACGCAAAGATATTTTATATAGAAAATTAATTTTCAATAATATTTTTTTAATTTCAGCGGGGCAGAAAAAGTCTTTATCATTTTAGAGTGCGTTAAGGCAGCTTCAAGGTTTTTGAGGGGCAAGATGCGAGAGATGATCTGGAGAGGAGATCTGGAACATGCCAAAGCGAGAAGATATCAATAAAGTGATGATCATTGGCTCGGGTCCAATTGTCATCGGGCAAGCCTGCGAATTCGATTATTCTGGAACTCAGGCCTGCAAGGCGCTGCGCTCTCTGGGGTACAAGATCGTGCTGGTTAACTCTAATCCCGCCACTATCATGACCGATCCCGGAATGGCAGATATCACATACCTAGAGCCGCTAAATCTGGAAAGGATGACGCAGATCATCGAAAAGGAGAGACCGGATGCCCTTTTGCCCAACTTAGGCGGACAGTCCGGCCTCAATCTGAGCTCTGAGCTTGCCAAAGCGGGGATTCTGCAGAAGTTCGGCGTCAAAGTGATTGGCGTTGAGCTCGATGCCATCGAGCGCGGAGAGGATCGGATTATCTTCAAGGAGACGATGAGCAGCCTCGGCATCGAGGTGCCCAGAAGCGAGGCCGTATACAGCGTCGAAGATGCTGTCAAGGTGGCTGCTGAGCTGGGCTATCCTGTTGTGGTTCGTCCGGCTTATACCATGGGCGGCACCGGGGGCGGGATGGTCTACAATGCAGAAGAGCTGCGCACAGTCGCCAGCCGGGGAATTGCAGCCAGCCTCATCGGCCAGATTCTGATTGAGGAGTCTGTGCTGGGCTGGGAAGAGCTGGAGCTGGAGGTGGTTCGCGATTCCAAGAACCAGATGATCACAGTTTGCTTTATTGAAAATGTTGATGCCATGGGAATCCATACCGGCGACTCCTACTGTACTGCGCCTATGCTTACCATAGATCCCCAGCTGCAGAATAGGCTGCAGGACTATTCATACCGAATTGTGGAGGCCATCAAGGTCATCGGGGGCACAAACATCCAGTTCGCCCATGACCCCAATACAGGGCGTGTGGTGGTGATTGAGATCAATCCCAGAACATCGCGATCTTCAGCGCTGGCCTCCAAAGCCACCGGCTTTCCCATAGCTCTCGTATCGGCCAAGCTGGCCGGCGGCATAACGCTTGACGAAATTCCTTACTGGCGAGAGGGAACTCTGGATAAATACACCCCTTCAGGGGATTATGTAGTGGTGAAATTTGCGCGATGGGCATTTGAGAAGTTCAAGGGTGCGCAAGACCGGCTGGGAACGCAGATGAAGGCAGTCGGCGAAGTCATGAGCATCGGCAAGACTTACAAAGAGGCCTTCCAGAAGGCCATTCGCTCCCTGGAAATCGGAAGATATGGGCTGGGCTTCGCCAAGGACTTCCACAGCAGGTCGCTCTTTGAACTCATGGAGATGCTGAAGGAGCCGACCAGCGAGCGGCAGTTCATCATGTATGAAGCTCTGCGCAAAGGAGCCGACATATCGAAGCTGTACCAGCTAACCAGCATCAAACCCTGGTTCCTTCAGCAGATGAAGGAGCTGGTCGATCTTGAAGAAGAGATCCTGCGATACAAAGGACAGATGCTGCCTGAGGAGCTTTTGAGACAGGCCAAGAGAGACGGCTTTGCGGACAGGTACCTGGCGATGCTGCTCGGGATTCCGGAGAAGGATATCAGGAGTCAAAGGAAGGCTTTTGGCCTGGGTGAAGCCTGGGAGCCGGTGCCTGTCAGCGGAGTTGAGAACGCCGCCTACTATTACTCCACTTATAACGCGCCGGATAAGACAACGAGCAGCAATCGCCGAAAGGTCATGGTGCTGGGTGGCGGGCCAAATCGGATCGGTCAGGGGATCGAGTTCGACTACTGCTGCGTTCATGCCGCTTTCGCACTTCGCGATCTGGGCTACGAGACCATCATGGTGAACTGCAATCCAGAGACTGTTTCCACCGACTACGACACCTCAGACAAGCTCTATTTTGAGCCCCTGACGGTGGAAGACGTTCTCAGCATTTATGAGAAGGAGAGGCCGGAAGGGGTGATTGTGCAGTTCGGCGGTCAGACGCCGCTGAATATCGCCCGAGAGCTGGCCGATGCCGGGGTAAAGATTCTTGGAACCTCGGTGGACACCATCGACCTGGCCGAGGATCGTGACAGGTTCCGGAAGATGATGGAAAAGATGGGGATTCCAATGCCGCCCTCAGGCATGGCGAGCAATGTTGCAGAGGCGCTGGAGGTGGCCAGCCGGATTGGCTATCCGCTCATGGTAAGGCCATCTTACGTTCTAGGCGGCCGCGGCATGGAGGTAATCTACGACCAAGAGATGCTGGAGCGATATGTCCGGGCGGCTGTCGATGTTACGCCGGAGCGTCCCATTCTAATCGACCGGTTCCTGGAGAATGCCCTGGAGACGGAGGCAGATGCTCTCGCCGATGGAACAGATGCATTTGTTCCCGCGGTGATGGAGCATATTGAGCTGGCCGGCATACATTCCGGGGATTCTGCCTGCGTAATTCCGCCGGTAAGCATTCGAGAGTTGCATCTGTCGGTCATCAATGATTACACCAGGAAGATCGCCATGGAGCTGCACGTCGTGGGGTTGATGAATATTCAGTATGCCATTGCCAAGGATACAGTGTATGTGCTGGAGGCAAATCCGCGAGCCTCTCGCACAGTGCCGCTGGTATCTAAGGTCTGTGGCATCTCCATGGCCCGAATTGCCACTGAGCTGATGATGGGAAGGGGTTTGGCAAGCCTAGGACTAGAAGATAAAAGGATTCCCCACTTCGGGGTCAAAGAATCTGTATTTCCCTTTAATATGTTTCCCGAAGTAGATCCGGTACTTGGGCCGGAGATGCGGTCGACAGGAGAGGTTCTGGGCATAGCAGACTCATTTGGAATGGCATTCTACAAGGCTGAGGAAGCAGCCAAACAGACGCTTCCCGACAAGGGGACTGTTCTGATAACTGTGGCAGCCAAGGACAGGCCGGGAGCCCTCGAGGTGGCCAAAGAGTTCTCTAGGCTGGGCTTCTCGATAAAGGCAACTAAAGGGACACATGATTTTCTGGCAACATCTGGCATTGCATCCCAGCTGATTCTCAAGCTCCATGAGGGCAGGCCCAATATCGACGATGCCATCAAGAATGGAGATATCCAGCTGGTCATCAACACTCCTGTCGGCAAAGCCAGCCAGTATGATGACTCCTATATCCGCAAGGCAGCCATCACCTACAAGGTACCATACATAACAACTATAGCAGCTGCTTTGGCGGCAGCCATTGGCATTTCCGCCTTCCGCAAGGGCAGATCAGGGGTAAGGTCCCTTCAGGAGTATCATGCCGCGATCAAGTAGCGGAATGGGAATCTGGTAGGGAGCAGATTTTGATCCCCTCTGCTCCCTCGCAGAAGTTGGCAGGGCGATAGAGCCTGCCTTACGCCCTTAAGATGGCAGAGGAGCCTGGAGGAGACTTCAAATCAAACAAAAAGTTTATATATCACGACATTCCTTATTAGTAAAAAAATATTTACTAAGTATAGTAATAGCATCTTGCTAGAAGGGGTGGTACGAGTGCCGAAGGGAGCAGCATGGGAGGGACTAGAGAAGCAGTTATGCATTTAAAATAATAACTTTTTAAAAGATTAGCATATTAGTGCTCTGGTCATCACCCTCTCCATTAGATCTGTGCCCAGAGCGCCTCACTTTCCTTTAAAGGGTGTTTCTTTTTTGGGAAATACGACCTGATTTGCCCCTAAATTGCTCGCCTTTAGCAGTAGAGCGATTCGATCTCCTTGGTAGCATTAGCGAGGTTCAACGCTAAAAAGAAGGACGGCAAAAAGTTGCGTCACTGGACTGCCAAACAATAGGGGCATCAATCCCGTCCTTTATTTTTGGCTGACTGGCGGGGCCGAATTGGGGAATCTGCTTTTCATTCTTGCATCTCTTCCCAATGGACCAGTCCGCCCGGATTCTTGAGAACAGCCGCCCTTTGCAGTCGCCTGGGGCTCCCAACACCCTTCTTTCTTGAGCCTTTCCGTCGCCTCCCGGAGCTCGATGAAATCCTCAAAGCAGCCCATATATCTTCCTCTCTAGCTCGCGCCAAAGCATATCAGAGCTGATCCGGCGTCCAGACATAGTTATATTTCCTTTGACCTCTAAACACTAATCATCATCTGATGTGGAAGCATTATCATCAGATGAAAAAGCGCCAGAGGAACAAGGAGATGAAAGATCGCAACGCTGTGGCACGCAAGATGTCGCAGGAGGAGATTTTTCAGTCCATCGGCTACGCTGCCCTGAAAGCCAGGGCGCGCCGGCTGGATCCCGGAGATATAGTGAAGATCGGCAACCTCGAGTTTGTGATGGCCGAGGACGAGGAGGGCGAGGGCGTAGTAGCGCAGTTAATCATAGGGCGCTGGGAAGTGGAGGGCCTGGCAATGGCCAGGGCCAAAGAGATGGGCATGGATCTGGAGGGGGCTGCCGGCAAGGAGATGATGAACTCCTTGCTTACAGAGCTTAAGGAAATTCTCGAGAGATGGCAGGGCATAAAGCTCCGCGCCGGGCCCGGCGAGAACCTCACCCTAGAGAAGGCGGCCTACAAGAGGGATCGCAGACCCTGGCGATGATCAGCCGGGGCATGAAACGCCAATGTATTTGTTCTGCCTCGTTTTCGGCCTTGGACTTAATATTATTATAATCACGATATTCAAAAAATGGCGATACTCAGACTTCTAATCTCTGTCCGTAATTTAAATACAGGGAAAAAATTAAATATCTATGATGACTATTTCCTGCTAAGGACGATAGAGGAGCGGGTGTTACGGTAGCGCACCCTGCTAGGGATAT
>Ga0315289_10005992_pt1 | contig 17889 bp, 15 predicted proteins | sample YL17G11_40_MG_FD_203452 | JGI IMG/M metagenome (GOLD analysis project Ga0315289, IMG submission 203452) | Sediment microbial communities from Yellowstone Lake, YNP, Wyoming, USA - YL17G11_40 | ecosystem: Environmental > Aquatic > Freshwater > Lake > Sediment | place: USA: Wyoming | collected... | reverse complement strand
AGCGGAGAACGCGACATTTCGATTCCGCTTTGGTGACGAAATGGCAATAGAGGACCGTTCACGCCCTAAGACGTGGGACGAGAGGTGCGAGAATTGCATGCCAGCCATGTGCCGACAGGTCAACAGAACTTCTCGTAGCGATATGTCCGGCTCCGAGTGTTCGCCTTATATATGGTTGGGGAGGTGTTGTTCCTTTTATGGTACGCACACGAGGCATACGCGAGTGTGTGTACCTACGTTAGAAAATAGGTGAAAAAGAAAGTTGAATAAGAAATTTTTAGCAATAGCTATCACTGTACTAATGATTGCAGGACTACTTCCAGCACTAATCCCGGTTGCGAACGCGCAACAGCATGAGCTTCAGTTCCACTACTGCACAGCAGCGGACTTGACAACCCATTTTCCAGCTCCGTTCTGTGTCTTTCTGCATCCAGGCGTCAATGACACTTACAGGCACGGCTGGAGCCACACATTGGGCACTCTTTGGGGAAGCGATTACCCAGGATATACCGGTGTGCCTGGTACACCAGACAATAATGCTCAGACACGTGAAGTCTTCGACAAATACCTTGACTATGCGATACTCGCAAGTGCATCCGACAGCATAGGTGATGTCCAATTCGACTTCGACATCCCAATAACCACTCCCGTCACGAACGTAACAAACATCGACATCTTCGTTCCACCTGAGTTCACATTCACAGCCCCGACAAAGGTCGAATCTATCTGGACCGACATAACCCAAGACCAAGCCTACATCAGCGTTAGCACGAGGAGTGCTTACGATCCGATCGCGCCGGGCTGGACACGTGTCAGAATCGGCCAGGATAACGCTCTTGGCGGCAGATTGGTTGTCAGCACAGGAATATGGCACGTTCGCCTGTTCCACCTGAAAGCACCATCGACAGCAGGTCTATACCACTTCAAGATCTACGCCAGGGTCGTAGACGGTCCCCCTGCACTCATAGGCTATCACAGTATCGGAGAGTACAACTATCCGATCACAGTGATCAAGGGTGAACTCAACCCCGCATGGGTTGAAGTTACCGTTCGAACCCACGCGTTCGACTACATACCAGGTGTCTTGGGATACGCGTCAGGCAAAGTCGTTGCTGATGGAACAACCCCAGACGGACGCTCCGTCCAAGCATGGGGATTCTTCAGTGTTCACGACTTCATCGGCAACAGTGCAACAGCAGGCGCTATTGGAGCCATGTACAGACTCTATCTGTTCGGGCTTCCAGAAGGAACATACACAGTCACAGCTGAAGCTTCAGGCTTCAACCCGACAGTCACTGACAGATTCACCGTACTCGCAGGCCAATCCTACCACATATCGATCGTCGTGTTCAATTCGCCTTTCATAGCGGTGACACTATGGTCGAAACACGGCACAGGAGCCATACCATGGCACAACCTGTGGGAGAGGCCGTACGGAACAAACGACCCAGCAGCAGCTCCGAGCAATGTCGCTTTCAATGACGGATCCAACTTAGGGTTCGTGACGCCCGCTGTCAGAGACGTGACCTTGAACCTGTTTGACAAGGACAACAACCTGATCGCGTGGTGGGCATCCGATACCGTGCACGGCGCAACCCAAGCGGTCCCTTGGGCCGGTGGATACGCCAGTGGCGCGAACAAGGAGCTTGCTCCGCCCAACATGTTGCTCGGATATCACGATGACGCGAACGTGATCCCAGTCTACGGAACAGTCGGTGGAACACGACCACAAAGCACTAGCTACTATGCAGCGCTCAGGGACAACTGTGACCCAACATGGACTTGGGACACCGGTGTAATTGGAAACCCGAGAGGCTATTCATCCACCCACTGGGACGGACACGTCCCGTATACGTGGGCCGACTACGTTGCAGGCTGGGCTAACGGTCAGTACACTGTCGAGGCGTACATTACAGGCTACATAATGGATGAAGCAGACGCATACCAGCGCACCTTCGTACTCGCAGGCCTACAAATCAACCAGCAGATCGACCTTCGCAGAACCAACTGGATTGAGACAACAGTCCACATGCCAGTGAACGCCGCATTCACAGGACCACTAACTACGCTCGTTCTCACCGCCGAAGACGCAAACGGCAATGAGAGAGGCGCCGCATCCTTCTTCGTCACCCCAGCCATGGTCGTGAAGCCCGCTGGAAACGAAGTCATAGACGGAATGGACGCATCCGGCGGCACATACCATGGTGGTATAGTGATCGAAGGTTGGAACGCGATCTTTCCGAACTTCGGTCCATCCGGCACTGCCCGCAACGCGAAGTACAAGGACTATGGCCTTAACCCAACTGCCTCGACGCATTCGCCCGATGCGCCGGTAGAACTAGCAGGCAACCCGTACACGGTCAAACTGTACATGGCTGACATGGGAATCCCATCCCGGCGCGTCAACGGTACAGGATGGTACAATATCGTGGGCGGTCCCTGGCAAACAACCGTTGCTCTCTGCAACAGTCCACAGCCACTCAGCTTCAGCGTTACGAACGCCTCGCTCTGGATAAGCCTCAGGTCAACCGACTTTGAGATACCTGCTCACTCTCGCCCATGGACGTTCCCAGGCTCCGAGATATGGGTAGACTTCATCAACGACCAAGGCACGTCCCAAGCGATTCTCGACCCGACAATCTACGGCCTCATACAGGACGCAGGCACATGGAACGCCACAATGGGTTGGTACATACCTGGAACGAATAGACCAGCCTTTGACCCAGGATACGGTGTGAGCCCGTTCGACATCGACTACTATGACCTCCCAGGTCAGCACGAGCACGTTGGAGTCCACTACTACGGAGTCGACTGGTCTACGCCTGACGCTCCGATGTGGGGATGGTACTATCTGGAATCGGCGATGGATGGTGACGTGCGACCCACGAGTCTACCGGCAGGCCAGTACACATACCAGGCCTACACTCACGGCTACGTCCAGCGCAGGTCATTCCCAGTGTCAGTACCAGCAAGCGGCTGGGCAGACATTGAAGCAGACCTGATCCAAGGCGGACAGATACGCGTCATGTTTGACTTCTACCATGAGAACACCGGCGTGGCCTTCAATGGATACGTACGCGTTGAAGTCTTCAACGACAAAGACCAACTCGTAGGAGCATCCATCTACGGACAAGCCGAACCCAACCTATACACGCAAGCAGGCACCGGCGGAGCATACTTAGGTTACAACATACTGGCTAACAATAGGGGTCTGTTCGCCCCGAACGGGCCAGCACAGGCCGCAGACTTCGGCCAACCCAACGTACATGAAGCAGGTAACACGTTCCCGTCGAGCAGTATCTTTGCTAACGGGCAGCGCGCAGTCGTAAGCAGCGGATTCTACAGCAGCAAAGTCGCCAGACCGATCCCGGGCACAATCACCCCGGGCGCATTCAACACATGGGCCGGCTGGGACGGCTGGAGATTCATAGCTTGGCAGACGCAGAATGACCGCTACAACTACAGAGCTCGATCCGACTCGCTCACCATGCATGCAGGGGACTATCAGGCATTTGACGTCTATGGCTTCTACCTGTACTGGGGCGATGCAGCACGCACTTGGGGCGGCGGTTACCCAGTAACCAACGGCTTCCAAATGAGCGGCAGCTGGATCGACCCAACGAACGGCGGCAACTACTGGTTGGGCACAGACCAATGGGACTACGGAATGCCAGGTAGCGTCGACATACCCGGTTGGGCCGGCAGCGGAGGAGGCCTATACCACGTGAAGGTTTGGGCTTTCGATCCGTGGGGACCCAATAACCTGTTTGAGCATAGCGGATTCACAGACGACTGGCAAATGTACTCCATGGGCTGGCCTCTAGAGAACATCCAGCTGCCTTGGGGTGGAGCTGTCTCACTGTGGATCGACATGAACGCCATGGCAACCCTAAAGGGAACAGTCAGATGGTTCGACATGTTCGGCAACCTCAGACCGCTCCCGTGGGCCCAGATCAGCGCAACGAACCCAGACACAGTCGCATACGCTAGCGGTCTCGGAGCAGTCGCAGACGGAACGAGCGACCCGTCCGGATCGTACATCATGTGGCTCCCAGCGGGAACACACGACGTTAGCGTAAGCACCAGCGAAGCACCAGGAATCTGGAGCAGCTCTGCACCAACAAGCCAGGCATCATTCACGATCTCCGTGTCTGATGGCTGGACCAGCGACGTCGCTACGCAACTGTCCGGTAGTGGCACGCCAGTCCCAGAGGTACCAGCGTATCTGGTTCCGCTCGGATTGTTCGCCGCACTGGCAGCGTCCGCGTGGCTACTCCGCAAGAGAAACCTCAACGTACCCATATTGATGAAGTAAGGGATCGCACGTAGATCCCTTACCCTCCTTTTCTTTACCTAACTACGACGTAGCGGAGCAACTAGACCAGAAAGATACTCAGCGGTCGGAATGATTTATTGCGGCGACTATGCAATTGCGCCGCCACAGTGCCACACATGAAGCGGTTAATTGTCGCCATACTTCTGGCCACTAGCGTGCTTCTCCAGAGCACCTCATTCGCGGTGGGACAAACAACCATGACTCTGTATCCAAGTGCGGACAACTATGTAGACAGCAAATACCCTGAACGCGGACACTATGGAAAGACCTCGATCCTCTATGTGGGCAACAGCTACGATCATGCGCAGGACATCTGGGGATCCGAGCGAATATACATCCGGTTCAACCTTAACGAACTTCCGAAGCAGTACGTGATACTGCATGCGACGCTGATACTCTGGCAATTCTACGCGCCGAAAACGAACCAAACCTACGAAACCCACCGTGTCGTCGGAGACTGGAACGAAACCACACAGAACTGGAACACACAACCGGCATGGTCAACGGAGAAGACATCAGAGGCAATAGCCCCTGCAACAGAAGGCGTCGCGATTGAGTGGGACATCACCAAGGACGTGCAGGCATGGTATGGCGGGCAGGCACCAGATTACGGCACGATGATCAAGGTCCACAAAGAAGAACATGCAAAGGACGCGTCATCAGGATTCTGGTCAAGAGACTACACTTTTGATTCGCACGAGGAGTGGAAACCCAGACTCGTCGTGACGCTTGAGCCTATCCCAAGCGTCGCATACTCGGTAGTCGTAAGCATCGCAGGCCTAACGACGCCACAATCGACTACGATCTATGTTGATGGGCAGACATACGGCTCGGCGTCATCAAACAAGACGGAGACGATCCTGTTCCTGCAAGGCACTTCCCATAACATCACAGTCAGCAAGTATGTGGTTGAGTCGACTGGAGTCAGGTACACGTGCGGATCCAACGAAGCGCAGGTCTCGATGGCAGGATCTTACGTTTTCACCTACGTTATCGAGTATGAGGTGACTTTCCTCGTCGATCCACCTAACCTGTTTCAATCACCTAGTTCCGGATGGTACAAGTCCGGCGAAGAACTTGCACTTGGACGTACCGGTCCGGATGTGATAGACACTGCTCTGGGGGTTAGGCTTGTGTTCGACGGTTGGCAGCTTAACTCTCAGAGGCTGGCAAGCGAGCCTAAGACCCTGGTCGTCGACAGACCAATTACGCTCGAAGCACGCTACAGAACAGAATACTACCTCAACGTGACAAGCCCGATCGGAACGACAAAAGGCTCAGGATGGTACGCGAAGCACAGCACCGTGTCCTTCTCCGTCGACATGAGCACATATCCTGCTCCAAGTTACCTTGGCCTACTAGGCGTCAAGTATTCGTTTCTTCGATGGGTCGGTTCGAACAACTTCATGGGAACGCCCGAGTCGCCTCAAGGATCAGCTGAGCTCACGGAACCCACAACGGTCGAGGCTGTGTGGCAAGAAGACTGGTCATCAGCCTTCACCAACACATTCCTGATATTCATCGTCTTGGCTGCTTGCGTCATTGTTGTAGTGAGGAGACGGCGCGGCAGCAAACGGTAGTGGATCAAGCAGCAGGGCCATTCAATTCAAGAAGAACACATTTGAACCGGCTAGCGTCCGTAGGATTGAAACCAGAAAAAGCAGGGAGATTCGACGGCCAGTTCGCGCAAAACATGTACGGCGAAGTTCGAATAGGTGCATGTGATGTTCGTGAGACGAACTGAAACAGGGTGAGCAAGTGTCAGAGCTTGAAGTCACCGTCACCGTACCAGTAGATCGGTGGCAAGGTGGCAGTCATGCCGTGCCCAGACATTAAGTACCTGTAAAGCTGGTTCAATGCATCTTTGACGGAAGCACCGCGTGACATGTACTTCAGAACCTGCGTCGAAAGGGCATCCAGCCTGCCCCAGGCAAGGCCATAGATGTCCTCAAAGTAGCCGATGAAGGCCGATGCCCCGGCTTTGATGAACGCCGACGCCAATTCCGCCGAGGCGCCACTAATCACGTACACAAAGCCATGAAGGCTGCCCGCTGGATAGTTGTTCATGAGAAAGAGCAAGCTGAAACCCGTGCATTCTTGTACGTCTACCTCGTGACTCGAGATCTCATGAGCGTAAGTGCTGCGCGTCTTTGAAGTAGCGGGGTCCCCTGCGCAGAAATAGTTCAATCCTTCGCCAGTGAAATAGTCAGTTCGCAGAATGACGACATCATATTTCGCCAGCCCAGTTTCTAGGAATGCGATGCTGACATCCTCGTTGATCAGAACGTCAACTTTGTAGCCTGCGTTCTCAAGCATGGAGACGTACCAGTCCTGGTGCCAAGTTGGCATCGTTCGCTCCAAGGGTGACATGAAGGCTGCCAGTCTGCTCGTCCCGGTGAAGAAGGGCGCGGCGGCTACGTTCGTGATCCCGGCTGTGACGGTGAGGATGCACAGTGTTAGGAGAAGTATTCTCTTCAGAGTCGATTCACGTCCTTGGGTGTTCCGTGGCATTGTGGGGTGTTGCGTGGGGATAAGTCGGCCTACACATTTCGAACTCAATGAGTAGCCGGCTTTCACGGGCTGTTACGCATGAACCTCTGCATGGCGGGTCTGGCATTAACACGGTCGTTTCAACCTTGGCTGCCAGAACAATGAGGGCTTCTGCGTGCAGGTGTTAACCAAAATCAGAGTTGACTACTCAAGCGAATCAGACTCGCACGGAAGGAGAACACCCTTACATTCGAATAATCGACACGCCTAAGTCAATCTAGTCTAGGATTGGGCGCACTTGGGGCGCGGGTAGGGCTTGTGGTCAGGACTGGCGTTGCCAACATGCAAGCAGGTATGCACGATGCTCCTTCTTGCGCTGGCGACAACAACCGCGCCAGCACCGCTTGCATGGACCTACACAACCGGCAACTACTCATGGGCAGTGGCGGTCTCAAGTGACGGGCGCTACGCCATAGTCGGCAGTGACGACATGCACGTGTACTTCTTCGACGTGAAGTCGACGCGTGACACGCCTCTGTGGTCGTACGGCGCGACGGGATACGTAAGATACGTGGCCATCTCTGCAAATGGAACGTACGCGGCCGCAAGCGACACCAATGGCGGTATCTTCTTCTTCCACTGGTCGCAGCAGGGTGCAACTCCGGTCTGGCGGTACCGGTCTGATTCTGCGATCGAGGTGCTCGCCATGAGCAGGGATGGTGACTACTTGGTTGCCGGGGATCGACAGGGTGCGATCTACCTCTTCAGGACAGAACTGACAGACCCCTTGGTCTGGAAGTACGTGATCCCAGGGGGGATCACTGCAATCTCGCTCTCGACGTCAGGATCCTTAGCAGTCACGGGAACTCAAGGTGGCGTGTACTTTTTCGGAAGCGTATTATCGCTGTCCAGCTACGCTTGGGTTTTTGGGGAATACATGAGCTTTCCACAAGTCGCGATGAGCGACGATGCGGGATACGTCATTGTGGGAGCGAGCGACGGGTACATGTACCTAGTCAATGCTTCAGGCCGATTGATGGACAAACAGAGAGTCGGCGGTGGGGTGTCAGCTCTCTCAATGTCATCGACGACACACCTGATGGTGGCTGGAAGCACTAGTGGCAATCTGTCGCTCTATTCGATCGGGACGGGGCTTGATAGGCTAGACTCCTTTGACACGGGAAGACCGGTCTTTTCGGTAGCCATATCCGAGAGCGGCCAGAGAATCGCGGTCGCTGATCTCGACGGTGCTATCTTGATGTTCGGTCAATCATTCGCGAGTCTCATGTGGACGTTCGGTGCAGGGGCGATAGTGCACTTGCTCTCCATGTCGAAAGATGGGCAGGTCATGGCTGCAGTGAGCGACACGGGTGGCGTCTACCTGTTCGACGAGACTCTCATGTCGCCTAATCAGTTGCCTGAGGTTGGCATGTTCATGCCAGTTGTGGCAATCGTCGCGGTGGCCTTTTTCACGGTTGTGGGATATTTCATGTGGCGCAGAAGATGCCGCGGAACACGGGAAGAGAAGACTTATCGGTCTCGGTGAAAACGTAGAATACTGGTCTGCAATGAAGCGAATCGCAGCCGTTCTTCTCTTGGTCCTAGGCTTGGCAGCGTTTTCCCTGATGGTCACGCCTTCACATGCGTCGATGTCTATGATCCGGGGTACTGTGTACTGGTATGATATGTACGGAAACCTTCACCCGCTTCCGTGGGCACAAGTCGTCGCTGAAGGTGACTCGGGAGAATCCACAGTTGTCTCTACGACTACTGACGGTACCTACATGATGTGGGTGGCGCCAGGATCGTACAATCTGACCGTCTCCGTTGAGCCTGGGTATACTCCCGTGAGCAAGGCGGTCACGGTTTCGGAGGGAGGAGCAGTCACGCAGGACTTCGAGCTTCAACCCTCTGGCAAACCGATCCCGGAGTATCCGTCAGTGGCCCAGCCAGTCATGCTGTTGATCGCCGCACTTGCGGCCGCAGTTCTACTCCGTCGGCCTCGCAATGTTCGCTCGCATGTTGATTGAGGAACACCTGCTCGGCTTTGCGAACGCCATGCAACCTCAGTAGTACTTGTGCCAGTTCAGCATCGCAGGGTCAAGTCTATGATTGGGCACCCGGTAACGAAACAAATTCCATTCGGCCTTTTGACGTGATCTTGAAGCCAACCCAGTCCCGTTCGTGTTCCAAGCCGCGCGCTTTCTTAACGAGCAAGCGTCCTCTGATCCTGCCTCTGCCGGACACCTTCTCGATCTGTATCACGCAGTCGGATGCTTCCTCGAGTCTGCTCAGCAGTTCGTGCTCGATCGTAGCGGTGGTCGCATATACGAAAGTTCCGCCGGACTTTGTAGTGCGCGCTCCATAGTACTGGACGAATTCGAGACCGCGTGCTGGGCCGCCGGATTCCATGATAGGTGTGAGTGAATCGATGAAGACGTCGGCTGTGCCTGCAAGCTCTTCAATGCAAGTCGTTATCTGGATTCCGAGTGCGGTCAGATCCCTGGGCGATGACACAGTATGCATCTCGGATGAACGTGTTCCCGTCTCCCCAGAGTAGGCGTCGATGAATCTCAACTTGCTCTCATGCTCGTTGTCACGGACGTTAACGCCGATCCTCGTCAGCTGGTCCCGGATCTTTGATGGGAGTTCCGAGTTCGATACGTAGACGCAACGTCTACCAAGCTGGAGCGAATCGGCTAGGATGTTCATCATAAGCAAGCTTTTGCCGCTTCCAGACGCGCCGACGACCATCATGACAGCGCGCTCTGGGATGGTTCCTCCGAGCAGCTCAGCTACTTGTTTGTAGCTTCGCGTTCGCGTCCTGCGACGTCTCACTGCCCACGCCCCAAAGATGGCAACAATTGCGACGCCGGCGATGGCTAGCAACGTACTCGTCGGTATCTCCGACAGAATGGGCAGCTCCAATGCAGTTGCGCTTTGGTCGGTCGAATGAGTCACATTCGCGAAGTGCCTCACTCCGATGAGGGAGGCCACCCTAACCTCGTAGCTTCCCAGCGGAACGGATGCAAAGTGCGCCATCCCATTCTGGTCGCTGCTGCCTGAAGCGATTGAGGTTCCATTCAGGTACAAGCTCACCTCAGCCCCAGGAACTGGAATTCTCAATAGCTGAAGTCTCACGGCAACATTCCAATCATACAGGGGGGCTTCAAGTTGCAGTGTCGAGTTGGATTGCACGCTGATGACCCGTGAGAGGATTACTAAGCCGTTCTTCTTCGCTTGCAGGCTAATCGGACCCGCGTCGACGCTTGAGGGCACTCGAGAAACTGCCATCCCCGTTGAGTCGGTTTGGGCCTCGCCAGTCAGTTGGTCACCTGCGAAGAGCGAAATATTGACACCGGGGAGTGGTTCCCTTTTGGAGTCAAGCAACAAAATGATGAGAGTGTGGAAGGTAGTGACCGTGATGTGCGTTGACATCGTGAAGACCCTCTGTGCTACGTCGCCAACACCGACGGTGAAGTTGAAGTGCCCAGACGGAATCACTATCGGAAGGGCGTACTCGAGACGGAACGGTGTCTCCGTCTGAGATGTCAAATTCATCGGCACATTTTTCAGAACTGGGAACCCAGATGAGTTTGTGACCGTGAGTAATGCAGTCCGTACGTTAACTCCACGGAAAGGATCCTCTATAGATACTCTCGCGATGAGCCCGGCCATCTTCGTGTCGTTTTCGGGAAAAATCGTGGAGGCCCTTCCGGCGGCATCAGTAACCTTCAGCCTCACTATCGGTGTCGTCTCGACATCAAGCACAACCCGTGTGGAAGTGAAGGGGTTATCCCAAAGCAGCATCACCGGGACTCCTGCGTTTGGTGAGAACCGAATCTCCAACTTGAGAGCTGAACCTGAGGAGATCCTGTAGTCTGCCGGTCCAAGGCCGAATATGATAAGATATGGAATGGAAGGCACAACGATGTTTACGGATGCGGATCTGATTTCGGTCAAAGATCCGTTGGCCCCAGCTTCTGATATCGCAGCTCGAACTTCTCCTCGAACACTCTCTTGCGACCTAAGCCAGACGTACACGTCGACTCCACCCAGCAGATGCAAGGGGGCCGAAAGTGAAGGAACGAGTGTGAAATCCAGTCCTCTACGCAGATCGTCGTTGTGTTGCGTGGTGGTGTTGCCGAGTAGGCTGAGCACCCTACCTTGCACGGACACTGCTGAGGGATCTGTGTGAGCGTACAGAGTGATTTCGATAGTTGCAGCGTCTGCGCTTGCGAGAGGGAGCTGAGGCTGCCATATCGCCAAAGCAACAATCAACACTAGAAGGACAGCCTTGGAACGCATGCTCCGATCCGCCGCTAATATTGACATGGCCTATCCACATATAACGCTAGCATTGTCAACATATGGTGTGCCGACTCAAATTCTTATTACAAGCGAAGCAGCTACCGTCCACTGTCGCTGCGGATAGCAATGGAGCGCGCTTCATCCGGAGTCAAGGGATTGGACGACATCCTCGAGGGAGGGTTCCCCAAGGCAAGGACGATCCTCATCGTGGGAAGCCCAGGATCAGGCAAGACGATTCTCGCGATCCAGTTCCTACGGGCCGGGGCCTTGAAGGGTGAACGTTCGATCTACGTCACATTCGACGAGAGACCAGAGCAGGTCAAGGAGAACATGTCTGCTTTCAGCTGGGACTTAGACCGGTTGGAGGCGGAAGGCAAAATCATGTTCGTCGACGCGACTCCGTTTAGAAGGATGAAGACGGCCGCGACGAGCGGGCCCGAAGGACGAGCAGGCTTGCTCACTGTGGATGCCTTACCTGAGATCACGTTGCGTGCGCTCGTTGAGAACGTTAGGCGTCTCGCCGAAGAGGAAGACGTGACGAGACTCGTCATCGATCCGATCACTTCTCTTTCGGTTCGGTATCAGTCGCCAGTAAAAAGAAGGCGGGCGATGCTGATGCTCTTCGATGCTCTCTCATCCACCGGTGCGACATGCCTCGTCAATAGCGAATTGAGAACTTCCATGCTGACTCGAAAGTTCCAGCTTGAGGAGTATCTGTCGCAGGGCGTCGTGCTCATGCGCACAGGCATCCACGAAGGCAATGTCGTAAGGGCAGTCCAAGTGGAGAAGATGAGAGGCATCGCGCATGATACCCAGCTGCGGCCGTATCTGATTGGTCAGAACGGGATCGAAGTCTTCGCGAAAGACAAAGTCTTCAAGTGACGGACAGGAGACAGCGTGCTGTCGCCACCTCCAGCTTATCGGGTTGCCGGCATACTCATGATGGGTCACATGGCCAGTTCCGCGAGAAACCCTTAAGTCAACTATGTTTCAGCGTTCAGGAGAGACGAAGCGGTTTGAAGCTCAGACGCAGATTGACGCTTTTCTTTGCAATTTACATTATCGCGATGAGTTTCATCCCTCTGCTTCATGATACGCTCATAGCTCAAGGGAGGTGGCTCGGGTACGGCACAGGTGCCTACCAATACCAGAGTCAAAACTACTTCATCCTCTTCAATGATCCGTACGACGGCAGCAGTAAACCGCACATCCACGTAAACCCAGGCTTCGCGCCCGCCAGCCGGATCAGCCTTGTCGAGTTCAGCGATTGGACGTCTTGGGTGAATGATCACAACCTATTCAACGAATTCAACGTAACGATGCGAGCAAATTGGGGGACGCTCGATGTCACGTATAGTCGCCCCGAATTGGTCATCCACAAGTATGTCGAGGTGTCATCGGACGCCGTGAAGGTCATCCTGCAGTCCGAGAAGGAGTTCGGCGCTCATCTTGAGATCTGGAGATGGGTGATGTCATCCATAAACGGAATATCGATCAAGGATGTGGCGAAACCTTTAGTGATCGCTCCAACGACTTTGCTTGAGTTCACATTCTCGGACGACCGTCTCCAAGGCCAAGGACACGGCCGCATCGAGATGTCTGCTATGCCTTCGCAAATACAGATATGGCCTCACGAGAAAGGCTTCAACAGGATTACCGTCGACTTTGTGAACAGCATGATGTCGTTCACAGTGTCCGGTTCGATGGAGGCAGTCGGGGGACTGTCGCTCAACTGGAACTACGCGTTGCTCCCTTACGTTCTGCCGGTCGTATCGATAACGGTGGTCGCGCTTTACTTGTTGGTCGGTAAGTATGGAAGAACGATCAAGAATCGTGCTGCTCGCCGCGGCAATTAGACTGGCGATCGCGCCTTTCTTCATGCACGCGGGCGACGTTGGCACAATCTACGAATCCAGCATCATGGTACTCAAGGGCGCAAATCTCTACGACTTCGTATACGCCAAGACCATCCAGATGCAGAGCACGACCGGTCTTCCCGTATTCTTTGAAGGGTACGCCTATCATCCGTTGCTGATCTACTTCTTCGCCCCGTTCTATTGGCTATTCACGTTGATCGCGGGAAACGGCCCCGTCATGATTGACGGGCACTATCCTTCGCTTCCCGTGCTCGTCTACCCATGGACGCCGCTCCTGCTCTTGTTCCTCAAGATTCCGATTATCCTAGCAGACGTGCTCGTTGTCTACATCTTGGCAGCCACGGACTCGAGAAAAGCGAAGATCTACGCCTTCTGCCCGTACGTAATATTCATCGGCGTAGTGTGGGGCATGTTTGATGCCCTTGTCGCTCTGTTCCTTCTTCTATCCTACCTCACGTCCTCTCGGAACAGCTTCCTGTCCGGATTCTTCTATGGTTTGAGCCTGATGAAACTGTACACGATCGTCCTGCTGCCGTTGTACGTGGTTCGCCTTTTCCGAAAATGGAAAGCATTCAGCGCGTTCTTCGCTGGGTTTGCCGTGACGTTGCTCCCGGTCGTCTACTACCTGATCGTGAGCCCGGTCTCGGTCTGGAATGTACTGGTCACCTTTCAAGGTGGGAGGCTTATGGGCGGCGTCAACTTGTACAATTTCATCTGGGTTGTTCAAGATCTTCAATTCGATCTCGTCATCTCGATGATCCCGAACATCTTACTCGTCGTTGCTCTGTATTACCTGATTCGCAGGTTCGGCATGAAAGCCCCGCTACTGCAATCTACTCTAGCGATTATGTTTGCGTATTTCCTTTTTGGGAAAGTCATAAACGAGCAGTTCCTAGTCGCAATCTTCCCGCTAATGCTGCTCTGTAAGGAATGTGACCATCGGCTGTGGGTCGCACCGTTCGTCTTCGTTTTCCTGCGGTCGCCTTTCTACTACTTCATGCTCCCGATACTCTGGACTAGCCCCGTCTTCTACGGGTATTATCTCCAAGCAGATGAGGTGTGGAGGCAGCTTCAGGCCGCAGGATACCTACAGATACCCATGTACGCGGTTGGGATTGCGTTCTCACTTTTGATCTTCTGGAATCTCCTGCGGGTAATTGACGCAACACGCGGTGGAATCTCCTCGACACCTGGAGTAACAGGCCCGATGGGACATCGTGCCTACGACCGCGTGCTGAAAAGGGCGCGGGGAGTGTGGGGAAGCTCAATCTTAAACCGGCCTTGAACAGGAGGAGGTGGCTCACGGACGCGCCAAGAGATAATCATGGTCATCCGAGCCCTCTTCGGATGTAACCTCGGGTTTTGGAGCTACGGCAAGTGGTCAAGCAGGTCTTGGAACGAACAAGCGAGAAGAAAACGCTAGAGGAAATTCTTGTACGAGTCAAAGCATTGCAGGATGCGCTTGAAGAGAACGAGATCGAAGCCATCTTGCGCGACGCTAAGTATGGGAGAGCACTGCGAGAAGCTGAGAGGGATATCAAGTCTGGCAGAGAACGCCCCCTGCAGAGTTTCCTCAAAGACCTGAGTAAGAGAACTTGCCCCACAATCACTTCGGTCCCAAGGAAAGGAGTACAGGTAGCTCAAGCTGGGTGATACTGGACGACGATCGTGGACCGTGTTTTGCGCAGACTGGCACACTGTCCTCCCATGCCTCCGATGTCAGAGAAGTTCGATCGACTCTGCATCCAGGTCAGTAGAGGTTCAGGCTTACAGAAGCAGGGCAAGAAAGCCCACGAATTCATTCGTGGGAGTGTCAAGGCACTGACTCGAATCCGTACTGGCTGAAGTGTTGATCGAACGTGAAGACGTTTCGAATCGCTTCGGCTTCCATCAGTGCAAAACTTGTGCAGTCAGTGAGGCTGAATTCCTTGTCTGCATGCTTCTCGAAAATCTTCCAAGCAGCCTTTTCCAGGGTTTCTGTTATCCAGAGTATCTTCACGAGCCTCGAAGCCTCAAGGACTTTGCGAAACGAGACGGCGACCCGGTGGCCACAATGGATGCGCAGGAGTGTCAGCGCCTCGTCAATCACATAGTTCGAAGTGTACAGGCTCCGGAAGGGAGTGTCGCCCGTGCGGATCCTGTCTCTGTACTCGATCGCGATCTTGTGGTTTGCGTCGTCTAGGTCCTCAATTGCCACTAACGCACTCGTATCAAGAAAGAGCCTCAGCGCTGGCCACGCCCGTAAAGGTATCTGTCATGAGCCTTGGAGAGGTCTTTGTGGCCGCTTCTCCCGGTTGGCCGCCTCATAAGGAATGGATCCGAGGGATCGAGTTTCATCTCCTCTAACACCAACCTTGTGACCGCGATCCGCAGCCCTTCCTTGAGGCTGAGCCCTCGTCTGCGAAGTACTTCCCGCAACGTGCGGTACTCCTGCTCGTCAAGGGTTGTCTGGACTACTTTCGTCATGTTCGGAGGCCTTGCATCAAATGGACGGATACATGAAGTGAGCGATTACATGTAAAGTTTTTCCTCGTCGAGGCCGTGCGGTTGCGGCAGCGGATCGACTATCTCGGTTATTACCTAGCGCTCGGACTTGGTCACTGTGACACTTTGCACGAACTGCTACGGATCGAAGCAGTTCCCAAGGAATTGACACGGAGGTTTGAGAAAGCGATCAAGCGGTACATCGCCAACAGATGGTGACGGCGTCGCCTTGTCGACCAAAGTCGTCGGGTAGGATGTTCTGCTTCTATTCGTTCTCGGCGACGAATCTCTAGCTTCGCACTCCTCGGGTCCAGCAGTCGCATCGCCACGGGAGGAAACAGCGAATGTCCCCCTCATTACTGAGCATATCACTCACCCTCGTGAAATCTCGCCTTTCTGACCCAAACACGACGAGCGCAAGCTCCTGTCTTCAGATATGAAGTAAGCGAGCCCTCAGTGGTTACCGCTTGGCGTAAGGGACCAAGACGCCTTTCGGGAGGCTCATGGTCAGGGATAGTCAGTCAGGAGCCTATTGAGGTTGGCTGGGCTTTCTCGCGTAAGGTCCGCATTCTCCGCATATAGTCCACGGAGAAGCATGCCATCGCAAATATGAGCACAACCAGCTTTGCTGCGAACACTACGTTGATAGCGTACGGGTTGGCTGGCCACCAGTTCACGATAATGTCGGGATTCTGCAGTCCCTGAACCGCTAGCCCTGCGGACCATAGAACAATCTGATACATGACCTCGAAGCCGCTCATCATCACAAAGAACCACGCCAAGACGTACAGCATTTCGAAAAGGTTCTCTCCCATCCTGAGAAATCTTGATTTTGAAATCGGCGAGCTCAGCCCGAACGCAAAGGAAACAAAGAACAGGTACGTGAACAAAGTGATCGGCTTGACTATGAACCCCGGAAGGTAGACCTCGGCAAGCACCAAGTTCTCACCTACAACATACGGAGCAGTCACCTTAACAGAGTAACTCAGCAGTACCGTGAACGCGAGCAATCCAAAGGCGATCGAAAGGATGTTGTTCAAGGCTCTAGGTACAAATGAACCTGCAACTAGACCGTTCAGGGATCGAACTCCCGCTCCGGCATTGCTTTCGATTTTCTTCGGCGTTCCCTGCTTCATCTTCTAAGCGCTCCTCCCCAATTCTCTGCAGTCAACGATTAAACCCTTGTGACATACTCCATTCAAAGTCCCCGACGATCTAATCCCAGAGAGATAAGTCTCTTGAGAAGGGTCCGTGCATTGATCGAGCGCATATAGTGCGCCTAGGGTCGTCGTTGAGAGAGAACTGAACATCGTATCATGTTGTCGCATCGGGTCGAGAGTCGTTTTCTTCGTCACAGAGAATCCATGGACATATGCAGTGTGCCAGCCAGTCGCGGAGCCTGACGCGCTGAAGACAATGCTCAGCGAGATTCGGTCTGGTGGCTTCCATTGAGCATTCCTGTATTGTCCAACAAGATCAATCGAGTGATATCCCCATTCTCCCATCGGGGTTTGAAGGAAAATAGTGCGATGGCTAGGCGAGATGCTTACCTCTGCTGCTGTCTCAACGAAGAGAAAGTCGAGTGTGTGTGTTCCGTCGTTGGTCTCGATTTCAAAGATGCTGCCTTGGCCTGATATCGGTCCCTTGCATGCGCAAGAAGCTTGAAGGAGGACCCAAATGCCCACCTCTTCGTCGAACAGGGCCCGCGCTCTAATACCCTCAATTGTCTGTCCCAAGCGGACGTAGGTCAGATTGTCGTCTGAGCCATCTTGGAAGATTTGGATCTCGAGAGCTTTCTTGTCCGCGGTCACAGTTTCTTGTAGCAGGATTTGGTCTCCGACGCTTTTTTCGTATTCAAGTTCCCATACCATCGGCGTCTTGCCGCCAAGCGTGGGATTCGAACCCCAGAGGTTGAATTCGGGATCCAAGATTGGTGGTGGGTACTCTGTCTTGGCTTGTAGATGAGTGAAAGCGAATCCGGCTACAAGTATTAGGAAGACTGCTGATAGCGGGGCCGTTAGCTTCCTCACATGTTTCAAGTTGCTTGCACCGTTCTCGTCTTCGCCTGCTCGGCTTTGTACCACAGTATCATCGAGACGAGCATGAGAGGCGTCCAATAGATGATGTAATTCGTTAGCGCCCTGTATGAGAACCACAAGGCAATCCCTGGGAAGATCCAAAACGCAAACCGCAACTTGTCAAAGTAGACATAGTAGTTCACAACCAACACCAGAAAAACCGACGCGAAGACCACTGTGTAGAAGACCTTGCCCACCGACAGTAGGCCGACTTCTGTGAGCGACGAAAGGCCTTGGCTATGTATCACCAGATCCTCGGTCATTGGAGTCAACACATTCCCAAACCACGCGGTTGGATTCGGAAGCATGAACG
>Ga0315289_10005991_pt1 | contig 17892 bp, 23 predicted proteins | sample YL17G11_40_MG_FD_203452 | JGI IMG/M metagenome (GOLD analysis project Ga0315289, IMG submission 203452) | Sediment microbial communities from Yellowstone Lake, YNP, Wyoming, USA - YL17G11_40 | ecosystem: Environmental > Aquatic > Freshwater > Lake > Sediment | place: USA: Wyoming | collected... | reverse complement strand
CTCCCTACCCTCTCGGAATCGAGTCGTACCGACTTCCTCTGATGAGAATTGGGAGGTGGAGAAAGAGCAACTTCGTTTAGTCAACGCCGGCGAAAAGGGTGAGATCACTTTTACAAAAAGCTTGGAGAACGGATGGAAGGTATTAAAGAGATATCGATTTTCGTCTGATCAATACGCCATCGACCTGGAGGTGGAGGTACAAAATAATTCTTCTAAAGAGATCATCAGCCAATTGGAACTTGAATGGATAGGAAAGATTGAACTGGCGAAACTAGCCGACGAGGGGAACAAAGATTATGGTCTGAAGTCAGTCTTTTTTAAGAACGACAAGATAGAGACGAAAGATCTTGGAGGCACAGGTTCCTCAGGTTGCATTCCCGGCTGTGAATCTCAGAAGAGGAAGATCGAGCCATTCGAGACCTCGGACAAGGGCGATATTCGATGGTACGCCTTCACAGGAGAATATTTTACAGCCCTGTTAATCCCTCCTCCGACAGAAAAGAACATCACACTGTCGGTGAAAGGGAGTGAGAAGAATCTCCTTCGGGCCAGTGTGATCACCTCACCATTTTCTATCCCGTCAAATCAGGCGGTCAAGATTCCATACAGAATCTATATGGGTCCTAAGGAAGAAGGCCAATTAAAAACCTTGGGTGTCAATGCAGAAAAGCTGGTCGATTTTGGTTGGTTTACAGTCGTCGCAAAACCCCTCATCTGGTTGTTGAAGCTCACCAATACGGTTACGAAAAATTTTGGGATCGATATCCTCATTCTCAGCATACTGATCAAAATCATCTTTCTGCCCCTCACACAGATCAGTTTCAAATCGATGAAGGGGATGCAGAAGGTACAGCCGGAAATGGCCCGACTCAAAGAAACCTACAAGAACGACAAGGCAAGGCTTCAGCAGGAGATCATGTTGCTCTATAAAAGGAGAAAGATTAACCCCATGAGTGGGTGCCTTCCGATGCTGATCCAGATCCCTGTATTCATTGCCCTTTATAATGCGCTTCAATATACGATTGAGATGAGGCATGCTCCCTTCTTCCTTTGGATCAAGGACCTTGCTGCCAAAGACCCGATCTATATCACGCCGCTCATCATGGGAGCGACGATGGTGATTCAGCAAAAGATGACTCCCTCAGCAGCCGATCCAACCCAAGCCAAGATGTTTATGCTGATGCCGGTAATGTTCACCTTTCTCTTTCTTAATTTTCCATCGGGTTTGGTTTTGTATTGGCTGGTCAACAATGTCTTATCAATCGCTCATCAATACTACCTAAACAAAAAAGTGTAAGGTTCGAATCTTGGAAGAAAGGGTTGAAATTGCCAAACAGCTCATGATGGGATTACTGGAAAAAATGGAGGTAAATACCGTATTAGAGGGTTTTTCAAGGGAAGGAGACATTCATCTCGAAGTAAGAGGGGATAAGGAAGGGATTCTCATCGGAAAGCATGGCCGTACCTTGGACTCCCTTCAGTTTCTCATCAATCGAATGGTAAATAAGCGGTTGAAGGAATCGGTGAGAGTGATTTTGGATATCAATGACTATCGAAAGAGAAGGGCGGATAATCTAAAGAAGATGGCTCTTCGATTAGGAGAGAAAACTAAGATGAGTGGCCATGGTCTGACGGTGGGCCCTTTCAATGCTCATGATCGTAGGATCATCCATCTCACTTTAAAGGAAGACCCCTTACTCCGAACGGAGAGTTTAGGGGAAGGGGAGATGAAGAGGATCAAGATCATCCCAACAGAGAAAGAGGGGGGAAGAGTTTGACCCCTTGAACAGGACCTCCTTATCCCAATCAAGAAGCGTTTTAACTCAAGAAGAAGAAACGATTGCAGCCATTTCCACTCCATTTGGGGAGAGTGGTATAGGGATTGTCCGTCTCAGCGGTCCCTTAGCCGAACCCATTGCCAAAAAATTATTTAAGCCGAAGAAAGACCATTCCTATCTGATTTCCCATCATTTCAATTATGGAGAGATCGTCGACCCTCAAAAGGGGACTCCCATTGACGAAGTCCTCGTTGTTCTGATGAAGTCTCCGAAGACTTACACCCGAGAGGATATCGTGGAAATTCATTGCCATGGGGGATATCTCATCCTTCAGAAGGTATTGGAATTGGTATTGAAGCAAGGGGCAAGGATGGCTTATCCAGGAGAGTTTACAAAGAGGGCTTTTCTCAATGGCCGCATCGATCTGACTCAAGCCGAAGCTGTGATCGATTTAATCAGGGCAAAGACCATGACCAGCCTCGAGATCGCAAACCAGCAATTGAGGGGATGTTTATCCAGGGAAATGGCTGAAATTAAGTCAAGGCTGGTCGGACATTTGGCCCTGATCGAGGCCTATATCGATTTTCCAGAAGAAGAGATTGAGCCGATCTCTTCCGTCTCGATGAGGAGAGACCTGGAGGGGATGATCCATCAAATGGAAGCATGGATTGCCTCCTATGAAGAAGGAAAGATCTTTCGAGAAGGGATTTCATGTGCCATCATTGGGAAGACCAATGTCGGCAAATCGAGCCTCCTTAATATATTGTTGAAAGAGGAGAGGGCGATTGTGACTCCAATTCCAGGGACGACGAGGGATGTGATTGAAGAGGTTCTGAATATCGAAGGAATTCCAGTCAGATTGATGGATACCGCAGGATTGAGAAAGCCAATGGATTCTGTTGAGTTGGAAGGGGTGAAGAGGACGAAGGAGCGAGTAGCAGATGCTGACTTTGTCGTTTTAACCCTCGATGGAAGTCGAGTACTCGATGAAGATGATATAGAGATCTTCAAAGAAATCGAAGGGAAGAAGAAGGTGGTAGCCATCAATAAGGTCGATCTTCCCCTAAGGGTTTCGATAGAAGAATTGAAAAATCGGTTTCAAGAAGACCCCATTGTATCGATTTCTGCCTTAAAAAACGAAGGGATCGATGATCTGAAAAAGGCCATCTATGCCTCCTTAATCCACAGACATGTGAGGTCATCGCCAGAGCATGTGATCGTAGCCAATATCCGCCATAAGACCGCCCTTGCTCAGGCAAAGGATAGTCTTTCGAATGGCTTGAAAGGCTTGGAAGAGGAGACCTCTCTCGAATTTATCGCCTTTGAAATTCGTTCTACATTGGAGGCCCTCGGAGAGATGGTGGGAGAGACGACCCCCGAAGAGGTATTGAACCGTATCTTCGAACAGTTCTGCATCGGCAAATAACTCTATTTTTCCCTCCCTTTCTCAAAGGGAGGTTGGGAGGGATTTTGAGATGTTTCACGTGAAACATTCCCCTTATATCCTCCTTATCAACCCATGGATTACTGATTTTGCGGCTTACAATTTCTGGATAAGACCCCTCGGCCTCCTTTTTATTGCCAGTCTTCTCAGGGCAAATGGGTTTCGGGTCACCTTAATTGACTGTCTCGATTTCTACAGCAAAACAAAAAAGTACGGAGACGGGAAATTCTTTAAGACAAAGATTCAAAAACCTCCTCCCATCAAATCCATCCCAAAAAATTATAGTCAATATGGAATACCTGAAGAAATGCTGTTGAAAAGACTCTCATTCCTTGAAGAAAAACCTGACCTCATTGGCATCACTTCAGGGATGACATACTGGTATCCAGGAGTATTCAAAGTAATTGAAATAACAAAGAATTTATTTCAAGGTGTCCCTATAACTCTGGGTGGAATCTATGCCGCTCTCTGTTATAAACATGCAAAGGAATACTCAGGGGCTGATGTTGTGTTCAAAAGTGGAAATGAATGGGATGCAGTCAAATTGATTTCGGAATTAACTCAATTCCCCATTCCGCAATCCCTGCCTGACCGGCCCCGGTCCCGACCGAGGGCGGGGCAGGCAGGCGCATTCCGCATTGATCTGTTGCCATACCCCGCTTTCGACCTTTACCATCAACTCGATTATGTCTGTATCGCTACCTCAAGGGGATGCCCATTTCATTGTACCTATTGCGCTTCCCATCTATTAACAAAAGACTTTATCAGAAGGGACCCTTTCAAAGTGGCCGAAGAGATTGCATACTGGACAACCCAGTATCCAATCCATAATATTGCTTTTTATGATGATGCCCTTCTCATCGAACCATCCAAACATTTTATTCCAATGATGAAAGAGGTGATAAAAAGGGGCATTCAATGCAATTTCCATACACCGAATGCTTTGCATATAAGGGAGATAGACGAGGAAGTTGCCGGTCTCCTCTTTCAAAGTGGGTTTAAGACGATCCGCCTCGGTTTTGAGACATCGAATGAAGAAATCCAGATAGAAACCGGAGGGAAGGTGACCAATAAGGAATTGCGGGATGCTGTTAATTATTTGAAAAGGGCAGGGTACTCTGATAGAGATATTGGGGTTTATATCATGGCTGGATTGCCTGGTCAAAGGATAGGGGAGATTGAGGAGAGTATTGCTTTTGTAAGAGCAACAGGTGCAAAGCCTATTCTTATAGAGTATTCGCCGATTCCGCATACGCCATTATTCGAAAAGGCGAAGCAGATGTCATCCTATGATCTCGAAAAGGAACCTCTTTTTCATAATAACTCTATACTCCCTTGCCAGTGGGATGGTTTTACATTGGCCGATTTTAGAAGGTTGAAGGAAGATTTGAGGAGGTAATATAGATGAAAGCATTTGAAATTACAAAGGATATTTTCATCGTCGGAGGTCCTGATATCACGGATGGACGAGATGGGTGTATCTATTTGATAAATTTAGGAGAATTGATATTAATAGATACCGGGGCAGGATGGAGCGTCGATAAAATTTTCCATAATATTCAAGTGTTAGGGTTCAACTGTAAGAATCTTACTAACATTCTTCTCACCCATTGTCATATTGATCATATTGGAGGCGTCCCAGAAATTAAAAAGAGATTTGGGCCTAAAATCTACATCCACAAGTTGGATGCTCCTCCCTTAGAAAATGGGGATCAAACCCTTACGGCAGCCACCTGGTATCAGACCACATTCCCACCAACTCCTGTGGATGTAAAATTGAATTCTCCGGAGGAGATACTAATGATTGGAGAACAGAAAATTATCTGCCTCCATACCCCAGGTCATACGCCTGGATCAATATCCATCTATCTGGATAGAGATGGGAAGCGGGTTCTTTTCGGTCAGGATCTACATGGGCCTCTTCTTGAAGAGTTCGGCTCGAACTTAAAAGATTATGGCCACTCAACAAAGAAGTTACTCGACCTTGAGGCTGATATCCTCTGCGAAGGCCACTTTGGAATCTACAAAACAAAGAAAGAAGTGAGAGACTATATTCTTTCCTACCGCCGCCAATATGGGGTTGAGTAACCAACCCCCATTGCGGAGGATTAGGGACGGTTCTCAAATTTCATATTACTAACAAATAGATACGCACTATTTTTTAGTTTTTCTCTTTTTTACCTTCATTCACTTCTTCTAAGTCTTTTTCCGAAACCTCTCCACCCTCCATATTTCCTAACTTCAGGAGGCTAAGTTTTTGATCTTGACCTTTCAGTTTAATAATTATATTATAATTACATGAGCATTATTCGGTTTGTTTGGGATCCGAAGAAAAACACCGTTAATCAACGTAAACATGGTGTTTCTTTTGAAGAAGCACAGACAGTATTTTATGACGAATATGCTCAGTTGATTGCCGATCCAGACCATTCAGATGAAGAGGATCGTTTCATCATTCTTGGTAGAAGTAACCGCCTAAGAATACTGGTGGTATGTCATTGTTATTATGAAGAAGGCGAAGAAATACGTATTATCTCTGCAAGAAAGGCAACCAAACATGAACAAAGCTTTTATAAGGGGTGACATATGCGAAAAGAATATGACTTTTCAAAAGCAAAACCTAATCCGTATGTAGGCAAACTGAAAAGGCAGATTACAATCCGCCTCGAAACTTCGACGATTGATTATTTTAAGGATTTGGCGAAAGAGCTTGGAATACCTTACCAAAACCTTATGAACATGTATCTGAGAGAGTGTGCTCTTGCTGCAAAACGGCCAGCTTTGAAATGGAGTTAGAATTATTTAATCGATTTGATTGGATGGCATACATCTATGGAGGGAAAAATAAAATATACTGATGAATCAATGGGCAAATTGAGAGTCGTTAAAGATTTTCTTCCACCACCGGATCAGTTGGTATTGAAAGAGGAAAAGATTAAGGTAACGATCTCCTTAAAAAAATCGAGCGTTGATTTTTTTAAGAAAGAAGCGAGGAGGCATCATACTTCATATCAAAGAATGATTAGACAGGTTATTGATTGGTACAGTTCATATTATCAAAAGAGTGCCTAACAATCATCCATGAAAATGTGCCGTTTATCGAGAAAATAAAAATTCATCTTCTGACTCTTTTTCCAAAACCTCTCCGCTCCAATGATTGCTGACTTCAGTAGGCTAAGCCTTCAATTTGGATTTCAGCCATTTTGGGAACTCAGCCCAGAGAATGGTCAGGATGTTTGAAGGCATTAATAAGAAGTTTTAGGTATGCCTTTGAAATTGGGTATGATGAGCCAGTATTATGTGCTAATATTAAAAAAGTGAAGGACTCTATGAAGATTATAGTGGACGGAGATGCTTGCCCTAAGTCTGTTTTTCGTATTTGCATGAAAGTCGGACATCGATATGGTATCCAAGTATGGACGGTGGCCAGTTTTAATCACAGCATCGATTCGGATCACCATGTTGTGGTGGGAAACGATTCCCAGGAAGCTGACATCAAGATCATAAATATGACAGAGGAGGGAGATATTGTCGTAACTCAGGATTGGGGATTGGCAGCCATGGTACTGGGGAAAGGAGCCAGATGCTTGAGCCCGGTTGGTCGAGAATTCCGTCCTGATAAGATTGAATTCTTGTTGGAGGAGCGAGAGGTCAAGAGCAAATTTCGCCGAAGTGGAGGAAGGACGAAAGGGCCGAAGAAGAGAACGTTTGAAGATGATCGGCGTTTCGAGGCCTGTCTGGAACGGATTCTTTTGAAATTAAGTGAAGGCGCGAAAACAGATGGATCATCGTCTTAACTATCAGTTGATAAGGAGCAAAAAAAGGAGAAAGACAATATCCCTCCATATCAAAGAAGAAGGGGAAATAGTCATTTATGCTCCTTATAGAACACCAAAATGTGAGATAGAGAGATTTATTAATGAGAAAGAGTCATGGATAGTTGAAAAATTATCAGAAAAAGAAAGATCGATAAAGGAAGCAGAAAAAGCATTTCTACCAGGAGAGAAATTCTTATATTTAGGAGAATTATTTCCTTTAGAAATACAAGATGACAACTGCAAAGGGTATCCGCTAAAATTGTCTTTTGGTAAATTCATCCTTGATAAGGATCATATAGAAAAGGCAAGGGATCTTTTTATCCAGTGGTATAAGAGAGAAGCCAAAGAGAGGATAGGGGAAAGAGTCAAGTATTACAGTAATAGACTTCAATTGTTTCCGAAAGGAGTAAAAATAACAAGCGCCAAGTACCGTTGGGGTTCCTGTTCACGAGACAATCGATTATCTTTTAGCTGGAGGATTATTATGGTGCCCTTGAGCGTTATTGATTACGTCCTGATTCATGAGCTTGTCCATATAAAAGAGAAAAATCACTCCAGAAGTTTTTGGAGCTACGTAGAGTCAATCATACCCGACTATAAGGGACATAGACTCTGGTTAAAAGAGAATGGGCATGCATTACGGCTTTAATATAGATTAGAGACAGTTTTCATTTTTGTTTGAAGATCCTGTGGCCCTTGACGTTCCTAGAGTGGCCATTTAAAATTCCTTGAAATGAGATAATTTATACGGAGGTGTCCTATGAAATCGTTATTTATGGCGGTCAATGTCTTAGTCATGGTTTTTGCGGTCGGTGCTGCAGCTCAAGAAAAGTTTGAAATGGATACTATTAAAACCTCTGCAGGCGACCTGAAGATTACTTTTATAGGCCATGGGACATTGATCTTTACCTTTGGAGGAAAGATAATACACGTGGACCCATTCAGTGAAATGGCGGATTATACCAAGCTGCCAAAAGCGGATATCATTCTGCTAACCCATGAGCACAGGGACCATCTTGACCCGAAAGCCCTGGGTATTCTGCGCACAGAGAAAACCATAATTGTATTGACGAAAACCTGTGCAAAGCAGGTTGAAGGTGGTATCGTTATGGATAACGGGGATGTTAAAACCGTCGAAGGCTTAAAGGTAGAGGCTGTGCCTGCATACAATATCATCCATAAACGGGATACAGGGCAACCTTTTCATCCAAAAGGCATTGGCAACGGTTACATAATCACCTTCGGAGACAAAAGAGTCTATGTAGCGGGTGATACGGAAAATATTCCGGAAATGAAAGAACTGAAGGGGATTGACATCGCATTCCTGCCAATGAATCTGCCCTATACGATGACCCCGGAAATGGTAGCCGACGCTGCAAAGGCATTTAAACCAAGAATCCTCTACCCGTATCACTACGGGGACACGGATACCTCCAAACTTTTAGATTTACTAAAGAGCACCAAAGAGATTGAAGTTCGTATCCGCAAAATGAAATAAGAGTAGAGAGGTCATCTATTAAAAGGTATAGATTCGCTAATTGTATATATTTCTTATTTTATAATGAATAAATGTATATTCTTTTTATTATTAATTAAACTTTTTTATTTCAAATAGTTAGATAATTAAATCAAAAATTTCTTCTAGATATCAGTATATTTAAACTATTCATTTAGCCCTCAAAATCTTTCCCTATTAACCCCTCAATTTTTAAAAAATAAATAATTTCAATTAGTTAAACCACAATTTATTTTTTGGCATACCAAATGCATTAATTAGGTTGAAAACCAAAGAAAGGAGGAACTAAAAATGGAAAAGACAAAAAAAGGATTAAAGGTTGCGCTGATGGTAGGATTGATCACTCTGATGTCTTCTCCGGCATTTGCAAGATCGATCAGCCTCAAAGGAGCTGGGACGGCTCTTTGGATCTTCATCATCATTGGGACCATCATCGTCCTTCTTCAGTTGATCCCGGCAGCAATTCTCTTCTTCAGCTTCATTGGCACCTCTACGACCATGGGTTTTAAGAAAGTGAAGAAGGTTGAAGAGGAAGTCATCCTTCCAGGTGCTGAGCCAGTGGTAGTAAAGCAATAAGGGAATATTGAGAGGAGGGTATCGAAATGAAGAACCTGGGTACATCAACATACTTTGGTCTGTTCGTCCTGACCTGTATCCTTGCAGCAATGGTCTCCATTGCAGTCATGCAAGTGGTCAGGACAGTAGAGGATATAGGCCCAATAATTTACATTGTTGGAGGAGCTGTCGCCCTCGTCGGAATTCTTATCCCTTTGATGATGGTGATCATGATTAAACATTTACAGAGGGAAAAGGAGTAGGGGAATGGACCCGAAAAAGATTTTTATCATTCTAAGTCTGGTTTTGGTCATGTCAATCGCTCTGGTCTCTATGGGAATTGCCTGCGCAGGAGGAGTTAGGGGGTTAGGGATTTTAGGAGGATGTTTTTTCCTTACCTTTGGGATCATCGTCGTCTTAGCCCAATTGGTCCCGGCAGCTATCCTTCTCTCCTCTTTCGTTGGAACAGCCTTCTCCTTTTTCCGAAAGAGCGAATTGCCGATTCGGGCGACATAGGATGAAGAAAGAAAAATACTCCGCCTGCCTATATGAAGACAGGAGGGGAACTCCTAACTGAGAGGAGGGGTTACCATGAAATCGAAGACGATCTTTATTGCCTATCAGGATGATCTCTTGGCCAAATCGCTTTCAACCTACTTTCACAGGCTTGGATATCGAGTGGAGATAGCCCGATGGGTGAGCGATATCATTCGAAGGATTCGAAATGGAAAGATCCATGTCGTCCTAATTGATGATGAGATTGAAGGTGTAAAGGCTTGTGATTTAGTGCCAATCTTTAAGAAGATCGATTCAAGAATTCAGGTGATTGTCATCTCTTCAGAAGAGTCGATTGGACTGGTGAAGCGCCTCAGAGGTGCAGGGATCTTCTACCAGGCGATGAAACCGGTTGATTCGGAGGAGATTAGATCAGCCGTGGAATGCGCCTTTGAGAAGATCGAAAGGGAGAATCTGAAAGAAGGGTTTTTCTCTTTCCTCATACCAAAGATGGTTCCAGCATAAAGTTTCCCTACTTCGTTGAAGACATTTTTGTAGGATTTATTGTCGGGGCTGACGCTCCCAAACAACCTGCCATTTAGATCATACCAAGGTATATTTCTATTTCTAAAATTGAAACCACCACAGGGCCATTAGAAACCCCAGAAAAATTAAGAGAGGGATCATATGGGAAATTTCCAATTTTGGAAGTCGTAGGGGTATATCATCACGGAAGCCTCTTGCTGCGAGGGCAAGGGTAATATCTTCCGCTTGTGAAAATGAACGGCGAAGAAGTGGGAGCCCAAGGAATTTTGCTCTACGAAAAGGATTCTTGTTCCGTTCACCCAAACGTGCCTTATTTGCCTGCTGGACCTCTTCGGCCTGATCCAGGATAAGTGAGAAAAAGCGAAGGGTCAGCGATACCATTAGCCCGATCCGCCGTTCAGGAAGAAAAGGAACAGGTTTAAGAAACCATATAAGGCTATCCCTAAGTTCTCGAGGACGTGTGATAGCTGTAAAGAAAACTGCATAAATGAGAATGAGCCCAAGACGCCAACAAGTGAAGATTCCAAGAAAGAGCCCATCCTCGCTTATGGGAAGCCATGGAAAGAGGGGTAGGGGAGGACCTGAAGTGAAAGATATCTGAAAAAGAAAGAGGATGAAAAGGAAGATTGCCCAGGTTCGAAAGTCACGGAGAAACTGCATCAGAGGCAATCTCGAAAGGATAAGAAGGCCTAACAGGATACCTGAATCGAGGATGAGCCATGAGATTTTTGATTGGAGAAGGGTTGCAGTCATTATTAAAAGCCCAAGGAACTTGCATCGGGCGTCCCACCGGTGAAGAGGAGAGTTTCCGGGAAAGTAGTGGAGGATTATTCGTTGAGCCATGAAATCTTTTCCCTTCCAAGAAGAGCGTAGCAGGGAGGCCGGATCCCAAAGCGAGGGAGTTCCCTAAGGAGTTCTTCTGGTAATCCCGCAGCTTTGAGTTCTCCGCCGTGGATGATGGCAATGCGATCGACATGAGCAATCACTTTTTCCACATCATGTGTCGTCACCACCAGGGTGTGCCCTTCGCGATGCAAGTAAACCATGTGCTTTAGGACTTCCCGAATGCCAGGATAATCGAGATGGGAAAAAGGCTCGTCGAAGAGAATCATCTGAGGTCTCATCGCAAGTACTCCAGCAATGGAAAGACGACGTTTCTCTCCTCCTGAAAGCAGGTAACAAGGTTTCTCTGAAAGGTTTTCAAGTCCCATCAGACGCAGGGCCCAATCCACTCTCTCAGTAATTTCCTCTGGAGAAAGTCCCAGGTTTTCAGGTCCAAAGGCCACGTCTTCTCTTACCGTTTCACCAACAATCTGGCTATCTGCATCCTGAAAGACCATACCGACCAAACGTCTGATTTCTCGGGAAGCCTGCGGGCCATTTAGAGCGTTTAAGCGAATAGAACCGGAAGTGGGCTTAAGTAGCCCGCAGATAAGACGAATGAGAGTCGTTTTGCCGCTCCCATTAGGGCCGCAAATAAGAAGAAATTCGCCATCGGCAATGGTGAGGTCAATGCCCTTCAAAGCATGGGTTCCGTCTGGATAATGATGATGAAGGTTTCGGATTTCGATCATATTGCTTATAAAATAACGTGTCCGTGTCTCGTTGACTGGTGTCCGATTAAACATCAAACAGATTGCAACTGCCGTTCTAAAATTGGTCGGGCAGCCCTCGCGAGGATGACAGCGACCGACGCTTTAATTGCATCTCCGATAAGAAATGGAATCACGCCGACCATGAGGGTCTTAGTCCAGGACATCGGCGTTACTATTCTTAGCCAGGGGACTCCCAGGGCATAGATCACGAGTGAACCTAGAACCACAGCCAAAACATCCCAGGGGAGAAGACCACGAAAGTGCTCCGAAATGAGACCCGTTACCCAGGCTGCAAGGACATAGCCAAAAAGATAACCGCCAGTGGGACCCAAGAAATGGGCAATGCCTCCTCTACCTCCAGAGAAGACCGGTAAGCCCATTGCTCCCACGAAGAGGTAAAGACAGATGCTCATAAACCCCCAGCGGCTTCCCAGAAGAAGTCCAGAGAGAAGGACAAAGAGTGTTGAAAGGACAATGGGCACAGGTCCAATTGGGACGTGAATATAGGCTCCTACAGCCGTAAGGGCGGCCATGAGGGAAGCAAGCACCATCCATCTGAGCTTTTCGATCGGCATAAAAGGCTCCGTTCAGTTCGTTTAGATCGTTAAGTTGGTTTAGCTCGTTCAGAGCTTTAAAAATTTTTGGCGTACTGAACGATATTAACCGACGAACGATCTAACGAATATTATATTGTCAACCTTATTAATGGAAGAGGTTAACAAATGATATTCGATCTGTCAATATGCTATTCTCACTTCAATAGCCATACGCTTCCGAGAACTATTTCCAAGGCCCATTTGCATATCGTTCTATTTAATGCAGATCTATTTACCCCGTTAGAAATAATGCCCTGCTGCTCTGCAGCGGGGTTGCGTTCTAATAAAATTCCGGCGGGATTTAATGCCCCGCTGGAATTTCTAACGAGGTTTACTTTCAGTACAAAAAATATTCTTGACAAAAGAGTATTTATATTATACTCTCTTTCTAAGAGTATAATTTTGGGAGATCTGTGTGGCGAAATATTTGAAGAAAGTTCAAGTGTTACTGACCGAGCAACAATTGAAAGACCTCGAAGAGATTGCCTCCAAGACTCATAAAAAGCTCGGTACCCTCGTCCGTGAAGCTATCGAAGAGTACCACCTCAAGAAAAAGAAGCAGCAGGATATTGCCGAAGCCGTGGACCGACTCCTATCACTTCCTGAAGTTCCAGCGCCCGAGAATTGGGAAGACTTTGAAAAAGAACTTGCCAGGACCCACGGATTCCATGAATGAGTGAGTCCATCTATTTCATTGATACAAATATTTTTCTTTACTCTGTGGGCCGAGACCACCCACTGAAACCAGCCTCTATCAACGCAATCCATCGTATTCGGGACGGTCAAATCACGGCTGTTATTAATACGGAAATCATCCAGGAGATACTCTATCACTTCCAGTCAACCAAGCAACTTCCTATAGGAATCCGATTGGCAAAAGATGCGGTTTCGATCGCTGCTCGAATCTTCCCGGTGGAAGAAATAGACTTGTCACTCGCCATTGAGTTCCTGGAGTCCTATCCTAAAATTCAAGCAAGAGATGCCTTTCATGCCGCTACCATGATCCGTAACAGAATAAAGGAGATTATCTCCACGGACCCTCACTTCGACCTCATTCATGAAATTAAGAGAATCGACCCGACAAAGCTCAGTTGAGGGAATCTTTGTACTGACAAGAAAGGGGAGGTAGGAGCAAAATATGGTGAATCCACTTTAAGGGAAATTTCAGATGATCTGCTAAAAAAATTTGGTAAAGGATTTAGCTTTCCTCAATTGAAGAATATCCACCAGTTTTATCTTGCATATTCTGGAAAAAGCTACACACTGTGTAGCGAATCTCTTACAAATGAAAATCGTAAACCGAGTACAGCGCAAGGGTAGGGTAGGTTGATAAAGAATAGAGAGGAAGCCAATAGAAAAAAAATTTTGAAGTTACTTTGAGGCTCGGAAGGGGTCAAATATGGAGAAGTTCACTGAAGATCAAATAAAGCGCCAAGATTTTGTTGACAATGAGATCTACCATCTCGTGAAACGACTTGTTCCTTCAAAAAGAGAGATAGAATGGAACATTGAAATGATCGCTGATATCAGAGATACAATCCAACATTGGCTTGTTGATCAATATAAAATTGTCGATGAATTGGAATTTTATCCCTGATGATAATTGAGATGTAAGTAGGGTCAACAATCGTGATTCAGTGAGGAAGCTTGAAGATGGACTTTGTAAGGAAAAAGAGTTGAGGAAATGGGTGGAGAGGGTTAAGGGAGGAGATATGGATGAAATCCAGGTAGGCAGTTGGAACGAACTCCAAGACAGGCTGTTCGAGGATTCCTGGGATCAAAAGTACCAAAAACATATCTCGCCCTATGTATTTAGAGGCTTGAACGATAAGGACCACGATCCCAGTACTACCCTAATTCGCCTATGTCATAGTGGATCTAATTTGGATAAGGTCGAGAGAGCTTTGATACGGAATTTTCACAAATATTCCCCACCAGACGCTCCAAGGTCAGAGTCATTTTGGCATTTGTTGGTAATTTGCAGACACCATGGATTACCTACGCGACTACTCGATTGGACTTATTCTCCATTTGTGGCTATGCACTTCGCAACCGCAGATACCGATAAGTTCAATAAAGATGGTGCAATTTGGGCTGTAAACTTCAAAGAGGCGCATAAATATTTGCCCCAAAAGCTTAAGAAAAGGATAAGCGAAAGCAAAGCATGGCTTTTTACCGTAGAAATGTTCTCAGAATCACTCAAGGATTTAGATAAATTTGACAGGTCCAAGAAATCACCATTTATTTTGTTTTTTGAACCTCCTGCCATTGATGAGCGTATTGTTAATCAATTCGCTGTCTTCTCGGTAGTTTCAAATGTGAATGTTGTTCCACATGAGTGGTTAGTGAAACGCCCCGTGACTTACAGGAAGATCATCACCCCTGCGCAGCTAAAAAAGGAAATTCGTGAAAAGTTGGACCAATCTAATATTACTGAAAGAGTGCTTTATCCGGGTCTGGATGGCTTATGCACATGGTTAAAGCGCCACTATGAACCACGGTAATGAATTCAATGCAGTGCGCTGGTAATAAGAAAAATAAAGCCTCGAAGAGAAAAGGTCGAGAACTTAAAATTTTTAACTAAGGGAATTTAGACCGCCTATTCACGACGTCTGTAACAGGTATTTCCTAGGGGAATAATGTCGAATACGTCATGAGGGGGGAAATAAGGGGGTTGAGAGCGCATGAGAAATTTACGAAGGAGTTTTGAGAAATACGTTGACCTTGTTAAACGGACATTCGAGAGCAAAGGTCCCAAGGCTAGCCACATTGAGCCTCCAACACCTCTAATGCTTGTCGTGAACCCAGCATGGCAAATTCAAAACAAGGTTCAACAGTTTCTTGAAACTCGAGAACTCAGTGAATTGGTGGAAAATACAAAGTCTTCACTAACCCTTCATGAAGATGTAAAAAAATATTTCGTTTATGATTACGCTCTATATTTTGACTATCCCGATGAAGATACGAAAACTGTTGAAGATAAGCTGTGGAGTGTCGCCGTTCATAATTTCTTTTGCAGGTCAGGATTTTATCTTAAAGCTTTTAATGGAGAGGATTTTGAAGTCAAACATTTATTTGAACAATTTTGCGAAGCGTTTCAGAAAAAAGGGATAAAAAGGGTCTTCCTCGCACCTATGGAAGGAGTTGCGTTCTCAAAGGAATTGTTGGATTATGGTGATTTTCAAATCCGAGAATTCGAAGAAGATGAGATAGAAAAAATTTTTTCAAATGAGATTAACAGAGTTTTCTATCCTAAGTCATTTTTTGATAACGGCAGTTTGTTGGATCGTTGGTTCATTTGCATCGAAGATTTCGAAACTTGGTCGAGCCTCGTCGAGAAATATGATGATATTCATTGGTATGGCGGGAGCAGCGATTTTTTTGTTAAACATGAATATAGTATTTTTCCTAAAAAACTGGAGTCTGCATTGAATGTTCTTGTTCTGTTTGACTGGGGGAGGATTAGTGGTGGGTCTGACTACGAGCATTCCTGGTTGGAAAAATTCGAAATACCTTTCGTTCTAAGAGCCAACGATAATCTTATTGGTTTTCCAGAAAAGCAAGAGCGTTCCCTTGAACCTTTGCCAACTGACCATACTCCTTTTTGGCTGTGGCTTAATGAAGGGGAAACAGGAGATTTTCATTCCTTTATGATTCAGACGAAGAACTTAATTGATGACATCAGATCGGAGGCTGCAAAAATTGGGTATTTAAACCATGCGATAGGGTACATGTTGAAAGGGTTTTTTTCAAAAGCGCTCGATGAGTTCATATCATATTTTATTGCCCTTGAAGCACTCGTCGGAGAGAAAGCGGGGGTAAGCGATAAACTACGCACAAGGGTATCCAAGATCTTAGGCAATACAGAGGAAAGGAAGAAGGAAATCAGCCGTGAAATAAAAAACCTTTACGATTTCCGGTGCAGCGTTCTCCACGGGAAAGAATTTGAAAAGCCTTTGTATTGGGGGCGAGGGACGGTTCTCAAATTTCATATGACTAACAAATAGTTACGCACTATTTTATTCTTTTTTTTCTCTTTTCTCTCCTTTGGTCACTTCTTCTAAGTCTTTTCCCAAAACCTCTCCGCCCCCAGGATTCCTGACTTCAGGAAACCGAGTTACCGGTTAGGGTTTCAGCCATTTTGGGAACTCATGCCAGGGGATAGGGAAAATATTCGATGGCATGTTTTTTTTCTCTACACGGCAAACCAGAATTCGCATATCAACGGCATCTTTGCCAGCTAACTTATGGTTGCTCGCCTTAGGTGACCGTCGTCCCCTATTCAAGGCTCAACTTGACTTATTATAATTAATAACTTATTATAAATAATAATGTGGCGCATTAAAGAACATCGCGGCATCGAGAAAACATGCCGCGAGCTTCCAACGGCAGTTGTTAAGAAATATGAGGTCTGGAAGGACATTGTGTTCAGGCATGGTCCGGAGAAATTAAGAGAGTTCCCGGGGTTCCATGACGAAAAACTAAAGGGGAAACGCGAGGGGCAGCGTTCATCGCGTTTGAGCTTACAATACAGAGTGATCTATGCCGTAGAACAGGACATTGTTACGGTTTTTGTTTTGGAAATCACGCCGCACAACTATTAGGAGGACTTATGAGAGCTCGTCGACAAGCTGAATTTGTACCAGCAAAAGCGCATGCTAAACTGACCACAGGTGAAGTCATACGAATGCTTCGTGAATTAAAAGGCTGGACCCAGGCGGAGCTTGCCAGGCGTTCGGGCATCAGCGCAACCAATATTAGCCTCTTAGAAAACGAAAAGGTTGAAATTGGCAAAAAGCGTGTAGAACAGTTAGCAAAGGCTTTTGATATCCACCCTGCAATTATCATGTTTCCTGAATATGAGGCTAAAGAAATCCAAAAGGCGGCCTAACAAAAGACACTGCAGCGGACGGCTATTAGGCGCCGCTGATTTTGGCACTTATGTGTGCCATAAATTGAATTTACGAAGTAGGGATGGTTCTCAAATTTTATTTTCTTGATAAATAGATACGCACCATTTATTAGTTTTTCTTTTCTTGTCTTCACGCACTTCTTCCACTTCCAACCCTTTTTCCAAAACTTCTCCGCCCCAAGGATTCCTAACTTCAGGAGGCTATGCTTTTCATTTGGATTTTAGCCATTTTGGGAACTCAGTCCAGGGGATGGCCAGCGTGCCTGAAGGCAGTATTATGTGCTAATATTAAAAAATAGAAGGATTCTATGAAGATTGTAGTAGATGCGGATGCTTGTCCTAAATCCTTTTTTCATACCTGATGGTTTTAATATAGATTGGCGACATTGACTTGGAGTTTAAATCATTCCATGATATTAAAAAATGCATAAGAGGCCGAGATTGAACCGATGAAGAGATTGAGTCGAAGGGATTTTTTGAAGTATTCTGGAGTTGCTGGTGGTGCATTCCTTATGGGAATGGATGGAGGGTTAGCTATGTCGAGCACAGTGACTCGTGTCGCATTGGTAAAGACAGATAATCGAAAACACGGGGTAAAAGAATCATTGAGGACTCTGAAGATTAATCCTGTAAAAGG
>Ga0315289_10005990_pt1 | contig 17894 bp, 11 predicted proteins | sample YL17G11_40_MG_FD_203452 | JGI IMG/M metagenome (GOLD analysis project Ga0315289, IMG submission 203452) | Sediment microbial communities from Yellowstone Lake, YNP, Wyoming, USA - YL17G11_40 | ecosystem: Environmental > Aquatic > Freshwater > Lake > Sediment | place: USA: Wyoming | collected... | reverse complement strand
TGCGATCTCTTGCCCTCAGGGCGTTCATAGACTTAGGCAACACGCTAACTGCCTACCTACAAAGCTCTTAGAAATGAAGTAGAAACAGTGGCCAAGAGGAAGGCAAGGAAGGACGAGGGGAAGCCTCTACATACGAGAATTTCCGGCCCCCGAAGTGATGAGAACCGGAAACTCTTCTTTGTTGTATGGTAGCGGGGGCCCGCTACTCTCACCAAAAGAAGATTTTCCCACCTATACAAGCTGAAGAAATCAGGTTCGAGTACAAGGGAAAAGCACTCGTACCAGTCCTTGGCTGACAGATCGATTACCACTGCTGAAAAGAGACAATCCCCCACAAGCCTTTCTCTTCCTTCTTCAATTGGAAAAAGAGTCGTTTGGTTGGTGTTCTAGGAGCCTCGGGACTCACGTCTCGGGGGTTGGTCGTTCGAAGTGACAGGATTTGACGACGTGATAAGAGATCTCTTTCGTGGTGCACAAGATTCGGCACAGCCGGGAAGAGTGAGGCCCTTGTCTGAGGCGAATCCCTCTGAGAATGCCGATAGGGACACCAAGAAATTCACCAAGGTTTCTAACGAAATCCTGGAGAAGTTAGTGAATTTCGGTTTCACGAGGCGTGAGTTGCTCATCGTACTGGTCGTCATCCGGAAAACTTGCGGCTGGCACAAGGACCTGGACAGGCTGAGCTACTCGCAGGTGTCGGAAGCGACGGTGATCGATAGGAGAAACGTCAGGCGGATGATGCTGCGTTTGAGAGACGCCAATGTCTTGCTGTGCGGCGGCTATCGACCCGACGGACAACCCTACGAGTGGGGACTTGATAGGCGCACCGAGTTGTGGAATTGCGACATGCTTCGAAGCAGTGGTAAGCGCGAGGGGAGATTGAAGTCGGAGTCTGGAAAGAGAGACAGCGTGACAGAGAGGGCCAAATCAGCCCCCAGAGTGAGGGCTAAATTGACCCCCATGGTGGGGGCTAAATCGACCCCAGGGGGTGAGGGCCAAAACGACCCCCTACAAAAGAAAGAATTAAAGAAAGAACTAAAGAAAGGAAAGAAAGATTGCGCAGCTTTCGCTGCGCGCCCGTCCTTTTCTTCATCTTTGTCAAAACCAGAGGGAGAGAAAGAAGGAGGGTCTCTAGGGAGCCCCAAGGACCCCCCATTGGTGGAAAGGCCAAGTCCAGTTATAGAAACCCAGATGGCTCCGCGTGATCAGCTCCGCATCCACGAACTCTGCACCGAGCTTAAGACAGCCAATGTGGATGCCGGTCCGTGGCTTGCTGAGAAAAGGAGGAGAGGTGTTCCCGCTGCCCCACTCATTGCCGTTCTTGAGAAGGCGGTGATACAGCGGCCCGATGCAGCGGACTTTGATGTCTTCGCAGAGAAAGTGTTCGATGAGATTTGTTCCAGCAGGTGATTCAATTTGCAGTCGATGAAGGCGCGGGCGTTCCGTAGCTCACGGTGTTGCCGTGAAGTGTGGTGAAATGAGAAGCGGAGACTGCCCGCGCCCTTGCTGGGGAAGAATGGGAGAAAAGATGGAAATGGAAATCCGTGAAGTGGACATCGAGAAGCTTGAACCCGCGCCCTACAATCCGCGTGAGATATCAAGCGACGCACTCGACGGCCTGGCCCACAGCATTGGTGAGTTTGGGCTTGTGGAGCCCATTGTGTGGAATGAACGGACCGGCCATGTTGTGGGAGGCCATCAAAGGCTCAAGGTGCTTGAGCAAACCGGGGTAAAGAGCACTAAGGTTGTGGTAGTGGACCTTGACCCCGAGCGCGAAAAGGCACTCAACGTTGCTTTGAACAGCCGACACATCCAAGGAGATTGGACCGCTGGCTTGGGCGCAATCCTTGAGGAACTCAAAGTGGAATTGCCTGAGCTTTCAGCGGCGCTGAGATTGGATATTTTGGAGACTGACTTCCAGAAACTCTTCCCGCCAGAAGGTTACGCGGGTCTGGTCGACCCTGATGCCATTCCCGAACAGCCTGAGAGAACCGTCACAAGACCAGACGACCTCTGGCAGCTAGGCAGGCATCGCCTCCTATGCGGCGACTCCACAAAGCCGGAGACGTTGAGGAAGCTGATGGATGGAACGAAGGCAGTGCTCATTGCCACTGACCCGCCCTACGGCGTCGCGTACGACGGTAACCAGCATCGTAGGACGGTGAGCCCGACGAAACATGGCGGCGGCATCGTGTACCGCCCGATTCTGAATGACGACCTCGAGGGGCAGAAGTTACTGGAGTTTCTCACTGCAGCGTTCAAGGCTGCAGCATCTGTCTCCAAACCCGATGCATCCTGGTACGTGTGGCATGCCAGTGTGACCAGAGACGTCTTCATCGAGGCTTTGAAGGCTGTGGGCGTTGAGGTTCACCAGGAAATCGTGTGGGTGAAGGAGAACTTTCAGTTTGGCCGAGCAGATTACCACTGGCGTCATGAACCTTGCCTCTATGGTTGGGGAGCGAAACACAGGTTTGTGGGCATGAGGAATCAATCCACAGTCTGGGAAGTGACAAGAGAGACCGACCACAAGCATCCAACGCAGAAGCCGGTCGAGCTTTTCGCAAGAGCGATGAGGAACAATGCGCTCTCGCTGGAGCCATGCCTTGACCTGTTTGTGGGTTTTGGGACCGCCATCATAGCAGCCGAGGTAACAACGCGCGTCTGCTATGCGGTCGAGCTGGACCCGACTTACGTGGACATGGCAGTGGTCAGGTGGGAGAGATTTACGGGGCAGAAGGCTTCCCTGCTCAGGGACGGCAATCTGACAGGAGGGGGCTATGAGCGAGTCAGAGAAGCAGCTGCCTGACCAAGTCGCTCCCGCGGATGGAGGCGTGAAGGCAGTTCGAAGACAACGCCCCATAAGAGGCCGGGTCTACTACGAGGAACGACGGAAGCGTGTTGCGGAGCTCCGGGCCATCGGTAACCTCACGTTTGACCAGATAGGGGAGCGGATCTGTGCGTATGGGTTTGAGCCCATGACAGGGGAGAGGGCATGGAGAGACTATCAGCTCTACATGAAGGAGAGCGCGAAGGCCTTGAACGCTGTAGAGCATAGGAGTGAGATTGTGACGAAGTTTGAGGGGCTCTTCTCTCTTGCGATAATGGCTTACAAGGATGCTCAGAGACAAACGAAGGAAGGGACGAAGGTCCCGGACCCGTATGCTCAGGGCATACTGCTTCAGAGAGCCATGGAGATACTGGAGAGGTTGGCAGAGCTTTATGGTTTTCTTTCACGCAGGGGCTTTTCAGTGACGCAGACGGTGAATACGGACCAGAAACAGATGGCGTTCTCTTTCCGTGAGATGGTCAACCAGCACAGGATTGCGCGTGGGTTGGCGCCGCTACCACCTGACGATAAATAGAATGGTGCTGGGCCACGGGATGAAACGGCTGACAGGATAAGCCCAGGGGCTCTGCAATCCCGTTCCTAGCGCGGGCGCCTGTAGTCTCGCCCTTACTAGCATTGCCCAACCTTGTCTTGCATTGAGACTCATGCCGCATTAGAATGCCTGTGACAACCTCAGCCTATTTACATCCAAGGACAGGTGGCGTTCTACACCTAGAAACTCAGGTGACTACCCAATGATCGGCAGAACGATCTCTCACTATAAGATCCTCGAAAAGCTCGGTGAAGGTGGGATGGGCGTTGTCTACAAGGCCGAGGATACCAAGCTCAAGCGCTTCGTCGCGCTCAAATTCCTCCCTCCTGAGCTAACGCGTGACCCCAAAGCCAGGGGACGCTTCATCCAAGAGGCCCAGGCTGCCTCCGCCCTCAACCATGTCAACATCTGCGTTATTTACGAGATTGATGAGCTGGAGGATCAATCATTCATTGCCATGGAGTATGTGGAGGGGAAAACGCTGGGCAGGTTGTTGAAAGAGAGAAAGCTGCCACTCGCCGAGGTTCTGGATGTGGCGATTCAGGTAACGGAGGGTCTGAACGCTGCGCACAAGAGAGGGATAGTGCACAGGGACGTGAAGCCAGATAACATAATGGTTACAAGTGAGAGTCTCGCGAAAATAATGGACTTTGGGCTGGCAAAGTTGAAGGGTTCGTCCAGTCTGACCAAGGAGCACTCTACTTTGGGGACTCTTTCGTACATGTCTCCTGAGCAGGTTGCGGGTCGAGAGGTGGACAGCCGAACTGACATTTGGTCCCTCGGGGTTGTCGTCTACGAGATGGTAACAGGAAAGTTACCTTTCCGGGGTGAGTACGAGCCTGCGTTGATATATTCGATACTGAATGAGGAGCCCGAGCTAATGTCTTCGTTGCGCGACGGCGTGCCGCGTGAGCTTGAGCGTGTTGTGGGGAAGACGCTGGCCAAAAGGCCAGAGGAGCGCTACCAGAACATGACGAACCTGCTGGCTGATCTAAGGGCTCTGTCCGAGGAGGAGTCAGAACGACTCCGGGTTGGGAGATTCGGGCGAGGAGGGGCAGCACAAGCCGAACAACGCAAAAAAACGATTGCTGTTCTGCCATTCAGGAGTCTGAGTGACAGCAGGGACGATGAGTACTTTAGCGATGGAACTACGGAGGACATCATTACCCAGCTTTCCAAGATCGGTGAGCTCAGAGTCATCTCGCGAACCTCAATAATGAGGTACAAGAACACTGACAAGAGCATTCCTGAGATAGGTCGAGAGCTTAACGTAGCCACGATTCTGGAGGGGAGCGTGCGTAGAGCGGGTGAGCGTGTTCGGATAGTCGCCCAGCTACTGGACGTACAGACAGATGAGCATATGTGGGCAGAGACGTACGATCGCGACATGAAGGATGTTTTTGCCATCCAGAGCGATGTGGCAGAGAAGATAGCCTCTGCTCTTAGAGCCAAGCTTTCGCCTGTGGAGAAGGAGCGGATAGAAAGGAAGGCCACAGAGAGCACGGAGGCATACAACTATTACCTCAAAGGGCGTTTCTATTGGAACAAGAGGCGGGCAGATGATCTAAGGACTGCAATCGAGTATTTCAACCAGGCGATTGAGACGGATCCGGGCTATGCTGTGGCCTATGCGGGGTTGGCTTCGGCATACGAGGTCCTTCCTCAGTATGCTGGAGTACCGCCGAAGGAGGCGATGCCGAAGGCAGAAGCTGCAGCCAGGAAAGCACTGGAGCTTGATCCTGCTCTTAGCGAAGCCCACGCTGTTCTTGGACTAACAAAGATGCACTATGAGTGGGATTGGGCAGGGGCAGAGAGCGAGTTAAGGCGGGCGATTGAGCTTAACCCGAGCTATCCCACGGCTCATCATTGGTACTGCCTCATCCTAGCTGACTTGGGGAGGGTTGATGAAGCTCTGGCAGAAATAAAACGTGCCCAGGAGCTTGATCCACTCTCGCTTGTCATCAGCACCGTGGTGGGTCAAGGGTCCTACTACTGCCGACAATATGACAAATCAATAGATCAATTAAGGAAGTCACTTGAGCTTGACCCGAACTTTGCCCCTGCTCATTTGTCTCTTGGGTCGGCGTACTTGGGGCAAAATAGGATCGACGAAGCCATCGCAGAGTTTGAGAAGGTAAGAACAATCGTTGGAAGAGGACCATATGGGCTTGCGGAGCTCGGGTTCGCTTATGCACGAAAAGGAAAGAAGGGTGAGGCCACGCAGATACTTGGTGAACTATTACAGTTTTCAAGTCAGGACTATTCGGTATCCCACGACATTGCCGTTGTCTATTGGGGGCTTGGAGACAAAGACAAAACTCTTGAATGGCTTGGAAAATCTTTCGAGGAACGAAGCACCTTACTCATGCTCATAAAGATAGACCCGCTGTGGGACGGGCTTCGTTCGGACCCTAGGTTTGTTGCTCTCATGAAAAAGATGGGCCTGGAAAAATGATTGGCAAGGCCATCTCCCATTACAGAATCCTCCAGAAAGTCGGCGAGGCATACGAGGCACACTCCCGCCCTCGGCTGCTATAACACCGAAGTTCATTGAATGATCCTCGTGTGCCGAGCAGCGGGAGCGAGCAGCCCTGTCAAGCCCGACTTCGTATAGTGCCGATTATGGGATGTCGAAACTGGCAAAGAAAACAGTCCCTCTGAGTGTCACATGTTTGCAAGTGCCTTCCTGAGTGCCTTGTCCTCGACCTTGACGTAGATCTCGGTGGTTGTGATGTGCCTGTGTCCGAGGGCACGCTGTACCAAATGCAGGTCGCCTGTCTTGGCGTATAATCTGGTTGCAAAACTGTGACGCAAGCAGTGGACTGAGAGTGGCTTGGTTATGCCAGCGAGCTGGAGCCAGTGCTTAAGCCTGAGTTGGACCTGGCGTGCGCCAAGCCTGCCGCCGTTGCGAGAGCAGAAGAACGGCGTGCTGGCGGCGGTACCCTCTATGCTGATGTAGCGATTGAGAAGTCTGCAAAGTCGGGCGTTGAGGAACACAGTCTCCTCTCGTCCACGTTTGGTTTTGATTGTCGCGGTTCCCTCGGCCAGGTTCAGGTCGCTAGCGTCCAGAGCAACGAGCGAGCCTAGCCTGATGCCAGTGCCGAGGAAGAGGGAGAACATTGTGTGGTCTCTTTTGGCAAGGGCGCTGTCAGAGTTGGCAATTGCATCGAGCAATTTCCTCGCTTCGTCGATAGACAAGTAGCTCGGTACTCTCCTGTCAGTTGGGGTCGAGCGAATGAGCCTTGCCCGGTTTTCGCTCAGATACCCTGCGTCGCTGAGGAAGCGGAAAAAGACTCGCAAGGCAGTCTTGGTTCTGTTGACGGTTAGTGCGGACCTCAACTCACCGTGACCGTCGGCGAGGAAGCGAGCGAGCGTGTCGGGAATGATAGTCGAGACATCAACATCACGCTTGAGCCAGCATCGAAGCTTCCTCAGGTCCCTGAGGTAAGCCTGCTGTGTGCGCTCGCTCTTGCCATCGGCTCGAAGCTGCGTGTCGAAGCGAGTCATGGCTCTCGAAAGCTTCATGGTTTCACCTCCCCTCGAGTGGATTCTCAAGCCATTTCCATGAACGCTCTGCTCCCGGAGCTAGTCAACGAGATTATGCGAAGAATCCGCGAGATGAGAGCATTTCCAGGGCGCTGTTGCCTCACGGTCCGCAATGTGGCCGCCACACAGGCGCTGTGTGGCCTTACCTCCGTGGAGGTAGGCATCTATGCCTAGCCTGCCGGAGCCACGCCAGCCCGCTTGAAATGGCAGAAGCCCTGGCAAAGCTGAGCGACCAGCGGTCCAACGGTGAGGGCCTACAGGTACTCGCCATTTCAGAGGTACTGAGCGTGTGATAGGTGTTTTCGCTTGTGTTAGGGGTACTTTCGTGATATGATGCTGTTTGCTTCAACTGAAGCAGCCGGATAAGTTTGCTCTCTGAATAGGATAATAGCGGAGGCACGAATGTTTCGTCGGCCCTGGACGCTTTGTGTGTCTTCATAGAAAAGCTCGGGCGTCATCGGTTGTTGATGAGGCTTTTTTGTACTTTATAGGACACGTTTCCTTCAACGGTTCGAGGAGGTCGCTCATGGCAATACTCAAAGCTGAGTCTCGCCTAAGTGCGCTATGCCTCTGGATGGTTGTAGTCGGGATGACGCTGGTCGTCTCGGTTCAGTTGGTGGCTGCCGGATCGGCAGCTCCAGCGACTGGATCGGCGCCGACGTTAATGGACAAGCGTGACAAGGGCAGAGCGCGGCTTCCCGGCGGCATGGATGCGATGGATGTGGTACGGATGGTGGAGAGGAACAGGGCACGTATGCGTGACAGGGGAAGTTCAAGCGCGCTGGATCTCGACTCATCAATGGTGCCGGATGGGGAGAACATTGCGCCTACATCTGTGGATCGTGCAATGCAGCACGTGGCCAAGGAATCTCGCGCTGGAGATAGCCCTGTTGCCGAGGAGGGGATCGAAACTGGGTTTCAAATCGGGGGAGTCCCTGAGTACGACCCTCCTTCAGGAGACCAGGGTTCGGCTGCTGTAGCCTTTGATGGAACCACCTATCTTGTGGTGTGGCAAGACTATCGCAGTGGTGTCTACTTCATATTTGGCGCCCGTGTCAATTCATCTGGTAGCATATTGGATCCATGTGGTATAGCGATTTCGACGGCAGCGAATAGCGGGTCTCCGGCTGTCGCTTTTGACGGAACGAGGTACCTCGTGGCGTGGCCGGACTACCGCAGTGGCTCTAGCAATTCCAACATTTACGGGGCTCGTGTTAGCAAGGATGGAGCACTTCTTGACGCATCCGGTTTCGCGATTTCTACCGCTGCTGGTGAACAATCCTACCCGGCTATAGCTTTTGACGGAACAAACTATTTCGTTGTTTGGCGAGACTATCGGAGCGGCACAAACTATGACGTATACGGAGCGCGAGTGAGCGTAGGCGGCAATGTGCTTGATGCTGAAGGCATAGCAATTTCGACAGCAGCAAATGAGCAGGGCTATCCTAGTGTGGTTTTTGACGGGATTAACTATTTCGCAGTGTGGCAGGACAAGCGGGGTGGCTCGAACTATGACATATACGGTGCGCGGGTGAGCGTGGGTGGGAGTGTGCTTGACGCTGGCGGCATAGGAATCTCCACCGCAGTGAATGAACAGTCGTATCCTACGATAGCTTTTGATGGGACGAATCACTTCGTGGTGTGGCAGGACAAGCGGGGTGGCTCGAACTATGACATATACGGTGCGCGGGTGAGCGTGGGTGGCAGCGTGCTTGATGGTGGAGGTGTAGCGATTTCGATGGCAGCAAATGATCAGAAGTTGCCTGCCGTGGCCTTCGATGGGACAAATTACCTCGTGGTGTGGACGGATTATCGCAACGGCTCAAACTCTGCGGACATCTATGGTACGCGAGTGAGCATAAGCGGTACCGTGTTGGATCCTGACGGAATAGCGATTTGTACAGCAGCGAGTTATCAGGGTGATCCTTCAGTGGCTTTTGGCGGAACAAACTATCTTGTCGTATGGACGGATCGCCGCAACTTCTGGGTGAGTTATGACGACGTATACGGTGCGCGGGTAAGTGTGGATGGGACAGTGCTTGATGCCCAGGGAATAGTCATCTCTACGCAGGCGTATAACCAGAGTGAGCCGGCCGTCGCCTTTGACGGCACGAACTATTTTGTGGTGTGGTACGATTTGCGCAGCGGTTCGTACGACGACATCTACGGCGCGCGCGTGAGCACGAATGGCAGTGTGCTTGATCTGAGCGGTATAGCTATCTCAACTGCGGCGTACTATCAGATGTACCCTGCGATAGCTTTTGATGGCACAAACTACCTGGTGGTGTGGGCTGATTGGCGCAGTAGTTATGCCGGTTACCCAGATATATATGGTGCCCGGGTAAGCAAGAGCGGTGTTGTGCTGGATCCAAGTGGCAGAGCAATCTCGACCGCAGAGGACGATCAACGCCAACCTGCTTTGGCCTTTGACGGCACGAATTATCTAGCCGTTTGGTATGACTGGCGAGGCTTCTCCGGCTACCCTGAGATTTACGGTGCGAGGATAAATAAGAGTGGTTCCGTGCTGGATCCAAGTGGTATAGAGATCTGCTCAGCTTGGAATCGCCAGTACTTTCCTGCGGTAGCTTTTGATGGGTCAAACTATCTTGTGGTGTGGCAGGACTATCGCAGTGGTACAAACTATGATATTTACGGAACCCGGCTAACTCCGGGTGGCAGCGTTCTTGATCCTGCAGGTATAGCGATCTCCACAGCGACGAACGATCAGGTTTATCCTGCTTTAGGCCGAGGTAATTTTGGCTCCATCTTAGTGGCATATTCATCGTTCGTTGCAACTGCCCCCTATGGTTCGTACCGCGCTTGGGGGAACCTCTGGAACACTTGTGGAGAACCTATCCCAGGTCAACCGTCTAATCTGACGGCCCGAACCGCCTCTGTTTCAGAGATTGCCTTGACTTGGACAGACAATTCCTCTAGTGAAAGCTGCTTTGAGATCTGGCGCAAGGCTGGGCCCGAAGGCTTGTGGGGAATCGTTGCATCTCTCCCTGCCAACACAGTATCTTGGTCAAACACTTGTCTTGCCCCTGGCACCACCTATTATTACCGCGCGCGGGCCTGCAACGGCGCAGGTTGCTCTGGCTGGTCTAACACTGCGACTGCGACAACTGGTACCATCCCGGCTGCGCCGAGCAACCTAGTGGCAGTTCTTGACCAACTCTCCAGAGTTGGACTCAGTTGGAATCGGAATTCTACGAATGAAGCTGGCTTTAGGATAGAACGCAAACTTGGGGTAGACGGCACATGGAGTCAAATTGCTTCGCCTGGAGCTAACAGCGGAAGCTACGAAGACTGCGATTGCGTGCCCGGACTGAATTACTACTACAGAGTATGTGCTTACAATTCCAGCGGCACGTCAGCCTTCTCCAACGAGGTAAACGTGTTTATTGACCCCTTCGGTACTTTCTTCTCTGGAAATGTGCACGTCAGTCTAGGCCCGGTTAATCAGGAAGGGGCGGAGGTCTACATTGACTACTCTGATGACCGTGGTGGGTCCGGCTGGCATTACCTCGGAACGACCGTGGCAGGAGGGAGTCTCTCAGCAGATATCCAGTTCCGAGAAGGTGACGAGATGCGCGCTGTCAAAAAGGATGTGGTTTCTCAAGAGGCGGCAAGACACAAGGAAGTTGAACCGGTGATGTGGGAGCTGTGGATGGATTCCGATGTTATGGGTCCCGACGGCAACTACTCATCGGCAGTGCGTGTTTCTTCTCCCTTCGGTGGAAGGCAAGTGTTTGACCTGCCGCTTGTTCATCCCATCTTCAGGTATAATCTGGTGGTATCGGGGCCCTTCGATGATTCTGATCCTTACTGGGCGAAGCTTGACACCGCATTTGTTCGGGCTTCAAAGTACCTTTACGACGTGACTGATGGCTACGTCATGCTCGGAAAAGTCACGTGCCTCGGCAACAGCGGTCATTTGTACGACGCCGATGTAGTTATTGATGAAGCTGACGGACAGCCAGTGAGCGCCCTTAACGGTATCAGAAATACGCAATGCATTCTGACTTGCGGTTGTGGACAAATGAGTCTTCACCGGATGATCTTTGGCAGTCTCCCGGGTGATGATGAAGTCTACCACAGGGCGATCGCCCATGAGTTTGGCCACTACGCGTTGGTCTTGCTTGACGAATATAAGGACGGGAATCAGAATCAGTCGAGCTTTGATGCCCTTCGATTGCTCGACTTTGCTCACTCAACCTATCCTGAGACCTATGGCTTCATGGATAGGAAGGAAAAGATTTTGATTACCACAGAGCAATCATCTTCAAATGAGTACCCACCCGTCCCGCGTATCCCTGGTTTTCCGCAGCTCAATACTTGGCAGATTTGGAAGTGGAAGAAACCTTGCTGGGAATGGGTGAAGGACCTCTTGGAGAATGACGCTAAGGGTCAAGGGCAAGATATTGATATTGTCCCTCCGCTTCCCGGTCACTACCCTTACTCGAGGCTTGAACATCATCAGCGCCTTGGACCAACAACTTGTCCTTATGAGACGCAAGTTCAGACCCCGTACCCTGGGGAACTCGTGTACACGTCAGAAATGACAGGGGATCTTGCAGAAACCAGTCACGAATCGTTACATGAGCTGAATGTCTTCGAGGGGGACCATCCACTTGCTGGAGCTTCTGTTTACCGGCGAAGCCAAGTTGGGCTTACATTCGCTGGCACGACTGACGCGCGTGGTAGAGTCGAGATTGTAGGTCCGAATTCAGGGGAGCATGTGGCAATTGCACGTCGCGGGTCAGTTGGAGCGACTCTTGACGAATTGCCTGCTCCTGCTAGGACTTCGAGTTACACACTTGAGCCGAACCTGCCGGTCGTGAGTAGCACCCAGGCATCACTTTCTGATACAAGGGCACCAGGGGCAGCAGTTGATGTGAAGGTTCACGGCACAGTGGCTGAACCCGCCTTGGAGCTCGAGATCAGGCCTGACGAACTACTCTCCAGTCTTCCTTCGGTGACATATCTTTATGGTTCACATTCTGGCCAGCTTCCCATTGCAAAGGATCCTCAACGAGAGCTGTACTCGGGGACACTAGCAATCGCGATGACTGATAGCTTGTTCGACGGCTCGGGAACGTTTGAGGTTCAGCTTACAGATACAGCCTCGAACATGAGTGACTTTGTGACCGAGTTCAAACTTATCTCTGTCTTGGAAGGTGGGGTGACAACGCTTGAGTTCAGGGACATTAGCGTCGGTATAATTGGAGATGTTTCCTCTACTCAGCTGGGAGTGGTAGCTGCTTCTGGAACAGTGCCCTACTGGTCAGTGGGGGATGCAATGACTCCAGTTGCCGACGTGTTTTCCGTGCATCTGGCAGAAAACGACGTTTTCCCCGTTGGCGGGACTGCCAACGTGATCTACAGCAACGAAGAACTCCATGGGCAGGACGAGACTTCATTAGCACTATTCAAGTGGTCAGCAGACAGTCTGAGATGGATCCCCGCCGAAAGCAGTTTGGTTAGCGCTTCTAGCGATGTAGTATCTGCTCCCGTTTCCTCCGGTGGTGTCTACTGTGTCTTTGCTACTAAGTCAAGCACGGACAGCCTACTTCCCGGCAGGATAGGAGATTTGGGCGCTGCGACAGGGCAGGGTCAAGGGGCGGTTGAGCTGGAGTGGACTGCGACTGGGGATGACTCTATCTCCGGGACAGCAATGGAGTACTTGCTGGCGTTCTACGATTCTACAATCGCTGATTCGGCTTGGGCGACACTGCCTAAGATTTTCGGACTCGGAATCCCTGAGACCGGTGGTTCACGGGAACTCCGTGCCGTTGCCTTGCCTCTGGCAGGCCACACTTACTATCTTGCCATTCGCGCGAAGGACGAAGCTGGGAACCTCGGTCCAATCTCTAACGTCACGTATGCTGTCTCGGGGGTGTCCGACCCCAACTTTCTTCCTGGTGCTCCAGGAAACTTCCGAGCCGTCGATGCTCCCGCTGATAGTGGGAGAGCAATCAGTCTAACCTGGAGTCGGTCGTACGATGACAGCACCGGCAAGGCGACGGTCAGTCGTTACAAGATATATCGTAGTCCTGCTGAGCAATACGCATTTGCCTTGATAGATAGCGTGCCTGCAGGGACTCTTGCCTACCTTGACTCGCTCGGCGTGACTCTGGGGCAGAACTACAACTATCGTGTCTCGGCCGCAGACAGCATCCACGAGACCTATTCCCACGAGAACAAGGCTGAGGCCGCTATTAATGTTGGAGTGCCCGTGTGCGATTTCACCAGCGATGCCGTGGTCGGGCTCGATGATTTCTCGGATTTCGTCGACACATACGCAGTCGATAGCACATATGCCGAGTTCGAGCCGCTCTTCGACTTGAACCACGATGGTCAGATCTACTCTGTTGACTTTGACAGTGTGGAAACTCACTTCGGTGAAGGAGGGGTGCCATTGCCCGATACGATTGCTTCTAATGCTAGCACCAATGTTATGTACCGCTGGGTGCATACGGAAGGCACGACGTGGCATCTCAACGTTATCTGCACAAGCGCGACAGACCTTGCCGGGTATAGTTTCAGCGTGAGCTACGATGGCGGTTCGATGACTCTCACTGGAGTTACCCCGGACAGCGCGGGAACTGGGAACAATATGCTGAATTCCCGAGGGGGCCTCACGCCGCTCTTCATCGTGAGAGAAGACAGCTCGGCTGTCACCATCGCGAACGTTATCAAGGGTCCTAGCAATTATACGTCGGCAACTGGAAGGGGTTTCCTTGCGAACCTAATCTTTAACTGCATCTCACCCGGTCCAACGAGCGTTGGTGATGTCGTGTTGATGGATGGGGGGAAGCGGCTCAACGTAATGGGCCAAGCAGTTGCTGTTCCCACGGCTCCGCCTGCACCTCCGCGCTATGCGCTGTACCAGAACTATCCGAATCCATTTAACCCTGTGACTACGATCAAGTTTGATTTGCCGGCAGCTTCGAAGGCGACCCTGCGGGTGTTTGATGTGACGGGAAGAATGGTGAAGACACTAGTGGATAGGCCTCTTGATGCGGGGCAGCATGTAGCGGTTTGGAATGGAAGAAGCGAGGCAGATAGGACGGTCGCGTCTGGAGTCTATTTCTACAGGTTAGAAGCGGGCAAGTACAGGGCCACGCGGAAGATGGTGCTGCTTAGATGAGTGCCCAGCGAAGGGCGCGCTATTCTAGCCGGCTGAGAGGAGCCGGTCGGGGTAAATGCTTGTCAGCCCCGTAGTGAGGGATCGGGCTCAGAGTGGCAACACTTAGGCCTAAGCGGTCCGACAAAGTCTCGATAGGGAGGCGACACAAACCGGCAGGTCGTAACGTGAGTGAACCTAGAAGTAACCTCGTAAAGACCAAAGGATGAGGAGGGCGACCCGGTATCTTAGTGGGGAAGCCAGCATCACGGGATGTAGGACAAGCGTAGCCGCCCGTGACTCCTTCGGGGTATCAGGGGCGACATGTCGGGATAGAGAGCGCGTCAACTGGGGAGGCCCTTTCACGCCCTCGCTTGAGGAGCGAGGAGGAGGCTGTCGGTTTGGGTGCCTCCTTTGGAGCGCCTATCAGGATTGGGACGCCATGATCGCGGCGTATTCAATCCGAACACCATATTCGACATTGCAGGCATCAGCAGCCTGCCAGTTCAGGTTTCCGATCAAGGGGGTATGACATGCCCGCGCAAGGTAGAACGATTGAGACATGTGCAGGCAGCCTCATGCACCGAGGCTGTATGCTTGCGCTTGTACTGGTGCTCACTTCGAGTTCAGCCGCTTTCTCGCAATGGGGTCCAGAGACACGATTAACCAACGACCCCTCCTTCTCCTCGACCTGGCAGGCGCAGCGCTCGATTGACATCGACGGCTACGGGAATCTCACAGTCGTCTGGTATGACTTTCGAGACGGCAATGGCGAGATCTACTTCAAGACCTGGGACGGCCTTTCTTGGAGCCCCGACCAGCGCGTCGCCATAACGCCCGCATGGTCGGGCCATGCATCCTTGGCAGTTGACCGCGGACGGGAGACCCATGTCGTCTGGCTTGAGGGAGGTGAGATCTTCTACAGCCGAAAGACGTCAACAGGGTGGACGACACCTGAGAACGTGAGCAACGATCCTGCCGACTCGTGGGATCCCCAGATTGCCGTTGACTGCTCAGGAAGCGCTCATGTGGTCTGGTTTGATTACCTGAATGGGTCGGGGTCGATCTGGTATCGCAAGTGGGACCGAGCACTTGGAACTTGGGATTCAGCCACTGAACTTGCTGAGCTTCCTGCCTCGAATCAGATCCACGCTCCATCCATATGCCTAGATGGCTTCTGCAACCCCCACGTTGTGTGGGAGCATGACGGTTCAGAGGCCGGAGTCTTCTACTCCTACAAGGTTGCTGGAACTTGGGTTCCGCCTATCCGTGTTTCTGACTCTCCCAGCAGCCCGGCCCGACCGGCGATCTTTTCCAATGGGATAGGCGACGTGCGATTCGTTTGGGAAGAATATTACCCGTACGGATCGCCGGAGATCTTGTACCGTGAACGCAATAGCGGAGTTCTCGAGAGTATTGAACGCGTCACCAACGATCCTGCTATGTCAATGATTGCAGGAGGAGTATCAGACGGCGGAGGTAACACACACCTCACGTGGACTGATCACAGGGACGGTAATTATGAGATCTATTACGCCTCCCGCAGGCGATTGGACGGTGTGTGGTCCCAACCATTCCGAGTGAGCAATGACCCTGGATCGTCTTTATACGCTTCGATTGCAGTAGACGGCTACGGAGCGCCACACATCGTTTGGACCGACGACCGCAATGGAGGATCGGGTCACGAAGAGATCTATTATAGAAGGGGGTCGATGGGATCTGCCGTGACGGCCGTCCCGGAGCAGGCGTCCTCGGGACGGCTCCAGCAGCTGCAACTTCGAGCTATTCCGAATCCCATGCGGTGCCTTAGCTCTGTTGAGATTGATGTGCCCAGAAGCGGGCGAGTCGATTACCTGGTATTTGATCTCAGAGGCCGCCTTGTCAAGCATGCCCCGGTGGGAACCCTGTCCGCCGGCAAGCACATCTTGACGTGGGATGGTACTGGAATGTCTGGGAAGTACTTGCCGGCTGGAGTGTACTTTGTGAAATTCGCAATTGACGACCAGATGCAACCTCCTGTTGGAAAGATCACCCTTCTAAGATGAAACGCGCGTGGGGAGAACACAAGTTCTTGTGCTCTATTGGCTTTCCAAGCACGGTTTCGAGTGTGCCAGGGTAGACCATACGGGAATTGACCTAATCGCCCGGAATCCTGATACGAATGAGTTGATGGGCATATCTGTAACCTCCCGGTCGCGGGACCTCCGGCACGCGGACGAGTCTATCACGTTGGCTGTGGATATTTTCCCCAAGGCGGAGCGGGCCTGCAGAGCCTTCGGTTGCGTGCCCTACTTCGCCATCGTTGCCGACGTCCGGGACACGATTCGGGTCTTTCTCATGAGGACTAAGCACCTTCTGAGGGTCTGCCCGCTTAGGGAGCGGGGAGCTTACTGGAAGATATCGGCCAAGCATCTTGACCGACACTATTCTGACCCCGAGATAATGATTTTCGAGTTTGCGACTAAGACGCATCGATGGTGGGGCCGTCAGAGCCCGTAACCCATGCGCCAGTCGGGTGGCTGGGCATCTTCGTTGAGATATGATTGAGTTGATTCCCAGGCTGCGAGAACACTTCGGTCGGCTTGAGGACCGGCTTGTCTGTTTTTCAGAGATGGGCGTCCAGGTTGAGGGCTGGTTCAAGGGGGAGCTGCTGACCCTTCTGAGCTCGCTGCGGACACAAGGGCTGGTAGCGGACTTCGACCGTGAGGTGGAGACTCGTGGCGGCAGAATCGACCTGACCGTCAAGATTGAGGCTGAGCTCCACTGGGTCGAAGTCAAGCACTGGCTTATTGGAAAGCAGAAGGGGTCAACCTACGACCCCGGTTTCTACTTTGGTGACCCCAGCTCCGTCGGAATCATCAAGGACGTGGACAAGCTACTGAGGATCACTTCGCCTGGCCGTCTGTGGCTGCTCATTCTGCTGACTGCCAACCCTGGCAAGGAACCCTGGTCGGCAGGCGTTGACAAGTTCAATACTAAGTTCTCGCCCCGTCGCATGAGTTCGCTGACAAGTCCCGAGGATTTCCCCAGCAGCTTCTTCCTTGGAGCGTTGGAGGTTTGTCGGGGCTAGGACGTGGCCCGGCCGGTCACCAGTGAGATGCCCTTAGAAGCCCCCTTTTCTCCCCGCTTTCTGCCCTGCTTTCCCGCTGAAAGAATCTTCGCCTTTGCCCTCTAATTGACTTGATGTCTTCCGCCCTCAGAGCGTTCATGGAGCTAGGCGGCAGCCAAGCTGCTGGCCGGAAAGCTCGATGGAGAGGGGGTGATTAGGATGGCAAGGAAGGCGAAGAAGGGCAACGGCAAGGCCAAGGTGGCGGCAAAGCCCGAGCAGCCGAAGCAGAACGCACCGAAGGCTAAGGAGGCCCACAAGGCCCAAGCTCCCGACCTGGCCGCCCTCCGCAAGCCGGTGCTCGACGCCAACGCTGGCCTGACCAAGGCTGAAACAGAGGCGAAGGCGCTTGTTGACAAGGGACTGGCGCTTCTAGCCCAAGCGAAGGGCGCTTACCGTGAGGCGCTGGCGCCGTACCGCGAAGCTTGCCGCAAGGCCGGAGTAGACTGCGAGTTTGAGGGCGGACGCTCTGAGAATGTGAGCCCGAAGGTGAGCTTCGTGATTGAGAGGGTTGACAAGGGCATCCGCGTGATGGTGAAGGGCAAGCCCGAGAGCGAGGAGCTAATTCCGCTGGCTGCGCTCAAGGCGAGCGTCAACAAGGCGGCCTACGCCTATTATGCTGTCTTCGCCGTTATGTCGAGTTGAAGTTGTATCCCGTTGCCCTGTCTGAAATCCTCTCCATCGAACACCACATAATAATCTTAACCTTTGTGATTCTTCCCTCCTGAAGATA
>Ga0315289_10005988_pt1 | contig 17899 bp, 16 predicted proteins | sample YL17G11_40_MG_FD_203452 | JGI IMG/M metagenome (GOLD analysis project Ga0315289, IMG submission 203452) | Sediment microbial communities from Yellowstone Lake, YNP, Wyoming, USA - YL17G11_40 | ecosystem: Environmental > Aquatic > Freshwater > Lake > Sediment | place: USA: Wyoming | collected... | reverse complement strand
CCGTGGCCAACAACCTCTTGTTCTGCTTCTTATCCATAACATCCAGCATAATCATGATCTCCTTGCCCTCTACTCTAATTATTGGCAAGGAATTGTCTCACCCATTCTGACACAGAGGGAGACGTGCCAAGTTCTTCGCAAACGCGCGCGAACCGATCTGAGATGGGCATCCAGATACGGCTTACTCCTGGAGATGGCGCTGGATCATCTCATGCTTGGGCTGACCTACTTGGTGGAAGCGTTCACCCGGGAGCTTCGAGGGGGTCTGTCTGTGCTACGGCAGATCCGGCTCGCCGAGTCCCATCTGGACAACGCTATCGCGCGTCTGCGCAAGACGGGGGCAACTCCTCATCTGCCGCGGGGCCTGTTGTTACGTGCTGGGCTACGACGAGCGCAGACACAACTGGAAGCGTTTACCCAGTTGGCTCCGTCGGCCACGCGGGCGCTCGAGCTAGCCAGCGCCGACCTCTGTGAAGTTGAGGCTCTTAGTGAGCGTCATCGTATGCTAGTGTTTCAGATCGATGCGGCACTGGAGCGTGCTCGTTGGCATATTGCCTATGGCAACCTCGCTACAGTCAACAAAGTGGCAACGACGCTCCGCGGCGCGCCGGTGGCTAGCAGAATACGCGGCAATCCGCCGGCGAGAGTTGAACTCGACAAAGCAAAGGCCTTAGTGGACAGGACTGTGGGCGTTTATCAATCATGTGCGTTCAGGGAACGACGGATTCACCCAGAATGCCTTGAGTTACTCAAACCTGGTACCAGCGTCCGTTACACGCGCCGCGACCCAGAAATCAGTGCCCTTCAGGAGGTCCTTACCGGCGAACCAGCGATTCCTGGTCGCTGAGCGTGGGCCCAAGCCGCTTTTTCTGGGCGGACACCCGCCTCTACCGAGCGAGGCTCTGTGGACCCCGTCTCGCGGGAACGGAGTATCCCTGGGAGTCGCCGCAGGCTGACCTCGCCGCCGCCCGCAAGCTGCTTGAGCAGTGCGGCTACGGGCGCCGCAAGGAAGAGCTCGAAGACGCCGAAGAGGCCGCCAAGAGTTGGTAAGCCGGACCGCAGGCCACACTGCACGTGCTGAACGATAATGAATTGGGAATCCGCAGATTCCCAGCCCGGCCTTCGGCCGGAACCAAAGTGTTTTTGAACCACGAATGGCACCAATGACACGAATCCGATCGGTTCAGCTTTCCCTCATTCATTTGTGTGATTCGTGCCATTCGTTGTTTCTATCTCCTTATTTGGTCCGGACTTGCATCATGGCCTCTGAAGTATCTGGAAACGATTCTCAGTTGTTGCGGGTTAGCGGTGCAGATTTCGCAGATTCAAGAGCAGAGAATGTAGAAATGAGAACGGGAAAAGGAGGCCCAACGGGGTCCCTTGTCCCTTCCTCTTCCTTCTTGTCTTCTGCTCTTCGCCTTCTCTTTCAAAATCTGCGGAAATCGGTGAAATCTGCGGATAACCGGTTCTCTTGGGGTGTGCCCGAAGGAGATGCCACGGAGGCTGGGAATTGGCTACCATCCAAGTCCCTCGTTTGCCTTCTTCCATGCGACGAAATCCTTTCGCTTGAGGACCTCCTTCGCGGCGTCCAGATCAATCCGGTCCTCCAATGTCTCCTGGAATTCCGCGTCATCGCAGGACACGAGGGGTCATGTGCGGACAGCCAACCGTTCTGTCGCCAGTTTTCCAAGCTCATCCGCGTTTCCGATCAAGAAGATTTTCCGCTCCTTCAGCACGGAGCGCACGAAATGATGGCCCGCGGAGGCCTTGCGGGCGAATTCTTCTGGAGAATACACGGTCGGAAGCTGCGCCATGCTGGGAATGGGCTTACGCTACTTGCCATTGAAGTAGCGATAGAAGTCCTTGCGGTCCCCGATGTGGATTACGAGGATCAGGAGCACCTCATGCCTGACCGTATAGGCGATTCGATAACCGCCGGAACGGATTCTCCAAATGTCCGTCTGTCCGGCGATAGCGCACGCTCCGGGAGGAAAAGGGTCGTCGGCGAGCGTGTCGATCCGAGCCGCAATCTGCCTTTGTGCTTTCTTGGGCAAGTCGCGCAGAGACTTCAGAGCTTGCCGGTCGATCTCGATCCGATACTTCATCGGCTATAAGCCAAGCTCCTTTTTTGCTTTCTCCCAAGCGATGAAATCATTTTGCTGAAGGGCTTTCTTGGCGGCCTCCAAGTCGATTCGGTCCTCCACCGCCTCCAGGAATTCCGCGTCCTCGCAAGGCACAATCGCAAAGAAAGGCTTGTGGTTGCGTTCGATGATGATTCGCTCACCCGTGTATCGTACCTTATTCCCCAGATCCGCCATCAGTTGGCGGAAATCACTTGCTTTCGCTGTCTGCATGGCGAATTCTCCTATTTGCCGTCGGTACTCCATCCAAGAGCCCGACGGATCGGAGCCGAACGAATCTGCACGCTGGCCGTCTTTGTACTATTCGTACAAATTGTACAAAATGTTCACAGTAAAATCAAGAACGTGGCGGGGTGGCGCATCGCCCCTCAGCAATCAAGTGGGGAGGATCTTCCGTAGCCCGCGCACTAAGCGGCCGATGCCTTCGGCGGCGGTCGCTTTTTGCAGGGCGCCGTAGGCGATGCGGAGGAGGCACTGGTCCTGCACGCCAAAGGTCGTGCCGGGGATGACGGCGACCTTGTACTCCTCGATCAATCGCTGCGTCAGTTGCATCGGGTCCATGCCCGCCCCCAGGCCGAAAGGCCGCTGCGCGTCCGGGCTGCGCGTCGGTTCCGCGTGGATGCGGGCCAGCAAGTAGAACGCGCCGTCGGCAGGCGGAACCGTGACGAGGTCGTCGATCTCACGCAGTTTTTCGAGCACGAGCCGGCGGATTTCGCGGGTCTCGCGGAGCTTGTCTTCGCAGTAGGCTCGACCGGCGTGCATCGCGCCGACCGCCGCCCATTGCGAAATTACCGGTGGGCAGATCAGGATCGTGTCCTGGATCTTGCGGATCGGCATGAAGAGCCGCTCCGGGACCACCATCCAGCCGATTCGCCAACTGGCGAAACCATACGCTTTCGAGAGCGAAAAGAGCGAGATCGTGTGCTGGGAACTGCCCTCGATGGCGCCGGGCGAGAAATGCTGCGCGCCGTCGTAGGTGAAGTACTCGTAGGCCTCATCGGAAATGTGATAGATGCCTCGACGCCGGCAGAGGTCGTTGACCTGGCGAAGTGTCTGCTGCGGGTAGACGGCCCCGGTCGGATTATTCGGCGAGATCGTGACTACGGCCCGCGTCCGGGCGGTGATGGCGCTCTCGATGACCTCAGGCCGGAGTTGATAATTCTCGTCCGTCGGGACGCAGACGGCTTTGCAGTCGGCCATGACGACGGCCATCTCATGATTGAAGTAGTAAGGCAGGTTCAGGATAATCTCGTCGCCGGGGTCGGTGATGGCCAGCAGCGCGTTGACGAAACCCATATTGGCTCCGGCCGTCACGACGAGCCGCTGATCCGCGCCGAGGCGGATGCCATTCTCGGCGGCGAGCTTCTTCTCAATCGACTCCAGAAGCTCGGGGATGCCTTGGACGAGCTTGTATTTGTGGTTCTGCGGGTCGGACCAGAAGCTCTGGATGTATTCGCCAGCCTCCCGCGGCGGTCCGTAGTAGGCGACGCCCTGGCCCAGCGAGATCGTGCCGGGATTGGCGCGAATCAACTCCCCGACGACCGGAATGATCGGCGTTTGCACAGATTGCATCCGCAGGCTGTTGTACATTGACTCGATCCCTGCCTGGTCCCCAACGTCTCAAAGAAGATGATTGGCCACAGAGGGCACAGAGATCACAGAGAAGAGCAAGAGGTAGAAAGATTAGAACGCGGGAAGGCAAGAAGATCCGAACATGCTCTTACCTTCCTACCTTCTTCTTTTCTCACCTTCATTCTTCTCTGTGTCCTCTGTGGCCAGAATCCATAAGGTCACAGCAGTGTCATATCAGACCGTATAGGTCGAGGCGGCGGTGGTGCCGCCGCGGCCGGTCCAGTTCGTGTGGAAGAATTGGCCACGCGGCTTGTCCACCCGCTCGTAGGTGTGGGCGCCGAAGTAGTCGCGCTGGGCCTGAAGCAGGTTGGCCGGCAGCCGCTCGTGACGATAGCCGTCGTAGAAGGACAGCGCTGAGCCGACGGTCGGCACCGGGATGCCCAGCTTGATCGCCGTGGTGACCACGCGCCGCCAGGCGCCGTGCGCCTTGGTGACCGCGCTTTTGAAGAACGGGTCGAGCAGCAGGTTGGGCAGATCGGACCGCCGGTCGAAGGCCTCTTTGATCTTGCCGAGGAAGGCCGAGCGGATGATGCAGCCGCCGCGCCAGATCGAGGCGATGGCCCCGTAGTTGAGGTTCCACTTGTGCTCCTTGGCCGCCGCCCGCATCAGCATGAAGCCCTGGGCGTAGCTGACGATCTTCGAGGCGTACAGGGCGAACCGCAGGTCCGTGAGGAGGTTTTGCCGCTTGCCCCGGAAGGCGGCCTTCGGTCCGTGGAGCTCCTTCGAGGCGTCCACCCGTTCATCTTTGAGGGCCGACAGACAGCGGGCAAAGACGGCTTCCGCAATGAGCGTCAGCGGCTGACCCTCGTCGAGGGCCTCCACCACCGTCCACTTGCCGGTCCCTTTTTGTCCGGCGGTGTCGAGGATCAGGTCGATCACGTAGTTGCCGTCCTGGTCCTTGACGCGCAGGATGTCGGTCGTGATCTCGATGAGGTAGGAGTCCAACTCGCCCTTGTTCCACTCGGCGAAGACCTCGTGCATCTCCTCATTGGTCATGCCGAGACCTTCCTTCATGAGCTCGTAGGTCTCGCAGATCATCTGCATATCGCCGTACTCGATGCCGTTGTGGACCATTTTGACGAAGTGGCCGGCCCCGTTCTCGCCCATCCATTCGCAGCAGGGCGAGCCGTCCGGTGCGCGGGCGGCGATCTTCTGGAAAATCGGCTTGACGTGCTCCCAGGCCGGGGGCGAGCCGCCTGGCATGATGGCCGGACCGAGCAGGGCGCCTTCCTCGCCGCCGGAGACGCCGGTGCCGATATAGAGCTTGCCCTTGCTCTCGACGTACGAGCACCGGCGGATCGTGTCCTGATAGTTGCTGTTGCCGCCGTCGATTAAGATGTCGCCGTCTTCGAGGTGCGGCAGAAGCTGGTCGATCAATTCGTCCACCGCCTGGCCTGCCTTGACCATCATCATGATCTTGCGGGGCTTCTTGAGGCTGGCGACCAGCTCCTCGATGGAGTGGCAGCCGATGATGTTCTTGCCCTTGGCCCGGCCGTTGACAAAGTCGTCCACCTTCGAGATCGTGCGGTTGAAGCAGGCGACCGTAAAGCCTTTGCTCTCCATGTTCAGGATCAGGTTTTCGCCCATGACGGCCAACCCGATCAATCCGATATCTGCCTGTGCCATAATCCCATACTCCTTATCCAAAGCGACACATGATTGCGGTCATCTCATGTACGGTGAGCTTCGCCCACCCTTCGTGTGCCCATCCTACCCCAAAACCCGCTCGTTGTGTAGAGGTTCGCGGAATTGATGAAGGATGCCCCGGATCGAAGTCCGGGATGACAATATTGAGGAAGAACGATTGGCGCTCAGTCAGTCTCTGGCAATCCGAACGTCATTGGGATGATGTGCCATGTATATCTTCTTTCTGCTGCCGAGTTTGTCGATTCTCGGCCCCGGCACGTTTGGATACAATGAGCGGCAATGAAGAAGGCAGACAAGGGCTTGCCGGCAAGACGGAGGTATACGAAATGAACGGCGGTGGCGGAAAGCGGGACGGCCGTTTCATGCTCCAAGGCTGGCACCTGGCCGTGGCGATTCTCCTGGTGCTCGCAGGCTTGATCGGGCTGTACTTCGCTGTTCACAGAAATGATACGCAGCGGCGGCTGAAAGCCTTGCGGGCGGCGGGATATCCGACGAATTTCGCCGAGCTGGCCGAGTACACCAAGCTGCCTGCGGGGGCCGAGAATGCGGCCGAATTGTATATGCGAGCCTTCCAGGCGTTCGTACCGCCGGTGGATGAGGCGAACGTGCCGCTGCTGGGCAAGGCCGCGTGGCCCAAGAGAGGAACGCCTCTGCCCGAGCCAATCGCCAAAGCGACGGCCACGTGCCTGGCCCGTAACCAGCAGTGTCTCGCGCTGCTCCATGAAGCCGCAGGCATGGAAGATTGCCAGTACGGTTGGGGCTACTGGCCGGCGATCCCGCGAACACAGGTCCAGACCCTCAGAGGCTGCGCTCGGCTGCTCAGCCTGGGCGCCGGCTACCACGCGCAGAAAGGCGAATCCGACGCGGCGGCCGCCTGCATTCGGGACGGGCTGCGGCTCAGCGATTCGCTGCGCCGCGAGCCGGCGCTGGTCCATCATTACATACGAGTCATCCTTCTTGATGTGGTCCTCGACGGACTGGAGCGCAGCCTGAACTTGACTGCCTTCCCAGACGCGCAACTAAAAGAGATCGGCGCTGCGCTCGCACGGACGAACGACACGCTCGACTTTACCGAGGCCATGATCACCGAGCGGTGCTTCATGATCGAGGCCTGCCGGGATCCGTCGCTGTGGTGGCTGCCCGGCTCCGTTCCCGCGGTCCAGCAGTGGCCGGTCCTGAGAGGAATGTCCCTGGCCGATGTTCTGGATTCGATGGAGGATCGTATCGAGGCCTCCCGACTCCTCTCAGCGGAGCGCCTGGAACGGTTCCGCAAAACCGACGATCGGATGCGCCGGTTTTCGTTCCTCCCTCTGATGAGCAGGATGATGATCCCGGGGATGGACAACGTGGCCGTGGGGGATCTGCGGATTCGGGCGCTCCTGAGCCTGGCAGGGACTGCCCTGGCCATCGAGCGGTATCGACTGGCAACCGGCAAGGTCCCGGGGCAACTGGAGGAGCTCGTGCCCCAGTACTTGGAGCGGGTGCCCACCGATCCCTTCAATAGCCAGCCCATCCGCTATCGGTGCCCCGGCCCTGGCTACCTTCTCTATAGCGTTGGCACGGACGGTCACGACAACGGTGGGCGCGAGCGGGACGCCACCCGGAAAGACGAGCCGTACGACCTGACCTTCACAGTGGCGCGCTGAGGGGGAGCGGGGAAGGCGGGTCAGGAAGATTCTGGGAGATGCGAATCATGAACAATGATGTCGAGATGCAGGACAGACGTTTCACGCTTAAAGGCTGGCACCTGACGGTCCTGATTCTTCTGGTGCTCGTGGGCTTGATCGGTCTCTACGTCGCGACCCACAGAGGCGAGACCGAGCGGCGCATCGCAGCGTTGCGGGCAGCCGGGTATCCGACGACTTTTGCCGAGCTGGCGGAATATACCAAGCTGCCCGACGGGGCTGAGAATGCGGCCGGCGTGTATGAGAGCGCTTTTGGGGCCTTCGTGCCACCGGTGGATGATGCGAACGTGCCGGTTCTGGGCAAGGCCAAATGGCCCGCGCGGGGAACGCCTTTGCCTGAGCCAACGGCCAAGGCTGTCGAGGAGTGTCTGGCGGCCAACCGGCAGTGCCTGACGCTGCTGCACAAGGCGGCGGGTATCGCGCATTGCCAGTATGATCATGACGACGGGCAAATGCTGACCCCGGCGCAGGACATCAGACACGGCGAGCAGTTGCTCCATGTCAGCGCCATCTACGACGCGAGCCAAGGGAACCCCGAGGCGGCGGTGACCGCCATCGAGGATGGGCTGCGGCTGAGCGATTCTCTGCAGAGAGAGCCGGGCCTGATCGGCTATCTGGTGCGGACCGGGTGCCTGGGCCTGATTCTCAACGGCTTGGAGCGCAGCCTGAGCCTGACCGCCTTCACCGATGGACAACTGAAGGAACTCGGCGACGTACTGACGCGGACCGGCAACACGCTGGATTTCCCGCGGGTCCTGGTGACAGAGCGATGCGCCATGATCGAGATATGGCGGAACCCGTCGCGGCTGGGGCCCACCGGTCCGGGCCTCCCGGTTCGGATGCTCCCGGGGATGAGGCCGACGTGGCTTGCCGACATCCTGGATTACATGGAGGCTTGCATCGACGCGAGTCAACTGCCGCCGGTGGAGCGTCTGAAACGATTCCGCCGGATCAACAATGAGATGCAGCAGCTTTCGTTTCTGCACCTGCTGGCCAAGCAAACGACGCCGGCGCTTACCCGCGTGGCCGAGTTGGACCTGCGGGCCCGGGCCCACCTGGAATTGGCCAGGACGGCCCTGGCCCTTGAGCGGTACCGGCTGGCCCGCGGCAGGGTGCCGGAGCGGCTGGAGGAACTCGTACCACAGTATCTCAAGGAGGTGCCGAGCGATCCGTTTGACGGAAATCCCATTCGTTACCGGCACGCCGACCCGGGCTATTGCCTCTACAGCATCTCCGACGACGGCCAAGACAACGGCGGCAAAGAGAAGGCCGACGTACCCTCCGGCGCGCCTTATGACTGGTGCTTCATCGTGACGCGATAGGAAGACGCCGTGCAGTTCGCTGTTCACCAAGGTCGCGGCCAAGTTCTGCCTCAGCGGTTTTAGTTTATCGCCTTTCGGCCCCCAGCACGCACGGATACAATGAACGAATGGTCACGGGGGATAGAGCCCGCCCCTGCGAAGGCAGGGGGCAACGCAGGAGTGCGAGGGTTCCCAAACGCGATGTATCGCGTTTGGGGCCCCCGTCCTGAGCACCGTACCCGACGCGCAGCGGCGCTGCGGAACAGTGCCTAACGGCACGGATTGGCACCCTACGCGGTGCCAACCCCCCTATGAGCGTGTCGGGGGCTCCAAAGCGAGAAACTCCCGCCTCGCCAGAGGCGGAGTTCGGTTGACGTTCTCTGTCCACTGATTCATAGTGCGAGGAAGGACTGTGAATCTTGGCTGGAGGCTTGTGTTGCCATGATTGAGAAGCGAACCGTATTCGTTCTTGGGGCTGGTGCCAGTTGCCCGTATAGGTTTCCGACTGCAAGAGGTTTGCGAAGGGAAATCATACAGGCATTTGTTGCCGATTACGAGAAGCTTCTCGACGAGCGGGCAAGACCGGGTACTGATGGAATCAATGATGGGTATCCCGCCATTAGCTCGGCGAAGGATTTCGTGGATGCATTCCGCGACTCCAGTACGGAGTCAATTGACCTCTTTCTGTCAGGGAATCCTCGATTCGAGAAGGTTGGTAAGATAGCTATCGTCCTGAGCATTCTCGGTGCAGAGGGATGGAGTGCATTCAGGGAAGAACTGGAGACTACGAAGGAGGTGGCACAGGATTGGTACTGGTATCTGTTCAATCGTCTGAGGCGAGAACTCACCGGTAGGGACGGCTATCAAGACTTCGGAGGAAACAGAATCACGTTCATCACGTTCAACTATGACCGCTCATTAGAGCACTTCTTATTCGACAGTCTTCTCCATTCGTTTGAGGGGGCGGATGCACAGACGGTGAGGGCGCAGATCGATAGAATTCCGATTATTCACGTCTATGGAAAACTCGCGCCTTTACCGTGGCAGGAAGACGATACGTCGAAGGTCCTCGGGTATGGCGATCATGGGCTGCTTTCCTCCCGCAACGTGCTTGGCATAATAGAGAATCTCTATGTGGTTCGTGAAGAGAGGGTGAACCCCGAACAGGACAAAGCGCGCGAGGCAATCCAAGAAGCAGAGCGGGTGTTCTTCCTCGGCTTCGGGTATGCCCCGGAGAGCCTCGAAGCTCTCGGACTACTTGATGTATTGAGGCGTACCCCGCGCATATATGGAACCGCTATGAGGTGGAACGCCAGAGAGCTCCGGGACATCAGAGTTAACTTCGTTCACATGCTTCAACGGAGTGGTAACAAATCTCCCGATGTCGGCGAGCGCGTTCAGATTCGAGACTGCGATTGCGTTGAATTACTCCGTGAGTTCCTGTGACGCAAGCCATCACCGGGCCATGTCACGCCCGTGAAGGCGGGAATCCATCAAGCTACGGTAGGTTTGTGGACCCCCGCCGGCGCGGGGGTGACATACGGTGGTGGTCCTCGCTCTACGGGAGTGCCGTGTTCCTCAGCCGGTGGAGGATTTCGCCGGCGTGGGGGACTACCAGGATGCCCTCGGCCTCGCGATTTTGGTAGTCGGCGATCTTGATCTGGGCGGGGTTCATGTAGCCGAGATTGATCCGGTCGCAACGCTCCTTCGGGATGGCGGTCGCGAGGACCACGTTCACCCGGGGCTTCTCCACGCCGTTTTCGAAGGTGCCGCAGCCTCGGACGTGCGTCGAGTGAGCCATCGACGAGCGCGGGATGTCCTGGAACTTGTCCATTTGCTTCAAGAAGTAGTCGCGAGTGTGATAACCGATGCGGTCGAGGACCTTGCCGTGCGTGTAAGAGACCTCGCTGATGTGCGGGGCGTAGATGATCAGCGTGCCGCCGTCGGCGACGATGGGCTCGAGCTTGTACATGACCTTGCCGGCGGTCCAGATGTCGTCATACATCTGGGGACACAGGCCGAGGATCGTGTGGTAGGGGCGGTCCTTGTAGATGATGTGGACGTCGTTGGACAGGTCCGCCGCCTTCTCCCAGGCTTCGAGGGTGTCGCCCAGGAACAGGCCCTTGAGCTTGCCCTCGACCGCCACGATCGCGACCAGAGCGTGCGGGATGTCGATCAGCGAGGCGGCCTTCTCGACCACCTTGCGCGTCGGGGTCCACTTGCAGCCGTTGATGACCGGGTTGGTGATGATGGCGCCCAGCCAGTGGAAGAAGTTGATGATCTCATCGCCCGCGATGCCGGGGAAGAGATACTTGTGCCCGCCGGAGAAGCCCACGACCTCGTGCGGGAAGACCGGGCCGAGGATCAGGAACGTGTCGTAGTCGAAGATCAGCTTGTTGAGCCGGACGTCCACCTCTTCGCGGAACAGGCCCCCGCTGATCTGCTCGATCTCGTCGGCGGTGATCCTGCCGATGGAGGCGAACGTCTCGGGCTTGTTCCACTCATGGTTGAAGAACCGCATGGGGCCGTACTTGGTCTTGCGCTCGCTGATCGTCATCGAGAGCCGTTTGCAGATCTGCCGGTCGGTCAGCGGCTGGTGCGTGCCGAGGGCGACCAGGCAATCGATGGCCTTGGCTTGCGGCTTGAGACGCTCATAGAGCAGCTTGAAGACCTCGCCGATGGGGCCGGAGCGGGTGTTATCCGGGATGATCACGAGGACCCGTTTGCCCGTGTAATTGTTCTGCGCGAAGAACACGCCCATGGCCTCGCTCGCCTGGCGTTGATCTACGGCACCGCTTTTGTTTTGTCGTACGGTGATCATGTGCTTATGACCTCAATCAAATACCACGGTGACGGCCGAGTCCCTCCAATTGGGGGACTTGTTCACACCCACGTTTTGAGTTTATCGCTTTATGGCCACCGACGAGTTCTGGTACAAGGAGAGAACCGTCGCGGGGGATAGAGCCACGCAGGAGTGCGAGGGTTCCCAAACGCGATGTCTCGCGTTTGGGGACCCCGACCTGAGCACCGCGGCGGTGCCATACGGCGCGGGGTCGGCGCCCTATGGGCGTCGACCCTGTTAATGAACACGTCGGTGGCTGTAAAGCGGAAAACTCCCGCCTCGTCAGAGGCGGAATCACGTCGGTCCGCACCAGCTTCGGGGATCCCCGTCTTCACGGGAATGACAGAGCAGTTGATCATTTTATCCATGACGGTTTCTCCGGCAGACGCCGGTCGAACTCCTCAATCAGTTTCTTTTCATACGCCCCAGCATACTGGCCCCGGAAGAATCGGTCGAGAGCTTCGTTGTGGAAGCGCCGCCACGATTCGTCCTCGCCACCGGGATTGACGGGATAAAACAGGGCGTTATTCGCTTTCGCGGCCCTCAGATCGCCCGGCGCGTCCCCAACCATCAGGACGTGGTTTTCCTGGTACCGGCCTTTCGTCCCATACTGGAGATGCTGGGCCTTCGTCCCCATCTCCTGGCCCGCTAGTACGGCTACGTACTTGGCGATATCGTGTTCGTCCCATTCCCGTGCGAGGGTCGCGCCGGGTGTGGCGGAGACGACGATGACATCTGCCTTGCCCTGCACCTTTTGCAGACTCTCCCGCACGAACGGGAAGGGCGGCACGTTCCGGACGATCTTCTCGATGGCCCAGTTGACCCGCTCGCTCCATTGGAGCGCCAGCTCCAACTCCTTCTTGGCGTCTGGCTCCGCCTTGTCGATCGCCTGCTTCAGACCCTCGTTGCTCAGCACGCTGTCCGGGTCGTCCACCCAGGCAAAGTAGTAGGGCAGTTGCGGGACTTTGAACTTGCGGCTCTTGACGGTCGGGTGGGTCGGCAGCAGCTCGACGAGAATCCGCTTGAGGGTCTGGTGCCGGTTGGCGTCCCGGGTCTTGGAGAACAGGTCCGCGAACTCCTTGCACTCCCGGGCCGCCTGCGCCACCGGCTGCAGGCCGAAGCACCCGATCATCCACGGACAGAGACATTCCCGGTGCTTGATTCCCATCGTATCGAACGCGCAGCCGTCCGAGTCGATGCCGATCAAGAACTCTGTCTGGGGCGGGAAATCCTTCAAAGGTTGCGCCGGGTCCGTCGCCGTCATTTCCGCTCCTCCGAGAACGCGCTGACGGATGACATGCAGGGTGGGTTCTTAACCCACGCGTAGGAATCTCTCGATGGGTAGACGCGTGGGTTAAGAACCCACCCTACGGACTTCCACGGTTGTGCCGGATCGATCGGCGTCACTGGCTCTCTCCGTAGTACTTGAGTTCTTTCACGCGCTTGGGGCCGCGTTTGTCCGACCGGCCACCTGTCTCGCGGCGGAGAGGAATCTGCATGCCGTCCGTCTTTTCCAGCCAGTCGTACAGGCGGGTTCGCAGCTTTTTGACCAAATCCTGATGCTGGGGCTGATCGATCAGGTTCTGCCGCTCGTCCGGATCGTTTTGAATGTCGTAAAGCTCGTCGATGTCCCAGACGCCGTGATAGTGGATGAACTTCCAACGGTCGGTCCGCACGCCGAAGGTCGTCGGCGTCTGCGGGAAGGGGGCCTCCCAGTAGTATTCATAGAAGACCATGTCGCGCCACGCGGTGTCCTTGCCTTCGAGTAGCGGCAGGAAGGACCGGCCGTCCATGTACTCCGGCGGCTTGGCGCCGGCCGCGTCGAGGATCGTGGGCGCGATGTCGATGTTCTGCACCAGTTGCGGGACCTTCGTACCCGGCTTGACGATCTCCGGGCAGTACGCCAGCAGCGGCACGCGCATCGACGGCTCGTACATGTGACGCTTGTCGATCAGCCCGTGCTCGCCGAAGCAGAAGCCGTTGTCGCCCAGGTAGAACATGAGCGTCGATTCCAACTGGCCCATCTCCTTGAGGCAATCGAGGACCCGGCCGATGCTGTCATCGACGCTCAGCAGGGTCTCGCAGTAGCGCTTGTAGAAGGTGTCGAAGTCCATCTGGCCGTGATACATGTAGTCCACGCCGTGCCAGCTATTGCGCTGCTCTTTGACCCAGGCGGGCTTGCCGCGATAGTTCTCCGGCGTGTCCGCCATCGTCGCGGGATACTCGAGCTTGACGTTCTCGTACCTGCCGAGGTGCCGCTTGGCCGGCTCGAACATGGCGTGCACGGCCTTGTGCGACAGGTAGAGGAAGAACGGCTTCTGCCGCTTTTGTCTGAGCCATTCGACCGCGTAGTCGGTCAGTTCGTCCGTGATCTGCTTCGTGGTACGGGTCCGCTTGCCGTCGATGTTCAACTGGCAATTGTAGTACTCGCCCTGGCCGCGGAAGCCGATCCACTTGTCGAACCCCGGGCGGGGCTCATCGCTGTCGTGGCCCATGTGCCATTTGCCCATGAAGGCCGTCTCGTAGCCGAGTTGCTGGAGGTACTGCGGAAAGAACACCACGTCCGGACGGATGTCTGTCTGGTTGTCGACGACGCCGTGCTTGTGCGAGAACTGGCCCGTCAGGATCGACGCCCGGCTCGGCGAGCACAGGGCCGTCGTCACGGTAGCATTCTGCAGGTGGGCTCCCTCGCGCGCCAGGCGGTCCATATTCGGCGTCTCGAGGAACTTGACCTTGCCCAGGAAGCCCATAAAGTCATAGCGGTGATCGTCGGCGAGGATGAACACGACGTTGCGCGGCTGGCGGCCGGGAATCCTCTGCGACTCCCTTGCCTTTTGGGTCGCCCTTGCCGACCCCAAGCCAAGTGCCAGCGATGTCGTACCTGCCAACTGAAGGAAGTCTCTTCGATTCATCGGACCCTCACGATCTCAAGAGCTGATTCTCTAACATCTCGAGTGACGTTTGGCGACGATGCCGTTCGTGGCGAGGGCGTCCCGCCCTTGCGTGTCGTGGGCATCCTGCCCGCGATTCGAGGGCAAGATGCCCACGCCACAGAAGAGCAAGGCCAAGATGGCCTCGCCACGTGCAACCATCGCCAAGGCCGGAGGCCTTGGCGAGGCCACCCATTTCTCCTGCGTCGAAACGCCTTTGCATGAGTTGTCTACACGCCGCTGAAGGCGGAGAAACCGCCGTCCACCGGGATGACCGTGCCTGTAACGAATTTCGCGGCGTCGCTGAGCAGCCAGATCACGGTGCCGACCAACTCCTGGGGCTGGCCGAACCGGCCCATCGGCGTATGCTCGGTGACGGTCTTGCCGCGCGGCGTCAGGGCGCCCGTCTTCTCGTCCGTGAGAAGGAAGCGGTTCTGCTCGGTCAGGAAGAAGCCCGGCGCGATGGCGTTGACGCGGATTTCCTTTGAGTAATTCTGGCAGATGTGCACGGCGAGCCACTGCGTGAAGTTGCTCACGGCGGCCTTGGCGGCGGAATACGCGGGAATCTTCGTCAGCGGCCGAATCGCGTTCATGCTGGAGATATTGAGGATCGAGCCGCTGCCCTGGCGGGCCAGTTCCTTGCCGAAGACCTGCGAAGGCAGCAGGGTGCCCAGGAAGTTTAGGTCGAAGACGAACCGAATCGCCTCGGGCGGCAGGTCGAAGAAGGGCATCTCGGGGGAGGTGGTCGCTTCCTTCTTATTACCGCCGGCGCCATTGATCAGGGCATCGATCCGGCCGAACTCGGCCAGCACCTTGTCCTTCGCCTGCTCGATGCTGGCTTTTTCCAGGACGTTGCACTGGACGGCCAGCGCCGTACCGCCTGCCGAGCGGATCTCCTTGGCGACTTTGGCCGCTGAGATCTCGATCAGGTCCAGGATCGCCACCTTGGCGCCGCTTTCCGCGAGGGCCCGGGCCATCGTGCCGCACAGGATGCCGCCGCCGCCGGTGATCGCGATCACTTTGCCGGAAACGTCAAAGATGCTTTTCATCTGCAGGTCACTCCCATTTCTGTCCTTGTCACCAAGCAAACCTTCCGGCAGAATATACACGACCCATAATAGGATTTCAACCTGCGACCCTGGGAGGGCAGGAATCGTGTGGCCCAGCCGCCGTGGCAAGGGCGTCCCGCCCTTGCGTGTCGCGGGCATCCTGCCCGCGATTCGAGGGCAAGATGCCCTCGACACGTCCGGCCATCGCAGGCCTTCGGCTTTGACGATGCCGCTGAGTCAGGACGGACGAGAAGGAATTATGGCCAATTACATCGTAGACCACTTCGACGATATCGACGCGGTGAGATGCCCGTGCGGCTTTGCTCGGCGGGCCTTTGCCCGGCCGGACAACGCCACCGCCACGGTCCACATCGTGGACATTCAGCAGGACTCGAAGGTCCATTATCACAAGGACCACACGGAGATCTATCTGGTTCTCGAAGGCGAGGGCCATATCGAGCTCGACGGCGATGTGGTCCCCTTGCGCCCCTTCACCACGGTCCTGATCAAGCCCCTCTGCCGCCACCGGGCGGTTGGCCACCTCCGCATCGTCAACATCTGCATCCCGCCCTTCGACCCGCTGGATGAGTGGTTTGATTAGAGCCTGGGTTCCTTTTTCCTTGGCTCCTCACCTGTCGGGCCCGTATAGTAAGTGCCAGAGAATGTATTTCAATGGAAGGTATTGACGATGAGGAGACAGACAATAGATCTTGTTGCGGGCAAGAAGGTTTGGATGCCTTGCGACGTGAAGCCGGGACCTTTTCCCGATGAGAGGCTCGTTCGGGTGAAGACCGACGGAATTGAATGGTGCGGCTTTGTTCCTGCCTCCGGATTGAGAACGCCGGTCAACGAGGGCAGGACATTCGTCTATACCACGGTTTTGGAGGTGCATGAGGACTCCTTCATCGCCGCATTCCCCGGCGAGTCCTTGACGGCGTCCTCCGTTCGGGGTTCCCTATCGCGAGTCACCAGTGGTCCTCTCCAGACCTGACATTCTGGCGTATCTCAAAGAGGGTAAGATTCGCTTCGAGCCAGCGGTTCCCCCGGAGAGAGTCAAGCAGGTCTCCATCGATCTGAGATTGGGGCATAAGTTCACCATCTTCAAGAAATGCCCCGGATATCTTCCCGCCATCCTCTGCGATAGCTCCTTGTGGAAGTCAGCCGATCTCTGGGAGCACCAGGAAAGAGACTCCTTCAAGCTGGAGCCGGGCCAATTCGTCCTTGCCCACACACTGGAATCCGTGACTATACCGAATGATCTGGTGGGATTCGTGGAAGGTAGAAGCAGCTTTGCGCGCATCGGAGTAGCGATTCACCTCACGGCCCCCAAAATCGATCCCGGTTTCAGCGGCACCATCACCCTGGAGATGGCCAATTTCGGGAAGGTTCCGGTCGAGTTGCGGGCGGAGGTGGATGAGCCGGCCCAGTTAATCCTGATGAGATTGTCCACGCCTCTACCTGCGGAAGACGTATACGGAACCGGCACAGGCGATGTGTTCCAGTACCAGAGCGACCCCATACCGCGATAGCGGGCCGGCAACAGTGCAAGTCCTGATGCGTGTCGGAGCACAAAGCTTCGCCATTGGCCAATTCCGCATCATCAATATCTGCTCCCGCTTTTCGACCTCGCCGACGAGTGGTTCGAGTGAGCCAGGGAAGGTCCCACTTTCTTCAGAATTCCGGCAGAAATACGTACTTGTACGGATAGACGAGAGTCCGGTAATCCAGGTAGAATAGTCCCTGAGAATTGCGAAACCAGGAGGCTCGGTTTGTTCGTGACAGGTGCTTGGCGCTTCGTTGACGTATGGCCTAATCTGACAGGCTGGACATTGAATATGGCATACGATGTAAGTCCCGACGGACGGACCATCATAGGGCGTGGCATAAATCCCAGCGGCGACCTTGAGGCTTGGAGGGCGACGTTAGACCCTGTCCCGGTCCCTGGTGCGGCGTCGCTGGGTGTTCTCGGGCTGAGTTTCGCCGGCTGGCGGTTGAGACGCAAAGGGCCGATGTAGCTATTACACGCGCTGGACGGCGGCTTATTTCTATCGGTCTGGGCCGAGACTGCATTCGGTTCTTTATGGCCCCGCGTCGTGTCCCTGTCGCTGCTTTTGGTCCGACGGCGGTGGTGGAGCCGTTTCCTGGCCCGGGTCCAGTATCCGTTTCACCTGTTCATAGATGCTCTTGGCAAAATCGTAGAACTGCTGCGCGTCCGCGCGCGTGGGCTTGCCGTCGGGGAGCAAGCCCAACTCGCCTGGATATCGCGCATCCATATACAGCTTATCCAGCTTCTCGATCAAAACCACCTCTGCCTCCAACGCGACTTTGGGCCTGACGATCTCGAACAATCTGCCCAGGTTGCGGATTCGAATATGGCCCAATTCGTATTCTTCTATGAGGGCCTTGAGTGATTTCTCAACGCACTGCTGGGAGTGAAAGGCCACCATGTGGGTCAGGTATTCATCGGAAGCGATCCGCGCCACGACCCGCAGATCATCTGCCGCCGCGCGCAGCCACTGCTCAGTTATCGGCTTCATACAAGACCTGCCCTCGGTTCATCACCTCCCTGGCAAACATGCTGTCCAAGCGAACAAAGGCGTGGTGCATCGGTCTGGTATGGACGATCAGATCGATGGGGACACTCTTGTTGATCTCCCGTAGCAGAGAAGCCA
>Ga0315289_10005987_pt1 | contig 17900 bp, 14 predicted proteins | sample YL17G11_40_MG_FD_203452 | JGI IMG/M metagenome (GOLD analysis project Ga0315289, IMG submission 203452) | Sediment microbial communities from Yellowstone Lake, YNP, Wyoming, USA - YL17G11_40 | ecosystem: Environmental > Aquatic > Freshwater > Lake > Sediment | place: USA: Wyoming | collected... | reverse complement strand
GAGGTCTACAACGTCGGCGGTGAGGAGTATCATGACATGAAGAGCGCCTCAGACATCATCCTGAACTATCTGGGGAAGACCGACGACCTGGTCGAATACACGGAGCTGGAAGCGCATACGACGAAGGACAAGAAGGTTGACGTATCCAAAGCCGTCCGGGACCTCGATCATCGTTGCGAGGTGAGCCTGGCAGAAGGGATACCCAGGACGATCCGGTGGATGAAGGCGGTTTACCTGGGCGAGACTGACGAGCCGGTCCGTCCCGCTCAGCTCTCGGCTTTCCTTTAGAAGCGGGTGACTGACGGTTACGACAGATATGGCGGACAACACGGTTTCGTGCTGCGCAAGCGGGGATGAACGTAGTGGCTCGTCCCGTGCTGCACGACGCCGACTGGGAAGGACTGAGAACGTGCCGCTGAGGATCAGCATCAACGCAAAGCGGATTGAGGCACCTTACGGTGGAGGTAACCGCTTTTGTACCTTGCTGGAGGAGAACCTTCAGGCCAGGGGGTGCCACGTCTTCCGACAGCTGGCCCCGAAGCTTGACCTCATCTTCATCCTCGCTGCAGAACGTCAACTGGCCATTACCGCCTATGACCTCGAAGCCATCGGCGAATACGTCACGATCAACCCGAACACGGCGGTTGTACTGCGTGTCAACTCATGTGATGAAGCACGGGGCGCTGACCTGGGATGCAACCGGCAGACTCTGGAAGCGGGCCGCATGGCTGACCACGCGGTCTTCGTGAGTGAGTTCATACGACGGCACTATGTTGAGCGCGGCTTCGACCCGGCAACGCCCGACTCCGTGATCCTTACCGGCTCCGACGAGCGGATATTCAACCCAGGTGGCCGAGCTGAACGTCAAGGGAACGAGAAGCTCAAGATCGTCACCCACCACTGGTCAGCGAACCTGCTGAAGGGATTCGACATCTATCAGAGGCTGGACGAACTCCTCGCGACAGAGCCTTTCAGAGACCTTTTCGAATTCACGTACATCGGCAGACTGCCGCTTGGGATGCACTTCTCTCAGACGCGCGTCCTGCCGACACTCGACGGAGTCGAGCTCGCAAGGGCGCTCAAGGAGCATCATCTGTACGTGAGCGCTGCCAGATACGAAGCGGCCGGCAACCACTACATCGAGGCGATGCGCTGCGGGCTGCCCGTGCTGTACCTGCGGTCGGGCTCCCTGCCCGAGTACTGCGCCCCTTATGGCGTCGAGTTCACCCTGACGGACTTTGAGGAGAAGCTTCTTGAGATCCGCGACCGCTACCCGGAGCTGCGCGGGCGCGTGCTGGCCTGTCCGTATGGCGCTGCTCCCATGCTGAACGCGTACTGGAACCTGTTCCAGCGGCTGGTCTCCGAACGCCGGGCCAATCCCCGCCCCGCCGCGCCGATCGGGGCGCGGCTGCGGCACGCGGCAAGACTGCTGGGCAGAAAGATCCGCAGCGCGGGAGGCAAGTTGTTGGAACCGCTAAGAGGCTAAGGAATGGATCGCGTCACGTCCTCTCAGATTCCCGAGTGGGTCGCTTCTCTCGCCGATGACGTTTGGCGCTGGTTTCAGACTGTCAGGATACCCGGCCATCCAGGATGGGTACGGTACTGCACGGAGGGCTCGCTTTTCGAACCCGGAGAGCGTGCCGGCCTTGGGCTGAGCTGTCTGGCGCTGAAATTGCTGCATATGCTCGGAATGCTCAGCCGTCTCGACACGGCCGAGCGGGGGCAATGGCTCGCGCACATTCAGTCCTTCCAGACCGCGAGCGGGCGCGCAGCAGGCTATTTCGAGGACGAGGCCGTCCTGCGAGTGATGGACCGATGGTGGCGGAAGGACTGGGGAGTGCGCCGCGCAGAGACGCGGCAGGCATGCGCGGCGCTCCTGTCCGCCGGCTCGCAGCCGCTCACTCCCCTGCCGGTCCTCGCATCCACTCCGCGGCAGGTTCGACGCTTTGTGCGCAGGCTGGACTGGCGCAATCCCTGGGCAGCCGGATCCCACGCCGGACATCTCATGTTCTTCCTCCATGCCAATGCCACGTCCTTCGGAAGCGCAGCGGCGCGTGACTCGCTTCTTCCCGTGGTCCTGGAGGAACTGGATTCCATCCGAGACATGGAGACCGGCTGCTGGGCCGTGGGGAATCCGTCGCCCGCAAGGCTCATCAACGGCGCAATGAAAGTGATCACGGGATACGATTTCGCCGGCATTCCCTTCAGCCATCTCGAACGGCTGATTGACTTCGCGCTCTCGTTAGCCAACGAACGGGACGCCTGCCACCACGCGGACATCGTGTACGTGCTCCATCAATGCAGCCGTGCATCGCCCCATCGACAGAGCGAGGTGCGCGCCTTCGCCGTCTCTCGGCTTGAGCAGCTTGTGCCCTTCAGAAAGGAAGACGGCGGATTCTCCTTCAATAAAGAGGGCACTGGAAGGACCTACTACGGCCTGCCCGTTGGCCAGGGAAGGCCGGTCAGTGACATTCACGGAACAACGCTGTTCGCATGGACTGTGGTCATGCTTGCGGATCTGCTGGAATGGCGTGACAGGCTCGCGTGGCGACTGCCCGTAACATAAGCATGTGGGCCTCTGGCAATGTTCTAAGCTGGAGGCCCAATGGCGGCGGCTGGAAGGGAGCGAGGAGTTATGAGTATCTTAGGCCGCGTCCGCTCCGACATCACGAAAGCCAGCGGACGGCTGGGTTTCGTCGGCCGCGCGCTGCTCGGACGCCTCAGGGGCGCCCGAGAGACGGGGCTGTATTACGTCGTTGAGAAGGCCGCCTGGTCGATCCGCCATGACGGGGAGTCAATAGCGCGGAGTCTGCATACTATTCAGCCCGATCTCAACTGCCGCGTGGTCGAGAGTGCGCGGCACCTGTACCATCAGGTCGTGCACTTCGGCTCGCTTTGGACGTTGTGCAGCAACATTCGAGTGGTCCACGAAAGCAATCACCTTGTCGCAACGGTATTCCACGGCCGAGAGGACATGAGCGAAAGGTTCAGAGGGGCGTTCTCGCGCCTGAGGGAGTTCCTGCCGCGCCTGAGAATCATTGTCACACCGTGTAGCCTGATGGTGGAGCGGCTGACGGACTGGGGTGTTCCAGCTCAGAAGCTGCGCCGGATCCCGCTCGGAGTGGACCTCGACATCTTCCGGCCCGTTGGCGCCGCGGAGCGCCAGGAGATCCGGAATCGCCTGGGAATCCCTGAAGACGCCGTCTGCATCGGCTCATTCCAGAAGGACGGCGTCGGATGGGAAGAAGGACTACAGCCGAAGCTCATCAAGGGGCCGGACGTATTCCTGGAAGCGGTGAGGCGTCTGTCGGGGATGTACCCTGTCTACGTTCTGCTCACCGGCCCTGCGCGCGGATACGTAAAGCGCGGCCTGGAGGCGGCCGGCATTCGATTCCGCCACGACTATCTCCACCTCATCGAAGACCTGCCTTCCTACTATAATGCGTTGGACCTGTATCTCGTCACCTCCCGCGAGGAAGGAGGACCAAAGGCATTGCTGGAAAGCATGGCCACGGGAGTGCCCCTGGTCACGACCAGGGTCGGAATGGCCCCGGACATTGTCCAGCACGGACGGAACGGAATGCTTGTTGACGTTGAAGACGCGACGGGCGTGGCCGGCGCAGCTTCACTCCTCATCGAGGACGGCGAGTTGCGGCGCCGTGTGGTCGGCGCCGGCCTGGAAACGGCGCAGGCTTATGACTGGAAGACCATAGCGAAGCAATACTACGACCAGGTGTACGAGGAGCTTCTGTGCGGGTAGCGGCCCGCTCTGCGGAACCATGGCAGAACCGACCCACAAAGCAGAACGACGTGTCGAGAACGGCCGGCTGGTCTATTACCTGCGGCCAGCCGATATTCCGTTCTGGGAGCAACATTGGCAGACGCACTTCTCACCGGACGTTTACCGGTGGGCTGAGAAGGGCGCGCTGGGGACGTTGGAGGAGCCCCTTGCCCGCTGGCTGCCGAAGAAGGGACGCATCCTGGAGGCAGGCTGCGGACTCGGATGCATCGTTCTGGCCCTGAGGGTAAGGGGATACGATGCCGAGGGGGTGGAATGGGCTCGGGAGACGGTGGAGGTGGTGCGCTCGGCGCGGCCCGACCTGCCCATCCGGCTGGGCGACGTGAGGAACCTGGATGTCCCGGACGGCCACTACGCCGGCTACGTCTCCCTCGGCGTCGTCGAGCACCAACGGGACGGGGCCGAGCCGATTCTCCGCGAGGCGTGGCGAGTTCTGGCACCTGGAGGGATCGCATTGGTGTCGGTCCCCTGGTTCAATCCTCTGCGTCGCTTGAAAGCACGCCTGGGATTCTATCGCGGCAATGCGGAAGACCTCGACTTCTACCAGTTCGCACTCTGCGAAAAGGAGCTTACCGGAATCCTTGCGAGCGCCGGATTCCAGATCGTTGACGTCACCGCATACGGCGCCGTGAAGGGCCTAAGGGACGAGGTCCCGTTAGTGAAGTGGATGCTTGGGTTGCAGTATGTTGGGCCGCGCCTTGACGAGTGCATAAGGGTGTCGCTCAGGCGATTCCCGCGGTTGGCACAGCGCGTGGCGCACATGTTGTTGGTTGTGGCCCGAAAACCTGCGTAGCGAGCTGCAAGGTTATGGCGAGTTTAGCTGAGCTTCAACTTGTCCTATTCTTCACCCGAGGAGTATCGCTCCGCACGTGGGCGGAAGTCGGCATGCTCGAGCGAGAGATAGCGCTCTACCGGGCGCTGCGTCCGCACCTGCGTTCCATCACCATAGTGACCTATGGGGACGAGAGGGACTTGACCTATGGCGAGGCGCTGGGTGACATACGTGTGGTCTGCAACCGATGGAAGTTGCCGAGCAGGCTGTATGTCCTCATGATTTCCCGGCTCCACCCTCTGCGATGGAAAGGGCCGACCGTCATCAGAAGCAACCAGGTCGCTGGGGCGGACGTTGCGATGCGAGCTGCGCAGCGCTGCGGTGGGAAGTACGTTGCCCGTTGCGGCTACCTGCGCTCCTACGTCATGGAGCAGCACCATGGCCTGCGCTCCCCGCAGGCCGAGCAGACGCGCGCGCTGGAGCGAACGGTCTTTCGCGCCGCCGACATGGTGGTGGTAACCACTCCCGAGATCCGTTCGGTCGTGCTGGAACGTTACGGCGTTCCCGAAGAGCACGTGAGGGTCATACCGAACTTCGTTTTGACTGAGATGTTCCGCCCTGAGCCCAGCGCCAGTCGCACTGGAAGGCGGCTGTGCTTCATCGGCCGGCTGCACAACGAGAAGAATCCTCTGGCCCTGCTTGAAGCCATCAAGGGGCTTGACGTGGAGCTGGACATGGTCGGAGGCGGAGAGCTGGAGGAGCAGGTGCGCGAGAAGGTACGGTCGGATGCGCTGCCGGTTCGACTTCTGGGGCAGGTGCCACACCTGAGGCTTCCGGCGATCATCAATGCGAGCGACGTCTTCGTCCTGCCCTCTCTATATGAGGGTCATCCGAAGACCATTATGGAAGCCATGTCGTGCGGGCGGGCCGTGATAGGGACGAACGTGCCCGGCATACGCGAGCTCATCCGCCATGGCGAGACGGGTTACGTGTGCGGCACGTCGCCGGGGGAGATTCGCGCCGCCATCGAGGAGTTGCTGGCTGATCCGGAACTCAGGGCACGCCTGGGAGAACAGGCGCGCGCCTTCATCGTCTCACAATTCGCCCTGGAGCGAATCATGGAGCTTGAGCTTGCTTTGCTGAGGGAGCTGGCCGAATGACTGATGAAGAGGAGAACTCGATGGAGCAGGGCTGCGCCGGCGGTTTGCCGGCGATCGGGCTGAGGCTCATCACCAGCATCCTGCTCAGGGTGTTTTCAATCCTGCCGGCCAGCGACCGGGAATCATTCGTCAAGACAGTGATCGCCCGGCGGGCGGCCGACCTGCCGCCCGGCGAGGCGCTGCGTTTCCTGTTTCGACTGGATGCCGCTCTCTACCAGCTCGAGGGGAAGAAAGCCGTCGAGTACGGCGGCGGTACGCACACCAAGCATCGCCACACGGGCTACCACGACTTCTTCGTCGCGCGTATTCGCAGGGGCGAACGCGTGCTGGACGTGGGGTGTGGCATCGGCGCGCTGGCATTCGACATTGCCGACAGGTCCCACGCCGCTGTGCTGGGCATTGACCTTGACGAGAAGAACATCGTCGACGCGCGCCAACGTTACGCCCACCCCGGGGTTGAATATCGCGTGGGCGATGCAACCAGGCAGCTTCCAGAGGGACCGTTCGACGTTGTGGTACTGTCCAACGTGCTCGAACACCTGAGCGACCGAGTGGAGTTTCTGTGCCGCCTGAAGGAATCGGCGCACCCTGCTCGCCTTCTCATTCGCGTGCCGTTGTTCGAGCGCGACTGGCGGGTCCCGCTCAAGCGCGAACTGGGCGTCGAATGGCGGCTGGACGCCGGGCACGAGGTGGAGTACTCCCTGGAATCATTCGCCGACGAGATGGCAGCGGCAGGGCTGAGTATCACCCACCAGGAAGTGCGGTGGGGCGAAATCTGGGCGGAGGCAGTGCCGAAAGATGTCTAAGCCCATGGCAGATGCTGCACCGACAGTCACCGTCCTGATGGCGGTGCATGACGGCCAGGATTTCGTCAGGGAGGCCGTCGAGAGCGTACTGGCGCAGACCTTGCGGGATCTCGAGTTGCTTATTATTGACGACGCATCCACAGACTCAACACCTGAAATCCTCGCATCGCTGACGGACCCGCGCGTGCGCATCTTGACAAACAGCGTCAACCTGGGCCTGACGCGATCGCTCAACATCGGGCTGCGCGAGGCACGGGGCGAGTTCATTGCGCGGCTCGACCACGACGACGCGGCTGCACCCGACAGATTTGAGAAACAACTGGCCTTTCTCAGCGAGCATCCGGACTGCGTCGCCGTCGGATGCCGCTTGGAGCTGCGAGGAGAAGGGGAGAAAAGCAGGCTGAGCCCGTGCTGCGTGGACAACCTCTCAATCCGATGGAAACTCCTTTTCGACACCGCCCTGCCCCACCCCACACTGACCATGCGCGCGTCCGCAGTGAAAGCCGTCGGGGGGTACGACGAATACTTCCCCTGCACTATGGACTACGACCTTGAATGCCGCCTGGCGCGCGTAGGCAAGCTGCACAACCTGCCGGAGCCGCTGGTCCTGTACCGCGAGCATCCAGGGCAGATGTCTGCCAAGAGAAAAAACGAACAGCAATACTACAAGATGCAGATCAGTTGCCGCGAGATGGGGCTTGTGCTGGGCCGGGGACCCGTGGAGCCTCGCCTCCAGGCGCACGCAGAGGCTGTCCTGACGCGCGGGCAACTTGTCCGGCCTTGCGAGGCGCGGGAGGCGGTCACGTTCAGCCTTCGGTTGGCACGGCGTTTCAAAGAGCTTCACCACTGCCCCGGCTTCATGTCCAGTCAGCTTGAGTGGATCCTCAAGGAACACGTGAAATTCGCTGCGCTTTGCCTGGTGCGAGGCCGGCTCGGCGAAGCCCTCATGCGCGGCTGGATGGCGCTCGTTCTGGCACAAAGCGGGCTGGTGGACAAGCCGCTGGCCCGCGTTGCCTCAGCGGCGGCGGCACGCCTGCGCCTATCCGGGGGGCCTCGTGGCGAGCGCCACCGCCGGACGGTCCTGATGCAGACCGGCTGGTTGGGGCTCCAAACGGAGGTGTGGGTCTATCGGCAGGTCACGGGACTGAAGCGATATCGCTGCCACGTGGTCGCCTACGGGCACGTGAACCGCCGGCAGTTCCCTTACAGTCCGGTGCACGTTCTGGACCACCCGAAGCTGCTGGGCCACCGGCGCTTGCAGCTTTCCTGCGCCCTGCGGAGCTTGCACTGGCCGTCCACGCCGTACATGCACCGCTGGCGGCTCAGGCGAACGGTGCAGAAGGTGCGTCCCGACATCCTGCACGTTCAGTTCCTGCGCAATGCGCCCCTGGCGGTTGCGGAGGCCGAGCGCTTGGGCATCCCGCTTCTGGTCACGTCCCATGGAACGGACGTGCACAGGGCCCGCATCAACGAACAGTACCGTGGTGAGCTTCAGCCGGTCTTTGAGCGCGCCAGCCGGGTGATCGCCGTCTCCGATGCCGACGTCGCCAGCCTCTTCTCAGTCGGATGCCCGCCCGAGAAGGTGGTGCGTATGGACCTGGGGGTGCCCTTGCCGGACAGCCTCGCGGATGTGGCGGGCGCCTCAGACTGCGTCAGGGTCGCCTGCGTGGCGGCGCTGCGGGAAGTAAAAGGCCACAGGTACCTGCTGGAAGCGTTCCGGCTGGCCCGGGCACGAGATGAGCGCCTGCGCCTGACGCTCGTCGGCGGCGGCGAGCTACGTGACCAGGTTGAGCAGCAGGTGCGGCAGCTCGGCCTGGAAGACTGCGTGGAGCTGACGGGCTGGGCCGAGCCCGACCGGGTGAGCAGGATCCTGGCAAGCTCGCACATTTGCGCCCAGCACAGCGTGCGGGCCATCCTGCGCATCAAGGGGTTCGGCCTGTCCTGGGAAGAGGAGGGCCTGCCCATCAGCCTGGCAGAGGCGGCCTCCTTCGGCCTGCCCCTGGTGGCCACGCGCAGCGGCGGCATACCGGAGGTTTGCCGTCACGGTGAGAACGGCTTCCTCGTCCAGGAGCGGGACGTTGAAGGTATGGCGGACAGGATCCTTCAGCTCGCCGCCGACCCGGGCCTGAGGGCACGCATGGGCGCGGCAGGCAGAGCACTGGCGGAGCGGGACTTCGACATCGAGAGACAAAACGCCCGGCTGGAGTCGCTTTACGACGAGGTCCTGGCCGAGGCCGGGCGCATGGGATGAACGCAAACGTCAAGAGCCATTGGATCAAGGAGGCCTTCGAGCCGGGGCTTGTCACTGTGATCATCCCAACGTTCAACCGCGCGGGGCTGATTGCGGACACGCCCCAGTCTGTCCGCGCCCAGACCTACTGTCCAATCGAGGTCGTCGTGGTGGACGACGGGTCCACAGATGGGACGCCGCAAGTGATGGAACGCTTTGCACGGGAGGCGGCCGGTGACCTGGGAGTGCTCTATTTTGGGCAGGCCAACCAAGGGGCGCCGGCGGCCGGCAACCGGGGCCTGGCCGAGGCGCACGGGGAGTTCATCCAGTTCCTGGACTGCGACGACCCGCCGAGGCCTCCGCAGCGGGCGCGCCGGCAGGTAGGATCCCCCCTCGCCGCTCATCACGCCTGCCCTGAGCCGCGCACACGCTCTGAGAGCCTCTAACTATCCGGCCGGAAGCAGGTAGACGCCCGTCCTGAGCCAGTGCTCCCACGTCCCGAAGTCCGGATCACCGCCCTCGCGCAGCATCTCGGTCGCTCACGAACAGCAGCCGCTCGATTGAATCCTCCGCCTCAAGGGTCTTCACTTCCATGCCGGCAAGTCCTTTCCGGTTACCCCCGCAGATCCTGCGCCGAACAGAAACTTGTGCAGCCTGTATACATCGGCAAGGGAGGGATTGCAACCAGCGCACGTGTCGCCCGGATTGTCTCGCGCAGTCTACCCCCCCCGGCAGGCATTACACTTGACGGCCTCGCGCGCGAGGGCATAATAGCGCCGACGGCCGGCGCAGATGTACGGGGCAAGGAAGGCACCCTCACCCTCCCCTCTCCCGCCGGGAGAGGGAAAGGGAGAGGGAACTGCTATTCCTTTCTCTTCCGGAAGATCAATAGGAGCAACAGTCAATCATGGCTGAACAAGAAGCCAGAGACGTTGTGATGCGCGGGGTGAATCTGCTGACGAACCAGGGGTTGGACCTGGAAGGACGAGTCATGACGGAAGCGGACGTGAGGCAGATAGCACAATGGGGCATGAGTGTTATCCGCGCTGGTTTCTGCCGGGTTGAGAATCCTGATCGCCCTTTCGAGTACAACGAGGAAGCCTTCAAGCGGATCGATGGGTGCCTTGACTGGTGCGAGAAGTACGGCGTCAGGTGCATCCTGTGCATGTGGGATGACGAGACAAGCGTCTGGGGCTTGGCGAGATCGCCCGGAAAGGTCTGGAGCGACAAACAGTTGCAGGAGAGGTTCACGAAGCTCTGGGCCGCGGTCGCCGAGAGGTACAAGGACAGACCCACAACGCTCTACTTCGAACTCATGAATGAACCCAGAGCGGTGGAACACGAGGACTGGAATCGCCTGGCACGTTCGGCGACCGAGGCGATACGGGCAGTGAACCAGAGACACACTATCATAGTGGAGTCAAACAAGTGGGGCAGCACCAAAACATTCCCGGACCTGAAGCCCACCGGTGATCCCAACACAATCTACAGCTTCCACTTCTATGACCCGATCATATTCACCAATCAACACGCTCCGTGGATGATTGCGTTCAGCCAGTTCTACACGGAGACCGTGCCCTACCCCGGGGCTCCTCCGCGTCTCGACGAGTACATCGCTCGCCTGCCGGGCTATACGGATCAGGTCAGCCGACGCGACCTGGAGAACAGCAGAGGCGTCTGGGACAAGGACCGGCTCGAAGGGCTGCTTGAGGCCCCCCTGGAGTTCAGTCAGAAACACGGCGCGCCGCTGTTCTGCGGCGAGTTCGGCGCAAACTGGCGTGCCCCGAGGGAGAGCGCGCTGAACTGGCTCGGGGACGTGCTGGACCTGTTCTCCAAGCACGGGGTGAGCTGGACGTATTGGTACTACAGGGACATGGACTTCGGCATCTTCGACAATCTCAGGCTCGACTATACGAGCCCTCCTGACTACCTCGACCGTGAGAAACTGGACCTGCTCCTTCAGGGCATAGGTTAGCCGCTGATGGCGGAAGCCAGCGCCCCCGTCCCGTCGGAGGCCGCCGAGCGCGGGGAGAGACGGCAGCAGCCGTCCCAGCCCGCCGGGGGCCTCGCGCGTTGACGCCCGGCCGCCGGCCGGTGTATGCTCTGCCGTGCCATCTCTTCTTCGGAAAGGCAAGCACATGCGAAGTGCACTGGTGACCGGCGGGGCGGGATTCATCGGCTCTCACCTGGCCAAGCGGTTGCTGAGCGACGGATGGGAAGTCTACGTAATTGATAACCTGTCAACGGGTTACATCAAGAACCTCGACGAGGTCCGGCAGTCCAAGCATCTGCACGTCACCCTCGACACGATAGACAACGAGTCCGTCCTGACCGAGCTGGTGGACCGCGCGGACATGGTGTTTCACCTCGCGGCGGCGGTGGGCGTGCGGCTGATCGTGGAGGATCCGGTCCGCACGATCGAGACGAACATCCACGGCACCGAGCTTGTCCTAAAGCGTTGCGCCACAAAGGGTAAGAAGGTGCTGCTCTCCTCGACAAGCGAGGTCTACGGCAAGGGGTCCAGGGAGTCGTTCAGGGAAGACGGCGATCTGGTATTTGGCGCAACTACGCGCTCGCGCTGGAGTTACGGCTGCTCGAAGGCGATTGACGAGTTCCTTGCGCTCGCGTATCACCGCTCCCGGGGGCTGCCGGTGGTGATTGTGCGGCTGTTCAACACGGTGGGGCCGGGTCAGGTGGGGCATTACGGGATGGTTGTCCCTCGGTTCGTCGAGCAAGCGCTAAGTGGTGGCCCCATAAGGGTTTATGGAGACGGCAAGCAGGTGCGATGCTTCGCCCACGTCGACGACGTGGTCGAGGTGATGTGCCGTCTGGTCGACTGCGAGGCTGCGGTAGGCGAGATCTTCAACGTAGGCAACGACAAGCCCGTCACGATGAGCGAGCTGGCGGAGCGGGTGCGGACGCTCGTAAATCCTGATGCGGAAATCACTTACGTGCCATACGAGGAGGTCTATGGGCCCGGTTTCGAAGACATCCGCGTGCGGGTGCCGGACCTGCATAAGTTGCAGGCTGCCATAGACTTCCGACCGACGAAAGACCTCGACCAGATCATCCTCGACGTGAAGGAGCACCTGTCCAAGGCGTGAGGGCACGCGGCAGTTGCCGCAAGCATATATATAGTGGGCGCAGACCTGCGCACTCTGTATGTCTCACCGGCGCAAGCGGAAGTCCGGAGCTGAGAATCCCCTCACTCCGTCGCTCCGTATTTCCTCAGCAGCAGGACCATATCAACCGCCCCCCTGGAGGTAGCCCATTTGAGGGGAGTCAGGCCGAATCCGTTCCTGGCGTTAGCATCGGCGCCGCGCGCCAGCAACTGCTCCGTCACGTCCCTCAGGCCGGTGCTCACGGCGATGTGAAGCGGCGTGTTGCCGAATCCGTCTTTCACATTGACGTCCGCGCCCTGCTTAAGCAGCAGCGCCAGCATGTCCTCACGCTTGCCCTGCGCCGCCATGTGCAGCGGAGTTTGGCCCTGGGCGTTCTTGGCGTTGACGTCCGCGCCTTTCTCGACAAACAGCTCGGCTATCTCAATGCTTCCCGCGCGCACGGCCAAGTGCAGCGGCGTCATGCCGTCGCGTCCGCTCGCGCGCGCGTTAGCGCCTTTCCCGATGAGCAGCGCGACGAGATCAGGGCGCCCATGGTCGGCCGCGACAAGGAGCGGAGTGTAACCCTGCCTGGTCGCGGCATCCACCGCGGCGCCCTTCTCCAGAAGCTGCTTCGTGATATCCATGAAGCCCCACTCCGCGGCCCAGTGCAGCAGGGTCCGGCGCTCGCTGTCCCTCCCTCCAAGGTCAGCGCCTTTCTCCATGAGAAGCTTTGCGGTCGCGCTGCGTCCTTCGACCACGGCAAGGTAGATCGGCGTAAGGCCAGCATCATCCCTTGCGTCCAGCTTTGCGCCCTCCTTCAACAGCAGCTCGACCGTGGCGTCGTTGCCCTTGCGGGCAGCTTCGTGGAGGGCCGTCAGGCCCTGGTGGTCCTTGACGTCGGGCGAGATCTTCGCGGCCACCAGCAGCGCGACCACCTCGTTGTTGCCCGCGCGGGCCGCCAGGTGCAGTGCGGTTTCGCCGGCTTTTGTCCTCGCCTTCACGTAGCTCATGTGTTCCAGCAAGAGCTTCACCACGTCCGTCTGCCCCGTTGCGGCCGCAGGATGCAGGGGTGTCCAGCCCAGGTTGTCCTTGGCGCCCGCCGGCGCACCGTTGGCAAGCAGCAGCGCCGCGACGTCCTTGTGTCGGTTCTCGACTGCTGCATGCAGCGGCGTCGAGCCGTTGTTGTCCTTGGCCCGCACGTCGGCACCCGCTGCCAGCAGCAGCCCGACCACGTCCTCATGACCCTCCTTGGCAGCCAGATGAAGCGGCGTGGAGCGCAATTTGTCCTTTGCGCGGACATCCGCCTTGTTCTGAAGCAGTAACTCAACAGCCTCCTTCTGCCCGTTCAACGAGGCCCAGTGCAAAGGCGTGCGGCCCAGCAGGTCTACGGCGCTCACCAGTTGAGCATCCCCTGCAAGCAGTTCGTTCAGCCGGTGCAGATCCCCCTGTCTGGCCGCATCATGAATCTCATCGGCTCTCAGCGGCGCAGCAAGGATCAGAACGCTCGTCAGCACCAAGGAGGCTATAACGCGATGCATGCTGCGATTCGACATGTCGAGACCCTTTTTCTTCTGACAGGCTTTCGGCCGAACTGAAACGCGGCGCTAAGGCCAGGATGACCCCCTCTATTATACACGAGCACCAAGAGCAGCGCATGCTGACGGCCATAGCGGACGCACCAGATTTGCCTCTCCTCGCTCAACGCGTCACGGAGAGTTTGACCCGGGGTAACCGGCAGACCGAGCCGGTTCCCCGGCCCATGAGGACCCCAGGTTAACTGCTGAAGAGGACGCTGATGCTCTGACGGTTGTGGATGCGGCGGATGGCCTCGGCAAAAAGCGGCGCCACGCTGGTCACCTGGACCTTGGCCGACGGGGGTACCGCCTGCGTCTCGACCGTGTCGGTGACCAGGAGCTTCCGAATGCAGCACCGTTCCAGCACGTCCATGCAATCCCCGGCGAACACGCCGTGCGTGACGGCAGCCAACACGTCGGCAGCCCCGCTTTCGGCAAGCGCGTCGGCGACCCGACCCAGGGTGCCGCAAGAGACGGTGAAGTCGTCCACGATGACGGCCGTCTTACCCGCAACGTCGCCGATAACTTTCGTGATAACCATGCCGCCCTTGTGATCGAGCCGCTGCTTGTCGGCTATGGCCAGCGAAGCGCCCAACCGGTCCGCGTAGGCTCGGGCCTTCTTCGCAAATCCAGCATCTGGTGACACCACGACGATGTCGGACAGACCGAGCTGTTTGATCGCCTCGCAGAGCACCGGCGCGGCGTAGAGGTCGTCCACGGGCACTTTGAAGAAGCCCTGGATCTGCGGCGCGTGCAAATCCATCGTGATCATGCGGTCAACGCCAGCTGCCTCGATGGCATCGGCGCATACCCGCGCCCTGATGGAGACGCGCGGCTCGTCCTTCTTGTCGCCCTTGGCATAGCTGAAGTAGGGCACTATAGCCGTCACTGAGGCGGCGGATGCTCGCTTGAACGCGTCGATCCAGAATAGCAGTTCTACGAAGTTGTCGTTGGCCGGGAAAGCTGTCGACTGGACGACGTAGACCTCACGGCCACGGACATTCTCCTGGATGCGCACGAAGAGGTTGCCCTCGGGAAACCGCAGGACTTCGCCCTTGCCCGGCTCAACGCCCAGGCACTCGCAGATGGCGCCCGTCAGCCTGGGGCTCCCCGATCCGCCGAAAACCCTGATCTCGTCAGCCATGGTTACGCTCTCCCCACTCGCCCTTGCGGGTCTATGGTAAACGGCGCAACGATTTTGTCAAGCGCGCCACGGTTTCTCCTCCATGGCCTGCCTCTGTCTCTTTTCGTTATCTACTCCAGGTAGTGCTCGGCCTTGATCTGGCCGTCGAAGTCCGGCTGCTCCGTCTCGCCAGAGGCGCCCCTGACCGCAGTACGATCACGTTCGCGCGGCTGCCGCACACCGACGCCTTCGTGGCATACTGGCTCTGCAACCCGTACGCGCTTCAGTTCCACAAGAGCGAGGGCCGCCACGCGATCCGGTGGTTCGTCCGGTAGCAGGGACAGTGCAGCACGGGGATAACCTTGCTCGGGCGCGGCTTCGCGCTCGCTATCGCGTCTCGTCCTCCTCGGCTTCGATGTCCTCTTCCGGAATTTCGACCTGCTCCCGCCCGTCTACAATGCAATCCAACTGGCTCTGAGCCGCCTTGAGCTGCTGGTCGGCGTCCCCAATGCCGTGTCGAGCGTTGACTATCGGCTGGCACAACTGCCGCTGCACGTCGGAGTCGAGCGGAAAAGCAATCTCGAGGTCCTCGAAATCAGCTTGCTGAGTGCGTCGGCGATTGCTGTGACCTGTCGTGATTGCACGGAAGGCACGCTGGTAATAGCGAGTGCGCAGCAGGCATGACAGAAATTCCGGATACACACGCTGATCTGTCACTCGGTAGATGGGGAATTCTTTTGTGACCAAGCCCCCGTGAAATGTCTCGGGCACGATCGCAATGCAGCCCTTCCACAAGTCTATGGATGAGTAAACCACGTCGTCCGCATGGGCTCGATACCATGTTGAGGAACTGTCCTCAAAATACATTCCTAGCCATTCGGGAGGAGCTTTCCCCTTGCCGGCCGCCCTCCCTCGAATCTCACCCCGATTTGATATCGTCATCACCTTGACCGGCTGGTCCGGGGCTTCTTCCGGATGCGCTTCCTCCTCGCGGCGGACCATGATTTGCCTCAGCAGAAGTCTTGCCCACCCTGCCGGCACTCTCATGCGTTCGTTCCGCTTGAAAAGGTGATACTTGGGGTCCAGGCGATGGCTCTCATGTGCGACCCAGAGCTCGGCGAATGGGATCGCCATACAGCTAGGCGACATTCGAGCCCCGTACGCAGACGGCGCGCCCAGAAAGCGGCGGTACTCACCCAGAATCGTGTCGCGCTGATCATCCAAGAGCCTGCCAGTCCCATCGTCACGATATAGGTCGTTGTCCGGCCAAGAGCCTCCAGACGGCGTGTACCCGACAGTCTCCGCCTCGGCCAGAAATACGAAATGCGGTTCTGACCTGTATGCTTCCGTGATTGCGCCCGCTACGTTCCCCTGCTGCCCGGGGGATACGTTCTGTGCTGCAACAGCAGCATCATATGCTCGCTTGAACCGCTGCTGTTCGGGCCGTGAGAACTTCTGGAAGAACAAGATTGATGTCTTGTTTTGGGCTCCAGACTTGCGGAAAGCATAGTCAGGCAGGGATACCACTGCCAGTATCTTGCCTGCCTGAGCCAGCATCTCGCGGACATGTGGGCAGTTGGACTGCACGCCTTGGTTGTTCAGTAATCCATCGGGCACCACTAGACCGAGTCGGCCGGCGGGCTCCAGCAACTCAATGGCCCGTTCGAGGATAACGTGTTCCGAGTCGACCTTATTCCTTCCCGCAGCGAACCTAAAATTGCACAGCTGGTTCTGTCCAAGGTGGTCATCGTCACCCTCCTTTACCTCATCCCCAAATGGCGGGTTGCCAACAACCAGCGAGAACCGTTCACCTGGCGGGTTGAGGCGCGGGAGACCAAAGACCAAATCCAGGCAACTCCGGTCTCCCTCGATGTTCGTGTGGCCATCATGGTGAAGCAGCAGGTTTATCTTGCAGATGCGAGCAAGCACTTCGTGAATCTCGATGCCATACACATGCTGCAATGCGAAATCTATCTTCAAGCGTTCTTGCTGATGCTGGCCGGCAAACTGGCGGTCGATTTGATGCCATACCTGCAAGAGCACTTCAAGCAAAAACCCGCCGCTTCCCGCAGTAGGGTCGATGGCGAAGTCTCGGTGATCAGGAGCTAACATGGCGACCGTAAATCTGGCCAACTCGCGCCGGGTGAAGTACTGCCCCAACTCGCCACGAAATACTGAGCCGAAGAAGTGCTCGAACGCAGCTCCTATCGTGTCGGCGTCCGTCCTGGTAAAGCTGATCCCCTGCAGGGCGCGCACAACTGCAGCCACCTTATTGTCAGGAATACGAACGCGGGCCTCAGCGGGGAAGATAGAGGGGTCCTCTCGACTTCCCTTCCGGAACAGTTCATGCACGCGGTTGGCCGCCACAGTGTCTGTCTCGTTGACACCGACCTGGAACTGGCGCGGTGATTCATTCGGTGTCGTCCGTTCATCGATAACCTTCGCGAAGAGCAACTTGCTCCACTCGTCGAAAGCAGTAAGCGGGTCCCTCTTGCCGCCTGACCATATTACCGAGTGGGCGCGGCGAACAGCCGACTCGAGCTGCGACGCGCTAACCGGCTCGATGTCCCCCGCCTGACCGGCGATGTGGGCGTACTGCGGCGCCGTGCCGTACAGCTGTCGAACGGCGTCGCGCGGCCCCATGCGGTTCTGTTCGCGCTCCATGGGCGGGTGTGATGCGACGTCAAAGGCGATAGAGACGGCGTACTCATCGTAGAGCAGGAAGGGCGCACGAAGGGAATTGGCGTAGCCGAACCCCTGTTCGACCGACTGGGCGCGGTCGCGGTCGCTCTGGCCGGGAGCCTTGTTCTCCACTACGAGATAGGGGTCTACGCAACGGTCATCGCAGTAAAGCACGATGTCGGCGAAGTCAGTTGGCGTGCGACGAGGAACCGGTACCTCTGTCTTCATCCGGCCGGCGGGGTAGCCCTTGGTGATGACAAGCCAGGCTATTGCGAAGGCGCGAACGGGCTCCTCAGGATCCGTGAGGTCGTATTCTCTTGGCTGCTTGAGGTTGTAGGTAATGCGGCTGTCAACGATCTTTATGACGCCACGCTCTATCGCCTCTTGCACGCACGCTTGAGCCAGAGGATTCTCCGTCACATTGCACCCTCCCGGGTCGAGAGCTTGTCCCGCGCTCGCCACACGGCGACGCGGCCATTCTAACAGCCCAGCGCCGTCTGCACAATACGAGGAGGTGAGCCTTTCCCGCGCTGCGCACTCACTTGACCCCTCTGCTGCCGCTCTGATATAGTCATCTAGACGACTTCGTCTGGCCTCGATTGCACCCCTGTCCGGTTCTCTACTGCTCTCCCCAGGATACGACATGGTAGACG
>Ga0315289_10005986_pt1 | contig 17900 bp, 12 predicted proteins | sample YL17G11_40_MG_FD_203452 | JGI IMG/M metagenome (GOLD analysis project Ga0315289, IMG submission 203452) | Sediment microbial communities from Yellowstone Lake, YNP, Wyoming, USA - YL17G11_40 | ecosystem: Environmental > Aquatic > Freshwater > Lake > Sediment | place: USA: Wyoming | collected... | reverse complement strand
GCCCGAGGAGCTCGCTGCGTTCGCGACCGCCGCCCGAGAGAACGCGCCCCCTCCTCCTCCTCCTCCTCCTCCGGCTGCCGCCGCTGCTGCTGCTGCTGCTGCCGCTGCTGCCGCTTCTGGGCGCCTCTCCCCTTCCAAGAGGCCGCAGCCGGAGAGGGACGAGCCCATCCTCATTGGCTCTTCCTCCTCCGAGTCCGAAGGCGAGCGAGGAGGAGGAACCGCTGCCCCCGCTGCTGCTGCTCGCGCTGCTGCTCCCTCCTCCCTGCCGCTCTCGCCGCTCGCGTCTCGGCTCGCTGCGCTCTCCCCCCCTTCCTCCTCCTCTCATGATCCTCCTTCCGCGAGAGGGAAACTTCGCGGAGGCGCGCGCCCGGGGGAATGCTCCCCGTGGGGGCAGCAGCTTTTGCAGCAGCAGAGGCAGCCGCGGCGTGGGGCGAGGGTGAGGGCGCTGCGCGTTTCCTCCTCCACCTCCTCCTCCTCCCCCTCCTTTTCCTCGGCCGCTTTCGCGCCCGCCCCCGCTCCGGCTCGGCTCCCTCTCCCGATTCTTCCGCCCTCTCCTGCGGTCTCTACGGCTCTCGCTTCTTCTGTGGTGGCGGCCGCGTCCCGCGGGAGGTTCTCTGGCGCGAGGGCCGCGAGGGCTCTGCGCGGGCTGATGCTCTTTTGAAACAAAGGATGACAACTTTTTAAACTTTTCGGAGATCACTTCAAAAAAAAAAACTCTGCTGTAAAACAACCAAAACAATGACTTTTGTCCTCCGCTCCTCCCTTCCCCCGCGCGTCACCCGCGCCCAGCGCCGCCCGTCGCGCTCTGGCGGCCCCGTCCGCGTCTCTGCCTCAGTGCTCTGGAGCCTGCACAGGAAGGGGACGCGCTGCGACGACCCCACCGTCGTCGACCTGACCGGTGAGTTAGTTTTTCTCTTTCTCCTCTTTTTCCTCCTCTCCTCGTCTTCTCTCTTCTCAAGCGGCTTCCTCTCGCCGTCTTGTTTTTTAACAGACCAGAGAGATAATCTCAGCGGATATGAAGCAGGGTTGGGAGGCAGAAGGGGCGGGTTTCGGCGGCGGGGGATCCCATCGATGGCGGAGCCATCGATGGGATCCCCCGCTTTTTTTTACTAGCTTCTCTCGCGCTTCTTCGTTTTTGTTTCCTTTCGCTCTCCTCACCCCCCCGCCACCCCTCTTCCCTCTCCCACCACACCAAAACACCACCCCAGCCCCGCTCCGCTCCAAGCGCTTCATCACCCTCTCCGACTCCGGGGGCGCCGCCGAGGACGTGGCCCTGCCGGGCCTCGCCGGCGTCGGCCGTGTCGAGCTCGCCATCGAGGAGGCGGCAGAGGAGGCGAGGCAGGGCGAGGCGGAGCTCGAGGAGGTCGGGGGCACGAAAGGTTCGGAGCGGGTGAGGCCGCGCGCCGCGCTCTTCTTGACGGACATCGGGTCCGAGGCCCTCGTCCTCGTCGACGGGCAGCCGCTCGCGAAGAGGGAGAGGAGGCGGCTGAGGCCCGGGAGCGTGCTGTCGTTCCGCCGCCCGTCGCAGCAGCAGGAGGGAGGAGGCGAGGGAGGGGAAGAGTTCTTCGAGCTGTTCCGCGACGAAAAAGCTCACGCCTGAAAAGGAGAGAGAGAGAGAAAGACAATAATAACAACGACGACGGCAGCGCCTCTCCCCTCGATTGCAAGAAGAAGAGGGAGGGCAGCGCGCCTTGAGAGAGAGAGGGTTCTGTGTTTTTTTGAGTTTTTTAAAGAAAAAAAGAGAGACAGACAAAAACACATTTCCCCATCTTCGAAAACTTGCTCTCGACTCTCTCTCACTTCTTCTTCTTCCTCAGGGAGAGCTTCTTCCATTCTTTTTTCTTCTCGCTCTCTAGCCTGTGAGCAGATCACGTCGAAGCGCTCCAATTGTCGAAGAAGCGGCGTTTCCGAGAGAGGAAGAGAGGCTGCTGCTGCTGCGGCGAGCGTAAAAGAAGGAGAGGAGAGCGAGCCATCGTTCGGAGAAAATGGTCGGCCCCCCTCTGTCCATGGTGCCGTCACCCTCCGCCCCGCCGCCCTTCCCGGCCCCCGCGGCCCTCCGCGCGGAGCTCCTCGCCGCTTGCGCGCTCCTCAGCGAGCGCTGCCTCGCCGCGCCGGCCAAGTGGGCCGCGGAGCAGCTGACGGGTGAGTAAATTCGAGAATCGAGCTCGAGAGACGGTGGCGAGAGAGAAAGCAGAGAGGCACCCGAAACTCAACCTCGCCTCGCCCCCCCCACAAAAAAAATTCCCCCTTCCAGGCCTCCCCGAGGGCGTCCACGACCTCCCGGCGGAGCCCCTCCCGGCGCTGCTGCCGCCTTCGCCTTCCCCTTCGCCGGCGGAGGAAGACGCCATCGCGCTCGCGCTCCCGCTCGTCGCCCTCCGGGAGTTCCGCCGCGCCGCGGGCGCCCTCGCCCGCGCCCGCGCCCTCAACAGCGAGAGCGGGGGCGCTCGCTCCCCTTCCCTGACGCCGCGCGGCGCCTTCTTGCTGGCGTGGAGCAGGTATCTGGCCAGCAGGGCGAGAGCGGTCGCCGAGGCCGGCGCCGCCTCCGCCGCGGCGGCCAGTTCGGGAGGGAGCGTCGCCGGGGGCGGCCTCTTTGGGGAGGCGGCGACGGCAGCCCCCTCCTCCGCTGCCCTCGGCGGCGGCGGCGGCTTCGACGGCGACGGCGACGGCGCCTCTCTGGAGGAGGTCGAGGCAGACCTGGCCCCTTACCTCGGCGGGCGCTCCATTAGCAGCGAGAGCGGCGAGCGCGGCGAGGGCGGCGAGGGCGGCGAGGGCGGCGGCAGCGGCGCCGCAGAGCGAGGGCGAGGGGACCCCTTCTGCCTCTACCTCCTGGGGCTCGTCGCCGCCGACGCCGGCAGGCCCCGCTCCGCCCGCTCCGCGCTGCTGGCCTCCGTGCGCCTGTTCCCGCTCAACTGGGGCGCGTGGCTGGCGCTGGCGGCGCTGGACGCCGCGGAGCGAGGGGGCTGCGGCGGGGGGAGCGGCGGGGGGAGCGGCGGGGCTCGGTCGCCTCCCTGCTCATCCTCCGCCGCCGCCGCCGCCGTCGCCGCCGCGCTCCCGCTCGGCGGTTTACCTAATCACTGGGCCTCCCACTGCTACTTGGCCCACGTCTCCGCCGACGCCGGGGACGACCCGGCGGACGCCCTGTCCCGCGCGCGGGCGCTCGCAGGCGCCGCTGCGGCAGCGGCGGGAGAGGGAGGAGACGAAGAGGGAACCAGCGGCGGCGGAGGCCGGGGCCTGCCGCGGTCGCCCTTCGTCGCCGGTGTCGCCGCGAGCGCGCACTACGCGAACCGCAGCTTCGACGCGGCCGGCGAGCTCTACGAGCACGGCCTGGCCGGCGACCCGCACCGCCTCGAGGGGCTCGTCAACTACTCCAACGTGCTGTACGTGCGCGGGGACGCCGCCGCGCTGGCGGGCCTCGCGGCGCGCCTCGCCTCGACCGCACCGTTCTCGGCCGCCGCCGCCTCGGTCGCCGGCAACTACCACTCCCTGAGGGGCGACCATGGCCGCGCCCTGGCGTGCTTCCGCCGCTCGCTGGCCCTCGAGGGACCCGGGGGAGGGAGCGGCGTGAGCGGCGGCGGAGCCGGGGGCGGCGCCGGCGGCGCCTGGACGCTGATGGGCCACGAGTACATCGAGCTCAAGAACCCGGCCGCTGCCGTCGCGAGCTACCGCCGGGCCGTCTCGCTGGCCCCGAGGGACCACCGGGCCTGGTACGGCCTCGGCCAGGCCCACGAGCTGCTCGGCGCCCCGCACGCGGCGCTGCACTACTTCCGCAGGGCCGCCGCGCTGCGGCCGGCCGACGCGAGGATGTGGCTCGCCGTCGGCCACTGCCTCGAGATGCTCTCCGGCCCCGGGGCCGCCCCCTCTGATCTTCACCCCGTCCGCGACGCGTCGCTGGCGGCGAAGAAGGCCTACCGCCGCGCCGTCGACGCCGGGGACGGCGCGGGCGCGGCGCTGGCGGCGCTGGCCCGCATCGCGGAGGCCGAGGGCGACGACGCCGCCGCGGCGGGCTACCACGAGGCGGTCGTCGCCGCGGCGGCGGCGCGCGCGGGGGGCGGCGCTCGCGGCCCGTCCCCTGCCTCCCTCTCCGCGGACGCCGCCGCGCTGCTCGACGAGTCCCTCGCCCCCGCGGCGTCGCCGCCGCCGCCGCCGCCGCCGGGCCCCGAGGAGCAGGACTCGCTCCTCTTCCTGGCCGCCTACCGCCGCGACCGCGGCGAGTGGGCGCTGGCCGAGCGGGCCGGGATGCGCCTGCTGCGGGCCGGGCTCTCCGGCAGCGGGGGCGCGCTGGGCACGGAGGGGGACGCGACGATGGGGGAGGTGGCGGAGCTGCTCGAGGACGTGCGGGAGGCGAGGGCGGCGGCGGGGGGCGGGAGGGGCGGCGGGGGGCGGGAGGGGCTTTAAAGAAAGGAGAGGAAAAGGGAGGGGGCGGAGGCGGGGGGCGGAGGTGCACTGTCATGAAAAGAAAGAGGAGGAAACGAGGGGGGGGGGGGGGGCGACGGAGGACCAGAGGCTCTCCGACCGTCAGGCTATGTCTTCACTCGTTCAAAGTTCGAGGAAAGAAAGAAAGAACCAAAAAAAAGGAAGGAGAAGAAGAAGAATTCGCGCCAGTAGGATTATTTCTTCCTCCTCCAGCTCTCGCTCTCAATCGATCCGATCGTGACCCGGCCGTAACTTTGCACTCCGCGAAAGGAGAGCGAGAGAGGCGAGCGAGAAGCGTCTTGCGCCGGGAGGCCAAGAGATCTTTTATTTCAAAACGTCTTGCGGAGCTCCATTTTTGAAAAATGGGCCGCACCTCATCGCCGCAGAGGGCGTCTCGCGCGCTGGCCCTGGCCGCGGTCGCCCTCCTCATCACCTGCAGCGTCGCAAATGGACGATCCGTGCACGCCGCCGGAGAGGAAATATTTCCGAAAGCAGCAGCAGCGGCCGCAATCGGAGGCGCGACCGCCTCCGCGGGCCATCACTCGCCCAATCACGGGCACGCGGCAGCGGCCGAGGGCGCTAACGCCATGGACGCGCACCATCCTTCCCCGGCGCACGCGGCAGCGGCCAAGCACCACCCCGCGGGGCACGAGACGCGCGCCGAGGGATCCCACGCGGGCAAGGAGGGAGCCCACGCCGCCCCCGCGGTCCCAATCGAGCACGGCCAGCGTTTTGCCGCCGAGAAATCGATCGCGACGTCGTCGTCGTCGTCTTTGCCGGCGGCGGCGTCAAAGCACCACCGCCGCGAGGGGCCGCCGTCGTCGGCCTCTGCTCCCGCCTCGGCCCACGACCACCACGCCCCGACCACGCAGCAGTCCCTGTTCCCGGGGGGCTGCGAGCCCCGAGTCCCCACTGGGAACCACCAGCTCGAGTTCTCCGTCAGGTGCCTCTCCCCTTCGGTGGCGCTGGCTCCGGGGCAGGTCGTCAACGTCAACCTCCTGTTCGAGTCGCCGTTCCCGGCCGACGTCGCCGTCGCGGTCGGCACGCAGACGACACAGCTCGTCTCTGCAGAGCTTCAAGAGCCGATTCCCGCCGACGACGTGTACATGCACCACTTCGTGACGCCCGACACGCTGCTGGTCCCGCCTCCGACGGGGCAGGGCAACGTCACCCGCGCGAGCTTCTTCGACGGCGCCTGGGCGAAGACGCCGTCGGCGTTTTCGCTCGTCGTTCCCAAGGGGCACTACTCGCACGACGCGCGGCGCGCGACCAACATGCACCTCATCTCCACCGTCGGCGTCGGCTCCGACGAGGACCGCCTGCCGAAGCTGCTCTGTGTCGAGTGCCGCTGCCCCGAGGAGCGCGAGCTCGAGATAAATTTCAAGCGCTCCGCGGGCGGCGCGGGCCTCCCCACGGGAGGCGTCATCTGCTGCCGCGACTGCGAGGCGCCCAACGTCGAGGACAAGTCGCCGAGGCACTACCAGCTCCGGTACGATACCGTGTACCGCGAGCTGCCCGAGGAGGTCGAGACGAGGATCGCGCCCGTGAGGCTCGCGAGGGTGGACGGGGCGAGAGGGGTAAGCCTTGCTTTCTTTTTTTGGTCGAAGGTCGAGGTCGAGACTGAGAGAGAGAGGTCGAAGGTCGAACGAAGAAAATAAAAAAACGAAAAGAAACTCACTTTTTTTCCACTCTTTTTCTTCAAAATAAAACCAAAAACTCATCATCAGGTCGGCGAGCGGATCGAGTACGAGGTCCCTCGGCACCCCGAGGGCAAGCAGCACGTCTCGTCGTACGACTTCACCCTCAACGACCTTTTGGAGGGTGCGTAGAAAGAGGTTTTGCTTCTTCTTCCTTTTTCCTCTCCTTCTTCTTCTTCTTCTCTCTTTTTTCCACTTACCATTTTTCGAAAGAGGGAAACAAAATCTCATCAACCTCGACCTTCTCTTCCAAAAAAAAACTCAAAAAACAGGAGCCGAGCTCACCGAGTCCGTCGTCCTCCTCCGCTGCGATGGTCACCAGCACATGGGCGGCGAGTGCCTCTCGATCCTCGACGCGTCCTCGGGCGACCTCATCTGCGAGTCGTGCCCTTCCGTTGGCAAGACCGCGGGCCTCGTCGGCGACGAGCTCGACTATGTTGTCTCCATGTCGACGATCGAGGTCTCTCCCCCGAGGAAAGTCGCCCCCGACGCCCCGCTGCGCATGCTGTCAAAATACAGCGCCGTCGAGAGGCACACGGGCGTCATGAGCATCATGTTCCTCTACTACGCCGAGGACTCTGGAAAGGCCTCGTCGGCCGCCGAGATCGACGCCGCGGCCGCGGCGCGCGACGGCGCTCCGGCCAACGCCGCCGCGCAGGCCGCCCTGGCCGTCAGCCCCGCGGACTTCACCAAGCTGTTCCCGCGCGCGCTGTCGTACACTTCCAGCGACTGCGCCGCGCAGCTCTGGCAGGTCTGGGCCAACTGCCCCCCCGCGGCGGCCTCGTCCAAGGCCGAGGAGAACGCCGTCGTCTGCTGCTCGATGACGGGGGCGCTGGCCGCGTCCCGCTGCACCTGCGACGTCGTCCCGCACGCCGAGCGGCCCCTGCTCGAGTTCCTGACGGACTGGCAGGCCCAGTGCACTTCGGCGGTCTCGGCCTGGGACGCCTACGCGCTGGCCTGCCACGACGACGGCTCGAAGGGCGGGTGGAGGTGGCGCAACTTGCTGGCGTTCGTCGGCGCCGACGACCAGATGAGCGCGCTGTTTGGCGACGGCGAGCTGATGCGGCTCTTGGTGCTGCTCTCGTGGGGCGTGCCCGTGCTGGTGATGGTGCTGACGTGGACAGTCCACCGCGCCGCGGTGCGCGCACCCGCCTACCGCGCCCTGCCGGAGGCGGACCAGTTCGTCTGCCTGTCGCACCTCGTCTCAACCGTGCTCTTCTCGTTGCAGCTCGTGCCGCTGACGCTCGTCGGGGTCAGGATGCTCTTCGGGCCAAACTTCCAGGAGAACGCTGGGGGGGCCACCGTGCCCCTGCTGATCGGGATCACGTACAGTCACGCGGCGATCTACCTCGCCGAGGGCGTCTACAGGGGCACGGTGAGGCCCAACTGGGTGCTGATGTCGCACCACATTTTGTTCTTCTCGCTCGCGCCGGTGATGATCAAGTGAGTTTTAGTTTTCAATTTTTTTCCCCCTCTCTTTTTCTTCGTCTTTGCTCTTTCTTCGCTTATCTCCTTCACGTCCTCCTTTTTGCCTTGCTTTTCCCACCGCTCGAATGAGCGGTCGAACGGAAGAGCTTCTTTTGCGAAGGAGAAGAAGGAGAAGCGAGCCGCGGCGAAGAGAGAGCACTCGGAAGGAAAAAATACCAAAAAAACTGACCCCAAAAAACCCAAAAAACTTTTCTCGAAACATCCAAAATCTCCAAAAACCTTCAAGGTACATGAGCATGCTCGCCTTCAAGACCGCGATGACCATCGACATGTTCGTGACCTTCGAGGCCGGACTCTTCGCCCTGCTCGCCGCTCGCCGCCTCGGCGCGAGCCCGCGGGCCGCGCTGAATCTGGGAAGACTCGGCGTCGGCCTCTACGCCGTCTCTCGCGTTGCCCAGTCCGCCATCCTCCTGTATCTCTTCCACGGCGCCTTCCAGCGCATCGGCGACACCCCGGCCTACTGGATGCTCGCGTTCGTGGCCGGGTCCCTCACGCTGATCCAGGCGTTCACGTTCTTCATCTACGCTCCTGTTTTGGCGAAGCTGAGGGCCGAGGTGGCCGCGGCGGAGGGCGGCGGCGGCGGCGGCGGGATCGGAGGCTGCGTGCTCAGCAAGGGCGCCGCGGCGGGCTACTCTCTCGCGGCGTCGTCCGTCAAGGGAGGGGCTGCTCCCCTGCTCCCCTTGGGAGCCATCACCTCTTCCTCCGCGTCCGCGTCGATCTCTCCGGCATCGTCCTCGCCCGAGGCGGGAGAGAAGGGCGGGGGCAGCGGCAGCGGGTCGCCGCATCAGTCGTCGTCGTCGCTGCGCAGGCTGCGGCTTGGTTCCGCGAGCTCGGCGGCCTCTCTCGACGGCGGCGGCGCCGGAGGCGGCAAGAAGTGGTAGATTCAGAGCCTTTCTTCTTTTTCACTACCTCACGCGCGGGGAAAATTATCGCGCTCGCCGAGGAAGTCGCAAAGACCGCCCGCACGCGGGGGGGTGGAGAGAGAGAGAGATGAGGGCCAGAGAGAGAGATGAGGGAGAGAGAGAGAGATGAGAGATATTTTCTGCGACGAACGCTTTTCAGCTTTTTAAATTATTATTTTCGCTTCCCTTCCTCCCCGCCTTCTCTTTTCTTCTTCGGAGCCTGTTCTTCAGCGAACGATTGAGCGACTAGAGAGGAGAGGAGATGGAATAGGCAGCGAAAAGAAGTTGAAGTCATCACGAAAACAAACAAACGAGTCCCTTACCATTCACCAAAAAAAGAGCGAAAGAGAGAGCGCATGCTACTGCTTCAAACGAGAGGAAGAGAGAGAGAGAGAGGAAGCGCAGCGAGGGAGGAAAGAAAGACAGCACAGCGAGATGAGAGAGAGAGAAAACGTCGTTTCTGTTATCTTTTGTAGAGTCTTCTGGAAAAATGCATTATTAAAAAAAACAGAAAAAAGCCAAAGGACAAACAAAGCGAAACGCCAAGCGCGCGCGAGAGGCAAGAGAATGCGAACGAGAGAGCAAGAAAGCGAGAGAGAGAGAGCGAGAGAGAGAGAGCAAGAGAGCGAGCGAGCGAGCGAGCGAGCGAGCAAGAGAGCGAGAAGTAAAAAAACAAATCAAAGCGAAACGCCAAGCGCGCGCGCGAGAGGCAAGGGAGAGCGAGAGAACGAAACAACAACTCAGCTCAGAGCGCCCTTCCCGTCCCACCGCCGAGCCTCGGCGCGACGACGCCCGCCTCCTTCGCCCTCGCCCCGGGGCCCACGAGCCCCTCGGCCTCGGCCTCGGCGCATGCGGCGTTGGCCTCCGACGCCTCCGGCCCCCGGAGGCGGTCCCAGATCGTCTCTCCGCCCTCTGCCGCCGCCCGGCCCCGCGCCGCCCTGGCCTCCTCGGCCTCCTCCTCCTCGGCCTCCCCCCCCGGCCCCAGGAAGTCGAGGTCGGGGCCCGCGCGCCCGTGCTTGCCGTGCGGCGTCCCCGGCGCGGAGGAGGCCTTCGCCGAAGGGTCCGCGCCGTGGGCGGGGACGTCGGCGAGCGGCGACGAGGAGGGGTCGGGCGAGAGCGAGAGCGGGCGGCCGCGCAGGCGCAGGGGCACTCTGCCCGGCGTCGGCAGCGCCGCCGCCGCTTCTCCTCCTCCTCCTTCTCCCTTTGTTCCTTCCTCCTCTCCCTCTTTTTCTTCCTCCTCTCCCTCTTTTCCTTCCTCCTCGTCCTTCTGGCCGAGGTGATATGGACCTAGGCGCGAACCGTGCCCTGCTGGGGGCTCGTCGCCGACGCCGCGGCCGATCCGGCGCTCCTTGCGCCACTCGTCCTCGGGGTCGGGCAGCACGCGCGCCTCGGGGGGGGCGTGCTCCCCCGTCTTGGGCGGGGGAGGCGAGGAGGGCGCCCCCCCCGGCGCGAGCGAGACGAAGGCGGCAGACGGAGGGGGAGGAGGACGGGGAACGGTCTCTGGGGCGAGGGCGCGGCCCGCGGCGCGGAGGAGGCCGGCGGCGGCGCTGGAACGGGAAAAGGGAGGAGGGTGAAGGGGAGGGAGGTTTCGAGCGTAGGAGCGGGAAAGAGAGAAGGTGAGGGAAAGAAAAAGAAAAGAAGAGTTTTGTCGTTCGTCAATGCCCCAAGGTTTGGTCGTCTCCCCCCCTCTCTCTTCTCTCTCCTACGCCCTCCCCCCCCCCCTCTCTCTCTTCTCTCTCTCTCACCGCCTCATATCCTGGTGCTGCTGCTGTCCCGGGTCTCCTTTCTCTGACATGTGTCGAGAGAGAAAAAGAGCTTCTTCCCGCGAGAACGCTGGGTTGGATAGGCGAAGAGGGAGAGAAAGAGAACAGCGATGCGAGTGATGGACAAAAAAAGGCGAGTTTGACGAAAGACCCAACACTTTCTTCTCATATCCCGTCGACGTCGCCTCCGATTGCCCCCTCTCTTTCTCGCTCTCCGCTCCTCTCGTGCCTCTCCGATTCGCTTCAACATGTACACAGTCCGAGCGGCCGCGGCCTCCGACGCCCCGCAGATCGCCGCTTTCAACCTCAGCATGGCCCTCGAGACCGAGCAGCTCGAGCTCGACGAAAATACGCTGCTTGCAGGGGTCGCGGCTGTCTTCTCCGACCCCGAAAGGAGCTCAGCGCGCTACTTCGTTGCCGAAACTCCTTCGACCTCCTCTCCACTTCCCTCCCCTTCCTCCCCCGCCGCCGTCGCTGCCTGCGCCATGGTCACCTTCGAATGGTCGGACTGGCGACACGGCCGCGTGTGGTGGCTTCAGTCCGTCTACTGCGCCCCTCAACACCGCCGCAAAGGGGTATTCAAGGCGATTTACGACTTCATCAAAGGCGAAGCGAAGAGGGAGGGGGCGAAGGGCCTGAGGTTGTACGCCGACACGACCAACGAGCGGGCGCATTCCGTTTACGAGGCTCTGGGGATGAAGACGGGGCACTACCAGGTGTTTGAGGATATGTTTTGAGCTCTTGAATTTTGAGATGGAAGGGAGGCGCGTGTAAAAAAAGGGGCGGGGGTGGCGCAGCGATTTCTCAAAAGAGAGGGAAAAAACCTTTTTGTTTCCTCTTTTCTTACAAAGGCCGGGTACTCTCTCTTCCCGTCTCTCTCTCTCTCTTTCTCCTTGAGATCTCTCTTGTATAATTTTGGACAGCTCCTTATTCATCGGTTTGGTGGAAGTGATCGAAAGAGGAAAAAATCAGCAAAGTACAAAAAGAAGGTGTGATACAAAGTGTTCCATTTTCTTCCTCTCGCGCCGCTCTACGGCGCCTGAGGGAAGAGGTCGCTGAGCTTGTTCCCGCCTCCTCCGCTTCCGCCCCTTCCGCCGCCTCCGTCGATGCTCGAGGCCCGCGTGCGGGCGATGCGCCCGTCCATAAGCTTGTTGAAACTCGCTCGGATCTCTTCTTCTCCGTCGTCGGAGGGGGAGGGAGGAGGAGGGAAGAGGACCGAGGCCGGGGTCGGCGCCACGTTTTCGTCGCCGCTGCCCGAAGTCTCTTTCTTCCTTCCGTAGACAGCCGTCCCGCCCGTCGTGCCCCTCCGCGGGGCGTCCCCGCCGCCCATGCCCGCGGGCACGAGGTAGGCCGCTGCCCTCGCCCTGTGCGTGGCCCTCCAGGCCACGAGCGTCGAGAGCGCCCGGTTCCAGTGCAGGCGCGCCGCCTCGGAGCGAGGGGAGTCGCTTCTGCTCGCGCCGCCGCCGCGAGACAGCCAGCGCCTCACTTTCAGAGAGTGCGCCTCGACGAAGCTGACGAACAGCCTCTCCTCCGGGAGCAGACAGGGCCTGTTCCTGGAGATGAGGTTGCCGAGAGGGTCGTCGGCGGCGATGCCGAAGAGGGCGTCGGTGACGTGGACCCTAAGAAAAGAAAAGTTTTTTTTTTAGAATTTGAGATTTTGAAAAATCGAGTTTTTTCCCCCCTCGAAAAAAAAAGAGAGAGAAAAGAGCTCACCATGGGATTTGCGCGCCCCCCACGCCGTGCTCTTCTTCTTCTTCCTCCTCCTCTCCCTCCCCAGATCCTCGTGCTCCCTCCCTTCGAGACGTGAGCGCGCAGAAGAAGGGCTGGATGTGCACGGACCAGGCCTCGGTCGAGATCTTCGACGTCCGGAACACGTCGTGGAAGACCGAGAGCGCCGCCCGCAGCGCCGCGGAGACCTCAGCCGCGGCCCGCGCTGCCGTCAGGGCCGCGGCGTCCGCCCGCCGGGTCGCCTCGGAAGAAGAAGGAGAGGACGACGAGGGCGGAGGCGGGGAAGGGAGGCCGCTCGCCGCCGCCGTCGTCCTCGCCTCCTCGGCCTCGGCGCGCTCGGCATCCTCGGCGGCGTCGAAGAGCGCCAGCAGCGCGGGCGGGAGCCTCGAGGCCGCCGCCTCGGTGAGAACGACGGAGTGGAGCACGGACGCCTCCGCGGCTTCTAAATCGTCGCCGCAGTCGTTGTTCATAACCCTGGAGCAGAAGCGGAAGCGCGGGCGCAGCGAGCTCTGGGAGAGGTCGGAGAGCGAGAAGGGCTCCCCCGGGCGGGGGAGGCGCCCTCTCCTCCTCGGGCCCTCGCTGCCGCCGCCGCCGCCGTCGCCGTCTTCTTCGCCGCTGTCGACGAGCTTCCAGTTGCGCAGGAACAACAGCGAGACGGATCCCGAGCGCTGGATGCCCCCGACGGACGCCCTCACCGAGTCGAGGGGCCGCGCCAGCTCCTCGGGCAGCTCCCACCTCCTCCTCTCGCCCCTCTCCTTCTTAGCTCCCTCGTCGAGGACCCACTGCGGCGGGCTGGTGCAGCCCCAGCGGTGCGCGTGCGCGAGGAAGACGAGCGGGACGAGGAGGGAGCGCTGGCGCTCGCCGTCGAGGGAGCAGAGGGCGGCGTCGAGCGCGGCGAAGCGGCGAGCGCCGTTGTCGCAGCCTCTTTCTCCTTCCTCCGCCCCCCCTCCTCCTTCTTCTTTGGGAAAGAGCTCCAGGAGCCTCCCCTCGAGCCAGTTCCTGAAGGCCTGGGAGTCTTCTTTGGCGTACTGCTCCGGGACGGCGTCGGCGATCTGTTTTTTTTTTTTAAAGGCGGTTTTCGAGAGAGGTCGGGGTTGAGAAGAGAAACCAAAAAATGTCAAAAAAAGAAAGGCGAACGACAGACAGCAGAGCGAGTGAGCAAGGGCTTAACTCGAAACCTCCGCCTCCGGGCCTCTTTGATTCTCTCTCCCTGCTCACCTGGACGAAGCCGTCTAGGACGGTGTTGTCAAACGAGAAGTCGGGGACGCGGGCGGGCAGGAAGCCGTGCTCGGATGGCGCCACGCGCAGGAGCGCGAGCATCGAATGCGGAGTCGATGTCGCCGACGACGGTGATGCTGACGAGCGCCTTCTTCGCCGTCGTCCTTCTCGGAGCGCGGCGAGCAGATCCCGGCACTTCTCTGCTTTCCGCAGCACAACAAAGATGACTACGGGGACGACCGCTGCGAGCAGCGAGACGAGGAAGACATCCGCCATGGAGGCCATGGCGGACGTCATTTTTTTGGCTCTCCAAGATTTATTTTTTGTTTGTTAGGTCCAAGGGTTTTGCAAACAATGAAAGCCGCTCTTTCTCTTTTTCTTTTTTTTAACCTCCTCTCTCCCTCACCCCCTTCCGGCGACGACAGAAGATCAAAGAGCGACGGAAACTCTCACTTTTGCTTTTGCGTTTTTTTTAAATAGACAACAACGAACTCACTCAGCGGGCGCAAGATAAGGAGAAGATGAAAACAAATCAAAACTCTTTCTCTCTCTCTTTCTCTCACTCTCTTCCCTCCTTTTTCTTCACTTGCTCTTCAGCCCCGCCGCGGCCACCAGCGCCACCGCCAGGTGCACCCCGACGGGCAGCTGCCACAGCGCCTCCGCGTTCACCACGTTGCCCGACGCCACGGCGCCGGCGATGACCCCGACCCTCGCGAGCGACGACAGCAGCAGCCCGGCGTTCAGCGCCCGGCTCGAGGGCCACGCCAGCTGCCCCCTCTCGGCGGCGTCCTTGAGGACCCAGGCCCCGACGGAGGCGGGGAAGACGAGCGTGGAGCCGACGGCGGCGCGGAGCGCCTCTGCGAGCGGCGACGAGGCGAAGGAAGCGGCGGAGGGCGCCGCGAAGAAGCGCGCCGCGACGGTCCCGGGGAGAACTTGGAGAGCGAGGCCGATGCCGACGTAGAGGAGCGCGACGAGGCTGTAAGCCGCCGGCAGCCCTTTACTCGCCGGCGCCAGGGGAGAGAGGGTCGCGCTCGAGGGCTTCTTCTTCCTCTCCGAGGAGAGGTGCGCCAGCAGCGCGACGAAGACCAGCGACGCGACGCCGGCGACGGCGATGCCCGCCGAGAAAAAGCCGGGGGCGTACGCGGCCCGGTACTGGAACAGGTGGACGGCCCTGAACGCCGCCGCGCCGAGGAGGCCCATCGCCAGGGCCGGGCCGGCGGGCACGGCGGGCGCCAGGCCGGTCTCCAGCAGGCGCTGCAGCGCCGCGGCGCAGCCCGCCGCCATGACGAGGTTGCTGCCCAGGGCCCGCAGCGCCCAGGGCGCCCAGGGCGCCGCGGCGGCGGAGGCGGTCGCGCCGAGGGCGAAGGCCTGCATCCTCGCGACGTCGGCCGCGAGCACGATGACCGCGACGGTCCAGAGCCACTTGAGCGCCGAGACGGCGACCGCGGCGAAGTGCTGCGGCGGCGGCGGGAAGACGTTGGCGGTCGCGGCGGGCCAGGGCGGCGGCGCGGACGCCGCGGCGGCGGCGATCGGCGGCGGCCCGCCGCGGGCGGAACGCGCGGAGGACCCGCCCGGGATGCGCCTGCTTTTCGTCCGGGAGGCACCGCCGTGCTTCGGGAGGCCCGAAGGGGCAGCAGGCAGCGACGAGAAAGCGGCGCGCGCGGAGGCGGAGGCGGAGCATTGGGCGGCGGTGCCGCTGCGACGGCGCACGACGAGGACGGCGGCGGCCGGCGACTTTGGAGAAGGAGCGGTCGACACCCCCCTGGCGGCGCGAGAGGGCGCCGCCAGCTGCCCAGCCCTGAGCACGTTGGCGAAGGCGGCGTGCATGTTTGAAAGGGGGGCAAGTGGCTCTCTGGAGAGGCACCAAGGAAGAGGCTGGGGAGGGAAGGGTGCGGCGCGGGATTTGGTTGCTTCGATCGATCTTTTTTCTGGGGTGGGCGGGGAGCTAGAGCCGAGGCTGACAGATCTCTGCCCTTCACTTCCTCTCTCTCTCTCTCTCTCTCTCTCTCTCTCTCTCTCTCTCTCTCTCTCTCTCTCTCTCTCTCTCTCTCTCTCTCTCTCTCCTCTCTCTCCCTCTCTCTCTCTCTGGAAAGGCGGGAAGCAAACTCCTCTCCTTCAATAACGATGGCATCCTCTGCCTCAGCCGTGCGCTTGACCTTTGCCGCGGCGCGAGCAGCAGCAGCAGCAGCGTCAGCGACGTCGAGCAGGCTCCTCTCTGGGAGCTGCGCTTCGACGTCTTGTTCTTTTTCGACGACGACACCATCGACGATGCGGCCTATCTCGCTGCAATCGGCTGCCTTTCTCTCAGCTTCCTGCAGCCTGCTGTCCCGCCCTTTCTCCGTAAGCATACACGCGGTTCTCTTCTTGTCACTCAGCGTCGAATTGAATCGAAACAATTTGCTAAACGTCCTCTATTCTCTCCTTGAAAAATTAACCATCAGGCCGCCGCCGCTGCCGAAAACGCCGATGTCGTCTCGGATGACGAAATCGCCGTCGAGTTCGACGACCCTTCCCTGCCGGCTCCCGCGTTCATGGTGGGGCCAGGACGCGCCCCCATCCTGGAGCTCGATCTGGAGGCCGCGATCGCTGCCGTGAAGGTGAGCGAAATCGAGTAAAAATCGGGCAAACAAGAGAAGAGAAAAGAGGGGAAGAAAGCAATCAAAAAATTCCACCCGCCTCACCGACCTCGACCTCGACCTCTTGCTCCGCAAAAAAAAAAAAAAACTCTCCAGTCCAAAGCCTCCTCCCGCTTCGACGAGTCCGTCGACGCCGCCTTCGTCCTCGGCGTCGACCCGCGCCGCGGCGACCACTCCGTGCGCGGCGCCGCGACGCTGCCCGCCGGGACGGGCAAGGAGGCCCGGGTCGCCTTCTTCGCCGAGGACGGCTCGGCCGAGGCCGACGCCGCCCGCGCCGCGGGGGCCGCCGTCGTCGGGGGGGACTCGCTGATCTCGCTGATCGCCGAGAGGGGCTCCGCGGCCGTCGAATTCGACCGCGCCCTGGCCGCGGCCACGATGATGCCGAAGCTCGCGAGGATCGCGCGGGTGCTCGGCCCGAGGGGCCTGATGCCCAACCCGAAGCTCGGCACGGTGGTGCCGGCGTCGTCGCTGTCCCCCGCCACCGTCGCCGAGGCCGTCAGGGCGGCCTCCGCGGGGCGGGTGTCGTTCAGGGCGGACAAGGGCGGCGTCGTGCACGCGCCCGTGGGGCGCGTGAGCTTCGAGGCCGGGGCCCTCCAACAAAATGTCGGCGCGCTGGCCGACGCTCTGCTGAGCTCGAGGCCGAAGGCCCTGAAGGGCGGCGGTTGGAGCGGGTACGTCAAGAGGGTCGCCCTCTCGACGACGCACGGCAGGGGGGGGGTGAGGGTGTCGCTGCAGTCTGTGGTGGCAGCCGCGGCGCAGGCCAAGGCGGCTGCGAAGAAGTAGAGACGAGAGAGAGGGAGAGAAGACGAGGATGAGCCTTCTTTGTAAACAATGAAATTCCGTTTTCTTTCGCAAATTGCGTCGATCGACAGGTTTCTTTCATCTTTTTTCCCGCCTTTCCTTTGAGCCCCTTTCACTCGAGCGATGGCCGCGGCGGCGCATCGAGGGGACTTTTCCGTAATGGCAGGTGCTCAGCGCGTCAAAGTGGAGGCTACGAAAAGGGAGGTTTTGGAGGCACAGAAGAACGAGGAGGAAAGGGAAAGATGCGACGACGTCAGCCGCGTCGACGAAATTGCCGCTCCTTCTTCCGGCGCCTCTCACGACGCCGAAGAAGAAGGAAACCTCAACGCTTACGAGCTCGAGAGGGAGCGCAACATCGCGCGCAACCGCGCGCGGATGGAGGCCGTGGTCGGCGAGTCGAAGAGGGGGTTGGCGGCGACGAAAAGAGCAGCAGCAGCAGCGACAAAGGCATCTGCCGGGCCTCGCCGGCGGCCTCGACCTCCTCCTCCCTCCGCCCCAACGGATGGCGGGCGAGGCATGCCGACGCGCGCCTCGCGCCGCCTCGGGAGGACCGGCGATCGGCCCCCCTCGCCCCTCGCCCTCAACCTCGACCGCAGCCGGACGGCGAACGGGACGCCCCCGGACTGCAGAGCCGTCTCCTCCCGGAGCAGCGCCAGGCCGGTCGTCCCCGCCCGCTTCGTCCGCGGCGTCCCTTCCAACGCCGACGACGCCGAGGCGCTGCGGCGGCTCAACTCTTTCAGGACCTCGTACATGTCCCGCGCCGCGCTCTTCAACAGGGTCATGGCCGTCTCCAACGCGCTCAAGCTCGAGGACTTCGCCGCGGTCCTGGAGGAGGAGGCAGGAGGGGAAGAAGACCGGCGGGACCTCGCCTCGCTGGCGCGGGAGAAGCTCGCCCTGATGAAGAAGGGCGATCCCGCGGCCGTGAGGGACTTTGTGCTGCGGAGCAAGGAGCGGGAGTACGAGAGGAGGGAGAGGGAGGCGGCAGAAGCGGAAGAGGAGGAAGAGGGAGAAGAAGGAGGCGAGTGAATGTCTTTGTTTTTGCTTTCTGGTCTGTTTTTGTGCTCGCAGTGTGTTGAGAGAGAGAACGCAGGGAGTGGGAGAGTGTTTTTCGTCCTGCCTTTGGCGTGTAGAAGAGAGAGTGTAGAAGAGAGAGAGAGAGAGAGAGAGAGAGAGAGAGAGAGAGAGAGAGAGAGAGAGAGAGAGAGAGAGAGAGAGAGAGAGAGAGAGACTCAGGAAACAACAAAAAGAAACAGA
>Ga0315289_10005985_pt1 | contig 17903 bp, 20 predicted proteins | sample YL17G11_40_MG_FD_203452 | JGI IMG/M metagenome (GOLD analysis project Ga0315289, IMG submission 203452) | Sediment microbial communities from Yellowstone Lake, YNP, Wyoming, USA - YL17G11_40 | ecosystem: Environmental > Aquatic > Freshwater > Lake > Sediment | place: USA: Wyoming | collected... | reverse complement strand
ACCAAATGTACAAAACATTATCCCCTACGGGTGTGTCTGCACCCAAATCCCCCCTTAGCTTATCGGCTCCCGCCGATAGCTCCAGCCGCGCGAGCTGGAATCATTCAGACCGGCAGAAATGCAAGGTTGTTCCTTGCCGCTCTCTTAGTTTTTGGGAAAAACTAAAGAGCCCCGGGACCGGAGTGTTTCCGGACCCCGGGTTACCTTGGCCGTTCCCCTTAAAAAGGGGAACTAGACCCGATCCATAATGGACTGGTGGATCGGGAATCGGGAAGACATCGCAAATCGGTCCTCCCAAGAATTCTAATTTTCCTCCTCGTCAAGAAAGGGGGTACCCAATGAAGGCGGTGGTCCCATGCAGGTACGACTCTACGGGCAAGAGCTGCGGCTCGTGTCCGGATAACAAGACGTGCCTGCACGTAGAGGCACCAGTCCAAAAAGTGCACCGCTATCGGCTACCGATGCTGCTTGTCATTCTGCGTAAGCGGACGCCAAACAGCCACCGGGGCTGGCGGCGGCTCTAGGAAGGAGGATCCCTCGGAAGGAGCATAAGATGATTGAAATGCTCCTCGCCGTAGCGCTCGTCGTTACCATCATTTGTGGCATCGTCGTCACAGGATGGCGCATGACGGAGCGGTACTGGCACGATCATCCACCAACTCCAGGTGATCAGCAGAAAGGAGTATAAGATGCCACTGTCAAGGCAAGACCGGCTGATTGACGGCCGGTACATAGGATCGCCACTCACTGGATTGACGGTCCTGTACCTGGGTCTCCAGGTCGCCCGCGTCAACACGGGCCTAACGGCCGTATTGATCGCCCTGGGGGCGTTCCTCGTGGCCGCAGGTGCCGCCTATGTGGTCTGGCGAACCTGGAACAACTAGAACGAACGTAAAGGGGGGCAACAACAATCATGGTAACCTTATCACCACTTGCGGGGGCGCTGCTCGTTGAGCTGCACCAGAAGAGGGGGAGATTGACTAAGGCGGAGCGTACAGTTTTCGCCAAAGAGAATTTCCGAAAGATAGCACTAACCCTATTCTGGAGAAAGCTGGAGTGCTGGAAGGAAGGACGGAGCATCGTCATCAAGGCAAAAAGCCTTCCGAGCACAGACGAAGCGGCTGCCTCGGGGGAACTGGTGGAAGCGGGTTTAGCCCGATGGCAAAATGAGGATCTGGTCCTCATCCTGGGCTAACCACAAAGGACGGACGGGCAAATACCGTAATTCATCATCTCGCCCGTCCTTCCTAGAGAACATCAGGAAGGGAGGCTACTGAGATGGCAAGACCAACAATTGTAGTCTCGAGCCCTGCCGGGCCTGTTCAATTCCCATGGGCCGGGCAAACCCAGTGGATTGACAGTTACGTCGGTCCATTAACGGCTGACCAGAGCATCTACTACGTCGTGCGGACAATCGAGCACGACATGTTCTTGCTCTGGCGGCGGGTCGCCGACTGGTTCGCGGCGGCAATGGTGTCGGCGACTATCTCGATCGAAAACTGCAAGCCATCCGCCTTTACTGTTGCTGGCGAAACATCCTATGTGAGCATTATCCTCGGGGAGCAAAAAGTGGGCCATGTTTCACGGTGGGATGTCCAGACCACAAAGGGCAAACTGTTCGCCCTGATCCAAGTGGACCAACAATCGTGGGTGGCGACGTTGGACGTCGAGTAGTTTCACCGTAAGAGACGGGTCGTCTGGGAGGTCCCAACCCGTCTTAGGGAACATCAATGAAAGTGAGAACGAGGATGAAGAAAGGTGTTACGATAATAATTCCCAGAGGGGCGACGAAAGCCCAGGTTATCTTCATCGATGGCCAAGGCGTCGTCTCCGAACCACAACCGGTTAGCCGGGCCCCGTACGCCGGGGTCGACCTGAACATGCTGCAGGAAGCCCTAGCCAATGAGGCAGGATGGCCACACGGCGGTGGGCTTTTGGCAGACAAGCAGCCGATCGACACGCAAGCCCTGGTTCGACAAATCAAGGTTTGTTTTGACACGCTCGGTGGGAATGCCGCCACTTTAGCGGCTTTCGTTCTAGCCTCCGCGACAAGACAGAGGGCCTTCACTTCTCAGGCAGAGGCAAGGGACTGGCACGCAAGGGCGGTCAGCTTGATCCAGAGCCTCTACGGTGAGGCCGAGGAGATTGAGCAACGATGCCTTTGAGGGTGGCGTAACCCTGAATTAGGTATTCCTAACATGGCGGGGAGGTGGTCGAGCCTCCAGTTGGGTTCTTGCCTTTGGCCGGACAGGTGGCTCGAGGTAAGACCACTGAACCGTCCTCAACATCGAGGGGGACCATGTCCGTTACCGGTGGATAGCCTTCTTTCCCCCAAGATCGAAGAGCTCTCCTCCGCCGAGATCGGCGGTTCCCCTCGGCCAAAATGAGGTTCCCATGAACGAGATCGATTTCCTGATAAGGATCCTTGCCATGGCGTTTCTCTGGCCGTTAATACTCTTCATTATTTTTTACGCTATTCCCTACGAGGTAGCGGCCGGGTGGCGACGAAACCACAAAAGAAACGTCTAATTCCGGGCTCGTGGCCAAGAGGGAAGGCTCCTGGCAGGCAGCCAGGAAAACTCCCGTTCGAATCGGGGTGAGCCCCTGTTTAGGAGGAACCATGAACGTTTTTTTCAACCAAATGGACCGTCTGCTGGAGCTGGCGCTACAAAGCGCCCCAGGAGACGCGGTCCTTCTGCTCGTGGCGCAGGATCTGAGAACGGCTAAGACGTCGGCAATGACATCATCGGCACTCAACGTCGCCTTCAGCCACTTGGAGTACGGGGATATCTACCAACACCCCGTCGTCCAGACCTTTGAGATTGAAGACGACGTCATGGCCGTTGTCCTTGACCTGGCCGAAAAGAGCGAACAGATAAACGACGACGACCGCGAAGTGATCGGCCAGTTAAGGAAACTGCTGCCTGGATGCTGAACCTAATCGCGCGTGCTCGGAGAGCACCTTGCAACTTCAAACGATAGGAGGATCCCAATGAACTATACAACCCTCATGTCGTCGCGGGCACTCGGCCGGACAGTAGAAATACTGACGGCCGTCCTGCAGGGCGGGCAGGTTACCCTATTCCCGGCGGACGCGGATCTGCTCCGCGAATGCCAAGAGACCCTCGCAGAAGGGTCATATTTTGAACGGTTAGCCCAGGCTAACAAGCGGGTTCAGGAAAAAACCGTCCCGACTGAAGCAACAGTACCATCGGCGCCACCGGACACCGGCACTGTCATCGCCCTAGTGCCTCAGCAGGAGCTGGTGGATATCGTGCTCTTCGCACTGGTCGCTGCCAACGCGGACGGGGAGCTGACCGCGGCTGGTTTTGGAAAGCCCATCGGCAACCCGACGGCCGTCCTAAAGTGGGCCGTGCAGTTGGGGCTCATGGAACAGATATCCCCACCTCCAGGCGAGACGGCACCAGCGGCAACGGCCTCGTAGAGCATCACCACAACAAGGAGCACCCTAGCACCCGCTCGGGTGCTCCTAAGAGGAGGGAAAACTCTAAGAAACGTCCCTCGCGCGTTTGTTTTGCCAACGCATAACGCCCCCAAAAGGGGTAACTGTGGGTTTTGGACCCACGAGTAAAACAAGGAGTAGAAAACATGAATGCCAACACCACGTTCGTTGGGGGGCTACATGAGTGTGGCCTGTGGTCCCACCACACGTATCTCCGATCAACCACACCAGTAGACCCACCGACGGCGGCAAGGGTCATGGGAGCCGGGAGTCGGCCAACTTTTGTCCGGAAACTGACTGACGTCCATGACTTGTGGCCAAACGAGCACTTGCCAGTCTGGGAGGTCATCGTCATCCCGGAGTGCATGCGCTCCTTCCCGAGACGGCCGTCGAGAGAGCAATTGGAGCGAGCCTTTATCGGGGCACGCCGGCTAGGCCGGAGCGAGTTTGAGGAGCGGCGACCGGATCACAAGTCTACCACTATGGGAATAGTCAGTATCTTCGGAAATATCCCCCGGGTGATAGACGACACCACCGATCCGGAAAGATATACCCTCACTGTGGGCAGTAAATGGGCCATGTATATCCTACCAACGCTGGCGTCCCTGATCGGAGCCATCGTGGACGAAGAGACCCCGGGGGTTTTCAACGTAGCCCGCGCTAAGGTGCGCATCGAGCACAAGCCCGAGTGTGGACCAGGGACCCGGTACTTCTGGTTTCTGAATGAACTAGGGCAGCCGGTTTTGCTGTGCCACGACTGTCTCGGCGAACGGGTTGTCCATGTTCATCCCTATGCCAAAGTACTAGAGCCTGCTGTCGAAAAGCTGGAGGAGGCGGAAGAAGAGCCGGCACATGTAACACATGGTGCCATCATCGTGCTCGGCTACCATTCGCCGGCCGAGGGCGGAACCTTCCCTTAACCCCAAAGGGGACGATCTCAGTTCTGAAAGTGGAAAAGGGAGCGAAGGTTCGCTCCCTTTTCCCTGGGGGAATTTTTCCCTCTCTCTTGTTTACCTTTCGGTCTTTGTGCTTATTACCAAGAGGCCAACCTTTCGACCCATTCGACTAACACTCAGGGTTGACTTCTTAGTTTAAAAGCACAAAGACCAAAGTATTTTTTGTAAAAAACCCGCTTATTTGATTCTTAAGCTATCAAACAAAGCGGGTTTTTTGGTGGTTGAGAAGACCAGGACTTACGCATTCTCGCCTTGCGAGAGTTAATTCCCGGAATTTTTTCCGTTCAATTCCGGGAATTGTGCGTAAGTCCTGGGGGGAGCTTGGCCACTTCAAAAACTCCCCCCTTGTGTTAATATCATCTTATGCCTAGTGAGAAACCTGAGAAATTTGTCTTAGAAATCCGCGTGCCAAAACTTTCCGAGGAGACGCCTGAAAGTAGCGCCCAGCTTTTTGCCTCTTTGGGCCATCTTCCTTCTATCCCCTTTTGGAAGATATTCTTCTAATCATAGTTACCCTCTCCATTGGAGAAAAAGCGGCTCGTAAAAAACGGGCCTTGCGGAGATATTTTTTGGCTTTGGGGAAATTGCTCCCTTAAGTCGAAATTATTCATCTATTATATCCGCAAGGAACGGGAGCCTCTTTTTTGGTGGAAAAAACGTTCTATTTATTCTAACTTTAGTTCTTCAGTCAGTCTTTTGACTTCCGGGTAAAACTTTTTTGCCTGTTTATAAACTAAACTAGCCATCTTCTCATCATAGACATGCGAGGAGGCATTACGGGCATCAAGAAAGTCAAACCACATTTCCACATCTTCTATTAATCCTAATTGAGCGGCAGTCCTAATACTATCTTTGGGGCTGACGACAAAGATTCCTTTTTCATAAGCAAAACTCTGTAGTGCTTTCCAGGTAAGCTCAAAAGTAAACTCAAATCTTTGAATGGTAGCGTCTTTATTGACTTGAGTTGGCTTAAGATTCAAGGTCTCTTCAAGCCGACTGACGGCTTTCGTAAGTTGTTGGATCTGGGCGGCTAATTTTTCTTTCATAGATAAATCACTTTTTTTAAAGCCAAACTGCGGAATTGATTAGAAACCCTTTTTAAATCCACCACATCTATTTCATAGGGAATCCTTGAGTTTTCCAACTCTTCTTCGATTCTGATTAAAATATTTCCCGGAATCATTTTTGGGCCCAAAATTCCCAAATCGACATCACTAAAGGGCCGATGTAAATCTAGGGCCCGAGAGCCAAAAATAAAGATTTTAAAATCGGCGGCCGGTAAATACTTCCTTACTGTTTCTTTAACCTGTTTTCTCCATCTTTTATCCAACATAGAAAACCTTGTACAAGTATATCATATTTCTTCAAGTAATGTTAACTGGGCTTTCAAAAAATTTTCCTTTATGATAGTATTTATAATGACCAATAAAACTTATGGCTCAAGAAAAATCGGGTAAAGTTGTCTTAGAAATCCGTGTGCCAAAACTTTCCGAGGAGACGCCTGAAAGTAGCGCCCAGCTTTTTGCCTCTTTGGGCCATCTTCCTTCTATCCCCTTTTGGAAGAAGCTTTTCGTCCGGCCCATTTCTTTATCTTTTGAAATCGCCGTGGTTAACCAAGTCATTCATTTTTATCTTGTTGTTCCGGAAAATTATGTTTCCTACTTTGAAAGCCAACTTTCGGCCCAGTACCCTAAGGTTTTAATAAACAAAGTTTCCGACTTCCTTCCTTCATTCCTCACCTCCCCTTATCTTGCCTTGGGCCAGCTAACCTTAACCGCTCCTTTTTATTTTCCCTTAAAAACCTACAAGGATTTTAAGGAGGTTGATCCCCTCTCGGGAATCTTGGGCGTTTTGGGAAAAGCAAGACAAGACGAGGGAATGTTAGTTCAGATAATCATAGAGCCGACTGGCTCGGGTTGGCGGGCTTTTGGAGAAAAAATAATCTTTAAAGGAATGCCTGACCCGGCCGATCCTTTGCGTACCCGGGCCCATCCGCAAGCCAAAACTATCCAGGAAAAAATTACTCAAAATGGATTTAAGACAGGAATTAGGATTATGGTCGGCAGTAATGATTCCACTTCCTCTTTGTCTCTCCTTCAGAACTTGGCCGGGGCGTTTGGCACTTTTTCTCATGGAGAAGGAAACGCTCTTTCTTTACGCCGGCCTTCTTCTTGGCAGAAAAAAAAGTTTTTAAAAAGTATCTTGGAACGCCGGGCCGCCTATATTCCCAGTATGCAGGTTTTAAATAATCTGGAGTTGGCGACCATTTGGCACCTGCCGGGAGAGGCTTTATCTAATTTGAAAAATATTGCCTGGGGGAGGACGCTACTTGGCGAACCGCCGGAAAACCTGCCGGTGGCGGCCGATCTTTCTGAGGCGGATAAGGCCAAAATTAACTTTATTGCCCGGACCGAGTATAAAAACCGCTCGGCCACTTTTGGTATTAAAAATTTTGACCGGAGAAAACACATATATCTAATAGGTAAGACCGGCACCGGAAAATCAACCCTTATTGCCAATATGGCCATCAATGACATGAGAAATAACGAAGGGGTGGCGGTCGTTGATCCCCATGGAGACCTTTCAGAGATCCTTTTGGACTACGTGCCTTCCTTTAGATTAAACGATGTCTGTTATTTAGACCCATCGGACACAAGCCATCCCTTTCACCTTAACCCTTTGGAGTTGACTAATCCAGAATACCGAGAACTGGTTGCCTCAGGAATTGTGTCAATTTTTTATAAACTTTATTACTATTCCTGGGGACCGCGATTGGAGTATATTTTGCGAAATACGCTTATGACCCTTCTTTCCGTTCCCAATACCACCCTGGTCCAAGTCCCGGAGATTTTAAGTAATGAAGATTACCGAAGAAAGATTGTTGACAAACTAGAGGACCCGGTTCTGAAAAGTTTCTGGGTCAATGAATTTGAAAAGATGTCTCCCCAACTTCGGGCCGAATCCATCTCCCCGATTTTAAATAAAGTCGGCCAGTTTGTCACCAGCCCTATTATAAGAGGAATTATTGGGACGCCAACCTCAACTATTAATCTTGAGGACTTTATGAATAATGGCAAAATTTTAATTGTTAATCTTTCTCAAGGAAAATTAGGCGAGGACAACGCCGCCCTTTTGGGCGCCATGTTTATTACTAAAATGCAACTAGCGGCGATGAATCGAGTCCATATCAAAGAAGAGGAAAGACGGGATTTTTATCTTTATGTTGATGAGTTTCAAAGCTTTGCCACCTCCTCCTTTATCAAGATTTTATCCGAAGCAAGAAAATACCGGCTCAATCTTTGTTTGGCCAATCAGTATATTGGCCAACTTTCAGAAGATCTTCAAAAGGCCATTTTTGGCAATGCGGGAACATTAGTCTCTTTCTTACTCGGAGCGGAGGACTCAAGGCTTATGGCTCGAGAATTTGGCCAAACCTACGAAGAGCAAGATTTGGTCTCGTTGGGAAATTATCAGATAGTTATAAAAATAGCGATTGACAACTTAACCTCGACGCCCTTTCCGGCCACCACTTTGCCTCTTCCCCGTTGCCGAAACCAAAATCGGGAAAAAGTCTTAAGGCTGTCAAGGGAAAAATATACCAAACAGTCAACACCAAATACTTAACACCAAACACTCCAAGACTTACGCACAATTCCCGGAATTGAACGGAAAAAATTCCGGGAATTAGCTCTCGCAAAGCGAGAGTGCGTAAGTCCTAACTTATTAAATCTGTTTAAGTTCCTCTTCTTTCTTCTCGCCTAAAAGGTCGATTTCGGCAATCATTTTATCCGTTATCTTTTGCAGTTCTTTAAATTGCCTTTCGTGTTCGTCCTCATTGATTTCTTTTTCTTCAAGTTGTCTTTTAAGATGGTTCATCACCTCATGGCGAACCTGCCTAATCATTATCCTTCCTCCCTCAAGCTTTGTCCTTGCCAGTTTTATAAACTCCTGGCGACGCTCCTCTGTCAGAGAAGGAATGGTAATTCTTATAATCTCTCCGTCGACAACGGGTGTTAGCCCTAAATTTACCTCTTGTATTCCTTTCTGGATTTCCGTAACTATTGACGGATCGAAAGGGGTAAGAACAAGCACTTTAGGGTCAAGGGCCGAAATTGTGGCCAACTCCATTAGTTTAAGTTTTTGCGTCCGACCGTAAACCCAAACCTCAACATTCTCAATTAAAGTGGGACTTGCCCGGCCGGTCCGGATGGTGGCTAAATCATTCTTCAGAACCTCGACCGCTTTAAGCATCCTCTGTCTGGCTTCGGAAAGAAAATCGTCCATAAAGTGCAAAGTGCAAAAACCAAAGATCAAAACCTAGCGCAAAAATCAAAGCGGGAAATCTTTAAGCTTTGATCTTGTCTTTGCTTTTTGATGCTTCGACTTTGCTCAGCATCATCCTGAGCTTGCCGAAGGATGATATTTGATTTTTGATATTTTAATGATTTGGATTTGACATTTGAGTTTTGAGATTTGAGATTATTTTGTTATTTCAAATCTCCTAAACTCCCCTACCTCAACCTTCTCTCCTAACTTCGCCACTTCTTCGGTTAGGAAATCTCCCACGGTCTTGGTAATGTCCCTTATATAAGGTTGGCTTAAAAGTTCCTTTGTATCTTTTGGGTTCATCGCCGCCACTTGCATCGCCAGCTCGTGACAAAGGTTTTTGAAATCCTGGGTTCTGGCAACAAAATCAGTCTCGCAAAAAAGGACAACCGTTGCTCCGATTTTCCCAGTTAGGTGTATGTAAGACTCAACCCTACCCTCTTTGGCCGTTTTTCCTTGCTTCTTCTCCAACATCAGCGCCCCAAGCTTTCGTAAGATCTCCTTGGCTTTCTTAGAATCCCCACGAGCTTCTTCTAAGGCTTTTTTACATTCCATAACCGAAACGCCCGTCTGAGAACGAAAATCCTTAATTTGGTCGATTGAAATTTTTTTCATAGAATTTATTCACGCGCTCGCGAAAACCGTCCGCCCGTTTGGCGGACGGATGAAGCAAGCAAGAGAGCGAACTTTCCGTTAGGATACCGTCCAGCTTGCTGGACGGTAGTTCCTTTCTATTTGCTTTCATTAATTTCCTTGGACTTCTTGACCTTTGTCTTCTTCAACTTAGGGAGTTTATCTCTTTTGTTTTTCACCTTGGTAGTTGTCGTTTCCTTTGTCACTGGTTCCTCTTCTTTCGGCTTTTCCTCTTCCTTTCCTTTCTTCTCAAATAACTTCTTACCCTCAGAATAAGCATCCGCAATATAATTGGTAATTAACTTTATACTTCCCACCGCATCATCATTAGCGGGAATGGGGAAGTCAACTTGGGTTGGATCGCTGTTGGTATCAACGATGGCGATAATTTTAACTCCTGTTCTTTTGGCCTCACGCAAGGCATTTGCTTCTTTTTTGGAATCCACGATAAAAAGGGCCGAAGGAGGACTAAAGAGATTTTCCACCCCACCGTAAATAATCTCAAGCTTACGCAGGTTTCTTTCGAAAAGAACAATTTCCTTTTTCTTTAAAACCCCATTCTCATTTTTAATTTTCGCTCGGAGATCCCTCATTCTAGCAAAATTTTTTGAGACCTCGCTCCAGTTAGTCAAAAAACCGCCTATAAATCGTTCAACAAAGTAAGGAGCTCCAACTCGCTTAGTTTCCTCCCAAACCACGCCTTTAGCCTGACGTTTTGTGCCAACGAAAACTATCTCCCGGCCTTCGGCCACCAAACTCTTGGCGAAAGCGGCGGCAATTTTTAGTCCTTCTTTTGTCTTTGCTAAATCGATAATATGCGTGCCGTCTTTCTCTGTATAGATAAACTCTTGTGCCTTGGGATGCCAGCGTTCTTTTTTGTGACCAAAATGACAACCGGCCTCAAGGAGATCTTTAAGGGAAGTATCTTTCATCTTCTTTTTTCCTCCACCCGAAACTGGGGACAGAAGATTGTTCTCGGGTGTGTGTATTTTTATTTATGCCAAATCTTAACAGTTTTTCCTTCTTATGTCAATGTCAATTTAATTAAGAATTAATCCTGCTAACAACTAGGGGACAGGAAATCTCTGACAAAGAAGATAAACTTTATGGCTTATTTTCTTAAGTGACTTACATCTTTTTAAGATTTCCCTTCTTTCTTCCGGCTTCTCAATAAATTCTTTAATACCAAGCTTTTTCTTAACCTCACAGCATTCATTAATAACTTCTCCCATCCAACCAGCAATTTCTACCATCTCTTTCTCTTTCATTCCTCTTGTTGTTAAAGCCGGTGTTCCAAGTCTAATCCCAGACGGATTATAGGGCGGGTTTGGGTCATTTGGGATGGCATTTCGGTTGACAACAATCCCTGCCTCTTCTAGAGCTTCGGCCACCAGTCTTCCGGAAGCTCCTTTATCTATTAATTCCATCAGCATCACATGGGTATTGGTTCCCCCAGCCTGAAGTTTAAAACCCAAATTTTTCAATTTATTGGCTAAAGTAATGGCATTTTTAACGATTTGTTGTCCATATTTTTTAAATTCTGGCCGGCTCGCCTCCATCAAGGCGATGGCGAGGGCAGCAATTTGGTTTTCATGCGGCCCGCCCTGAAGTCCGGGAAAAACAGCTTTGTCAATTTTTATTGGCAAATCAGGGTCTTTGGCCAGACCTTTTTTAGTCACTAAAATCACCGCTCCCCTTGGCCCCCGAAGAGTCTTATGGGTGGTAAAGGTAACAACGTGGCAGTAAGGAACGGGGTCGGGATACACTCCCGCAATGATAAGACCAGCCACATGGGCCACATCCGCCATAAGATAAGCTCCCACCCGGTCGGCCACCTTGGCAAAATTTTTAAAATCAAGTTTTAAGGGATAATGAGTCGTCCCGGCAATAATTATTTTTGGTTTAGCCTCAATCGCCAGTTTTTCTAAGTTGTCGTAATCAATTTTTCCTTCTTTATCCACACCATAGGGAACGCTTTTAAAATACTTTCCCGAAAAGGAAACTTTGGACAAACCATGAGTTATATGGCCGCCGCTGTCAAGCCGAAGACCCATCAGGGTATCACCATATTCTAAAAGGCTAAAATAAACCGCTGCGTTGGCCGGCGAGCCGGAATAGGGCTGGACATTGACATAAGGAACCCTAAACATTTTTTTTACTCTTTCAACGCAGAGAGATTCTATTTGGTCAATGTATTTTTGTCCCTGATAGTAGCGCCTGCCAGGATACCCTTCGGCATATTTATTGGTTAAAACAGAAGAAAGCGCCTCCCGAACGGCCTTTGAAGCATAATTTTCCGAGGGAATCATCATTAAAGTTTCTCTTTGTCTTTTCTCCTCGAGTTTTATAAGTTTATCGATTTCTGGATCGGTGGTTTTGATATATTTTGACCTATTGATTCCCGGAATCGAAGGTGATAGCATTAACCTATGCCCTGCCGAATCGTCAGTTTTAATCCTAATTCTATTTACCATGTTTTCAATCGCGGTTCCGAAAAAAGAACGATTTTCTTAAACGATAGAGATTATAACAATTTTTTAGAAAGAGTAAAAGATGGACTAAAAAAATATTCTATCAATCTACTTTCCTTCTGTTTATTGCCCAATCATTTTCATTTTCTCTTAAAACAAAAAGGCGAGATTTCTATTGCTAAGTTTATGAATGCCCTCCTTTTGGGGTACGCCAAGTATTTCAATACTAAATATGAAAGAGTTGGACCGCTTTTCCAAGGAAGATTCAAAGCAAAAATGATTGAAACAGATGAATACTTATTACAGCTTTCTAAATACATTCATCGAAATCCCCTTTTCGATTCCCGGAATCTATTGTCTTCATACTTCTTTTCTTCTTATCCTAACTACATAGGAAGAAAAATCTGGCCATTCATAAAGACAGAGTTTCTTCTTTCTTATTTCTCAAAAACAAACCCCCGGCTTTCTTACAAAAGTTTTGTGGAAGAAACCGATGTTGATCTAGAACCTATCGCCTCTCTAATTTTCGACTAATTGATACAGTTTGACCTATTGATTCCCGGAATCGGAGGCTATATTTATAAAATCCCCTTTTCTTTTAAAACTTCTAAAATCTCCCGGTGGATTTCGATCTTGGGCTTGATCGTGCTATCTCGGCAGCAGTTAATCTTAACCCAATTCTTTCTGCTCTTGGTAAGCCAAAGGTACATCTTCTCTGCCTCTTTTCGGTGTTTTATATCGGCTTCGGCAATGTCTAATTTGCCACCTTTAAGATACCCCCTTTCGCCTTTTTTCTTTGTCAGTTCAAACCCAATTTCCCAAGGAACATACAAATAGATCACTAAGTCTTCCCTGGGAATTTTGTGAACTTTATATTCAAGCTCATCCAGCCATTCAATAAATTCCTTCCTGTCCTTTTTTGCCAACTTTGCCGCCTGATGGGCCATGCTAGAAGTAGCGTAGCGGTTGGAAATAACAATTCTTCCCTTAGAGAGCCAATCTTCCATTTCTTCCTTTAAAGATGCCCTATCCAAGGCGTAGGCTAAAGACGCCAGATAGGGGCTAACTTCGTTAAGTTTGCCGAATTCGCCATTTAAAAACCTAGCCACCATTTTCCCATGAAAAGAGGTGTAATACCGAGGAAAATCGTAATATTTAACCGAGAACCCTTTATCTTTTAAATAAGAAACCAATAAATCAGCTTGCGTCTGTTTTCCTGAACCATCCCCTCCATCAATAACAATTAGTTTTCCCATTCTCCTTTTATGATTTTGGAAATGGGCTAAATATTTTTTTAAGATAAGATGGATGTTATCTTCGTCATAATTTTCTACATAAAGACCGGGGTGACCTTTAATCATTGGGGGGATTTCTTGAGGGCTGTCCCCATAAAAAAGCGCCAGGACAGGCTTGTCATACCTTAGGGCATGAGTCATTAAAAAGGGCGTCCCCCAAGAGGGTGTCGTTATTTCAGCAATCATGATGTCGGCTTCTTCTACAGTCTTTGTTTCTCGTTCGTAAAGCTTGTCTGGAGTCAATCCGTCACCAAGTTTAGTCTGGGGATCAACCACATGTCGCGAAAGAACCTCGTGCCCCATTTTCTCTAAGGTTTCGACAATTTTCTGGTATTGGGGTAGAAGCTGCCTTGAATAAGTAAAGGCCGCCGCAAAAAAAATCTTCATCTCTTTTATCAATATAAACTATAATGAAAATTCTTTCAATCCTTTTTTTTCGGCGATTACTAAATAAACTGTTTTTTCTTCCCCAGCCTTGTTTAAGACTTTTTCTTCTCGAAAAATAACATTTGTAAAGTTGGCCTGACGAAGCACTTGCTCATAATACTCCTGCCACCCCGGTTCAGGGAAATATACATTAAAAACAAAACGACATCCTGGGCTTAAAACTTGATAAATATTTCTAAAAGCCTCTACTCTTTCCTCGTGGCTTAACCAATGGTCAACATAATTCATCATCGCTCCGACAAAAGGAAGAGGCAGGCTTTCGGGTTTTACCGTAGCGATATTTGCAACTATTGCCTGTTCTCCGGCCAAATTGGCCGCCTCAACCATTTCCTGAATTAAGTCTACACCAAAAAGTTCAATCCCAGCTGGTTTAACCTCAGCCGCCAAGCCGTCACCACAGCCAACATCAAGAATAAGACCCTGGCCTAATAAACCTAACATTAATCTAATAAGATTTTTGTTATAAACGACATCAATTATTTGCCGATATTCACCTTGTATATATCGAAATACCGGTTCCGCCCAGGCAGAACCGGGAATATCAGGCATTAAAAAATGATCAAAAATACGGATAAAAGGGGTTTCTCCCAATTTCATTCTTTTGGGCAGAAAGACAAAACCGGGGCTAGTAACTCTGGCCAAACGAGGAAAATTTGGGTCAACTTGCTCCCATGTTTTTCGACCCATTAATTCCCACCAGACCTCAATTGTTTCTTCGGCCTCTTGGACAGTTTGGGGAATTTTTATTCCGGAAAGTTCCACGGGGAAATGGTCAATTACCATTTTCGGGTCACGAACTCCATATACCAAAACGCTAATTATCTGAGCCTGAAGATCAATAAACTCAAGCAGGTCATTAATGGCGACATTTAGATATCCTCTAACCTCTTCGGGAGCCAGTTTAGCCATTTCTTTTCGCCAGCGGTAAAAAGCGGAAAAAAGGAAGGGAAACGCTTCATGGAAAAAATCAACTGTCTTGTCACCAGTGTCATGTTCACCCAAAAGAAAACTTGGCCGTCGCGGCACTTCTTCTTCTATTCTTAAATCCCGCTCTGCCTCTACATCGAGATATCCTGCTTTAACTAAAGCCGCAACGGCTAAAAGGACGGCTCTCCTTGACCACGGGTGCATTTCTTCTGGAAGGTCTCCTAATCGAAACCAGGCAAAATCAGTATGTTCAGCGTTTTTTGGGCAAGCCGTTTTCATTAATGTTCTTTTTCCATCTGTAAGCTGCTCAAGCCCAGGCAAAATACCTAGCTCTGCCGAGGCGCTGACGGCTTGAACTATTTCGGCCACTGTGTGAACAGTTCGACTGGTCGGTACGTGTAAATATGGCTCGGCTAAAATCATGGTTGATTGTACGGACAGCTCGTCTACTTCCTCCAGGCGCTCACGAAAAGCTGCCTGTTCAATTAAGTCGCCAAGTGTATATTTTCTCCCCCATTCTTTTCTCAACTCGGCTTCGGCAACACCATAATCCAAATCTTTCTCCTCCATAAAACCCATGACTGGAGCCCAGGTTCCGACAGCAAAACGTCCGGTTTCTCCTTCTCCCGGTGCTCGTCTTCCCAATAATACATAAGCTTTGCAGGCAGGCGCCGGTCTTAAATCTCTAGGAGTATTGACCGTAACCAGTTCAACTATTTGTTCTCTCTCTGCTATATTTTCCCTAAGCCTTTCCATTTCTGCTCCGGGCAAAGGAAAGTCAGTCTGATAATTTAGTTGGGCGGGGATAAATTCGGCCCCGTCTTCCGGTGCCAACTCAGGAAAATAATGGTTTAAAAGAAACATTTCTGTTTCAAAATTAGAAGACATACTTTTTCGGAGCAGTGTGAGGAATTTTAGCTTATAAAGACTCTAAAGTAAAATTTGAGCCACGTCATAAACCCTAGGCAAAGAAAGATCGGCAATTTCGCTCTTTCCCCAAACAAAACAGGTTTTCATTCCCAATTTTTTAGCTGGCTCAAGGTCAACTTTTTCCCGGTCTCCTATCATAAGATGAGCGTTTGGGGGGAGTTTTGTGTAGGCTAAAACCATTTTAAATGGCTTAAGGTTCGGCTTAGTAACCTTAAAATCCTCAATGGTAAAAATTTTTTCGAAAATTGTTTTTTTAAGCCCTAGCCAATGAATTACGCCTAGGGTGTTTCTTTTAGTCTTGTTCGCCAAGATTAGATGGCGGTAGTCTTTAAGCTTAGCAAGCATTGCCACCAATTTTGGGTCCTTTTTGATGAAGCGAGAGGTAATCACCGGATCAGTCTTTGAAAGAACCTTAAAGTAAGAACCGCAACCTTCTCTAATCAAGACCTCTGTTCCACTCGGACAGGTTTTCCTTTTTGTCTCAAAAAGATTCTCTGCCTCCACTAACGAAATCCCTTTCCTCCGGGCCAAAATTTCATACTCTTTTTTCTTGACCAAACGGGAGAGTTCGGGGCTGCTTTTATAAAGAGTCCCGTCCATGTCCCAAACTAAAACTTTAATATCTTTAAATCGGTTCATTTGATACTGTTTGACCCATTGATTCCCGGAATCGAAAGGGCTAAAATCTATCTATATCTATGCCCTACCGAACAGTTATTTTTGTCCCAAACTCCTATTACCATGTTTTCAATCGTGGTTCGGAGAAAAGAACGATTTTCTTAAGTGATAAGGATTATAACAATTTCTTAAAAAGAGTCAAAGAAGGCTTGGAAAAATATTCCATCGGCCTACTTACCTTTTGCCTTTTACCCAACCATTTTCACTTTCTTTTAAAACAAAAAACGGATACATCTCTATCTAAATTTATGAATGCTCTTCTTTTAGGCTATGCTAAATATTTTAATACCAAATATGAAAGAGTCGGACCGCTCTTCCAGGGAAGATTTAAAGCAAAAATAATTGAAACAGACGAATATCTGCTACAGTTATCTAAATATATTCATCAGAATTCGTTATCCTATTTTTACTCGTCTTACGCAAATTATCTCGGCCAAAAAAATTGGCCGTTTGTAGAAACCGAAGACATTCTTTCTTATTTTCCAAAAGCAAATCCGAAACTTAGCTACAAAAATTTTGTCGAGGAAACTGAGGCAGATTTAGAATCGCTTGGCCCCTTAATTTTAGAAACATGATATATTTTGATCTATTGATTCCCGGAATCGAGCGTGGCACGGAATCGAGCGTGGCACAAGTTAACCACTACTTCCTCACCGGCTTTACCTGGTTGAAAATTAATCTCATCGGTGTTAACCACTAATACCGGAAAACCAGCTTCCCCAAGCTCATCTATAAGTTGATTGCTAACTTCAGCCATTTTCAAAAAGAAAATCTCTGGAATAGTTTCTTCAAAACGCCGCTCGGTATTTTGCCTTAACCGATCTTGCCACCGATTAACTAAAACTGGCGGCGAGACCTTAAGACCAATCATTAAATCGGGATCAGGAAGTTGCGGAAGAACTTCTCTAAACCTTCTCCAATAAATATCATAATCTTCCTGGGTAATTATTCCTAATAAAAGATATGTCCTAGCATAAATAAGATCGGTCCAAATGCTGGCATCCCAAAAAACAGGATGGTCTTCGAGGCCGCTTTTGACCAACTGCGCCTGGGCCAATTTTCTATCCAGAAATTCAAGCTCAATCTCAAGGGCTAAACTCCTGGCTTCTTCTTTATCCAAAACATCCGCTTGACCTGACAATACTCTTTTTTTAAAATCGTTTAATCTTCCGAGCTTACCTTCCAACCCCTGATAATCCTCGGGAATATATTCTCCAGAAAATCTTTTGGCTAAAACCTTGTCTAACAAAGTGCTTTTACCTACAGACTGCGGTCCGACACCAACGATTAAAGGGTGGGGTCTTTTTTCCCTTTCGACCATCAAATTAGCCAAATCCACCCCCACCAATCGATCAAACTCAAGGTTTTCCGCTACCATTAATTTTAAAGGGGCAGGGTTTTAACAAATTTTAACGATCAAGTCGTCTACTTTGGCATGACAACCATCGGGCAGCGCCCGGACGCGAGAGGGGCGACTTTTTTTCTTCTTTGGCGATCTTAACTAACTCTTTTTTGCCAATTACTCCCCAAACTAAACCAGCTACTGCATGATCTAAGAGCCTCGCCAGCGCGTAGATTGGCTTACCAAGCGCCTGGGCAAAACCAACCTCCATCGCCAAACCCAAGCCGACATAACCTTTAGGATTATAAAGATAGGTAATATCCGCTTTTTTGATTCGCTCAAAATGGCGTAAGGTGCCAACCCTCCCTACTTTTATCTGTTCTTCTCTTGAAAACCCTTTAACGAATTTTGATGGCTCTTTTTGATCACGAATCG
>Ga0315289_10005984_pt1 | contig 17907 bp, 21 predicted proteins | sample YL17G11_40_MG_FD_203452 | JGI IMG/M metagenome (GOLD analysis project Ga0315289, IMG submission 203452) | Sediment microbial communities from Yellowstone Lake, YNP, Wyoming, USA - YL17G11_40 | ecosystem: Environmental > Aquatic > Freshwater > Lake > Sediment | place: USA: Wyoming | collected... | reverse complement strand
CTAGCCGCCCCCATCATGCCACGCGGTCCGCGAGGGAACCGGCAGGTGACAGCGGGAGGGGTGGGATTCGAACCCACGAGGGACTCGCGCCCCTAACGGTTTTCAAGTCCGTGGGCCTTCATCCTGCGACGTGTCCGAACCCGTCCGAAACCAGCCTCCGAGCACCGACAACAGGGCGGCGAGGGGTTGGTATCGTCCGGGCCGGTCCTGGGTTGTCCGGCCTCGCCTGTGACCAGTCCGTGACCCGGCGCCAACAGAGGCACGGGGCGAGAACTAACCTGCGAGTGGTCAACGGCCATCTGACCAAGGTCGTGTAACCCACCGAGAAGCAGCGAGCAGGAACGCGTCGGTCAGGAAGTCGGGGCGGCGGGCTCCTTGCGGCCGGTGAGTCGCCGCAGGCGCGCGGTGAGCACCGCGACGCCGAGCAGCACGATGCCGGCGACGAGCAGCGCGAGCGGTGCGCCGAGCGTGTGCCCGAAGAACCGGACCGCGATCCATGTCACGTACCCGAAGACGGCGGCCGCCCCGAACCCGAGAAGCACCGTGTTGCGGACCGCAACGCTCACGGCCATGAGGGCCGCGCCGGTCGCGAGCCCGAGGAACAGCGTCCAGTCCTGTTCGCTCACGCGGGGTCCCACGATGAGCGCGCACGAGCCGATCACGTATGCCACGAACGCCGGCTTTGCGAGCCCGAGCCGGCCGAGGAGCAGGAACACGGCGCCGAGCCCCCAGACGACGAACCCGAAGACCCACACCGGGGGGTGCTCCCATCCTGTGGCGATCACCCCAACGACTAGGGTCACCACACCTCCGAAGCACGCGAGGAGCTGGAGCGCCCACCTGCGGAACAGCCACAGCGCGCCGGCGTACGCGCTCGTGGCGATCCCCGTCAGCAGGGTCCGCCGCTCGTCGGCGGCGTTCTCGGGAACGAGCAGGGCAAAGGTCGCGGCCGCCAACCCGGCCGACAGGAACCACAGCACGCTCATCAGACGCCCGAACGCCTCCTCCTCCGTCCGGCGCAGGAGCCAGCCAGCGATCAACAGCAGGGCTGCGCCGCCACCGAGGATCCCGATGTGCGCCCCACGCGTGAACTCGCCCCACTTCTGCCCGAGGAACGCGACCGCCGCGCCTAGCGCGAGCGCCGTGCCCAGGTACCCAAGGGCCTCGGTGACGAGCGGAACCCGGCGTGCCGCCGGGGCAGCCCCGGCCTCGAAGGCCTCGATCGCCTCGGCCTGCTCGCGGGTCATCAATCCGGCCTTGACCCACCGGGCAAGGGAAGCGCGGGTGACGCCCCCGTCACCCCTGCGGACGTCTGTCTCGCGCTCGGACACCAGAACCCCCTGCCAGGATCTTCCCGCCCTCCCGGTCCCGTGTCCAGAAGGGCCAGCTGCGAGTTCTGCGCGATTCCGGCGACCTCCTCGGCCTTTCCGCTCGGCGAGAAGTGCTCAGCATTCGGGCGGCGTCGGCAGTCGTCACTGCGGGGATGGGTCGTACGGCCTCTTCCGGGCCAGTTGCAGGGACCTATGCTGGAGGTGTAGCAGCGCGAAGCGCCGTTAGCATTGGGAGGCCAACCATGACAGCGGCAGAAGAGCGACACCACGAGGGTCCTGACGGGTAGGTACTGTATCTGTCCAAGGTGCGAGATGAGGCTGGCGCACCGACAGGGCATGCGGTGCCGGGACAAGCGTTGCCCCCGGTGTGGCGCGAAGATGCTTCGTGAGAGCTCCGAGCACCACAAGATTTGGCTCCAGAGGCACCACGACCGTGCAGGTAGCCTATGAGAGCACAGCTTCACCGGGCGTGTTCGGTTGTGTCCCGTCATCTATGAAGGTGCCATCACACGTGGCCGGGCAAGGCGGAGCTGGTCACGGATCATCGCTTGGTCCCGGACCTGGTCCCGGATCTGGTCACGTGCCAGCGTGGTCACCCGATCCCGGTCCTTCACCGGATCGCCGTCGGCCGCGAGCGCCATCCCGGCCGGAACGGTGACCACACCGGCCAGTCCGATGGCGAACGTCGTCTTCGACATGATCGGACCTCCTCTCGTTGTCGCCTTGGTCCGTCATGCACATCACGCAGCGCGGGCATCGAGCCCCGATACACGGCACCATCAACTTCTGTGAAGACGCGGGGGCGTCCGGCTGCGGATAAGCCCATCAACCGAGGGTGACGATGAGGGGAGCATGATCGCTCGGCTTCCCCTCACCGAACGTGGGACTCCGCTCGTCGCGGTCCACCCACACCTCGGTGCAGCGGTCGGCAACCGGACGTGTCCCGAGGGCCAGGTCGAGGCGGAGACCCCACCCTCGGTGGAAAGCTCCCTCCCGGTAGTCCCACCACGTGAACGGCCCGGGTCCCGCCTCGCGGAGACGCAGGAGGTCCATTAGCCCCCATCCGAGGAGGCCGTGCAGCCGCTCCCGCTCCGGCTCGCTACACAGGTTGTGTGCACGCCAGCGGTCCGGGTCGTGGACGTCGCGGTCATCCGGGGCGATGTTGAAGTCGCCCACAACGAGCACGGGCTCGCGAGGGTCGTGCTCGGAGCGGAGCCACTCGAGGAGCGCATCGAGCCACTGGAGCTTCTGTTCGTACTCCGGCGTCCCCACGGCGCGGCCGTTCACCACGTAGACGTCGATGACACGGAGCCCGTCCAGGGTCCCTGCCACCACGCGCGCCTGGTCGGGTGAGGGGTCCCCGGGGAACCCTCGGACCAGATCCACGAGCGGCGACCGCGAGAGCATGGCCACGCCGTTGCGCCCCGGCTGGCCGTGGACCACCGCTCGGTACCCCAGCTGTTCGAAGTCAGAAGCAGGGAACGCCGGGTCGGCGACCTTCAGCTCCTGCAGACAGAGCAGGTCGGGGCCGTGGCGGAGGAGTATCTGCTTCGCCCGGCTCAAGCGCATCTTGATCGAGTTCACGTTCCAGGTGACAATCCTCACGTCTGCCTCCGGCCCGCCGGTCCCTAGAAAGGCACCCTCGGGATGCCCGTCGGGTCGGCGTCCGGGTACCTCGTGGCCCCGTAGGCCCCGAGCGAGCCTTCCTGCTGTAGTCGCTCGATGAAGCTGTTGGGCAGGACCGCCGAGAAGAGCTTGTGGTCGAGGCGGCCCCACTCGATCGCGTCACGGGGGACGCCGGCGTACAGGTGGTAGTTGTCGCCGTAGGTGTAGTCGGCGAACCACGCTGCGATGTCGGCGGCCGAGTAGCCCGAATCGAGCAAGGCGCGAGGATCCAGGAAGATCTCCGAGGGCGCGATGTAGCGCACCAACGGGTACAGCGAACGGTTGCCGAACCGAGCCTCGATGTCGGCGGTCACCTGTATCGGGTCGAGGCGCACACCGTCGAAGGTCTCCACCAGGGGGCACTGGCCGTGGTCGGCGCAGACCATGAGCGCGAACTCACCGGGTCCGAACCTCCCCTCGAGCATGTCGACCAGCCGTTGGAGCTGCTCGTCCACCGCTCGCAGGGCCACCTCCTCCTGCGGAAAGAGCATGTTGTAGATGTGGCCCGTGTAGTCGGGCTGTTTGTAGTTGATGTAGACGAGGTCGGTAGCTTCGTGGCTTCCGATGTCCTCGGATGCGAACGCGGCTTCTATGACGTCGCCCTGGAACCTGATGATGGGAGGCGAGCAGGCCGGCGTCTGCCTGGACACCATGTCCGGCTGGTTCGGCGGGAAGTCCTGCGGGTGCGCGGCCTTCCACGCCGCGAACTCGACCTCGAAGGTAGCGTCCGACGGCATCTGCTTCGGCAGCCGGTACAGATCGGGGTTCTGCGGTGCCCAGCGGTACCCGGGCTCATCCCAGTAGACGGCGACCGGCTTCTCCCCGAGCGGCATCCTCCCCCCGCGCCCGATCATCCCCAGGTGCCAGACCTGGTAGCCGAACTCGCCGATGAACGCCTCGCCGGCCGTGTGCTCGCTCCAGCGCTCGGCGAGCGTCGGGACCTTGATGTCGGAGGGGTCGGCGTGCCCGAGGGTGCCGTAAGCCTTGCGCACCAGGTTGCCGTCCCGCAGGTTGTGACCCGAGATCCCGTGCGTGCGCGGGAACGCGCCCGTCCCGATCGTCGCGTGCACGGTGGCGGTGACGGCCGGGAACGAGCCGTGGAGCGCGTTCGTGTAGAGGAGGCTCCGGTTCATCAGGGCCTTGAGGTTCGGCCACGCGTTCGGCCATCGCTCGAGCACGTTCCAACCGCCACCGTCGATGACGAAGGTCACCACGACCTTCGGCGGTTCGGCCGGCGTCCGCACACCCGACAGCGTGTGGCCTTCGGGCGCGTGGAAGCCGTCGAAGCCGATGAGCGCGGCCGTCGTGGGGGCGAGATCCGCGAGCGTGACGGCATCCTCCGAGACCGCCGATCCTCCTAGGATCCCCGGCGCGTACACGAGGATCGGCACGCGCTGGAGGTACATCCACACCGAGGCGTGGGAGCTGCGCGGATCGTGGAAGACGAGGCTGGTGGACTCCTGCGCGTAGTTGGACGTGCTGCCCGGCGCGAGCAGCAATTGGAGGTCTCCCGAGGTCTCGGCGTGGAAGCCGCGACGGACGAGTTCCAGGTACTCCGAGCCCAAGTCCTCGGCCATGCCTCGGATCGTGGGTTCCGGGTCGGGTTTCGTGAGTCGGCGGACGAGTCGGCCGAGACCGGCACCGGCGAGCACGAACGGGACCGCGGCCGCCGCCGAGAGGGCCAGGAAGCGTCGACGTCCGGGGTCGCGCGGTCCCTCGTCGGCCGCCTCAGCGGCCGACCGGTGGCGGGACCACAACGCCAGGGCCGCCAGGCCGGCCGCCACCATCGCTGCCCCTACGACGACGGCTACGGTCAGGCTCCCGGTCAGGGCGAGGACCAGCGTCGTGGCGGCCGCGACGAGGAGCACGGGACCGGCCATCGCAGGGATCCGACGAGTCACCTCACTCGAGTCCTCTCAGGGGAAGGCCGTCTTCCCAGCGCCCGGCAGGATCTGCGGCCCCCACTCTGCGTCTCCCCTCGCAAGGAACGACCTCCCGGCGCGGTGAGTCGACACCAGCCTACCGCCCCCCCCCTGGTGGCAGGTCCACGGAACCCCGAAGGTCCCGTCCATGGGCGACTCGGACCGACATGGGCCCCCTACTGCGCCCGGGCGCAGATGCGGCGAGTCGCCACCGTTGCCGCAGGGAGACATGGGCTTGACGGTATACGGTAATGAGCATATGCTAATAATAGGCACACGGAGGAGTGCGATGTCAAGGCCCTTTGCTCCAAGACGGATCGGTTGTCGGCCCGGTGCGACCTACTTCAAGCCGGCGGGGGTTCCACTGCGTGTCCTGGAGGAGGTCACGCTGACGCTCGACGAGTTCGAGGCCCTTCGCCTCGCGGATCTAGAAGGGCTCTACCAGGAGCAGGCTGCGGAGCAGATGGGAGTATCGCGCCCGACCTTCGGCCGGATCGCGGAATCTGGACGCCGGAAGGTGGCGGACACCCTCGTGCACGGCAAGGCGCTCCGTGTGGAGGGCGGTCCGGTTCTCCCGTTCGATCCGTCCGGCGGCGAAGGACGTGGGCACGGCCGGGGACGGGGCCATGGCTGCCGCCAGGGCCGGGACCCACGAGGGGAAGCCCGATGAGGATCGCGCTGACCACGCAAGGTACCACGCTTGATGATCTATTGGACGCGCGCTTCGGCAGGGCCGGGACACTGCTGATCGTGGACGGGGAAACCGGGTATGTGGCGAGCCACGATCGTTCCGCGAGCCTCGACGTCACTCAGGGTGCTGGGATCCAGGCCGCACAGCAGGTCGCACAACTCGGCGCTGAGGCCCTGATCACGGGAAACGTCGGCCCGAGCGCCTTTCGGGCCCTGACGGCGGCGGGGATCAGCGTCTACCTGGCGGCCGACTGCACGGCAGCCGAAGCGCTCGAGTGTTTCCGGCGCCACGAACTCACGCAGCAGAGAGCTGCCAGCGTGGACGGGCGGCAGGGGACGGGGGAACACCGTTGACGGCGGGATGAACAAGGCCAGGCTACGAGGCAAGGAAGGAGGCAGACATGCCAGGTGGAGATGCGACAGGACCGACGGGCACGGGTGCAAAGACTGGACGGGCAGCGGGGTCCTGCGCGGGCTCCGACGTGCCGGGCTACATGAACCCGGGCCCCGGCCGCGGCTTCTGGGGACGCGGAGGTGGCCGCGGTTGGCGCAACCGGTACCGCGCCACCGGTCTGACCGGTTGGTTGTGGGAAGCGATGGGCCGACCAGGGTCCGCTTCGGCAGCGGCACCTACGCGTGAGGGGGAACTCGATGCCCTCAAGCGTCAGAGCGGACTCCTCGAGGGCTTCCTCGCGAGCATCCGCAGGCGTATCGAGGAGCTGGAGTCGAAGGCTGACAACGCGTAGCAAGCGAAGATGCGCCGGGATGCGGGGCACAGGACTCCCTGTGCCCCGCATCTTGAGCCTGGAGAGCAACATGCGGATCGCGGTCGCGAGCGGAAAAGGCGGCACGGGAAAGACGACCGTCGCCGTCAGCCTGGCCGTGTCGTCGGCCCTGGCTGGAGTACCGGTCGAGTACCTCGATTGCGACGTAGAGGAACCGAACGGACACCTCTTCCTGAAGCCGCGGATCGGATCCAGCCGACCTGTCGGGATCCCCGTCCCGGTGGTGGACGAGGCCACATGCACCCGTTGCGGGAGATGCGCGGAGATATGCGAGCATCATGCGATCGCGGTGCTGGGAGGGCGGCCCCTGCTCTTCCCGGAGCTGTGCCACGGATGCGGCGGCTGTGTGCTGGCCTGCCCGACCGGAGCCCTGACGGAGAACGAGCGCGTGATCGGCGTGGTGGAGACAGGCCAAGCAGGCGATGTGCGCTTCGTCCACGGTCGGCTCAACGTCGGAGAGCCGATGTCGCCGCCGCTGATCAGGGCCGTCAAGAAGGCGGCCGGCCACGAGAGCCTCACGATACTGGACGCGCCCCCCGGCACATCCTGCCCCGCGATCACGACCGTTCGAGGCGCCGATCTCATCTTGCTGGTGGCAGAGCCGACCCCTTTCGGACTGAGCGACCTTGAAACAGCGGTGTCCGCCTTCCGAGGCTTGGGCCTGCGCATGGCCGTGGTGATCAACCGCGCCGACAGCGGAACGCCCGAGCTGGAATGGCTCTGCCGGAAGCAGCGTCTGGAGGTGCTCCTGAAGGTCCCGGATGACCGGCGGATCGCGGAGGCCTACTCCCGCGGTGAGGTGCCGGTCGAGGTGCTGCCGGAGTTGCGCGACGGGTTCGAGCACCTGAGACGGCGCCTGTTCGAGGTCGTGGGGGAGGCCCGGACACCCCGACTCGCCGGGGCGGATCGTGTGGGAGCGCGACCATGAGGGAACTGGCCATCGTCAGCGGTAAGGGGGGGACCGGCAAGACGAGTATCGTCGCAAGCTTCGCGGCCCTTGCCGGGAACGCGGTGCTCGCGGACTGCGACGTGGATGCGGCGGACCTGTATCTCGTCACCGATCCTCAGATCGAGCACCGAGAGACCTTCCATTGCGGCCGCGAAGCGGTCATCCGTGCGCCGGATTGCACCTCGTGCGGCCTGTGTCAGTCGCGCTGCCGCTTCGACGCCGTACGCCGGGACGAGGACGGTACGTTCACGATCGATCCAACGGCCTGCGAAGGTTGCGGCGTGTGCGTCTGGTCGTGTCCGGCCAAGGCCATCGATTTCCCCGAGCGGATCAGCGGCCAATGGTTCGTCTCAAGCACGCGCTACGGTCCGATGGTGCATGCCCGGCTGAACCCCGGAGCGGAGAACTCCGGCAAGCTGGTCTTCCGCGTTCGGGAAGAAGCGCGGCACCTCGCGGATCACACCGGGCGGGGCCTGATCCTGATCGACGGGCCCCCGGGCATCGGCTGTCCGGCGATCTCATCCATCTCTGGGGCGTCGCTCGTGCTGGCGATCGCGGAGCCGACCCCTTCTGGCAAGCATGACCTGGGCCGCGTCCTGGATCTCGCGGCGCACTTCGGACTTCCGGCTGCCGTCGTGGTCAACAAGTTCGACCTGAACGTAGGGCTCTCAGAGGGGATCGAGTCAGATGCCCGGAAGAGAGGTGCGGCCGCAGTGGGCCGGATCGCCTACCGACACGCTTTCACGGCCGCACAGCGACGAGGTGCCTCCGTCGTTGAAGTGGAGAGCGGACGGGCTGCTGAAGAAGTGCGGAAGACATGGCAAAGCGTCCAGCAGCTCTTGGAGACGGCAAGTCCGCAACATCGACAAGGAAGGGTAGCCCTGCGGGGGGTACTCCAGGACGCACCGCACCGTCACGACGAGGCGGAGCGGCCAGAAGTCGAAGAGCCTCCGGGGAAGTCCGCTGCAACAACCACAGAGGAAGGAGCATGAAGCGATGATCATCGCACTGCCCATAGCCGATGGAATGCTCTGCACCCACTTCGGTCACTGCGAGCGCTTCGCACTGGTTGAGGTGAACGAGACGGACAAGAGCATCGTGGGGATCACCGAAGAGGCCCCGCCTCCGCACGAGCCGGGCGTGCTTCCCCGCTGGCTGCGCGAGCGCGGAGCCGACGTCATCATCGCGGGAGGGATGGGAGAGCGCGCACACCAGCTGTTCGCTCGAGATGGCGTCGAGGTCGTCGTCGGTGCCCCCGCAGATACGCCCGAGAACCTGGTCGCGGCGTACCTGAACGGGATGTTGGAGGCTGGTCAGAACGCCTGCGATCACTGAGAGCGCATGACATGTGCGATGAGCGTGCAGCGTGTCGCCTTGCCGCCGCCTGCCTCCTGGTAGCAGCTGCCGGTCTCGCGGTATCCATCTATCTGACCGCCGTGCACTACACCTCGCCGAAGGTGCTCGCCTGCAGCGCCTCGGGCATCATCGATTGTGATGCCGTCACGACGAGTCCCCAGTCCGTCCTCCTCGGCATCCCAGTCACGGTGCTGGGGATCGCCTTCTTCGTGGGGATGCTGGTGATGAACTTGCCCACCCTCTGGCGCAGTGACTCCCCCACGTTGCGGTGGGGGCGTTGCGCGGCCGTGGCCGCAGGCATGGTGTTCGTCCTTCGGCTCATCTACGTGGAGATCCATCTCGTCCACGCCATCTGTCTCTGGTGCACCGTCGTACACGCGCTGACCTTCGCCCTATTCTGCCTCGTCTTGTGGGGGACGGTCGGCCTCGCTCCCGGGCCGAACGAGACCGAAGCGGGCGATGAGTCGGACTGAACAGCCCCCGGCCCGCTTGGACGCTGCGTCAGTTGGGCGCCGGCAGGAGGATCTGCCCGGGGTACGCCCCCCAGCTCAGAGTGAGGATCGTGCACGCCGACCCGTGCCGCCACGACGGTCACGACCACCACGCCCAGATCGATCGCGGAGCACTTCAGGCGCACTCGCACAGGACGAGCCCGCCGCGGTTATGACGTCGACGACCGGCGGTGGAACCGCCGCAGGTAGAAGCGTGATCCTTCGTGGTCGACGGACCGCAGAAGCCCTTCGTCGACGAGCCGCTGGACGACACCCCACTCGCTTCCGGACCGCCGGAGGAGGTCACGGACGGCAGACTCGCGCAGCGGGTGCACCGCCGTGATGGAGAGCAGATCGGCTCGAGTGTCGCCGCTCGCGGCGAACGCGTCCCCCTCGTACCCGATCAGGTACTCGACGCTGGGTAGTCGCTCCGCCAGGATCTCGTAGGCACGGGCGACCACGGCCTCGTCCGGTCCACTCACCCCCGGCTCGCTCGGAGGCCGGGTGGGGATCGACACGTACGCGGTCCTGATTCCGGTGTCGCGGAGGAAGTCCGCGACCGCCGTCACGGACCCGATGTCATCGTTCACGCCCTCGACAAGCATGGTCTCCGAGACCAGGGATCCAGGGAATCCGTCGGTGAGCGCGCGGACCCCCTCGAGAACGGTCGCGAGCGCGAGCTCCGCTGGCGGCCGGTTCAAGCGACGCCAGACAGCCTCGTCGACCGCGTCGACCTTGACCGACACCCAGTCGGTTGCCCGGAGCGCGTCACGGACCTCCGGCCGCCACGCCAGGGAGCCGTTGGAGATCACGGCGATGGGGATCTCAAGCGGACGCAGCAGCTCGATCGTGTGGCCGAGGTTCGCGTCGAGCGTCGGCTCCCCATCGGGGACGAATGTCAGGTAGTCGATCGGCTCGCCGCGGGCGCGAACGCGCTCGACGTGGCGGGCCACGGCCCGTGCGACCTCCAGGGGTGGGTAGATCGGGCGTGGCTCGAGCTGGGGGCTCGAGGTCGCCCCGACCTGGCAGTACACGCATCCGTAGCTGCAGACCTTGGGGGGGATGTTGTTGATCCCGACGCTACGGCCCAGCCGTCGGGACGGAATGGGACCAAAGGCCAGGGCCACCTTCGGCTCCCCGGAGCCACAGTGGGCCGGATGGAGCCGCCCATCGTGGCCGTGCACCGTCCGTCACCTCCTGACCTTTCCACGATAGGTCAGTCGACGGTCACGACCCTCGGGGGAACGTCACGGCGCTTGGGGGACGACCGGCCCAGGATGCAAGGCCGCGTGGGTGCGCGAGTATGCTCGTGGCGAGCGGGGAGCGGCATGGCCCACGAACAACACGCCCTCGGGCCCGACGGCGCCTGCGTCTGCCCTCGTTGCGAGACCAGGCCCCCACTACCACGGGGTTCGGTGCCGCGACGAGCGCTGCGCCGTGGCGCCGGGATGGTCCGCGAGGGGTCAGAGCATCACCGGGACTGGCTCGAGAAGAGACATCGGACGAAGCGAGCGACGATGGATGTCGATCGGTATCGAGGAGGACGCGCAAGGGGATCAGCGAGGGCCTGCCGGCGCTGCTCGCCGATACCTACACGCTGTACCTGAAGACCCGCGGGCGCCACTGGAGCGTGACCGGACCGATGGGAGTTGCTCCCCGACCTTGACGACCGGCAGGGCGCCCCGCCGCCGGGCCAGGACGAGAGGCGCCCGAGCCGGATCGAGACCGATCTCGGCTCCCAAGGCCTGCGCGAACCGCCCACTCCCCACCGCGAGTTCCACGCGGGGCCGACCGGCGCCCTCGAGGAGGGGCGCCAGGCAGGCCACCTCGAGCGGGAAGCGGACGCGCCCTGCCGGGCCCTCGTGCCACGCGTCGTAGCGATCTGCGAGCCGTTCGAACAGCCCGGCGGCTCAGCGTGCACCGGTTCTACGCTTTCGCCAGTCAACGCCTCACCGCCTTGCGGCGGTCGCCTCCACAAGCGGCAACCTGCACCTTCGACAGACTGATGCGAGGCCGAGCGCCTAACCGAGAGCGCAGACCGCTCCCGTTCCTCATCTGCAAACATGGAACGGGGCCGGTCGTGCCGGGTCGAGCGGCAGCGAGAACCTGGTCGTGTACCTTTGGGGGGGCGACGTCGCCGACATGTAAGGTGGCGTCGAGATGCCGCGTCGTCGAATCCATGGAAAGCGGGACTCGCCCGCCACCGTCTCGGTCATGCCCCTGAACGACCTAACTGCGGGCACCATCGGTGCGGTTCACCGGCTGCTGGGTGGCCGCCTGTTCGCGAGCCGGCTGGCGGCGCTCGGAGTCTCGATCGGGGTCGAGGTGACGGTCCTCAGGAACAACCGCAGCGGCCCGCTGGTCATGATGGCACGCGGGACCCGCATCGCTCTCGGACGTGGGGAGGCGGGCAAGGTGCTGGTGGAGGTCACCTCTGATGTCGCGGGAGCCGGTTCCGGCGGCTGAGGCAACCGTCTTTCGTCGCGGCGGCGATGCGCCGGGTCGTGTCGTCGTCGCGCTGGCCGGTCAGCCGAACGTGGGCAAGACGACGGTGTTCAACCTTCTGACCAGCGGCGCCCAGCACGTGGGCAACTGGCCGGGAAAGACGGTCCAGCGTGAGGAAGGCACGTGCCGGGTGGGCGCGTTGCGGCTGCATGTCGTCGACCTGCCGGGTACCTACAGCCTCACCGCCGCTTCCGACGAGGAGCGCATCGCCCGGGACTTCATCCTCCGTGAGCGCCCGCCCGTCGTGGTCCTTGCCGATGCCACGGGGATGGAGCGGAGCTTGTACCTGCTGGCCGAAGTCTCGCTGCTCGACGTACCCGTGGTCCTGGGGCTCAACATGATGGACGCGGCCGACGAGCAGGGGATCCGGATCGAGCCGCACGTGCTCGAGGCGGCCCTGGGCGTTCCGGTCGTCCCGCTTGTGGCGGTGCGGGGAGAGGGCCGGGAGGAGCTGCTCGCCGCCATCGCCCGTGTCGTCGCCGATCCGGCTCGGTTCCACCCTCGGCGGCCGACGATCGCGCGTGAGGTGCTCGGCACGCTGCGCCGGCTCCTCGAAGGGCACGTCCCGGCCCCCTACGACCCGGAGTGGGTAGCGTTGAAGCTGCTCGAGGGGGATGAGGAACTGCTCGGCGCCGCTAGGTCGTGGCTCGGCCCCGGCGGTTGGGACCCCGTGCGCAGGCTGCTGCTGGCCCACGAGGACGCCTTCCTGGACGTGGCCGGCGCGCGGTACGAGTGGATCGAGAGGATGGTCGGCGCCGCCGTGGTGCGGCCGCGGCTCGGACCGGTCACCATCACCGACCGCCTGGATCGGATCGCCACCCATCCCATGTGGGGTCGCCTGCTGCTCGTCGTCGTGCTCGGACTGGTCTTCGCCGCGACGTTCACCGTGGGTGGCCCACTGCAGCGTTGGCTGGACCGCTCCGCGCTCACCGCGGTCGGCGCCACCGTGGACGACGCGCTCGGCTGGGCGCCGCAGTGGCTCCGGGACCTGACCGTGGAGGGAGTGATCGGCGGCGCCGGACGCGTCATCACCCTGATCCCGGTACTGGTCGTGTTCTTCGCCGGGATGGCCGTGCTCGAGGACAGCGGCTACCTGGCCCGGGCCGCGTTCCTGCTCGACGGTCTTATGCACCGGATCGGCCTGCACGGCAAGAGCTTCTTCCCACTGTTCGTCGGGTTCGGCTGCAACGTCCCCGCCGTGCTGGCTTCCCGGGTCGTCGAGTCGACGCGGGGTCGGCTGCTCACCATCCTGTTGACGCCGCTCGTGCCCTGCACCGGCCGGCTCGTCGTCGTCGCGTTCGTGGGCGCCGTGTTGTTCGGCGACGCCGCGCCGCTGGCGGCGTTGGGACTGGTGGCCGCCAACCTGGTCGTGCTCGCCGCCGTCGGTGTCGTGTTTAGCCGATGGGTGATCCGAGGTGAGCAGGAGGCGTTCATCATGGTCCTGCCCCTGTACCACAGCCCGACGCTCCGATCGGTCGCGCGTGCGGCAGCGATGAACACGTGGGCGTTCGTGCGCCGGGCGGGGACGCTGATCGTCGCCGCGTCCGTGGTGGTCTGGGTGCTGAGCAACTACCCGGGACCCGACCCCGAGCACAGCGTGCTGGCGACGATCGGCCGTGCGGTCGAGCCACTGGGGCAGCTGATGGGGATGGACTGGCGGCTGGTGGTGGCAACCTTGAGCGGGTTCGTGGCCAAGGAGAACGTCGTCGCCACGCTCGGGATCCTGTACGGCGCCAAGGCGAGCGCCGGTCTCGACGCCGCGCTGGCCGCCGCCGTTCCTCCCGCGAGCGGGCTTGCGTTCCTCGTCGTGCAGATGTTGTTCATCCCTTGCGTCTCGACGATCGTGGCGATGCGGCAGGAGACCGGGCGCTGGCGCTGGCCGCTGGTGAGCACCGGACTCCTGCTCGTCGTTGCGCTGGCGGGAGGTACGGTCACCTATCAGGCCGCCAGACTCCTAGGCGTGGGGGTGTGACGTGCTGCTGCGACTGCTGCGCCTGCTCGCCGCCGGGCACGGGGTCGATGCGCGCCGGCTGGCGCGTGACCTGGGCGTCCCCCCGGATCTCGTGGTCGTGATGCTGGAGGACCTCGCCCGCCGCAGCCTGCTCCGCGCGGGGTGCCCTGCTGCGCAGTGCGAGGGCTGCCCGTGGCGGCTGAAGCCCACGGACTTTACGCCGGCCTTCTGGGCGCTGACGCCGGAGGGTGAGCGCCTGGCCGGGACTGGCTTCGAGGCTCGGAGGGCCTCGCGCTCGTAGGACGGCGCGTCATGTGGGACGAGACGTCCGTGCCGGACTCTGTGGAGAAACCGACCTCCGCGAGATCATCCTCTGGGCCCAGGACAACCTGACTAACGTCCTGGCCACCGTCCTCGGAATCGGGATCGGGTCGGGGAGCACGAAGATCGTTGCCCTGGCAGGCCTAGCCTCAGGCATCGCCGAGGCCATCTCCATGGGCGGCGTCCTCTACACGTCAACCTGCGCCGAACGCGATCTGCAGCGGCGGGTGAACGGCCACGAGGAGGGCACCGTGAGCGCCAGCCTCAAGGATCCGCTCCGGGCTGCGCTCGTCACGTTCGTCGCCGCGTTCCCGCCGCCGCGATTCCCCTGACGCCGTTCGCCTTCCTGCCGATCGGGTGGGCGATGGCGACCGCCGGCGCCCTGTCTGTGGCGGCGTTGTTCGCCCTCGGCGGATACAAGGGCAGCGTGACGGGGCGGCCCTGGTGGCGGGACGGCCTGCAGTTCGTCCCGATTGGGGGTCTCGCGGCCATCGCCTCGGCCCTCGTCGGGACCGTGCTGAAGACGAAGCCCGCCTGGGAGCACTCGGCCGCCGGGTCGTCGCTCCGGCGCTCTCGAGCCAGCTACAGGCCGAGCGTCTGCAGGTCCTCCACCAGCGCCTGGAGATCCTCCTCGTGCTCGACTTCGTCCTGCAGGATCTGGAGGGCGATGTTGTAGGTCACGGGGTCCTTCCCTGCCGTGAGGTCGACCAGCTTCCGGTAGGCGAGGATCGCGCACTGCTCGCCCTTGATGTTCTGCTCGAGGACCTTCTTGACGAACGGGTCGTCGGGCGCGTCGTAGCCGCAGCCGGTGTGCTTGTACCACTCCTCCGGCTTGGTCACCGGAGTGCCGTCCAGCTGGATGATGCGCATGGCGAGCATGTCTGCGTGCCGCAGCTCGTCCGCGGCGTGCTGGGTCAGCTCCGCGATGACCGCTTCCTTCATCGGGCCCTTCACGACCTTGGCTCCGATCCAGTACTGGTAGTAGGCGAGCCACTCGTCCGAGAACGCCCCGTTCAGGATCTCCAGCAGCTCACCGACGTCCAGGTCCACGATCTCGATGCCCTTGGTTCCCATGCGCGCCCCCTTCCTCGTGATGCTTCCCGCATCGTACCCGCTCGCGGCGAGGGTACGGCACGCGCGCACACCCGGCTCTGCCTCTGGTTGAGCCGCGCCTGGTCCGCCGCGGTCTGGACACCAAACCCGTGAGTCACAGCAGGAGGGGTGGTGTCTGGTTTCACGACATAGTGCGCACCTGTCTCGCGACATCGTGATCACCTCGATCGAGGAGGTGGCACGTGTCGCTGGCGCGACTGGTGGTCACGGCGGTCAAGGTGCAGGGGCGCAGCAAGAGTGAGGTAGCGAGGGATTACCGGGTGTCTCGTGGGTGGGTGCGCGAGCTCGTCAAACGCTACGCCGCCGAGGGTGAAGCGGGGCTGGAGCCCCGGTCACGTCAACCGCACGCGAGCCCGCAGCGCACGCCGGGGGCCCTGGAGGACGAGATCGTCGAGCTTCGCAAGGCCCTTCAGGACCACGGGCTCGATGCCGGCGCGCACACCATCGCCTTCCACCTCGCGAAGCGCCACGGAACTACGCCTGCGGTCGCGACGATCTGGCGGATCCTTCACCGACGGGGGTTCGTCACTCCCCAGCCGCAGAAGCGGCCGAGGAGCTCCTTCATCCGCTTCGAGGCCGACCAGCCAAACGAACGCTGGCAGGCCGACATCACCCACTGGAGGCTCGCCGAGGCGACCGGCGTGGAGATACTCAACATCATCGACGACCACTCCCGGTTGCTCGTGGCCTCCGACGCCAGGGCGGTCTTCAAGGCGGCCGACGTCGTGGAGAGCTTCCGCGAAGCCGCCCTCCGGCACGGGTTTCCCGCCTCCGTGCTCACTGACAACGGGGCGGTGTTCACCGCCATACCCCGCGGCGGTGGGCGCTGCGCGATCGAGCTCGAGCTCGCCGCGGCAGGCATCGCGTACCGGCACTCCACGCCCTACCACCCCCAGACCTGCGGCAAGGTGGAGCGGTTCCACCAGACCCTGAAGCGCTGGCTCGCTCGCCAGCCCGCCGCGGCGACGATCGCCGAGATGCAGGCCAAACTCGACTGGTTCGCCGAGTACTACAACACCGTTCGTCCGCACCGGGCGCTCGGGCGCCTGACCCGGGCGAGCGCCTTCGACGCGAGACCCAAGGCCGAGCCCTCGGGTACCGGTTTCCTTGTCCCCGAGCACTACCGGGTCCGCAGGGACAGGATCGACCCGAGCGGCGTGGTCACCCTGCGCTACAAGAGCCGTCTGCATCACATCGGGCTCGGCCGCCGCCACGCCGGCACCCGCGTCCTGATCCTGGTTGCCGACCTGGACGTCCGGGTCCTCACCGAAGACGGCGAGATGCTCCGTGAGCTCACCCTCGACCCGAGCCGGGACTACCAGCGCCAGGCCGGAGGCTGAACGTGGCACGATGTCCCGAGACATCTGGTCACGATGTCTCGGGACATCACACGGCGCGGGAGGGGTGGTGTGCGAGTTCACCAGATAGTGGACACATGTGTCGGAGCATCGTGGACACCGACGACGGGGGTCTGCGATGGATCTGGCTCGCTACGTGGTGGACGCGGTGGTGCTCGAGGGTCGGAGCTACCGGGAGGTCGCCCGTGCCCACGGGGTGTCCAAGAGCTGGGTCGGCAAGGTCGTGGGTCGGTTCCGGGAAGGAGGCTACGGCGCGATCGAGCCACGGTCGCGAGCCCCGAGGGAGGTCCCGCATCATACCCCGGTCGAGCTGGAGGATGAGATCGTCGCGCTGCGGAAGCAGCTCACCGACCTCGGCCTCGACGCGGGGGCCCAGACGATCCACTACCACCTCAGCCTGCGACATGAGCAGATCCCGTCGGTGTCCACGATCTGGCGGGTGCTGCACCGGCGCGGCTTCGTGACGCCACAGCCGCACAAACGGCCGAGGAGCTCCTGGGTGCGCTTCGAGGCGCAGCTGCCGAACGAGCGCTGGCAGTCCGACGCGACCCACTGGCGCCTGGCGGACGGTTCCGAGATGGAGATCGTGAACTTCATCGACGACCACTCCCGTTTGGCGGTGGCGAGCCGAGTGTTCCCCCGTGCAACGGCACCCAAGGTCCTGGCGCTGTTCCTGGAGGCGGGCGAGCGCTGGGGGCTTCCTGCGGCGCTTCTCACCGACAACGGCTGCGTCTACACGACGTGGCACCGCGGAGGAGCCAACGTGATGCAGACCGAGCTGCTGGCTCTCGGCATCGACTACCGCCATTCCCGCCCCTACCACCCCCAGACGTGCGGCAAGGTCGAGCGCTTCCACCAGACGATGAAGTCGTTCCTGGCCAAACAGCCGAAGGCATCCTCGATCCCCGAGCTCCAGACCCAGGTCGACCGTTTCGTCGCCTACTACAACGACGTGCGACCACATCGTGCGAGAGGACGCATGACGCCTCGAGCCGCGTTCGAGGGGCGGGACAAGGCACGACCATCGGGACCGAAGATCCGGATCGGAGCGGGCGTCAGGGTTCGCAGGGACCGGATCGACAAGAACGGGAAGGTGACGCTCCGGCATAGGACGCGGCTGCACCACATCGGGATCGGGCACGGGCACAGGGGCAAGCGCGTGGTCATGCTCATCGACGGGCTGGACGTGCGGGTGCTGTCCGAAGACGGCGAACTGCTACGGCACCTCACCCTGGACCCGACGCGGGACTACCAGCCTCAGGCGTGAGGCGTCCACGATGTCCCGACACACCCGTCCACGATGTCCCGACACATCACAGGGTGCGAGAGGGGGGATTTGAACCCCCACGCCCTTGCGGGCACCGGATCCTAAGTCCGGCGCGTCTGCCAGGTTCCGCCACTCTCGCGCTGTGGTGCTCTGACCAGGGTAAACGGTGGGAGAGGAGGCGGAAAGGGGGTGACGCACCGGAC
>Ga0315289_10005981_pt1 | contig 17911 bp, 16 predicted proteins | sample YL17G11_40_MG_FD_203452 | JGI IMG/M metagenome (GOLD analysis project Ga0315289, IMG submission 203452) | Sediment microbial communities from Yellowstone Lake, YNP, Wyoming, USA - YL17G11_40 | ecosystem: Environmental > Aquatic > Freshwater > Lake > Sediment | place: USA: Wyoming | collected... | reverse complement strand
TGTCGAACGTCAAGTAATTCCCCACCCCGGGCGTCAAACAATTCCCCACCCGGTCTCGTGCGTTCCTTCTACGCTTTCTGACCTCCCTTCTCAAGCCCTCCGCCCTGCCCCGGCCGGCGCTTGGGCCGGTAGCTCTTGCCCTCCATGTGCACGTGGTAAGACGAGTTCACCAGCCGGTCGAGCACGCTCTCGGCGACCACGGCGTTGGGGAAGAGCTCATACCAGTCCTTCGGTGAGCGGTTGGCGGTGAGGATGAACGAACCGTGTCCGGCGCGCTCCGAGACGAGCTCGTAGAAGTCGTCGCCCTGGCTGGCGCTGAAGGCGCGCATGGCGAAGTCGTCGATGATCAGCAGGTCGACGCGCGCCAGGCGGCGCAGGCGGGTCTCCCAGCTGCCGTCGGCGCGTCCGCCGGCGAGCTCGGCGAGCACGCGGCTCATCTTGGCGAAGAGCACCGCGTAGCCTCTGCGGCAGGCGGCGTGCCCGAGGGCCGTGGCGACGTGCGTCTTACCCACGCCAACGGGCCCGTAGAGGAGCACCGATTCACCGCGCTCGATGAAGCGCAGGGCGCCGAGGTCGCGGATCAGCGGCGCCGGCAGGGACGGGTTGTAGGCGAAGTCGAAGGCCTCGAGGGTCGCCTCGCTCTCGAAGCGCGCCCGGCGGATGCGCTCGCTGAGCGCCTTGGCCTCGCGGCGGCTGATCTCGTCTTCGAGCAGCACCTCAAGGAACTCGAGGTGGCCGAGCTCGCCGCCACGCGCCTGGGTAAGGCGCGCTTCCAAGGTGGCGAGCATGCCCGAGAGCCTCAGGCTCTTGAGCTTGCCTTCGAGCTGATGGGTCTCCATGTCTTCAGGCCTCCAGGTGGGCGAAGAGGGTCTCGGGTCCGTGCAGGTGAGCCGGTGCCGTAAGCGCAAGCTCGGGCTCTGCGGCAAGCTGCTCGCGGCCGGCGGCGAGGATGCCCTTGACGGTGCGGTAGGCGGGGTCACCGGCCTCGAGGGCGAGCGCGCAGGCCGCCTCGAGGCGCGTCTCGCCGTAGGTGTCGGCCAGGCGGATGATGCCCTGGGCGGATCGCAGCCGGTGCAGAGCCTGCTCGCCGAGGAGCCCACCAACGAGGGCGGCGACCGCCGGCCCGCACTCCCCGGCGCGGTGGCGGCACCAGGACGGGGTACGCATGAAGAAGGCCGCTTTCTGCGAGGGGTAGTCCTGCCAGTCGGTCGAGCGGCGGCCCCTACGCACGCGCACGTGGCTCTTGACGAGCTCGCCGTCAGCGAAGATGAAGAGCATCGCGTCGGTCATCCGTACGTCGAGGCGCGCCCCGATGAAGCGGAAGGGCACCGAGTAGAGGGCGCCGCCGACCGCGATGTGGCAGTCGGGTGAGACCTTGGCCGTCTGCCAGGTGGCGGCCTCGAAGGGCCGCGGCGGCAGGGGCAGGAGCTTCTCGGCCTCAAGGGCGGCGAAGATCGCCGCCGGCTTGGCGCCGGCAAGGGGACGAGCGTTGCGACGTCCGGCGACGTCAAGCGACCAGGATGCCGCCCCGGTGCGCATCGCGGGGAGATCCACGAACTCGCGCCCGCTGAAGAAGCTATCGCGCACGTAGGGCACCATGCGCTCGACGCGCGGCTTGTCTTTGGGATGGGCCACGCGTGCCGGGTCGATGAGGCAGCCGTAGTGGTAGGCGAGCTCTGCGTAGCCGCGGTTCGCGCGGGGGTCGTAGAGGTCGGCCTTCAGGATCCCGCTCCCGAGGTTGTCGGGCACGAGGCGGGCCGGGCAGCCGCCGAAGAACTCGAAGGCGGCGACGTGGGCGGCCAGGAACTCACGCTGGGTCATGGCAAGCACCGGGTAGCAGAACAGATGCCGGCTGAAGGAGAGCGTCATGATGAAGGCCCAGACGCGCTTGCGGGCGCCGCTTGCCGGGTCCGTCCAGCTGCCGAGGTGGCCGTAGTCGAGCTGTGCCTCCTCGCCCGGCGGGGGATCGTCTCGCAAGACCGTGGCGCGTTCCTCGGCGCCCAGCTCAGTAAACTCGACGTGCACGTAGCGCCGCAGGCTGGCGACGCTCACACGGAGGCCGTGCTCGTCACGCAGGCGCTGGTGGATGGTGGCCAGCGTGGTCGTCGGTAAGTGCTTCTCGATGTAGGCATGGAAGGGCGCGATCTGGCCGAACGCCGAGGATCTCGCGCGAGGGTCGCTGAGCTCAGGGAACCAATCACGCACCTTTGCTGCCCACTCTGCTTGGGAGAGGGGCGTGCCTCTGGGCGTCATGCCGGCGGACTCGGCGCGGCTCGTGTACTTACGCACCGTCTTGCGATCGAGGCCCAGGGCGCGGGCCATCTGGGAGACGTTGTCTCCCGCCTGCCAGTGTCTCAGCAACTCCACCACGTCCACCACCGTGAACATCCTCCTGGCCATCCGTGTCCTTCCCATCGAGCCTGCCGATGGGAGGCACCTTATCCGAGCTGATCGAGATGACCGGGTGGGGAATTACTTGATGCTGGGGGTGGGGAATTACCTGATCGCGCCCCTGGGGAATTACTTGATGCTACGGGGCCTCAGGCTGGGGAATTACTTGATCGCCGACACCCTCGACGACGATCCCATGATGAGGAGGGCTGCGGCAAAGGCGATTGAGAACGCATGTTCGAGCGCGAGTCTGGAGTTGACCTCAGAAGAGATGCTCAGTCTGGTTGAGGCAACAGAAGGGCCAGGCCGAGAAGTCGATGCAGAGGCCGGCTCCTTTCTGTCGAGCGCACTAAGTAGGGCCCGGCTGGGAGACGATGTCGCTCTCTGTCTCCTCTATGAGATGGCTGATTCTCAGCCGAAGGCAAGCCCGGACGAGCTTTTCGGCGATGAGAAGAAGGATCTTCTTGAGCACCTGACGCTCTACGCAAAGGAGAGAGACAAGGGCGAACACGGCTGGCGGGGTCAAATCGCTCAGCTCGACTTGATCGCGGAGCGGCTTGGTTGTGCTGCCTATTTGAAGCTGGGCTCGAAGGAGACACTCAAGCAGCAGATTCGAACGCGCGAGAAGTACGCGTATGGGAATGTCATCGGCGGTCTCGCGGCTGTGGCGAGAGTCAGCTCAGCCCAAGCCCCCCTCGGCGTTCTCCGCGACCTCCGGTCGAAGAAGACGCAGATCACCCATGTCGGCACTTCTCCGGGGGAAGCGGACCTTGTCACGGCTCATCAGACATTCAAGAGCGCAGCCAAGACTCTGCTCATCGCATTGGACTCGAGCGGTCCGACGTCCAGGTAGCCGCCCCTGCGGTGTGCGCATCGGCATACGCGTCGGCGCCTGGTCGGCACGCGGATGAGAATGGCTGCAAGATGGGTTACTTCTGCCTCGGACACATTACGTGCAGACCTGTGCTCGATGCCACGAGCCGGGACATGTCGCGCTGATTCCGCTCACGCCGCCGCGCTCTGCCGAGCCTACGTGTCTGCTATGGACGGAGAGGGGGCGGCCCTAGCTGTCACTCGCTTTAGTCAGCCCGGGCCGCCAAGGAGAGGCTAGCGGGCTGCCCCGTCAACCTGCAAGGGTGACAATGCTGGCACCCCACGTCATCTCGTTTCGTCTTGCGTCCGACTGTCTTGGTAACATAAGCGCATGGGGACTGACCGCGGGAGCCTGATAGTGCGCCCGATCGTGAAGTGGGCCGGAGGCAAGTCGCAGCTTCTCGGCGAGCTATCTTCCCGTCTTCCAGATGACTTTCTGCGTTACTTTGAGCCGTTCGGCGGGAGCGCGGCGCTCCTCTTCCACCTGCAGCCGCGCGCCGCAACATTGGCCGATGCCAACCTCGAACTGATCAACTGCTACCGGGTCGTCAGGGACGACGTCGAGAATCTCATCTCCAGCCTCTCGATGCACGAGAACAACGCGCACTACTACTACGCAATGAGAGCGGTAGACCCCGAAGGCCTCGGCGACACAGAACGAGCCTCCCGGTTCATCTACCTCAACCGCACGTGCTTCAATGGTCTCTACCGCGTCAATCGACATGGTCGGTTCAACACGCCCTTTGGTGCCTACAAGAACCCGCGAATCTGCGACGCAGAGAACCTACGCGCCGCCACTCTGCCGCTGAAGAACGTCGACCTGCTGGACTGCGACTATCGCGACGCTCTCGCTTTAGCCGAGGCCGGCGATCTTGTCTACCTCGACCCGCCCTACATCCCCGTCTCGCAGTACTCCGACTTCAAGCGGTACACGAAGGAGCAGTTCCGCGAACAGGATCACGTGGCGTTGGCCGGTGTGTTCCGCGACCTCGACGCGCGTGGATGCAAGGTGATGTTGAGCAACAGCAGCGCGCAGCTCGTGCACGGGCTCTATGAAGGGTTCAACGTAGAGATCGTGCACGCACGTCGCCTGATCAACAGCAACGTCGATGGACGCGGTTGCATCAACGAGGTCATCATCAGGAACTATGGCTGACCGCCTGGTTGGCGCCGAAGTACCGTCGGAGAGCCTAGAGGCGAGACTCGGCCGCTTCCCTGTGTCGCGCTTCATGGGCAGCAAACGGAAGCTGCTCGGCTTCATTGCAGACGTTGCCGGCGGGCTGGAATTCGAGACTGCACTCGACGCCTTCTCCGGTGGCGGCTACGTTTCGTACCTGCTCAAGGCCATGGGTAAGTCCGTGGACTCGAACGACTTTCTCGCCTACAGCTACCGCATCACACACGCCCTCGTTGAGAATTCCCACATCACGCTCAACTCCTCGGACCTGGAGATGCTCCTCGAGGAGCGCGACGACACGCCGACGTTCGTTCGCGACACCTTCAATGGCCTCTACTTCACCCCTGATGACAACGCCCTGCTCGACCGAGTGTGGGGCAACATCCGGAAGCTGAACGATGAGTACAAGGAGTCGCTTGCGGTGGCATCGCTGTGCCGTGCCGCGCTGAAGAAGCAGCCGCGTGGCGTCTTCACCGTGACGGGCTTGCGCTACGACGATGGCCGTGCTGATCTCCGTATGACCATGCAGGAGCAGTTCGTGAGGTCGGTGGCGGAGCACAACGCGGCTGTCTTCGACAATGGCAAACGTGGCCAAGCCTTCTGCCTCGACATCAGAGACATTCGTCGCTCGGGCTACGACCTTGTCTACATCGACACGCCTTACTACTCGCCCCACTCAGACAACGACTACGTCAGGCGATATCACTTCGTCGAGGGGCTTGCGACGTATTGGACTGCGACCAGCATCATGGAGGGCACGAAGACCAAGCGGGTGGCGAAGCGCGACACCCCCTTCTCCTCCGCAAGCCGCATCTACGGTGCCCTGGACGCGACCTTTGCGATGTTCCCCGGGAGCATCCTCCTCGTGTCGTATTCGTCGAACTCCATCCCCACCAAGGATGAGATGGTCGAAATGCTGCAGCGCCATCGCACGCGGGTTGATGTCTTCGAGGCGGATCACCGGTACAGCTTCGGCACGCATGCGCACAAGGTCGGGAGCAACCGGAACAAGGTATCTGAGTACCTCTTTCTCGCCCGGCCATGAAGACGTGGAACCTCGGCAATACGACTGTCAGAAGTCCGGAGCGGATCGCTGAGGGTCTGCGCGTGCTCGAGGGTTTCGCGGGGCGCGTGTTTGACGAGAGTGTGCAGCTTGCGTTCTACGAGGCGCTGCGAGACGCCGGGGTAGTAAGGGGCGACATGGGCGAATCTGGCCGCGCCATTTCGGGAAGGAAGTGGGCCTCCGCGGCAAACCAAATGGGTTTTGCTGTGGCCCTGAAGAGCGACCCTCCCGTCCGAATCACCGATGCCGGACGGCGATTGCTTCTGGGCGAAGCTCTCGCTGGCGAGACATGGCTCCGGCAGCTGCTCAAAGTCCAGCTTCCGCCGCCGCTGGAGCCTGCACGCACGACGAGATACGAGGGCTTTGCTGTGCACCCGTTTGGCCTGACGTTGCGGGCGACGACCGCCATGGAGGATCGGAAGCTGGAGGGGCTGCATCGAGAGGAGATAGCCCTCTACATCGTCACCGCTCTGCGAGACACCGACCTCGATTCTGCCGTGCAGAGTTGCGCCGAGTACCGGCAGCGCCGGCAGGGGCTAGTCGGCTCCGTCGCCAAGCACAGGCTCTTTCAGGACAGTCTGCTTGCCAAGGCTGCCGAGCTGTATGGGGACGAGCTTGAGGGATGCTTTGAGGAACTGCGGGAAACTGTCCGGCTCGCCCGCGAGCACGCTTCGTTCGTGGACTCCGAGGGTTTCGCGCAGGACTTGGCGCACGTCTGTGCGGGCGGCAAGGGCGGCAGAACGAAATCGGCAACCAAGACTCGGGATCTGCTTGCTCGCTTGATTCGTGAGCGCTCTGATTGGGACACGCTGGCGAACGTGGTTGCGGATCACCACCTGAGCACGCGAGCCAACACGTTCATCGACTATGCCGACACAACGGTGCGGTACTGCCGCATGACGCGCCTGTTCTCGCTACGAGGCTCTGTGATGGTGATCAGCGAGGACGCGCGTGAGCTCGCTCGTGAACTCGCAGCCCTCGAGCTTCCGGCGGTGAGCGAAGAAGAGTTTTCCACCTGGCTCTGGTCTGCCGATGTCCCCAGCCTACCCTTGGATGATGCCGGATTCCTGCGAGAGGATCTCGCGCGACTCACAGCCGAGCGAGTGTCGCTTCAAGATCAACTTGCCATAGCGGTGGAACCGCAGGTGCCTCCGCCGGACAAGCTCCCCGACCTCAAGTTGGCGCGGGCAAGTGCGGGCGACAGCGTCGCCGGTCTCCGCGAGGAGCTGTTCTACCGACGCCAAGCCAAGTGTGTCCCTGAGATCCTCGAGACTCTGCGAGATGTCCTCGAAGGTGAGATGGTTGGTTCGTATCGACCAGCATTCTTGGAATGGGGAACTTGGCGGGCATTCTTGGCGACCAATGCACTGGCCTGCGCCGTGAGCGCCACCCGCAACTTCAAGGTGGACTCAGATGTCACGCCCAGTCATACCGCCAAGGCTGGGGTGTCGGACATGGTCTTCCAGTACGCGGATCATGTACTTGCCGTCGAAGTTACGCTCCGGACCGGACCGAACCAGTGGAGCGCCGAGGGGGAGCCTGTGCCACGACACGTGTTTGACGTCATGCGACAACATCCGCACAAGCGGGTGCTCGGCCTCTTTCTCGCTCCGAAAGTCGACCCGAATACTGCGAACCAGTTCCTCAATCAGGTCTACTGGGACGAGGACCTGAGGGCCAACAGGGGTGTTGACGTCGTTCCTATGTCACTTGCCCAGTTCATGGCGCTCTTGGAGGCGTGGGGACCAGCTTTGGACCCGCCCAGGATGCGTGAGCTTCTCGAGTCCTGTCTCGATCTTCGCTCAGAGAGCGATCATGGACCGGATTGGCTCGAACGCATCGCAGCGACCATCACCGCGCACGTAAGGCTGGCCGCCGCTTCATAGCCACGTTCGCGCCCTTCTGGTGGCGCTAGACCACCCTTGAGCGGCACCAGTGAAGTCGTCCCGCAGCGCGAAGACGGGGTTTACTCGATTCGCGTGGTCGCGCGCCTTCTCAGGCTGCGCCAGCTGTCGCGAGGTTGCCGTGGTGTCGGCACCGGACTGGTCAGTGCGTCCCCCCCGGACCTGTTCCACTGCGCCATTTCTCGACGCTCCGTCGGAAGTCATCAAGGTACATCGCGAGCCTCTGATACTCACGAGAGTCGAGGTTTCGCGAATGCGCCACATCATTTCGCATGGGCTCGAGCTCGCGGAGTTTGCCCAGGACGATCTCCTGCTCGCCGAAGACCTCGCGGAACCAGTTCCACTTGGCTCTGATGATTCTGGCATAGTCCGTGAAGTCGAAGTAGTCCACCAGGTCCGCGCCGGGTTTGCTCGCCCACGGCCACAGTTCTTGGTTCGCCTTCTTCTTCGCCTCTGCAGCAGTCAAGACGTCTCGCGGAAGGCTGGCACGCCACTCCGAACCGGCCTTCTGACTCAGCAACTCACCGATCAACTCCCGGAGCAGTCGCTCGAATTGCCGCAGAAGCTCGCTTTCTGGCGACTTCAGTACTTCGCCGTGGCGTCGCCTCAGGTATGCGTGGCCGAAAACAGGGTCGTGTTGGTTGATCCTGGCGATGAACCTCGAAGCAACGTCAGCGCGGCCTGCTTCGCCGTTCGCTCCGAGGCGAAAGTCGGCGACCAACTCGGCGTTTTCCGCGAAGAAATCTCTCAATGGTACGATCAGGATCCCATTGGCCTTCGTCTTTGCGTACTTGCCACCCAGCATGAACAGTAGTTCGCTGAGAACACGGAGCAAGACGTTGAAGCCGTTGTTCGTGAAGATGAAGCCATCTCGCCACGCGGTGCTGCTGTCCGCAGCCTTGTACACGACGCCGAAGTAGTCGTTGAGGACAGACACGAGCGCGGTCCCCAGTTTCTCGGGGTCGGTCGGACCATCGTGGGATCGAGCCTCCACGAGTGAGTTCGGGCTCTGGCAGTCGAGCAGGTGCCGATCAACGATGCCCTTGCAGACGTTGTTCATGTAGAGGTTGTAACCGGAGCGGCTGCGCCGACTGACATCCGGCACGTAGATGCGGTCCTTGAACACTCCGCCCGCTGCGAGGTCACGCACGGCAGCCGAGATGAGACCTTCGGTCGTGGCTGGCTGCACGTCAGAGTAGAGGGCCCACAGGACGTCCGGCGTGATCGGGGTCTGGTACTTGTTGATCTCGACAAACGTTAGGGCCTGGTCGGACTGATCGCGCTTGCCGTCGAACATCGCCATGACCGGCAGCAGCTGATTCTGTTCTGAGGTTTGGAGGCGCGCGTATCCGTAGAGCCGGTGCTGCCCATCGATCACCCACACGCTCGCAGGAACATCCTCGATGTAAAGGTGTCCAACGTCAGGAGCGAGCTTGGATGGCCTGTGCTTTGCATCACCCGTTGCACGCACGAATCTCGGTCGGCTGTGCAGGCCCACGACGATGTTGTTCTTGAAAACGTTGTCGTCATCTATGAACTCGGCAACACCAGCGAGCTTGTCCTTCTTGAGAAGTCGCTGGTACGCGCCGGGCCTTCTCGATTCCAGGCGCGCGACGTAGCCGAGACGGAGGAGGTCGGAAGCGCGCATGAAACAGCTGTACAAGGCGACTTGGCGAGGGGCGCTGACACGAAGTGCCGGCACTCTGACTCTGTCCGCCGTACCCGCCTTCCATTTCGTCGGAATAGTCTCAGCGTCCATGCTGGATAGAAAGTCGCGCAGGATCTGGTACCGCGAAACGGGACCGATTGCAGAGTGAAGGCCCTTGCAGATCTCCGGGTAGTAGCGGCCGTCAACGAGAAACACGCCATGGTCCAGCGCGTACTGGATCTCCTTGGCATCGGCCTCAGCGTTGGTAAAGACCGCGAAGCAGACGCCCTCGTAGATGCCGGGGAATTGCGTGGAGACATCCCGTCGGATGGCAACCGTCTTCCGCGCGAGGTCGTCAACGTATGCCCGAGTTCCGCCCCTGGTTGGATCCTCCGTGTACTTGGCGTCTACGACCAAGAAGACCCCTTCCAGGCCCCCGCATGCGTCGATCTGGTGCCCCCCTAGGTAGTAGAGAGGCCCGCCTTTCGCGTCGTCGAGCTTGAGACCGTCAGCCAGAAAGATGAGGATTTCTTGCTCGAAGAGATCCCAGGCCTCTCTGTGCCGAACCATGCGCGCCACCTTCGCGGTGCCGTAACGGTCCGTGTACCCTCTCGCCTCCAGCTTCGCGATGGTGTCGGTGTCTTCGCGAGGAACGCTCTGGTAGTCGATCTTGTTGGGCCTCGGAAGGCCGAATGTGTCCGCCACGGTTCCCCCCGTCCTCAGAGCGCAACGGCTCCTGCTCCACGGATGCTATACCTCCAACGGGACGGGGCGACAGGGACCGCGCCGCGATGACCTGACCGCCTGACATCGGCGTGTGTTGACGTCCTCGCGAGGCTGCTGAGGGTCTGTGCACTCGCACGCGTCGGCTGGGCGTCGGCGAGACGACAGAAGCCGCTGCAAATTAGCGCCTTCTGACGGCCGGACACGTCACCCGAACCTGTGGCTCACGACCGCCGGCGCCGGAGACGATCGCCTGGCCGGGGTTCTCACTCAAGGACTACGCACCGGCGTCGCTCACGGCCGGCTCTGGCACTATCAGAGGAAGCGGACCAGCGAGTGGGGTCAGGTCAGTCCTAGCCAAGGCGTTCTGCTACGCGAGTTCTGCAGCTGGGTGCCGGCTGCTACGGCCTCCAGCTGCAGGCCTCGGCCGCCTGACGGCAGGACTCGTCCGGCCGCCGGCTACCGATTCGAATCTGCAACCCGCCCTCAGGCGAGTAGGATGGCTTTGCATCCCGCACGGGGCTCGTCTTGGGCGCTGGCGGACTTATCGAGGGGCAGAACGATGTCTCCAGCGAAGAGTGCGAGCACGCTATGCGAGTGCGTCTGATCAACCCATGCAATCCGCTTGTCAGCATCGTCAGGCTCAGCGAGAACCGCTGGAACCGGTACCGCGTGTGGAAACCACTCAACCTCATGGTTCTCGCGGGTCTGACCCCGCCGGGGTGGGAGATCTCGATCGTGGACGAGAACCTCGGCGCGCCGGACTATCCGGCCATGCCGCGGCCGGACCTGGTGGGCATTACCGCCTTCACCTCGCAGGCGAACCGCGCCTACGAAGTGGCCGCTCACTTCCGGCATCTCGGGGTTCCCGTCGTCATGGGCGGCATTCACGCGACCACCTGCATAGACGAAGTCATGGAGCGGGTGGATTCGGTGGTCACGGGGGAAGCCGAGGCCGTTTGGCCGCAGGTCCTGGACGACGCCCGGCACGGCGACCTGAGGCACCGCTATGACGGAGGACACTCCGAGCTGAACGATGTCCCGCCGGCGCGTCATGACTTGCTGCCGACGGGGTACGCCTTCGGAGCCATTCAGACCACGCGCGGCTGTCCCTTGAACTGCAGCTTCTGCAGTGTGACGGCGATCAACGGGCCCCGCTACCGGCAGCGACCCATTGCCGATGTCGTGCGGGAATTCGGCTTGATCCGTGAACAGGGCGTTCTCGTGGTGGACGACAATCTGATCGGCACACGACCTGAACACGTCGCGCGCGCCAAGGACCTGTTCCGCGCCATGGCACAGGCAAACTTGCGAAAAGAATGGATCGCCCAGGTCACCATCAACTTTGCCGATGACGAGGAACTTCTGACGTTGGCCACACGAGCCGGATGCAGAGGTGTCTTCATCGGCTTCGAGTCGCCCACGCCGGAAGGGCTCCGGGAACTCGGTAAGAAGTTCAACCTTCTGGGAGGCCGCGACTTCCGCGCCTCCGTGCGGCGCATTCAGCGGCACAAGATCCTGGTCGTGGGCTCCTTTGTCATCGGTCTGGACGTAGACGGACCGGGCATCGGCAGACGTGTCGCCGAAACGGCCAGCCGGTACGGAGTGAACAGCCTCAACGCACTGTTTCTGACACCGCTGCCCGGCACTCGCCTGTGGGACCAGATGAACGCTGAGAACCGCATCATTCTCAACGAGTTCCCGGACGACTGGAAACACTACACGCTGGGATTCCCCGTGGCTCGCTACAAGCATCTCTCGATGGACGACAGCATCGACGAAGTGGACACGTGCAATCGAGACTTCTACTCCCTGCCCCGGATCGCGAGGCGGGTGGGGCGCGACGTGTGGGGTCGCCGACAGCCGCTGAGAAGTCTGGTCACCAACCTCGCCTACCGTGGTAACGCCCGGCTAAGCTGCGTGGCGCATGCTGACTTTAGGCGTGACCAGAGCAACAGGGGCGATGGAGGAGCGTCTCAGACGCGAGGGACCTCCGTCTCCGCGGGGGCCGGAAGGGCGCCAAGGGCACTCCCAGGATCGCGTGACGCAGGCGGCTGACCCGGTCTGCGGCGCACGGCGCGTCGCGCCAGGCGCAGCGGGAATGTATGGCGTCAGGCGTCCTCGACGTTCCGCCGCGAAGGAGGCCTGGATCGGCGCGGTGCACGACGAGCGCTCCCTCGTGAGCCAACGCCTGATCTGGCCTTGCCTTGTCGTGGAGCCAGAGGAAGCTCTCGATCTGTTCAGCGGACTCAGCCTGGTCTGCCGTCTGTGCTGGCAGGGCGGCTCGCGCGAGCGCGTCGGCGCCCTGTCGGCCGCCGGGGGAGAGGACCTGCAACTGGCGCACTTCGTGCGACACGACACGTCTTCGGAACCTGTGACAAGTCGGCGTACCGCTGGGTCGTGTGTGGCGCGGACGCTCGGGCGCCGGCCCGACGATAGTCCGCTCGTCTCACGTCGAGCTGCCTGATGGGAGGTCTCCCCGCGAGCTGTCCGGCTCGTCTACGCCCTCAGCTCGAACTTGACGCTGCGGGGGCTTCGGGCACGGGGCGAGCTACTGAGGTCGAGCCGGCCCAACTTGGCGACACGAAGGTGCTCGAGCGAAGACCGCCGCCCCTCTGGCAGAGCGACGTAGGCTCGCGCCAGCCCGTCGAGGAAGCGATCGGCATCAGCGCACGTCGTGTGCATCTGGGAAGCGATCCTGCTCGCCACGGCGTGTCGGCCAGCCCCGGGCCGTCGCTTGATTGGCGCCAGGTACACCTTCCGGCCCGCGTGTCTCGCGACGCTCTCAATGATCATCTCGCCGTCGACGCGGATCGCGTTTTGGAAGAACACGTCTGGATAGGCCTCATAGACCGGCATCGGGTCGTCGAACACGACCAGCTCGTGGTGTTGCGTGGCTTTGCCGACAAGGCGATGGTCCCGCTCGTGGCGTGGTCTGTCGCTGCGGTGGAGGGCAACCGCGGTCTGGAAGAGGCCGTAGTAGGTGTTTGCGAGGTCGTCGATGGTCAGCTCCTCGCCGGCGCGGCGCCGCTTCAGGTAGGCGTTCCAACGCCGGTCGTTCTCACGCTTGATCTCGGCGACCAGCTGCTCGAACAAGAGGCCTGAGGCCGAGGCCTGCCGACGAAGCTCGGCGACCAAGGCGTAGAAGGTGTCGTGGATCGTGGCGCAGTAGGCGTCGATCGCGTAGAGAGCACCCGGCCCCTTGCGCCGGCTGCAGCTGCGGTGGCATTCGAGCTCGTTCATCCACTGCTTAAGCTGCTCTCTCGGATCACTGGTCAGGAAGTCGACGATCTTTCCGACGATGCGCTTCTTGAGATCCTCGGGAATCAGGTCGCTGAGCTCCTCGAGGAGGTCTTCCAGATTGAGCCGGACGACACGCCGCGGGGGCCTCGGATGTGTCATCGTCCCGGTGCGCGGCCCTCCACCGGTGGAGCGCTTCACCTTGTCCTCTTGTGATCCACTCCGGGTCCCGTGCCCTCCGTGCTCATCGTGGAATCCGTCAGCGGTGAATTCCCCCTGCGGCGCGGTCCCATGGGGCTCGCCCGCGGGCGGTGGCTCCGGGATCTGCTCGAGGCGTCCAACCACGTAGTAGCCGAAGATCGCCGCTTGGTCTCTGCGGCGCAGTTCGTCGCGATGCACGAGAAAGACCCTCGACTTGCCGGGCTTGAGCCACGTCGGGTAGGGCTTCTGTGAGAGCTGTCGACAGCAACCACGCAGTTCGGCCTCGATCACGAAGTCCCGGATTGTGGGGTACTTCTCTGGGTCGTTGCTCACCCAGACCAGGGCGTCGTGGTAGACCTCATCAGTCGTCAGCTCGCCGCCCTGGGTCGGCTGGGTCGGTGTCCTGGGATTCGTCATCTGTGGTCTCCCTCGCCGGCATGGCGGGTGTGCCGCCGCCAGCTGCCCGTCGGGGACGCGGAAGATGCACGCGCCCCGGCTGGCTGCACACGCCCACGCAGTGTGGAGAGTGGAGCGCAGGCTCCTGGACACGGTGCTCTTGGCGCGACCCCTTTCGCCCGGCAGCGCTCACCAAGGCAATGGTAGCATCGCCCAACGGCGCGCACAGGGCGCGCTGCCGGCGTCTGCGGCCGGCTCTTGTCGTTGGGCCAAGGTGTGCGTCCTGCCAGACGCTCGCCAGCGCGTGTCGGCGCAGTCTCGATCCTGAGATCGGCTCGGCTCCACGGTCGTGTCGGCTCATCGTCGGCCGCCTCGCCATCGCGCCTGCGTCGGGCGTCCTTCTCGTGTGGGGGCACGTCTTGAAGACCTGTGTTGCCGTCGATTGCCCGGCCGCGTCTCGACCTTGCCGACTACGCAGCACCAGCACCCACGCTAGGGCCGGCTCTGGCACCAACATGGGAAGTGGACTGATGAATGGGGTCCGGTCACCGTATGCTCGAGGAAGGAGGTCAAGGCCACGAAGAACAGCTGAAGACGAGCGGCTGGAACGACACGTTTCGTCGTACACATCGGGACACGTTCACTTGAACACGGACATCTCTGGGCGACATAGTCTTGCTGCGCAGCATCGCGCGCCCCTCAAGCTTTCGTACGAGGAGAGGCACGTGCCGACCGCTCAAGCATGCGGACAGAGCGGCTGCGCAGTTATATCGTAGGCGTGTCCCTGATAGAGCAGTCCGCGAAGCGAAAAGGAGTCCACATGAAGAAGCTGACGTCAGATGACCTGAAGGACATCATTGTCGGGTCGGCCATCTTTGGTTGCGGAGGGGGCGGTCACCTGGAGAAGGCGGAGACGACGTTGCAGCGTGCCTTGAGCGAGAATCAGGAGTTCACGCTCGCTAGTCTCGATGACCTTCCTGAGACCGCCAAGGCCGTTTCTCCCTACCCGGTTGGGAGTCTGACCACCGGCAAGGACGATCCGCGGTTCTCCGATCTCCCCATTGCCGAGCAGTACCCGGCGTTGACAGCGGTGAAGGTCCTCGAAGAATACATCGGCGAGAAGTTCGCAGCCGTTCTGACTGGCGAGATCGGTGCTCTGGCTGTTGTCGACGCGTTCTACGTTGCGGCCTCGCTCGGTCTGCCGGTTCTTGATGCCGACACCGCCGGGCGCTCGGTACCTGAGATCCAACACTCGCTTCTCTACGTGCATGATGTGCCTGTGCCCCTCACGCCGCAGGCGGTCGCCAATGAGTTCGGCGAGACGATGATCATCACGCGCGTCGTCAACAACCTTCGCGATGAGACTCTCTTGCGGGCGCTGGCCGTAGCGAGCAGGAACCTCGTGTGCGTTGCCGATCACCCCGTCCGCATCCGCGACTTGAAGCCCGCGGTCGTGCCGCAGGCCGTCAGCTATGCGCTGGCTGTAGGGCGCGCCTATCGGCAAGCGAAGGAGAGCGGCGGTGACCCGGCGCAAGCGGTCGCCAGTCAGGGTGCCGGCGTGGTCGTCTTCCGCGGCGCCATCAGTGAGTGCTCATGGGCGGACAAAGACGGGTTCACGCTCGGCGAGTTTACGGTGGCCGGTGATGGGGGCTTCAGCGACTCCACGCTACGGATCTGGTTCAAGAACGAGAACCTCATGTCGTGGGTCAACGGCGCGCCCTTTGTCAGCGCTCCCGACCTGATCTGCGTGCTGGACGAGGATGCCAGGGTACCCCTCACGAACCCGAACCAGCAGGTCGGCAAGAATGTCTCGGTGATCGCCCTGCCGGCACACGAGAGGTGGCGTACTGACAAGGCACTCAGCGTGTTCGGACCGCGTTCGTTCGGCTTCGACGTCGACTATCGCCCGCTGGACGTGGTGATTGCCGGATAGCGTGCGGTTTTCAGCCACCGCAGTGCCGCACCGGACAGCCTGGCGACTTGCCCAAGAAGGCATCGTGAAGACCATTCTCGTCATCGACCCTGTCGTGATGGACGTGTGGGATGCGCAAGACCGACAGAAGTACGTGGAATACATGAACCGGGTGAAGGGTCCCAAAACGGTGATCAAGGCTGTGAGCATCACCAGGGGACCTGTGTCGATCGAGACGTTCTACGATGAGTCTTTCGCCGTCCCCGAGATCCTTCGTGCAATCGAAGATCAGGGCAGCGACTGTGATGCGATCATGGTCAACTGCTTCGCGGATTGCGGCGTGCGGGCGGTGAGGGAGATCACCGGGGTCCCGGTGGTTGGAGCAGCGGAAGCGTCCATGGCTCTTGCACTGCTTCTGGGCCATAGGTTGGCGGTGGTCTCGACTGGGGAGTCCGCCGGCCCAGGGACCGAGCTCCAAGCCCGTGCGATGGGTGTTGAGGGGCGTTTGGCGGCTGCCGTGGGAATCACGATCCCGGTCCTTGGACTTGGAGCCGACCGCAATGAAACGGCGCGGCAGCTCATTTCGGCAGCTGCCACAGCTGAAGAAGTGCTCGCCTCGCAGCCCACCACACACGCACTCAAGCGGCGCACGTTCCGCGGCCGGCTCTGGCTTCGCCGACTGGCCGGCCGCTCCGTGCCTGCCTATCCCGGGGTGCCATCGCACCTCTCGGCCTGCGATTGCCTCGCCGGTCTTGCAGACCTCACGATTGAGATGGTCTACCGGTTCATCGACGACCTCCGATACCGCTGATACAGGAGCCGCTCTTGCCAGGCCGGCGTGGTGAAAACCTGCCGAGAAATGCATGATGCGCGATCGCCGCACGGAGCGGGGCGACATGAGACTGCACAGAGTCGGCGGCGGTGCGGTAGGTCCCGGTCAGCCGATAGGCATCGACGATATTCATGGACTGCTAGGTGGACTTCCCTCATCGTCTCCATCGGGCGATAGGTGTGGGCTGAGGCCGACACATTCGTCGCCCTGAGGGCGAGTTCGGGAGGCTCGATCACGTGAGCAACCGTCTTGGAAGTCAACTATGGCTGAGCTTGAGTTCGAACGGACGACCGTCGCGCACCGTCGCGTTGAGGATGGTGAGCAGCTTGCGCATGCAGGCGACCAAGGCGAATCGAAATCACTGGAAAGGCTGCGCATTCTGGGGGGCGATGCGCTGTCTCAAGCGTCAGCTCGCCGACGTCGTCTACCGGGCGATGCTCGAGGACTGCCGCAACGAGGAGTTGACAACATAGGAGCTCAGAACTTGTGCCGCCCACACGAGGCGCCGGGTCTTCGACGCACATCGGCGACGTCTCCCCAGCTCTGTGCTGGTATTGGCTCGTGGGATGCAAGTCTCAGATGACCAGCTCGAGGGATGTGACAAGTCGGCATTATTTCAAGCAGCTGACGATCTTTCTACACGATATTTCCATCAATACGAGACTACTGTTGACTTTCCCCATTCTTGTGGTATAGGTGCACCGAAGGCGATACGGAGGCGCCCTGTGCGTGTTAGTACAAGTCCCGCACGCTACTGCGACCTTGACCAGGTTGACCGTAAGATCATCGTTCTTCTTCAGGAGGATGGTCGGCGGCCAGCGGCCGAGATCGCGAGGATTGTCGGCATATCGGTTCAGACGGTGACGAACCGTATCGGCCGGCTCGTCGGGAACGCCGTGGTCGATGTCATGGCTGTTCTCAACCCCGTGTCGATCGGCTTGGAGAAGGACGCGATTATCTGCATGCGAGTGAACCAGGGGTCCCTGAGGAGCGTCGCTGAGCGACTCGCAGAACTCGAATTCGTGTCGTATGTCGGCTATGTGACGGGCAGTTTCAACCTGATGATCGAGGTCTACGTCAGAGACGACGGAGATCTTCTTCGATTCATCGCCGACGAACTCTCACAAATCACGGAGATCCGGGACACTGAGGTATGGACGGTCCTGGAGGTCAGAAAGGACAGTCACGCTTGGTCCACTCTTTCGACCACCTTCGACGGAGACCCCGATCCACAGTTGGCATACAGTGAGTGAGCCTGTTCTGCAGCGTCCCCAGCGTCCCTCGCCCGAGACGGGGAACTCGATTGGCGAGAAGACGGAGGCCGTCTAGGAGGATCGAGCGTGCCAAGGTTCTACGAGTATGAGCTTGGCAAGACTGCGGATGTCATTTGCCGAGAACTGTTCGAGCTGAAGCCCGGCGAGACCTTGGTCGTGACGGCGGACACCGAGAGCGACGAACGGGTCGTGGACGCCATAGGTCGCGCCGCATTCGCGTGTGGCGCCAAGCCAATCATGGTCTGGACCGCATCTCCGCTTGGTGTGGGGAAGGCCG
>Ga0315289_10005979_pt1 | contig 17916 bp, 6 predicted proteins | sample YL17G11_40_MG_FD_203452 | JGI IMG/M metagenome (GOLD analysis project Ga0315289, IMG submission 203452) | Sediment microbial communities from Yellowstone Lake, YNP, Wyoming, USA - YL17G11_40 | ecosystem: Environmental > Aquatic > Freshwater > Lake > Sediment | place: USA: Wyoming | collected... | reverse complement strand
TTCAGAACATTGAGGCAGCCACGGATTACACGGTCGGGATAGTATCGGCCACCGGCAGCATCGGCGTGATCCAGACTCACGGAACGCTTTCCTCGGTGGACTTCTTTGCCAACAGCGATCTGGACGGCCCGGCCGGCAGGATCGACCTGGTTGTGGTGGGGTATGACTACGGCGGGATCCAGCAGTGGGACGGGGAGGACTATGGCGTGCCGACGTTCATCACCGGGCCCGGGGGGGACGTGGGCTACATCCACGTGGCGCATGAGGTCTACCTGCATACCGGCGGCGGCTGGCACCAGCTAGTGCTGCCGGTGTCGATTGACGACGGCCGAAGCACCACCTTCACCGACGACAGCGGCGGGCGGATGACTGTGACGCCCCAGCCGACGCAGGTTGTGGACGAGGAAGGCAATCCGGTCTATGACGAGCAGACCGGCCTGCCGGTCATGTACACCCCCGCTTATTCGTACATCGTCATCGGAATGAACGGGTACATCGTCGAGGATCTCGGCCGGAACCAGGAAGGCGGGGTGGGCGCGGTCATCGCGCGGCTGAAGGTGGACGGCAGCGTCACAGCCACCACCAGGGGCCACGTGCAGGTCTCGGACCTGGAGATCGGAGGGTCCTGGATCGGAGCCAGAGAGAACCGTCCCACGACGGCCGACGTCCGGTTTGAAGGCGGACAGGCGGACGTGTACTGGTTCCACGACGACGCGGCAGCCTTCGAGTCGTTCAGCCTGTCGGCCAGCGGGGACATCTTCGGCGCAGAGGTGACCAGCAGCAACCTTACCGCGGTGCGCGCGGGCGGGAACATTGCCAGAATCGAGCACGGCGGGCGAGCCGGCGCCTGGCTGCACGGTCCCTATGACGCCCCGACAAGCAGCGACATCGCGGTCGAACCCCAGTACGGGTGGTACCACCTTACCATGAACGGGATCAATGCCGCCGGCGACGTGGACCTGGTCTCCGCGGACGGCTCGATCGGCGACGTCCGCGTGATCGGCACGCTGAGCACGGTCCGGGCCGATGCTGACCACTCCACCTCCGCCAACCAGTGGGACGGCATCAACGGCGTGGTTTGGTCGCAGACGCGGATCGTGACGGTCCACGCCGGGGATGGGCTGATCGACGACGGGCCTGGACTGCTGGCCCGGGCAGCCATCATGTCGGGCAATTCGATCGGCGCAATCTACGTGGACGGGTCTTATCACACGATCGCCCCGCACCCGGAGGCGGACATCAACGTGCGCCTGCGCGGGCCGACGGCTTACCACGAACTTAATGGGGCCATCATCGCTTTCAACAACCAGACGATCCAGGTGCCGACGGTGGACGAGCTGGGCCGCCCCGTCGTGGACGACCAGGGCAATCCGGTCATGGAGGATGTGGAGGTCGACGGCATCGGCAAGGTGATCGGTACCGGCGGCGCCCACCTGACGGCCATCGTCATGTCTTCGTCCCTGAACTTCTTCCAGGCGTTCTGGCGCGTGGGCAGCACCGAGGGCGGGATCGGGACCGTCAGCTTCTCAGGCCGGCACGGCGAGATCGACGGGGCCGGCATCCACGGGGGCTATGTTCGCCACGTCTCCACCAGCTCCGACTCCGACGGGATCAACTACACGTACATCGAGGGCAGCTACCCGTCGGTGAATCTCAAGGCCGTGGGTCTGGTCTCCGGCGGCGGCCCGGGCATCTTCCACAGCTCTATCTCCGCCTCGGGCTCTATTGGCACGATCACGGCCCCCGATCATGGGGACATCATGTATACCCACATCGGGGCCACGGGAGGCGTCAACAGCATCTCGGGCAAGGACCTGCGCGGCAACGTGATCAAGGTCTCCGGCACGATCGGCACCCTTCACGCCAGCCGCGACATGTACGACAACAACTCCGAACATGACGCCGGCGGGTTCATCGGCTCCATTGACAAGCTCTCGGTCGGCCGGGACTTCCTGGACAACGACTTCCGCATCGCCGGCCGGCTGGCCAGCATGACCGTCGCGGGCGAGTTCGACTCGGTGTTGACGATGTACGGCCCGACCACCGCGTACCTGAAGTCGCTGGAGGTTAAAGGCGACATCAACGGCGAGATCGTCTCGTACGGCAAGATCGGCTCGATCGTCACCGACGGGCGGATCGACGCCGAGATCCGCACCGTGGCCGGCGGCTGGAATACCAGCGCCGACCTGATCCGCGCCGAGCAGGGCATCTTCGGCCCCGTGACCATTGAGGGCGCGATGGGGCGGATCGAGTCGGGCATATCCCTGGGCAGCGACCCCAGCACCCTGCCGGGCTTCCGCAGCCAGACCATCAACGTCCACGGCAGGCTGGGCTACATCCGGGTGCATGCCGGGGACGAAATGGGCCATCTCTACGCGAACATCAACGCCGGCGGGGACATCGGCACCCTCGATATCGACGGCACGCTCTACGGCGAGGTTACCACCTTCGGCAACCTGGACTGCCTGGAGGTGGGTGGCGGACTGGGCGGACGGATGGACGTCGACAACGACGGAGACCTGGACGACCTGGGCTGGCTGGATATCTACGGCGCCATCGGCTCGCTGCGGTTCAACACCTCCAGTGACCTGGTGGCCGACCTGACCGTGGGCGGGTCGCTGGAGCGCATCGCGATGCGCAACGCGGACATCCGCGGCACGCTGATCAGCCGCTACGGCCGCTTCGGCGCCATTGAGGTAACCAATGGGAGGATCCTGGGCGACGTGACGGCCCAGTCGATCGGCATCATCCGCGTTCGCAACGGCGACATCGGGACACAGTCCCAGCCGGTGACTATTACCGCGCGGCGGGGCGGCGTCGAGGCCATCGAGGTGTACAACGGCGCATTCTACGTTGACGCCGACGTCCACGGCCGGCTGGACCTGCTGCGGCTGGAGGGCGCCAGCGCCGCCGCCGGTAGGACGATCCAGGCCGATGGGGGCATTGGCGCGATCCTCATCCGCAATGGCAGCCTGAGCGGCAACATCTTCTCCGGGCGGGACATCCAGCGCGTGTCAATCAGCGGCAGCCAGTCGGGCATCCTGAGTGCCCAGACCGTCATCAACCGCTTTGACGCCGCGGGCACGGTTCGCGGTTCGATCCGCGCCGGTAGCGGCATCAACCGCCTGACCGCGGGCAAGCTCGACGGCGCCACCGTTTCCAGCGGCCGGAATATCGGCATAGTAAAGGTGGGCGGCAACGTCACCAACTCGCTGTTGCTGGCCGGCTATGACGTGGGTCCAGACGGCGCAGTCGGCGGCGGCGACGACAACCTGCTGGCCGGCGCGGTCCACAGCGGCGACATCGGCGCCCTTCACATCGGCGGGCAGATGGACCGGTCCGTCGTGGCCGCGGGCATCGACCCGGGCGACCTGGCCGCCGGGGCACGCCAGGCCTTCCTGAGCACGGCCGACAACGTGGAGGCCGCCGGCGCCAGCAGCATCCGCAAGATGACGGTCCGCCGGGGCTTTGGCGGCACGGCGTCCGAAAGCGGCATCCTGGCCGACAGCGCCATCGACAGCCGCATGGCGGTGCTGGCCAGCGGCGCGGGCGTGGTGGTCAAGTCCGGCGTGAACCCCGCGGCTGACCCTGATACCACGGGCTTTAGGCCGTTCGGCGCCGGCACCGTGAACGGTCCGACGCTGACCGTGGCCTGGGGGGTGGAACCGGAGAGTGGCGTGCTGAGCCTAACGCTGGCGGGGCCTGGCACTGCATACTTCAACGACGCCACCGGAATGCTCGTGCTGAAGCGCACGACCGCCCGCAGCAAGCTGACGATCCGCAACGGCGGGGCCATGCGAACCATTCGCATTGACTCGGCCGATGACAGCGCCTTGGGCGCCCTGACGACCGCCGGCAAGGTGAAGCTGGGCAACGTTTCCATTGACGGCTTGGTCGGCAAGCTGACCGTCGGTGCGGCGGAGGCCGGCGCCCAGTGGAACCTGCCTGGCGGGGTCGGAAAGGGCTATGTCGGCGCGCCCGGCGACCTGGCCGTCAACACCGGGCAGGTGCGCTCGTGGAAGATGGGCGACGACTTTGGCGGGAGCTTGACAGCCGACGCGGTGGGCAACCTGATTGCCCTGGGAGACATCAGCGGCAATGTCACCGCGCAGATGGGATCGATCCGCAAGGCCGTCGTGCGGGGCGGCCTGGGAGGCAGCCTCGACAGTTACGACACCATCGACGCATTGTCGGTGGGGAGCCTGTCGGGCACTGTGTCTGTCGCTCGCGGCGACTTGATGAAGTTCAAGGCCGGCGGCAACGTGGCCGGGCGCGTCGAGGTGGTTCGCGGGCAGACCCGCGCGGCAGGCATTGGCGGGAATTTCAGCGGCAGCTATCGGGCCGCTCAGGAGATACGGAGCTTTGCGGCCGCGAGGGGCAGGTTCAGCGGGCTTCTGGCGGTCGAGGGCGACCTGGCCAAGCTGACAGTCGGCACCATGAGCGGCAGAGTCTGGTCGGGCGCCAACATCGGCACGGTGAGGTTTAGCTCGATGAACGGCGGCCTGGTGGCGGCCTCAGGGGACTTAGCGAAGGCCCGCATCGGCCGCGACATGACGGACAGCTACCTGCTGGCCGGCCTGGAGCCTGGGGATGCCGGCTATGATCCGGCCAACGGCGAGACGGGCAATCTGGCCTTGGACCGCTGGTCGGCGCCGTCGGGGGCGGCGCAGACCGATCAGGCGTGCGGCGGCGCCATTGCCGCGGTGGTGGTCGGCGGCGACATGGCTACGTCAGCCATCGCGGCCGGCATCGACCCCGGCCTGGACGGCTACTTCGGCACCGGCGACGATCACGTGAACGGCGTTGGGTACGTCGGACGGGTGAAGGTCCGCTATGGCATCAGCGGCTCCGACGACGACAGCGCCGACAAGTCCTACGGAGTGTTCGCGGCCAACTCGATGCCAACCGTTACCTCCTACGGCCACGGGTTCATGGGCAATGGAAACGCAATCGTTTCCTCCATGATCGCCCACGCCGCGCTGCTGGCGGTGCGGGATGTGACCGTCACCAACCGCGACGTCACGGTGCGTCTGAATTCCATCTTCAACCACGCGACGCTGGACCTGACCGACACGTTTGGCCTGGAGATCTCGACCAACCCGAACTTCAGCCCGGCGGCCACCACCAATCTTTCCAGCTACCTCCTGGCGCCGACCTACGACAACGCCACGTTCTCCGTAACCTTGCGACTGGCTCGCGGCTCGTGGGACACCCTCTACGCCGACGGCATGGGGCGGTACCTGCGGCTGGTGATCGACGGGACGACGCAGGATGCCGACGGCGACGGGGCAATCCTGGACACCCGCGGGCGGCTGTTCGACGGCGACGATGACGGCCGGCCGGGAGGCGACTACGCCCTGTTCTTTGGCGACGACCCTGACAGCCTACAGGAGGCCTTGGCCGGCGGGAATCTGGGCCTCCAGGTCGATGCGGGTACGCTGACGCTGCACCGCATGGCCGACAATCTCAGCGACCTCGACATCTTCGCGTTCCAGGCCGACGCCTACCAGTTCCTGGGCGTGGACTACCAGGGAAGCTCGCTGGTCCAAATGGCCCTGCTATACCAGGACGACCAGGGCACGCTGGGCGACATCCGCGACGACACGTTTGAGGCGGTCACCCGGCCGCTGGGTTTCCTGTATGACGATCTCAATTACGGCGCCTCCGACGAGCGGTTCTTCCAGGGCTTTGAGCTGCCGGAGACCGGGCAGTACCTGCTGGTTCTTGGATGGGGCAGCATGGACAGCACGCTCTATGACCTGGGGCTGACGCTGTCGTCCACGGACTCGGCCCTGGTGGCCGAGGTCGGCGGCGCATTGCCGGGCGTCAACCCGATCGCCTACGTCAGCAACGCTATCGGCGACCGCAACAACCTGCTGGGCGGCCTGCCGGCCAAGCAACTGGTGTTCCTGAACTTCTACGGCGGCACGGCCACCAAGTACAGCTTCGACGACAACATCCTGATTGGCCGGTTCGACGCCGGTGAGATGGACACAGCCCTGACGGGCCTGGAGCAGACCCTGATTTTCGGTGGCGACGGAGTCACGGGCGTTGTCGACAACGTGGTGAGCATCTACCGTGATATTCCGGCCTCGGACCCGGAGGGGCCGTTTGTTGTTGAGCACATCAACCTGACCGACGCCGCCGACTGGGCCGCCTACCAGGCCGCCGACTCGGGCCTGTGGTTCACCACCGAGGATCCGTGGATGGCCCGCGGGCTGGACCCGGAAACGGAGTTCACCACGGTCTTCATCGGTTCAGTGGACGTACGGGAATTCCCGGACCAGGGATACGGGGTGGCCAGCAAGGTGGATCTGGGCAACGCCTCGCAGGCCGACAACACGATTATCTTCACCAACAACATGGGCGGATGGGCCTACGGAATAACCACCGAACAGATAGCGAATCGGACGAGCAGGTTTTTAGCATGGGTCACCGCCCACGAGATGGGACACGCGTTCGGCCTGTCGCACCAGCCCAATGATTACATTACTTACGAACTGATGGCCGACGACCCGGACAACAACCCGGCCACGCCGGACGACAGCAATCAGGGCTACGGCCTCATGTCATACGTGCCTCCGTGGCTGGCGGTGGATGAGCTGGCGCAGCTTGGCACAAACATCCTGAGCCCATACGAGTTCCCTCTGGGCTATAGCGACCACGTCCAGCAGCTCCAGTGGTGGCTGGCGTAGGCGCCGCGGACGATTACCCAAGGGGCCGCCCCGAAAGCGGCCCCTTTCATTGGCGGGCCAGGCGCGGCCCGACGACTTGGAGGTGCTAGTCCCCTGGAGGTTCTGATGGCAGGAACTCTTGGCTAAACAGCAAGGGCTGCCGCCGGGTAAAACCGGGGATTATACCGTCCCGCGGCAGTGTCAACGAGGCCAGGCCGCGGGGCATCCTCGGCGGCGAGGTCAGGACCGCCGACTTCGTCCCCTGCCTGTCTGTTGCCCGGATCGATCCCTGCCCGACCGTATCAGGATGTTTGCGTCGCCAAGGGGGTGTGTTGGCCGGCCGGCCAACCAACATCGTCATCGCCCCGTCGGGCTTCCTTGTCGACTCACCGTCGGTCATGCTCGATAGCAGCGACCCCGATTGGCCCTACAAAATGACCATCTACCAGAAGCGCCGTCGGGCGCCCGACTCCGCCGTGCCGCGCGACCACGGCCTATGGAGTTATCACAGCCGCGACGGGGTGGCGTGGGAGACGCTTCCGGGCCCGCTGTTTGCTGCCGGCGATCGCAACAGCCTCCTGCCCGAAAGGCTGAAGGGGTTGTACGTGAACTACTGCCGCCACGAGAGGATGATGGAGCTATGCGGCCGGCGGCGCATCTTCCGCACCCAGAGCCCCGACTTCGTTAACTGGACCGGGCCACAGTTGGTGCTGGCGCCGGACCTGGATGACGAGATCGGCACGGAGTATTACGGCATGAGCGTGTTCCGTCGCCACGGCTGGTTCCTCGGGCTGCTGGAGGTCTGGAACTGCCGCAACGACCTGCTGACGACGCACTTGGCCTATAGTCGCGATGGCCTGGCGTGGCATCGGCCGAGGGGCCGCCAACCGTTCATCGGTCCGGCCTTTAGTTGGAACCGAATGTGGAGCAGCCCCGCCAGCAACGGCCCGATCATCGTGGGCGATTAAGGGGTGTTCTACTTCGGCGGCCGATGGAGATCGCACGGTTATGACTCGGCCCAGTCCGGAGGGGTCATCGGCTACGCGTCACTGCCGGTGGACCGTTTCTGCGCGATCGAAGGGATTGACGGCGAGTTTGTCACCCCGCCGATGCGCTGGCCGGGCGGGGAGCTGGCCCTCAACGCCGACACCCGCGGCGGGGAATTCCGCTCGCACCCGATGCACCTGGAAGGCTCCATCGAGGTGGAGGTCCAAGATGCCCGGGGCCAACCCCTGCGTGGATTCTCAGACACGGTCAAGGCGGTCCTGCGCGACAACACGCACTGCCGCGGCCGGATCCACGACGGCCTGGTGAAGTGGAAAGACCCCACAAGCATGAACCGTCTGCGCGACTGCGTCATCCGCCTTCGCTTCCGACTTATCCACGCCCGCCTGTTCAGCTTCGCCGCCGCCTCGGTCGGCAAGGACAGATGACGTCGCACGTGCGTCTTGTCCGTGCGTCCGGCGGGCTGCCTCGCCCATGGATAACCGCCCAAGGCAGGGCCAAGACGGCCCTGCGATGGACGGCCAGGACATGTCCGGCGCCGCCCTGGCGAAACCGCATGCCCCTGGCACTTTTCAACGGGCAGCTATGCGACCCCGTCGTCGCCGGCATCAAGAATCATCGCTGCCAGAGACTGCCAAGGCTTCCTCCAGAACTGCGGATACGCTGCAAGAAAGCCAAAAACGCTTTGGAACGGTATTCCCCGCGCCCACCGTGCGGCCACTCGATCACCTGCCGAAGCTCGTCGAGATGCACTGCCCGCACAGGCTTGCCCCACCCGGTCAGGAAGGGACCGATAAAGCCTGAGCCGCCGGGCGGTTAAGCGTGTAGAAGGGGCTCATGTTGCCCTTAGGTGGATATCCGTGCTGACCGCTCTTCACGCCGGGGTCAGCGCCCAATCGGGGGGATTTCCGCTTGGTTTCCGGTCATTGCCGCCACGCCTCCCAAGACGATGATGCCTCTGCTGCAAGTATTAGCACCATTGAAAATGGGGACATTCCCACATCTTGTGCGGTACGTAGGTTGGTGATATAATCCATTGACGGGTCAGATCAAGGGGCCGTCTACCTTTGTGGGTACAGTGTATGCGCGCAACTGTCGTAGTCATTCTTGTCGCGGCAATCTCCGCTCCTGCACAGCCGGCGGCCGACGGAATCGCGGCGGTGGCGAACGAGGTCTTCGCCAAGGCCCGCGCGGCGGCGGACGGAGGCGCGACGCTCAGTTCGGATGGCGCCGACCTGGCCTGGGGTACGTCGTATGTTTTGATGGCTTACCTTTCCATGTATGAGGCAACAGGCCAACAGGAGTACATGGACCGGTTCCTGGAGCAGTGCGACTGGATCCTGACGCACCGTGATGATCGCCAGGGGGTGACCGACGACTACCGGGGTCGAGCCATAGCCGCCTGGTCCACCCTTCGGTTCGGAAATGATGGAAGGCGATACGCCTGGCCGGTGCACGCAGGCATGGTCACCTATCCGATGGCCCGATGGGTGTACCTGGCCAAGAGCCGCCCGGACTTGACGGTGGCGCACGCCGATCGCATCCGGCGCTACCAGGCCGACATTGAACAGACACTCGCGGCGTTTGATGACTGTTGGCAGGATGGGCCTGGGGAGCAGCAGGGTCGGTACTACGATCCGTGGCTCAAGACTGAGATGCCGTGGAACCAGCAGCACGCTCTGGGACGAACGCTGGCGGCCATGTGGCTGGCCACAGGCCAGGAGAGATACCGCGACCGCGCGTCGCGGCTGGCAACGTCCTTCAAGCAGGCCCTCCGTTGTGATGGGGATGCATATGTGTGGGAGTATGGCGGTCCCACCGTCTGTACCGAAGACATCTCACACGGGGCCATCAGCGTTGACTTCGCCTTTGTCTGTTACAGGGCTGGCATCGTGTTCACTGCTGCCGACATGGATGGCTTCATTAATACCTTCCGCCGACTGCCCCGGGGGCCCGAGGGGTTCTCCGAACGTGTGGACGGCACCGGCGAGATGGTCCATTCAGCCCAGGCAGGACGGTGGATGCACCTGTCGTACGTCGCGCCGGAGTTTAGACAGATATACTGCCGTTATGTGGCGGATCACTGGCAGGAGAACCCGGTAGCGGCTATGCTGGGTTCCGCCTACCTGGTGGAGACGGCTGAGGAAACGGGTATGGACCAGCCGGTGGTTGACCCGGTGCAGCGGGATGGCGAGGACAGGACGCAGACAACTGGGGATGCTAAGGGTGACGCAGGATTACGCACCGACCCGGCCTGCCAGACAAAACCAGATGACGGATCAACCTCGCCAGAGCAGCCATGACGAGCAGCATTGGGTGCGTATCACCTTGTTGTTGATGTTTGAATGTCCAACGTAACGTCCGGGCCCGTATTAGCCCCCGGAACTGGACGCTTTAACCCATTGCGGCATTGCATTAGCGAGTCAAAAGTCAATAGAAAGGTAAGACATGAACACCGTCAAGTTCCCTAACATCGCTTCAATGGATCGCGCCTTGAGCCTGCGGCCGGCCGGCCGGAGGCTGCGGCGCTGGCTGGCGGCGCTGCTGCTGGCCCATTGGGTGGTTGGCGGACTCGGGGGCGGGGGGGCTCAGGCGGCGGACCCGCTCCCCCAGGAATGGCGGGAGATGGATTCGCGCACCCTTTACGGCCTGGCATACCCTGGCTCCCCGGACCACCCGCTCTCAAGCTCGCAGCGGGATGTGCTCAGGGCATACCTAGTCGAACGGTGCCTGTCCGAACAGCCTCTGTCGACCGACAATCTTAGCCTGTGGCGAACGATGGTGCTCCACCTTCAAGGGCAATTCACGCTGTCGGAGCGATCGCTGCTGGCGCATCGATTTCGACAGTACTTGGAGGCAGGTCCACTGAAGCAAGAGGAAATGCTTGCCGCTGCAAACAGCCTGCGCGATCTGATCCCAAGGCAGGATTTCGCCGAGTGTATTGCACGGTTCGTCCTCACACAGAATTGCTGGCAAGAGTATGACTGGCATACTATTGCCGGGATCACGCGTTCTCATCTAGGCGGGGACAGCGAGCTTGTACTCGAGGCCCGTCGTCGTGTGGGAATCCATGTGGCATCGCTGTTATCCAAGGACATTAGGGCATTTCGCGCGGTTCCGTGCGGAGACTGGCCTTTCCTCTATCGGGTGACTCCGGCTGCCGAAAGGCCGAAGTGGGCGAAGAGACTGCACGAGGCTTACTGCAGCGACCTTGAATCTCTACGTGCTTTAGATCCAACGGAGGCCCGGGGCCTCACGGAAGCCCTTGACCGCATGGACGACCCCAAGTGCGGTCAAATCTTGAGCACTTGGTTCTCCAACGCAGAATCATGGAAAAACATCCAACCCCAGATTCTTCTGGACTGGCTCAACAGTGAAATGCATCGTGGCTTCGCAACCGACGACGCAGCTAACGCTTACGCCGTAGTCGCCCGGCATGTGGTGCGATACGAGGTGTTGCATGCCTGGCTGGATGAGCCCAATGGGGCAAGCCTATCTCACCCGGTGCTGGCCAGGTTGGCGAGCCACTTGGATCCAGCCCAGACGGATCGTCTGGCCGGCCGATTGTGGCTGGAGGTTGCCGCCCAACGCGAAGGTTCGCTGGATTGGAACGACCCGCTCTGGCGGAACCTGGGACTGGCCTTAAATGCCCTGGGCGCATCCGAGTTGAGGCTCCTATTGGACCAGACGGTATGGAACTGGTGTCCGACGATCTCCAGCCAACAGGACGCTGTCAGGATGGACGCAGCGGTTGCCAGGCCGCTGTTGTGCTGGCGGATCATCGGGACGCCAGCGGACCAGCGGGCCCAACTGTGGGCCCAAGGACTGCAGGATCTGCCCGTCGATCCGGTTCTGTCGGCCTCGAAGATCCTTGCCAGCGTGGACCGGCTTCTGGCGGCGCTGCGCAGCGAGCCCGGATCGCTACAGCCCCAGCAGGTGTTGACGGACCTGTTGGCGGTCAGCCGTGACGCCGCCCTGAGGGAAGGGCTGCTTGGACGACTAGGCGAGGCGCGGCTGGATGCGGCCCTGGCAACGGGAGAGCCCGCGCTACGGGATCAGGTGGCGGCCGGGCGCGACCTGGAACGGCGGGGCGATAAGCCGCAGGCGATCCAGGCATACCGCAAGGTGCTAAGCCAGCTGGGGGCCCAGCCGCATCTGGCGGTGTTGGTGGCGATGCGGGCGGTGGAGCTGTCGCTGGCGGCTCAGGAGGATACGACTCCTGCTGATGACTTGCTGGCGACACTGAGCCAGGCCAAGCAGGAGGACTTGGCTGACGAGATCGCCAATCTGCGCCTGCGGGTGCTCCTCCGCAAGGTGGGCCAGGCGCCGCAGGCAGCTAGGCGAGACCTCTGGCGCAGCGGCTTGGAGGGCTTGGCGGCGCCGAGTTACCTGACGGCCGCAGCGCTTCAGGAACTGGACAACATGGCTGCCCGTACCCGCGTAGATGACCCAGCCTTGGCGATGGATGTCGCGACAGACCTGTTCCTGATGGGTACGGACACCGCATCACTGCGGGCTATCCAGCAACGGCGGATGGCACTGCTGGCTAGCCAGGCACGATGGGAGGAGGTTTCGCGAGCCGCGAAGCTGGAGGCTGTGTTGGCGGCTTGGAGTTGCGAAGCCTTGCTGCAAACCATCACCGGCGGCGCCGACGCACTCCTGGCAGCGGGAATGGATGCCCAAACCGTCCAGAGCGTAGTTGACCAACAGGTGGATACGATAGGCGGAATGGCGGCCGAACCGGCCGGGGCAGCGGGCCTGCTGGATGACTCCCTCCAGGCCGCGGTCCTGGAGCGACGCAGGCAGGGCAGGCCGGCGCCACCGCGCCAACAGGCCCTGCTGCTGGCGCTGTCGCAGGAGCCAGACGCGGCCGCCAGGGCGGGCGTTCAGGTTCCGGCCGCTCATACCGGCGGGGTGGCGCAACTGGAGAGCCAGGCGCTGCTGTGGTCGCTGGCACAAGGTCACGTTGTCCTGCCCCCAGCGAGTCTGCTTGACCCGCGGGCCGACAGCCAGCCGGCGGCGGGCCAGGGCGACCTGGTCGGTCTGCGTCAGGAGCGGTTGGTGCGATGGGGCGCAGAGGCCCTCAAAGCCAAGAGAGAGGCTTGGGCCGCCACCTTGTGGAGCGGCGCGCTGGCGATGGCAAGGGACGACGACCAGCTGGCATCATTGACACGCGCGATGGTCGGCAAGGGCTTGGCCGGCAGCCGACCCAAGGACCTGCTTGGGGCGATGACAAAGGTGATAGAAGCCCAGCGGGCCAGCCTGCCCAGGGTCCCCTTGCTCCAGCGGATGGCGGAGATTCAGTACGCCTTCCGGGACTACCGCAACGCCGGGGCGTACCTGGACCAAGCCCAAGCGGCCTGCGGGCCGGTCACGCCGCCGGCCATCACCGCGGCGCTGAAGCTTGACCAGGCCGCCTGCCTGATCAACCAGGGACAGTGGGAAGCCGCCCGCGCCTTGCTTGGGGCGCAACCCGATCCCCGCGGCACTCCGTGGCAGCAGGCGACGGCGATGTTTCTGACCGGGCTGACCCAGTGCCATGGCTACGATGTGGCCGGCGCAATGGCTGCGTTTCACGAGGGCATCCGTACGCACCCGCAACACCCCTTTGCCGGCAAGGCCGAACAGATGGTTGCGCGGGTCGAGGCTTGCGGCGTCGACCTCTCGTGCGACACCATTCGCTGCTCGGCGCCGGAGTACGCCCGGCAGAACATGGAGCCGCTGCGGTCGGCGCTGACGCAGCAGGCCCCCCCGCGGCTCCGCCAACGGTTGGAGCTGGTCGGCGAGCTGTTTGACCGGCTGGCCCAGTCGATCGACCAGCAGCAGACCGAGGCGCTGGCGGCGATGGTTCCGCCGGTGCTGGGTTCCGGTTCAGGCGGAGGTTCGGCCGCGGCGCCGAAGGAGGTGCTGGAGCTTTACCACGAGTTCGTGCCGAAGTTCGACCAGTCATCTGTCGGTACGGACCTGCCGGAGGAACAGAAGGCCCCCGTGGCGGAGCAGTACATGGAGTTGTCTCGCCGCACAGAGCTGTTTGTCAGGGACCGGGCGGCGATGGTATCCGCACTGGATCCCGCCCGTCGGCCGAACATGCTCGCACTGGCGGCGACAGTGCTGCTACTGCACGTGGGGGACGAGGCATTTGCGGCCGAGCATGTCGCGGCCCTGCCGGAGTGGATGAGGGAGCCATTGGCGCTTGGGGAGCTTGGCGAGGTTTGCCTGGCCGGCCGGCGGCCCCTGACGACCCTGTGCATCGAGCAGTCCCGGACGGGCACGACATGGGACCTGGACGCACAGGGGGCGTTCCTTGAAGGCAGGGCGATGTGGATTTCCCCCCCTGCCGATCGGCGGGCGCAACTGGCGGCCTTGGAGGCGTGGGCGGCGCTAGCGGACCGGGCTGGCGTGGACGTGACGGCCATGTCCGCCCGATCCAGATTGTGCGAACTTCTGGGCAAAATGGGTTCTAGCGGCCTGGCGGCTGAGGTCATGCGGCGGCAGGCGGAAAAGTACCCCCAATCGAAGACCTTCGGCCAAGCGGCGACGCTCCGCCTGAAGTATCTCTGCGCCAACAAGAACTACGAGACCCTCATCAGCGAGGCCACCCCGTGCCTCAAGGACGAGCGATGCCGAGACCAGTACCCGCAGATCCTCTACCTAGCGTGGATAGCCAGCAAGGCACAGGGAAGGAAGCCCGCGGCAGACAGCTTCGGCGAACAGCTACTGTCGGGCTATTCGGACAATCAGTTGTGTGCGGCGGTGTGGCTTGACCGAGGGGTCAACTACCTGGCAATGGGAGACTACGAGAAGGCCCAGGAGGCGCTTCGCACGGTGCTGGAGAAATTCCCCACGTCAGCTTCGGCGAGCCATGCCTCGAAACTGCTCGGCCAAATCAACCACGCAGAGAATCCTGCCAGCAAGTAACGGCGCCCCCGACGCCGTGTGCGGACGCGCGGAGTACATCAGGGCAGGCGGATGCGGGCGTACCGAAGCTCCGAGGCGTTTGCCGCCAGGCCTAGCAAGTCCACGATGTTCGACGGCGGCGAACCGCTGCGCGGTGAGCTAGTGAAGAAGGTCGTCATGGGATGGGCCATGTCGATCGGCTCAAAAGCCTCTGTCGGCTGCGTGTCGCCCAGGCTCGCCAACAACATCAGGGTCTTGTCTCCTATCGTGGCACAGATCAGGGCGCAGATGCGTCCGTCTTCGCGGACGACCAGCCTCGCATAGTGGCAACTGGGCGCGCCTTCACTCGCCCCGACGCGGACGCTTTGGGACCTGTCCAAGATCACTCGGCGGCTGACAACCTGCCCCTGGTCCACGATCACGTGAATCAGCTGACATGTAGAGGACTTGCCCGGGAAGAACTGCTGGACCAGGGCGCCGTCGCTGTAGTCGTGCTTGAGGTACAGTAGGTGCGCCCGCCCCCGCGCGTCGACGTAGAGGTCCAGGTGTCTGATATCGCCAGCGGTCTGCTCCGCGGAGTCGATCTCCATCGGCTGGGCGAACGGATCGGCCAGGACGTCTGAAGTATACGTGTAAAACAGCCGGCGGAACACAAAACCCGCTGACTGGGTCTTCTGCTTGAACGCATACCACTCCGGAACCGGCTCGGTAATATCTCCTATCGACAGCAGGTGTGCAGCCCGATCCGCCAATGCCAGGCTGGCGTAGCACGTGCGGATAGGAAATGGCGGCACCGTGACCGGATGCCATGTGCCGGCCCAGTCCATGTAGCTGGCCTGGTAGTCGGGCCCGGCGATGTTGACCACCAGCAGTTCCCCATTGCCCGCGTCGGCTGTAATGCCACGATAGGTCGGCAGCGTCAGGCCAGGCTCGTTGGGCCAACTGGCGCGGACGTGCTGAGACGGGGACTGGCCATCTGCGCCCAACTGCACCAGGTGCGGGTCAACCTTGCCGTCGCCGGGGGGGCCCTTGTGTGGGCTGATCGACAGGAACAGCCTGCCATCAGGCAAACCCACCAGCGGACACGGCTCCGGCTCCTCGAATGCGTCGCCCTGGTAGAGGACTTCCCAGCCTTGGCTGCCGCGATGCCACACCCGCCAGCGCTGCTCTCGCGTCGGCCCAGGCTCGGCGATCGAAACGTACACCTCTTGGCCGACGCGCACCAGCAGGGGCGCCCCCCAGCACCACAGCGGCGCCGCCGCCGAGATGCTGGACACCCACTGGGTGATCGGCTCTTCGATCTCCGCCGCCGGCTGGGTCGTCTGGGCCCGTGCGGCGGAGGAGACGACGAAAGCAAAGGTTGTTAACGCGGCGGCCCTGAACCTGCACCATCTCTCGTTCATGTCCCCGTAAACTCCCATTTTCATATGGTGGGACGGAATGTGTTTGCCCGAACTTCGGTCAGCATACCACGAACGAATGGATTGTCAATCGCAAGTGTTACATTTTGTGTATGACGGCCAAGAGAATGTTGGCGAGCCAACTTAGTCGATGCCGTTCGGACCCACCCCGTGCGCCTAACAAGACTGGGATGGCCTTGGAGCCGCTGTCGGCAGGGTGGGTCGGGAGCTAGTAGCCCGTTGAAAAAGGCCTCTTGACGAGGATGGCATACTGACCGTCAGCGTCAAGGAGGACGTGACGATGGCGATGGGCAAACGGAAGCAGGACCGGCAGCAAGAACTGTGGATCGCAGCGACGGAGATGCCGCAGGCCCCGGGGCATCCCTTCTATCGGAGGCTCAACCAACGGCTGGCCGAGCACGGGTTGGACGCCTTCGTCGAGGGGCTGTGCCAGAAGTTTTATCACGAAGAACTAGGCCGGCCCAGCGTTCCGCCGGGCGTGTACTTCCGCATGCGGCTGATCGGCTACTTCGAGGGGATCGACTCCGAACGCGGCATCGCCTGGCGGTGCGACGACAGCCGCACGTTGGGGGAGTTCCTGGGCTGCTCCACGGCGCAGGAGACGCCCGACCACTCCAGCCTCAGCCGCCTTCGCCAGCGGATGGACGTGGAGACGCACCAGGAGGTCTTCACGTGGGGGCTCAAGATGCTGGCCCAGAAGGGCCTCTTGAAGGGCAAGACCCTGGGCCTCGACGCCACCCCGCTGGAGGCCAACGCGGCGATGCGGTCGATCATCCGCAACGATACGGGCGAGGGCTACCACGAGTTCCTCACGAAGCTCGCGCAGGCCGGCGGCATCGCCACGCCGAGCCGGGAAGACCTGGCCAAGATCGACAAGAAGCGTAAGAACCAGGCCTCCAAGGACGACTGGCACAACCCCCGCGACCCGGACGCGAGGATCACCAAGATGAAGGACGGCCGCAGGCACCTGGCCCACAAGGCGGAGCACGCGGTGGACCTTCAGACCGGCGCGATCGTGGCGGTGACGCTCCAGCCGGGTGATCGCGGGGACACGACCAGCCTGTGGACGACGCTGGCTGAATCGAGCGAGAACCTGCGGGACGTGGCGGACGATCCGCGGACGACGGAGGGCGTCAAAGGGAAGATCATCGAAGAAGCGGTGGCCGACAAGGGCTGTCACAGCAACGACACGTGCCGTGATCTGGCCGAGGTGGAGATTCGCGGCTACGTCAGCGAGCCCGACCAGGGGCGTCGGGACTGGGAAGCCAAGGCCCAGGAGCGTGACGCGGTGTATGCCAACCGGCGGCGGATTCGGGACCAGCGCGGCAAGCGGCTGCGGAAGCGAGGGGAGTTGCTGGAGCGCCCCTTCGCGCACTGCTACGAGACGGGCGGGATGCGTCGGACGCACCTGCGTTGGGGTACCGGACCCCCGCGGCGTTCGCGGCCGCGTGGGTTCCTCCGGGCCTCGCTGCGCTGGGCCCTGTGGAACCCACACGGGAAGGATCAGAGAACCTGACTCTCATAACGGTTGGTACATAATCCGGGGGCAGGTCACCTTGCGGCCGCCCTCTTGGGCGTTTTCGACTCGATTACGAGCCTTCTGAAGGCGATATGCCCGCTCCGGAAGCCCCTGGAGCGGTTGGGACGAATCCTGGCGGCGCGAGAGCCGGAAATCGTCCTGTCCGCCGCCTGAAGGCGACGTCAATAACCGGCCTTCTTCAACGGGCTGCTAGGGCCTCGCCCGTCTCCCACAGGTGCTCTACGGCGTGATGGAAATCCACGATCTCCGTGGCGCCCGGGAAAGGCCGCTCCGACAGATTCCCAATCCACGCCGCTCCCTCCCCCCTCCCCACCTCCCGACGCGCCCGATCCCCCCTCCAAGCCTCCGTCCGGCCCCGCAAAATCCGGCCGAATCCCTC
>Ga0315289_10005978_pt1 | contig 17916 bp, 16 predicted proteins | sample YL17G11_40_MG_FD_203452 | JGI IMG/M metagenome (GOLD analysis project Ga0315289, IMG submission 203452) | Sediment microbial communities from Yellowstone Lake, YNP, Wyoming, USA - YL17G11_40 | ecosystem: Environmental > Aquatic > Freshwater > Lake > Sediment | place: USA: Wyoming | collected... | reverse complement strand
CTGGAGGTAGTACATGTAGGGCGAAGGGTTTATCGCCCGCAAGGCCCGATAGATGCTGAGGGGGTGGGCGCTGGTGGGGCGAGAGAAGCGCTGGGAGAGCACCACCTGGATGATGTCGCCAGCGATGATGTACTGCCGGCAGCGCTCCACCTTGTGCAGGTACTCCTCCAGGCTCATGTTAGAGCGTACGGCCTGGTCGCCAGGGCCAGGCGAGGCCTCCACCGGGTAGGCCACGCTCGGCAGGGGCCGGGCCAGCCGCCCCACCAGCTCGTCGATGCGCCACACCGCCTGGCGGTAGGCGGCATCGATGTCGCCGTCCAGGCGGGCGTGAGCGACGACCTTGATGGTGTGCTTCAGGTGGTCGAACACCAGCATCGTATCGACGAACATGAAGATGGCCTCCGGCAGGTTCAGCACCTCGTTCTCCCCGATGGGCACCCGCGGCTCGAAGTGGCGTATCGCCTCGTAGGCCAGATAGCCGACGGCGCCGCCGGTGAACCGGGGCAGGCCCTCCACCGGCGCCAGGCGGAAGCGGCCCAGCTCCTCCTCGATGGCCGACAGAGGATCGGAGCCCTGGCGGAGGTCGGGATACGGCCCCAGGCGAAGCACCCGATAGGGCTCGGTGCCGATGAAGCTGTAGCGGGCCAGGCGCTCGCCTCCCTCCACGCTCTCCAGGAGGAAGGAGTGATCGCCCTGAGCCACCTTCAGGTAGGCCGACACCGGCGTCTCCAGGTCGCCCGTCACCTCGCGATAGATGGGCGCGAGGTTTGCCTGACCGGCCAGCTTCTTGACCTCAGCTAGGCTTGGATAGTACATCCCTTTATGCGATCCCTTGGCCACCCCACCGCAATGTTCCCCCTTTCTCGCGATTGGCTCACCGTTGGTGGTGATCTTTCCAGCCCCACGGGATGATGGTCACTGACTCAACAGTGCGAGGTCAGAGACCGCGCTTTCCAAGCAGACCTAAAGGTCTGCAGCTACGAAGCAGAAAGCAGGCAGGGTCGTAGCTGCAGGGCTTCAGCCCTGCCCTGTGTCGGGCTGTTCTGTTCGTGCCCATCAATCCGCTGAGTGGCCCGGAAAACCCTACTCACCAACCTCGGACCGCTTGCCCTTTCTCTACACCTTGGGCACGTGGGTCATGGCCTCGCGCACCTTCTCGGCCGGGTAGGCGTAGTCCTCCAGCTTGCCCGCCAGGAAAGCCTCGTAGGCCGCCAGGTCGAGCAGGCCGTGGCCGCTGTGGTTGAACAGGATCACCCGCTTCTCGCCGGCCTCGCGGGCGGCCAGGGCCTCGTCGATGGCACAGCGGATGGCGTGGGAGGTCTCCGGCGCCGAAACGATGCCCTCGGTCTGGGCGAACTGGATGGCGGCGGCGAAAGCCTTGGTCTGATGATAGGCCTTGGCCTCCATCACACCCTCGTGGCAGAGCTGGCTGATGATCGGCGCCATGCCATGGTAGCGCAGGCCGCCGGCGTGGATCCCGGGCGGGATGAAGGTGTGACCCAGGGTGTGCATCTTCAGGAGAGGCGTCTGCTCGGCGATGTCGCCGAAGTCGTAGACGTACTCGCCGCGGGTGATGCTCGGACAAGACTCGGGCTCCACGGCGATGAAACGGCTCTTGCTGCGGCCGGCCAGCTTGTCCTTCATGAAAGGCAGGGCCAGGCCGGCGTAGTTGGAGCCGCCGCCGACGCAGCCGATGATCACGTCGGGGTACTCGCCCGCCATCTCCATCTGCTGCATCGCCTCCTGGCCCACCACCGTCTGGTGGAGGAGGACGTGGTTGAGAACGCTGCCCAGCGAGTACTTGGTGTCCTCGCGGCCGACGGCATCCTCCACCGCCTCGCTGATGGCCACGCCCAGAGCCCCCGGCGAATCCGGGTCCTGCGCCAGCACGTTCCGGCCGGCCTGGGTGTCGCGGCTGGGGCTGGGCACCACCTTGGCGCCCCAGGTCTCCATGAGAATGCGGCGGTAGGGCTTCTGCTGGTAGCTCACCTTCACCATGTACACCTTCAGCTCCAGCCCGAAGAAGGCACAGCCCATGGCCAGGGCGCTACCCCACTGGCCGGCCCCCGTCTCGGTGGTGAGGCAGCGCACGCCCTCCTGCTTGTTGTAGTAGGCCTGGGCCACCGCAGTGTTGGGCTTGTGGGAGCCAGCAGGGCTCACACCCTCCCACTTGTAGTAGATGTGGGCGGGAGTATCGAGGGCCCGCTCCAGCCGATGGGCCCGCTGCAGGGGACTGGGCCGCCACAGCCTGTAGATGTCCAGCACCTCCTCCGGGATGTCGATGTAGCGGTCCGTGCTCACCTCCTGCTGGATGAGGGCCATGGGGAAGATGGGCGCCAGCGCCTCCGGCCCGACGGGCTCGTGCGTGGCGGGGTGTATGGGCGGCGGCGGCGGCCAGGGCAGGTCGGGCAGGATGTTGTACCACTGGCGGGGGATATCACTCTCGGCCAAAAGAAACTTGGTCTGCATGGTGCCTCCTTTGCCATAGGCTCTCGCGAACAGCAAAAGGCCCCTCCCCCAAAGGGGCGAGGGGCCTTCCTCTCGCGGTGCCACCCTTCTTTCCCCGACCAGTCGGGGAATCTCAGTTCAGGTACGGCCGAACCTTCAGACACCGCACCCTGAAGGGCGCGGCTTAGAGATCGGGCGATACCCTGGGCTCTGATAACGCTGCCCCTGCGGCCAAGCCTACTAACCCCGACCAGTCGGGGGCGTTCGGTTGACGGCTCCCAGGCCCATTCAGCTCCGACGAATCGGAGTCCGCAATGGCGGACCGCTGCGCTGACGCCGGGCTCCCACCTCGCCCCGGCTCTCTCAGCCCCGCTTTGCGGCCTACTAGCCCTGTTCGCAGCCGCTGCCATATGAAGTTTGGCAGAACAATAGCACTTTGCCTGGGTTCTGTCAAGCGCTTTTCGCGCCCGCTCAAGTGCAGGTGCCGGTGGCCCGTCAGGGTATGTGTACCGGCCCCCGCTCGGGCCGCTCCCTCTCGGCGTCGATGATGCGCTCCACCTGGGCCACCGCCTCCTCCAGCCTGCCCTCGGCGTTCACCACTACGTGGTCGAAGTGGCAGGCGGCGTCCATCTCCCGGCGGGCCGTGGCCAGGCGCAGGCGAAGCTGCTCCTCCGAATCGGCTCCTCGCAGCCGCAACCGCTCCTCCAGCTCAGCGAAAGAGGCGGGCGCCAGGAAGATCGTGACCGCCTGGGGCACGGCCGCCTTGATAGTGGCTACCCCCTGGATGTCCGTGCGCATGACGACGTCCTGGCCGCGGGCCAGGGCCTCCCGTACCTCCGCCTTGGGCACACCGTAGCGCTCGTTGTAGACGACGGCATTCTCCATCAGCCCGCCCGCCGCCGCTATCTCCTCGAATCGCTGGCGCGTCAGGAAGTGGTAGCTGCGGCCGTCCACCTCGCCGGGCCGCGGGGAGCGAGTAGTGGCAGTGACCGCGAAGTGATAGCTCCCTCCCCTGGCCTTCAGACCAGCCAGGACGGAATCCTTCCCCACGCCAGAGGGGCCCGAGATCACCACCAGCAGGGGATGGCGCGAGGGTGCATCCCCGACAGCCCTGCCTGCCGGCAGGCGAGGGCCCCTAGCCTTCCTCTTCCCGGCCGGCCCTGGCATGAACACCCTCCTGACCAACCGCCGCCACCCGTCCGCTGATGGTCTCGGGGGTGATGGCGGCTAGAACGATCCGGCCGTTGTCCATGAAGATGGCCGCTTTGGTGCGGCGCCCACTGGTTATGTCGATGACTGTCCCCTTCTTCTTGCCCTCACGCACCAGGCGCTGGATAGGTGCCGACCCCGCGGACACAATGGCGATCACCCGGTTGAGGGCTATGAAGTTCCTGAAGCCAACAGCCAATAGCTCTATCGTCATGGCTTGCTCCCTTCCCCCTCCCCAATCCCTGGCATTGCTCTCCATCTAGTGATGTGAGGAAAGCAGCTCCAAATGATGCCAGAAATCGGGATAGGAGACAGACGACGCCTCAGCACCCCGCACCACCGTCTCGCCCTGGGCCAGGAGCCCGGCCACGGCCATGGTCATGGCCAGGCGATGGTCGCCGTGGCTGGCGCACACCCCGCCCTTCAGGCGGCCCACGCCCTGGATAATCATGCCATCCGCCAGCTCTTCGATGCTCGCCCCCAGCCGCCGCAGCTCCAGGACGGTAGTGCGAATGCGGTCCGATTCTTTCACCCGCAGCTCGCGAGCCTGTCGGATGACCGTTTCCCCCTGAGCCAAGGAGGCAGCCACCGCCAGCACCGGGATCTCATCGATCAGGCGGGGGATGAGAGGCCCCTCGATGACCGTTCCCCGCAGCGACGAGGAGCGGACCACGATGTCGGCCACCGGCTCACAGCCCCACATGCGCTCCTCTTCCAGGGTGATGCTGGCCCCCATGCTGGCCAGGGCGTCGATGATGCCACTGCGACTAGGGTTTACGCCCACACCGGTGAGCCTGATCTCGGCATCGGGGTGGGCCGCAGCGGCCACCATCCAGAAGGCGGCAGCGCTGATGTCGCCCGGCACCCGCAGGCTGAGAGGCGTCAGCTCCCGCTGTGGCGGCAGTATCCGCAGGCCGCCACCCTTTTCGCCCCGGACTTCGACCCCCATGGCCCGCAGCATCCGCTCGGTGTGGTCGCGCGAGGGCGCCGGCTCCGTCAGGATCGTCTCGCCCTCCCCGTAGAGAGCGGCCAGGCTGAGCGCCGACTTCACCTGGGCGCTGGCCACCGGCAGGCGATAGCGGATGCCCCTGAGGGGACCACCCTCGATGACCAAGGGAGGGTGAGCACCCCCCGCTCGCCCTCGGATGTGTGTCCCCATGGCCCGCAGGGGCTCCACCACACGCTCCATCGGGCGCGAGCGCAGAGAGGCGTCGCCGGTCAGCACCGAGAAGAACGGTTGGCCAGCCAGAAGGCCGGCCAGCAGACGCATGGTGGTGGCCGAGTTGCCAGCGTTGAGCACATCGCCGCTCTCCCTCAGACCGAACCGGCCGCCGCCGTGAATGTGCATGGTCCCCTGGCCATCCCAGTCGATCTTCACGCCCAGGGCCCTCAGGCAACGCAGGGTGGCCAGGCAGTCGGCTCCGCCCTGAAAGTTCTCCACCACCGCCTCGCCCCGAGCGATGGCGTTGAGGATCAGCGCCCGATGCGAGACGGACTTGTCGCCTGGCGCCTCGATGCTTCCCCGAAGCCTACGTAGTGAGCGAATCGTCTTCCTCATGGCTAGTCACCACCCTCCACTCCCCGGCGGTGCACGCCTTCTTGCCTCTCCTCCAGCAGCTTGCCGATGTCCTTCACCCGCCGCACCAAGCGCTCGCCCACCAGCAGCGCGGCTAGCTGCTCGCCACTGGTGGGCAGCTCCTCCGCCGCCACCGGCTCGCGGACGGGCGGCCCAGCAGTGACGTAGGTATCGCGATCTAGCTGGGCCCTGGCGAAAGCCTTGAACAGCTCCTTCTCCTGCCCCGGCTGGAGCAGCTCTCGGTAGCGTCCCAGCTCCTCCATTATGCGGTCCAGCCAGTGAAGGACGCCCTGCCGGTTGGTCAGGCAGATGTCGTGGCTGAGCTCGGCATCGGTGGAGGCCAGGCGGGTAGCATCGCGAAAGCCGCTGCTGGCCAGAGCCGCCAGCTCCGGCCAGGCGGGGCTGCTGCGCACCAGGGTGAACAGGGCGCTGGACAGGACGAGAGGAAGATGGCTCACCGCCGCTACATAGCGGTCATGCTCCTCGGCGCCAATGAACAAGGGGCGGGCGCCGATGAGTTGAACGATGCCGGTGACCACTCGCACCGCCCCCTCGCTGGCGTCGGGGGCGGGGATGATGCAGTAGGGCTTGCCAGCGAACAGCTTGGCCTCGGCATTCTGGACACCGGCTGTCTCCTTGCCAGCCATGGGATGGCCTCCCACAAAGCCGACCGTGGCGGGCAGAAGCTGGTCAGCCCACTCCATGACGATGGCCTTGGTGCTGGCGGTGTCAGTGACGACGCAGTTCTCCCGCAGCTCACCCGCTATCTCCTCCATCACGCCACGGATGGCCATGATGGGCGTGGCAACAACCACCAGCCTGGCATCGCGCACCGCCCTTTGCAGGCTGGGCTCCGACTTGTCGACGGCCCGCAGCCGTCGGGCCTCGGCAACACTCGGCGTGTCCTTGTCGTAGCCCACGATCTCGATGCCCGTGAGCTTGGCCGCCTTCAGCGCCAGGCCCAGGGAGCCACCAATGAGGCCCAAGCCGATGATGGTTATGCGTTCCACAGAGCTCTCCCCTAAGGCTGGCTAGCAGGAATCGTCGACCGCCCTCAGGAGGGCCAGGCGACCGTCGCTGGCGTCGGCCCTCTGGTGATGGCGAATAAGCTCTACCACCGTCGCTGGCGTACCGGCGGCCTCCGCCAGGGCGGCACCGCGGGCAGCATGGTTCTCGAGGGAGGCCATGGCCTGCCGCCAGCCCTGACCCTCGGGCTGGGCCAAGCGAGCCAGCAGGCGCGGCCATATCGCCCTCAGAAGGACGTAGGCCACCCGATGCCACAAGCGGACGGGCCCCTTGCCTACATCGTGCAAGAGGGCAGCCAGCAGCACCTCCTCGTCCTGGCAGCCTGCCCTCGCCAGGGCATGGAAGACGTCCAGGCAGTGGCGCTGGTCTCGGGCTGTCATGGCGTGGAACAGGCGCTGCTGCTCTTGGCTGAGACGAGCGACAACAATCTGCCGCTCTTGCGGGCTCAGGCCAGCCCCCAGAGCGGCGAAGAACTGGCGTATGCGGTAGGCTGTCCTAGCCGAAGACATTGGGATCACCAACGCCCGTCAACAAGCTGGCCACCCCATTCACGGCCGGCCGCAGCAGGTCGAAGAAGGGATTCCAGCCTGTGAAGATGGGTATGCCAAAGAGGAACAGCAGAAGGAGCCCAGGGCCCCAGAGCCGCAGCCGCTCCAACTCCTGCGACAGGTTGCGGGGCAGGATGCCAACGGCCACGGAGAAGCCGTCCAGAGGCCACAAAGGGGTGAGGTTGAATAGCGCCAGGATAATGCCAAAGAGGACGATGGAGCTGAGGTAGAGGCCAAGATAGTCATCGGCGCTCCAGTAGGCGAGGTTGGGCACGTTGAAGGGCGATCGCCAGGGGACGATATCCAGTTTGATGGCCAGCCCGGCGAGCGCGGCCACCACCAGGTTCGAGAGAGGACCGGCGGCTGCCGTCAGGGCCATGTTAGTCTTGGGGTCGCCGCGCATCAGGCGCGGGTTGACCTCCACCGGCTTCCCCCAGCCGAATCCGGCTATGAACAGAAGCATGGTCCCCACGGGATCGAGGTGAGCCAGGGGGTTCAGAGACAGCCGACCGCGATAGCGGGGCGTGGGGTCGCCGAGACGGGTGGCAGCAAGGGCGTGGCTGAACTCGTGGACGGTAATGCCTACCAGCAAAGCGGTGACCACCGCCCCAACGAGGACAAGAAAGGCCCGCGGGTTAACTTCCAGAAGGTCTTGATAGGCAAAAATCAACGCCTAGCTCCCTCCAGCACAGAATGATCATAGCATAGCGCTCATTGGCGGGGAAAGACGCCCCTGAGCGCCCCTCATCGCCTGAGGCTGGCGAACCCGATGGCGCTGTAAGGCCAAGTTCGCTATACTGTGCCCATCAAAGGAGTGCACTCCCCCTGACAATGCTCACGCAGTCGGGAGCACTACCGTGGCGCTACTGCTGGAGATACGGGAGGTAGTCAAGAGCTTCGACGGGTTGAAAGCCCTCAACCGCTGCTCTCTTCAGGTATCCGAGGGCACAATCACCGGCCTTATCGGGCCCAATGGCGCCGGCAAGACCACCCTCTTCAACCTGGTCACCGGCTTCCTGAAGCCTACCGCCGGCAGGATCTTCTTCAAGGGAGAGCGGATTGACGGCCTTCCCCCGCACAGGGTATTCAGGAAGGGAATCGTCCGCACATTCCAGGTGCCGCGGGAACTCAAGTGGATGACCGTCCTGGAGAACCTGATGCTGGTGCCTGGGGATCAGTTGGGCGAGAAGCTCTGGGGCCCCTGGTTCTTGCCCTTCATAGTGCGGAGGCAGGAGCGGGCGATCCAGGAGAAGGCGCTGGCGGTGCTGGAGTTCGTCAACCTGTGGCATCTGCGCAACGAGCCCGCCGGAAACCTCTCCTCGGGGCAAAAGAAGCTCCTGGAGCTGGCCCGCACCCTCATGTGCGACCCGCTGCTCGTCCTGCTGGACGAGCCGGGGGCGGGGGTCAACCCTACTCTCATGAAGCGCCTGGTGGCCTCCATCGAGGAGCTGTGCTACGAGAAGGGGATCACCTTCTTCATCATCGAGCACGACATGGACTTGGTGACCAGGCTGTGCAACCCGATCATCGTCCTGAGCGAGGGTGAGAAGATCGCCGAAGGCCTGCCTGAAGAGATCAAGGCCGACGAACGCGTCCTGGAGGCGTATCTAGGAGGGCAATATCGGTGACCGTACTGGAGGCCCGCGAGGTGGTGTCAGGCTACGGGGAGGTGGAGATCCTGCATGGCGTCTCCATCAAGGTGGAGGAAAGAGAGATTGTCACCATCATCGGGCCCAATGGTGCAGGTAAGTCCACCCTTCTGAAGACCGTCTTCGGCCTGCTCCCCTGTAAGCGTGGTGCGATCTTCTTCGGCGGCGAGGATGTAACCGGCCAGCCTCCCCAGGCCTTAGTGCGCAGGGGGATGTGCTATGTGCCCCAGTCCGACAACGTCTTCCCTTCGCTCACCGTCCAGGAGAACCTGGAAATGGGAGCCTTCATTCGCCGCGACAACTACCGCTCAAAGATCGAGGAAGTCTTGGCTCTCTTCCCCGACGTACTGGAGCGGCGCCACACCCGGGCAGGGAAGCTATCGGGAGGGCAGCGGCAGATGCTGGCCCTTGGCCGCGCCCTAATGCTGGAGCCTCGCCTTCTCCTGCTCGATGAGCCCTCGGCCAGCCTCGCTCCCAACATGGTGCAGTTGGTCTTCGCCAAGATCCGGGACATCAATCGCTCGGGAGTGTCGATCGTTATGGTAGAGCAAAACGCCAGAGAGTCGTTGAAGCTGTCCCACCGGGGATACGTTCTGGCCATGGGGCAGAACCGTCTGGAAGGTAGCGGCGAAGGCCTGCTGGAGAGCGAGGAGGTGGGCAGGCTCTATCTGGGTGACTGAGGACCGCGCATGGTTCGATCCCTGACGCGAGCAGCAGCACTGATCGGCTGGGCCCGCCGCGAGTACGGTGGGCTGGCGGAGAGGGCAGGGACTGTTGGTCTCTGGCTGCTCATCGGCCTCTTGCTGGTGGTGGGCGTCGTCGACGCCCACCAATACCTGGTGACCGGCATTATCGTCGGCAGCATCATCGCCTTGGGCGCTCTGGGTATCACCCTCATCTTCGGCATCCTCAAGTTTGCCCACTTTGCCCACGGCGACATGATGATGTTCGGGGCCTACATTGCCCTTGCCGCCCTGGTGGGGGGTGGCAGCATCGGGCCTCTCTCCTTCGGCTGGGGGATGATCTTCGCCATCCTCCTGTCCATGGCTGTGCTGGCCGCCGTCTCCGTCGCCATCGACCGGGTGGTGTACCGGCCGCTGCGCCAGCGGGGTAGCAGCACCGTCGTCCTAGCGATCGCCTCGCTGGGGGTAGCCATCATGTTGCGGGCGATCATGCTGCTGTGGTGGGGACCCGATCAGCAGCTATATGTGTCCGGCATTCATCCGGCCAGGGAGTTCCCCTTCGACATTATGCTCAAGCCGGACCAGATATTCATCGTCGCCACTGCCGTCCTGTTGATGGCCGTGGTCTACCTGTTGCTCTTCCGTACCAAGATGGGGAAGGCCATGCGTGCCATGTCCGACAACGCTGACCTGGCCCGTGTGAGCGGCATCGACACCGAGCAGGTGGTGATGTGGACGTGGATGATCGGCGGGGCGCTGGCGGCGGTGGCCGGCATCCTGCTGGGCATTCAATCCAACCTGAAGCCGGAGCTGGGCTTCACCCTCCTCCTGCCTCTGTTCGCCGGCGCCATCCTTGGCGGGCTGGGCAGCCCCCAGGGCGCTCTGGTGGGGGCGATGATCGTCGGCATCTCGCAGGAGGTGTTCGTCGGCATCGACCTGCCCTTTCCGCCCTTCGGAGTGCCGGGCTACAAGCCAGCGGTGGCCTTCGGCATCCTCATCCTCGTCCTGCTGGTGCGGCCGCGCGGCCTGTTTGGGAAGACCTGATGGAGAGGGGAAGGCTCGTCGCGTTCCTGGCCGTCTTGGCCATCACAGCCGGCATCGTTGGCATCTCCGCCAACGACTCTGCGAGCCTGGAGGGGTTCATCTCGTTCCTCACGGTATTTGCCACCACCGTGGCTATCTTTGCCATCTTCGCCCTGGGGCTGAACGTGCAGTGGGGCTACACCGGCATCTTCAACTTCGGCATCGTTGCCTTTTTCATGGTCGGCGCCTACACCAGCGCCCTGGTGACCAAGGAGCCCTCTAGCAGCGAGTTCGTGAAGTATGTGGGGGGGTTGAACCTGGCCGAGGGCCTGGGGCCGCTGAACCTGCATGGGCTGACCGGTTTCATTCTGGGGGCGCTGGCTGCGGCCGTCGTATCGGGGATCGTGGCCTTCCTGATCGCCATCCCCGCCTTGCGCCTGCGGGAGGACTACCTGGCCATCGCCACCATCGGCGTGGCGGAAGTATTGCGGCGCATCGCCATCGAAGAAGAGGGGCTGGTGAACGGCACCCGCGGCCTGACGGGCATACCGCGGCCCCTACACGACCTGGTATCGCCGCCCGACTACAAGTTCATCTACCTGGCCATCGCCGTGATCGTCCTGGTCGTCATCTTCATCGCCATCGAACGGGGGGCCCGCTCGCCGTGGGGCCGCGTGCTCAAGGCCATCCGCGAGGACGAGCTAGCCACCGCCGCCAGCGGCAAGAACATCTTCGCTTTCCGGATGCAGGCATTCGTGCTGGGGGCGATGATCATGGGCGTCGGCGGTGCAGTCTACAGCGCCAACCAGGGGAGCATCGTGCCCGACACCTTCAGCCACTTCTTCGGCACGTTCATCATCTGGGCCATGCTCATGGTGGGGGGCAGCGGCAGCAACCGCGGAGCCATCCTGGGCGCCTACGTAGTGTGGGGCTTCTGGACTCTCACCGGGCTGGTCCAACCCCATCTCCCCGCTGCCCTGGAGGCGCGCACCTCTTACATCCGCGACCTGCTCATCGGCCTGCTGATCGTTGTCATGCTCCTCCTGCGACCTCATGGACTGATGGGCGAGGAGAAGAGAGTCTCGCTGTTCGCGGAACAGGAGAGCAAGCGGGAAGCGCCCCGGAGAGACGCCTCCGCCGCCGGGCCAACGGAAGAGTGAGAGCCCGACGGGGCAGGCCCGCCGGGCTCCCAACCTAGTTGCTGCCTTCTAGCCGCCAGCTTGGGTAGTCAAGTCCACCGGAACGGTCCTGATGGTCTCGAAATCGCCTCCGGTGATTCTGAAGATCTCGATGGCACCGGTGAGGACGTCGCCGTTCGGGTCGAAGTTGTCGGAGTTGGCTGCCCCTTCGAAGTCGATGTCGGTGCCGGCCTGCACAGCCTTGAGGGCCTGCTGGACGCCGGCAGCGCCTGCCCCGATCTCCTGGCCCGGAGGGCCGGCCACCTCGCGGAGCTGGTCGCGGATCTTGCTCGGGTCGGTGGACTTGGCTGCCTCCGCCGCCAGGGCGATAGCGATGACGGCGTCGTAGGATTCACGGATGTAGGGCAGGGCCGGCACGTCCTTGCCGTACTCCGCCTTGTAGTCGGCGTCGAAGCCGACGGTCGCCGCCGGGTTCGCGGGCATGCTGGGGGAAGTGCCGGTGGTCCCCTCCAGAGCCGTTGCGCCGATGGTGTCGATGATGTCCTGGGACTTGGTGCCGTCGACGAAGAGGAACTTCTTGATCAGGTTGTTCTCGATGGCCTCCCTCAGGTATATCTGGGCCTCGACCGGGTAGCTGATGGCCACCAGAACCTCGGGATTCCCCGCGACCGCCTTCTGGAGCTCCGACAGGTAGCTGGTTTGCTCCTGCTCGTGAGAGACGGCGGCCGTGACCGTACCGCCCTTGGCCTCGAAGGACTCCACGAACTGGTCCGAAAGGCCCTTTCCGTAGGCGTTGTTGGTGTAGGTGGTGGCCACCTTCTTGTAGCCCTGCTCCCAGGCCCAGTCAGCCAGGACGACGCCCTGCGCGGCATCGGAGAGAACGGTCCGGAACAAGAAGTCGTTGTCCTTGACCGCGGTTAGGCCAGGAGATGTGGAGGCCGGCGAGATCATGACGATCTTGTTAGGCACCGCCACTCCCTCGGCCACCGCTATGGTCACGCCGCTGGACAGGCAGCCGATGATGGCCTGCACCCCGTCGACGTTCACCAGGCGGGTGGCCGCCTCCGTTGCCACCTGGGGGTTCGTTGCCGCGTCGGCCTTAATGAGCTGGACGGGCTTGCCCAGGACGCCGCCGGCGGCGTTGATCTGCTTGACCGCCAACTGGGCGCCTGTCTCCATGTTCGGCCCGAACTCTCCCAGCGACCCCGTGTAGTCGAAGAGCATGCCGATCTTCAGCGGGCCTCCTGTCGTGGGCGAAGCGACCGGACTGGCCGCCCCAGTTGGCTTCGCGGTGGGACTCCCTTCCTTCTCTTCCTCATCGCCGCAGGCGGGAAGAAGAGCCAGGGACGCAGCCGCAAGAAGTATCACTAACCCGAGCAGCCAGTATCGCGCTACTCGAAACATCTGCATCTCCTTTCCTCGCGGGCCTCCTCCCGCGCTCTTGCGGGTTCGGTGACCCTATCGACTGTCAGCACCGCCACATCCTTAACCAGCACCCCGCCGCCTTCGTTAACTTCCTTGACCGGCCAGCTTAGCCGATCTCCCAAGTGGTACTCCGAAGTCCGGTTACGCTTCGGTATGCGGAATGAGGACTCCTATGTTTAAGGCGTCGCCTTCGGGGTGGCCGCCGCGGTCGGCGTTGCCTTCGGGGTGGCCGCCGCAGCTACCGTTGCCTTCGGGCTGGCCGCCGCAGTTGGCTTTACGGTGGGGGTCCCTTCCTTATCTTCATCTCCCCCGCAGGCGGGAAGAAGAACCGGGGACGCAGCCGCAAGAAGCATCACCAACCCCAACAGCCAGTATCGCGCTGCTCGAAAGACACGCATATATGCCTCCTTTGATCGCGGGCTCCGCTGACCCGCCACTAGTCCACTGGCCCATCCACTACGGGCACGGCCAAAGTGGTTACTTATCGCGCGGATTCTACATCCTAATATGCTGTCCGTCAAGCGACTTTGCCCCGCGTTGACGAACCTTTGAGAACAATGCAACACTAAAAATGATGCCCGCAGCAGCCCTAGCAGCCATCTTCGTCACCTCCTTCGGCGTGGGTTTCACCGGCGCTCTCATGCCCGGACCCCTCACCACCGTGACCGTCCGGGAGAGCATGCAGCGCGGCTTCTGGGCCGGACCGCTGCTGGCCGCCGGTCACAGCCTGATCGAGTTGGCCCTGGTCGTCGGGCTGGCCCTGGGCCTCAGCCGCTTCCTGACCGAAGAGCCAGTGAAAGCCGGCGTGGGCATTGCCGGAGGGCTATTCCTCCTGTGGATGGGCGTGCACATCGTCACCAGCCCGGCCGAGCCGTCACTGGTCGTCGAACGCCCACCCCCATCAGACGGGCCGGGGGCCGCCTACGACGCCTCCTGGCGACGGCGCTGGCTGCGCACCCTGGCTGGCGGAGAGGCAGCCAGCAAATCCCTACCGAGAACGGCGGCGATGGTGATGTCTGCCGCCATCCTGGTGAGCGTGCTAAACCCGGGCTGGCTGGCCTGGTGGGCTAGTGTAGGCTCCGCTTTCATCAGCCAATCTCTGGAGCAAGGTGCCGCCGGGGTGGCCTCCTTCTACGTCGGTCACATCCTGTCGGACATACTCTGGCTCACCCTGCTGGCCTTCGTCCTGGCCAGCGGCAGGCGGGTGATGACCGGCGGCGTCTATCGGGGCATCCTCGTCGTCTGTGGGCTCTTCCTCCTGGGGCTGGGCACCTACTTTCTGGCCTCGGGCCTGGTGCTGATTTCGTGATCACGGGCCAGAGCGAGATATGGTGTAGTGGTTGCCAAACTGCTAGAGTAAGCTGTTACTATGTCCAGCCTTGGCCTTGACGTCTACGTTCTTGTCTTTGTGCTAGCTGCAGCGGGGGCCTGCGGCCTGACAGCCCTTCTCCCCCTCCACCGCCTGGCGCGGCCGGCCGAGGCTCGCCTGGGCCGGCGACGGGTGGGAGGATTGGCCATCTTCGCTGCCTTCCTCCTCGCACCCCTCCTGGCCTGCCTGGTCTCAAGCGACCTCACCGACCTGCTGGCCTCCCAGAAAGGGGAGACGGCCGGCCTCCTGGGTGCCGCCCTGATGATCCTCCTCCTGGGCCTCCTGGACGACCTGCGGGAGGTGGATTTCAAGACCAAGTTCCTGGTGCAGACGGCAGCGGCGGCGCTGGTGTTCGTTATCGGCTACCGCATAGAGGATGTGGCCCTGCCCTGGGGCACCACCTTTTCCCTGGGATGGGCCGGCCCCGTGCTGACCATCCTCTGGCTGGTGTTCCTGACCAACGCCATTAACCTCATCGATGGCAAGGATGGGGTAGCGGCCGGGGCAGCGATCATCGCGGCCGTCACCCTGGCCCTCATCGCCGCCAACGTGGACAACCCGCTGGTGGCCGCTCAGTTGGTGGCGATAGCGGGAGCCTGTGCGGGCTTCCTCCCCTTCAACCTGCCGGTGGCCTCGCGCTTGCTGGGAGATTCAGGAGCGCTGCTGCTGGGCTTCCTGCTGGCAGCCCTAGCCATCGAGGGCTCCATCGGTGTCAGCGGCAGCATGTTCATCAGCGTGCCTATTGTCGCCCTGGGCTTCCCTATCCTGGACACGCTCCTCGCTTTTGTGAGGCGGCTGGCGGACCTCAGACACCCCTTCGTTCCTGACCTCGATCACATCCAGCATCGGCTGGAGCAAAGGGGATTGAGCGACAGGGCCGTCGTGGTCTCCCTCTACGGCCTCTGCATCCTCTTCTCGGGGGCAGCGCTCACCATCCACTACCTCGAAGCAACCGCGGCCGAGTTCCTGGCCTTCTTTGCCTTCGGCGCTGCTATCGCTGCTGTCCTCTTCCGATTGGGCTATGCCCGCTCCCTATGGAACAGCGTCTCAGTGGCCTCCCTGCGAGCTGTCCTCGCCTCCGCCGTCGGTCTCCGGCACCACCGTCCACCGCCCCATTCGGACGAGCGGGACATCGCCTACGAGGACCGCCCCCTGCCCGCCAGCAAGCGTCGCCCGTTCTGAAGCACCAGTTGATAGCCACAGCGGGCGCCAATGCCCGCCAAGGTCAGCGCGTCCACCAGAGGATTGCTGCCCATGTGCTTGCGGTAGTAGCGCCACATGCTGCGGTGCCATTGGAGGATGCTCCTGTTGGGGAGGCTGTCGCTGCTCCTGCCAATGTGGTGGGTCACCACCGCCTGGGGGAAATAGACCACTCGATAGCCGCCCTGGTGGGCCCGATAGCAGATGTCCACGTCCTCGATGTACATGAAGAATCCCTCGTCCAGAAGGCCAATGTCCGCCAGCATCTGGCGGCGGAGGAGCATGCAGGCCCCCGACAGCCAGTCCACCCCGGCGAGGCTGTCATGGTTCCAGTCGGACATCAGGTAGCGGCTGGAGAAGCGATTGCGGGGGAGGAGGCGAGTGAGGATGGACTGGCGATTGAACAGGCCGGTCAGATGGCTGGGGAAGCGGCGGCAGGAGAGCTGCAAGGAGCCGTCGCTGTTGAGCAGCTTGGGGCCAAGGATGCCCACCTGCGACTCCTGGCGGCAGTAGGCGACCATGAGGGCGAAGGCGTTGCTGCCGATCTCCGTGTCGGGGTTCAGGAGGAGGATGAGCTCGCCCTTGGCCTGAGCGATGCCACGATTGCAGGCGGTGGCGAAGCCCAGGTTGGCCGGGCAGCCGATAAGGACGGCCTGGGGGAACTCGCTCTCCACCATCTGGGCGCTGCCATCCCAGGAGGCGTTGTCCACCACGACCACCTCATAGGCGATGCCCTGCGTGTGCTCGAACAGCGAGCCCAGGCAGCGCCGCAGGTAGTCCCTGGCGTTGAAACTGACGATGACGATGGATAGGTCCACCGGCTAGCCCCTGGCTGAGCTCAGAGCCGCCTCATAGGCGGCCACCGTCCCGCGCGCCGTCCGCTGCCAGGAGAACTGGCTGGCCCGCTCCAGGCCCTGACGGCGCAGGCGGGAGCGCAGGCGCCTGTCTGCCAATGCCCTGGCTGAGGCCTCGGCCAAGGCATCCACATCCGAAGGGTTCACCAGAAGGGCAGCCCCGTTCAAGACCTCCGCCAGGGCCGGCGCGCTGGAGGCCACCACCGGCAGGCCGCAGGCCATCGCCTCCAGGGGTGGTAGACCAAAGCCTTCGTACAGCGATGGGAAGACAAATAGATCGGCCATATTGTAGACCGCCGCCAGATCGTCGGGGGGCACGTAGCCGACGAAGCGCACGTCCTCCCTCAGGCCCAGGCCATCCACCAGCCGAAACAGCTTCTCGTACATCCAGCCCTTCTGTCCCGCGATGACCAGCCCCTGCTCTAGGCCCTGACCCTTGAGCCTGTGGAAAGCGCGCACGAGCGTCGCCTGATTCTTGCCCGGCTCCAGCGTGCCTACGTTGAGGATGAACCTGGGCGGCAGCCCGTACCTGTCGCGAACCGCCTCCATCCTAGCCGAATCCTCCAGCGGGTGAAAGCCAGGCCCCGGCGCCAGGGGAACCACCCTCACCTTTTCGGCTGGCAGGCCCAAATGGCGCACGACATCGCCCTTCACCGTCTCGGAGACAGCGATGGCCAAATCGGCCAGGCGGGCGCCAGCGTGGCTCGCCCCCTGAAAGTAGAGCCGACGCAGGATGGGATAGCGCTGGGGCAGGAGAAAGAACGTCACATCGTGGAAGGTGATCACCCGCCGCCAGCGGCCAGGCGCCAGCGGCGTCGTGTAGTGAGGCGAATGGAGCACGTCCACCCCCAGGCGGCGGAGACGTAGGGGCAGCCTCGCCTGCTCCCACAGCATTCTGGCCAGCCGCGAGGGGAGGTCCACGGGCATCAGTTTGAAGCCATCCCTCTGCAGGCTGCGCCGATCGAAGGTCTCGGGTTTGGCGAAGACAAAGTAGGTGTTGTCACTGTCCACCTGGGCCAGAGCCTGCACCAGGTTGCAGATATAGGTGCCGGCACCCGCTCTCTGGCGGGGAACCGAGGTGGCGTCGATGGCGATACGCACGCTCAGATGCCCCCTATCGAAAATGGGCCAGCTCGTGGGTGCGCCCCAGGCGGCCGCGGCAGAAATCGGCGATGCCCAGGAGCATGGCCCTCAGTTGCCGCCACCGGCCCCTGGCGAGATAGACCACGCAGTAGCCAACACGAGTCGGCAAGAAGTGGCCCAGGAATAGCGCAAAGCGCAGGCGGGAGGAGTGCTTCTTCATGAGGTAGAGTCGATTGCGGGTGGCGTAGTAGACCTTGAACGGCGATTCCACGCCGCCGCTGGAGGCCGCCTTACGGTGGTGGATGACCGCCGCCGGATTGAGGCGCAGGCGATAGCCTGCCGCCTTGGCCCGCGCCACGAAGTCGAAATCGTCGTAGTACATGAAGAAGCGCTCGTCCATGAGGCCAACGTCGCGGAACACGGCGGCCGGCACCAGCAGGCAGCAGAGGCTGGCCATGCTCACCTCTCGTGGCCGCTCGAAGCCAGGGGGCTCCGGCTTGCCGTAGAGCCAACCCCGCCAGACGCCTCGCCGCCAGTCGAAGTCGCCCACCGTATCGTCGAGCAAGCCCGGCCGGCCGTAGAGATACGTCTTGGGGGCGACCATCGTCCGCTCGTCGGCGCTCTCCACCAGGCGATCCAGGAAGTCCTGGCTCACCACCGTATCGTTGTTCAGGAAGAGGATGT
>Ga0315289_10005976_pt1 | contig 17917 bp, 18 predicted proteins | sample YL17G11_40_MG_FD_203452 | JGI IMG/M metagenome (GOLD analysis project Ga0315289, IMG submission 203452) | Sediment microbial communities from Yellowstone Lake, YNP, Wyoming, USA - YL17G11_40 | ecosystem: Environmental > Aquatic > Freshwater > Lake > Sediment | place: USA: Wyoming | collected... | reverse complement strand
GCGAAGAGCAGAAAGAGGAATGCCGCGTCTATCGCAAGAAACTCGGCCGGACCTGCTGGTACGTGCCGTTAGCTTTCCGGGCCGAGACCACGCGTGATTTTAATTCCTGCTGGGAATGTTCCTGGTACAGGACGGTAAATACAATAGAATAAATATGCCTGATCCCCAAGAATCCCTTTTATGCTGGGAACATTTTAAGTGCAGCGAAGAGAACCGCAGCGCTTGCCGCGCTTACGAAAAAAAACTGGGCAAGTTTTGCTGGTGCGCCATACCGGCTTTTGAGCCCAAAAGAAAGCGTAATTTCAAAAAGTGCCACGAGTGTTCCTGGTACTTGCAATTCCATTCTGCTCGTCCGACTCAATCCCCGAATCAAACCCCCAGTTGACAATACCCGCATACTTCTATATATTTAACCCATGCGTTCGTTCCCAGTTTCCAGGTCTTTGGTCTATGGTCTTTGGTCTATGGTCTTTCTTTCCGGTTGCGATTTGCTTTTGCCGCTGGTGAATAAGGAGATGGCGCAAGAAAGGCGGGTGGTGGGGGACGAGTATACCGCTAATCCCCGGATAGCCGCGGTCCAAACAGCCCTGCAACAATTAGGATACAATCCGGGTTCGGCCGACGGCAACATGGGATTTCGCACGCGTAAGGCCATCAAAGGATTCCAGGCCGCCTCCAACCTGCCGACCCATGGTTTTATTGACCGCGCTACTTACCAAAGCCTGGCCCGGGCGATCGCTGACCGTAAAGCCAGATCAGTTAAGCCTACCTACCGTCAGATCCAAGCGGCCTTAAAAACTTGCGGTTTTGAGCCGGGCCCGGCTGACGGCCGGGTAGGGGCCAAGACCCGCCAGGCAATAAAGGATTTCCAAAAAAGCAAAAGCCTGAAAGATGACGGCCTGGTCGGTGAAAAGACCTGGGAAAAGCTGACGGAATGTAAAACAGATAATAGATGACAGACGCGGATGACAGGATATAATAATACAAAATGATTCGTAGGGGTCGACCGATGTGTCGACCCAATATTAAACGGGCGGACACACCGGTCCGCCCCTACAAATTTTGTCTATGTCAAAATTCTACGTCACCACCCCCATATATTACGTTAATGCCAGTCCGCATATCGGGCACGCCTATACCACGGTCATCGCCGATACCGCGGCCCGCTGGCAGCGTCTCAAAGGCAATCAGGTGTTTTTTCTTACCGGTACTGACGAGCACGGCGAGAAAATACGCAAAGCCGCCGAGGCCGCGGGTCTGGACACTCAAGCCTTTGTGGACGCGGTATCGGGAAATTTCCGCGACCTCTGGGAAAAAATAGACGTCTGCCCGGATTTTTTTGTGCGCACTACGAATGGATTCCATAAAAAAGCCGTGCAGGAAGTCATCCGGTCCCTGGATGCAAGCGGCGATATCTATAAAGCCAAATATACCAGTCTTTACTGCGTCCCTTGTGAATCTTTCTGGACCGCGACCCAGGTCAAAGACGCCGGCGGCGTTTGTCCGGATTGCCGCCGGCAGGTCGAGACTATCGAGGAGGAAAATTATTTTTTCCGTCTGTCCAAATATCAGGACTGGCTGACAGGGTACTTAGAGGCAAACCCGGATTTCCTGCGGCCGCGGCCGCGCCACAATGAGGTGATGGGCTTTTTGAAAAACAATAAGCTCGATGACCTCTGCATCAGCCGGCCCAAAAAAAGGGTAAGCTGGGGCGTGGAGTTTCCCCTGGACCCGGATTACGTGGTCTACGTCTGGTTTGACGCCCTGCTTAATTATATCAGCGCCGTCGGCTACGGGGTTGATGCGCTTAAGTTTGCCAAATGGTGGCCGGCGGACGTGCAATTCATGGCCAAGGATATTTTGCGCCACCACGCTATATTCTGGCCGATCATGCTTAAAGCTCTGGGTTTGCCTTTGCCGGTAGTAGTATTCGCCCACGGCTGGTGGAAGATCGGCGAAGAAAAAATATCGAAATCAAAAGGTAATATCGTGAATCCCCTGGAATTGATCAAGGATATCGGGATAGACGCCACGCGTTATTTTCTGCTCCGTGAAGTGGCGCTGGGCCTGGACGGCAATTACAGCTGGCCGGCAGTGGTCTTGCGGGTCAACAACGACCTGGCTAATGATCTGGGCAACTTGGTCTATCGTACGCTGAACATGAACGAAAAATATTTTAACGCTCAGCTGGTCCGTCCGGATAAAAGCCTGCCTCAGGCCTTTCGCGACAGCTTTGAAGCGGTGCAGCGTGATTTCGGCCGCCGGATGGACGCTTATGAGTTTTCGGGGGCACTGGAGACTTTGAGCGGCTTTATCTCGGCGATGAACAAATACGTGGAAAATACCAAACCCTGGAACCTTAATAAAGAAGGCCGGCAAGACGAGTTAAAAAAATTCATCTACGATCTGCTGGAAGGCATACGCATCTGCGCGATATATTTGAGCCCGGTGATGCCCCGCACTAGCGGGATTATTTACCGCCAGCTGGGATTGGAGGCGGGCCAGATGACTTTGGCTAACGCGGTTTGGGGCTGTGCCGCGGAATATAAGACCACTAAAGGCCAGCCGCTGTTTCCCAGAATAGAAGACATAGGGGTCAGACCCTGAAATGAGAAATGTGGTTACCCATTTCTCATTTCAGGGTCTGACCCCTCGCTTTTAAAACGTGCGTTATGCGTGCTATTTTCCGAGCTGCTTACGATTTTAGCGAAAAAACAGCGTTAAGAAAATCCGCGAGCCGTGAAACGCGGGAGCGGATTTTTAGCTGTTTTTAAGCGTTGCTGCCGCAGGCAAGCAAAAATCGTTCGCAGTGAGAAAAACAGCACGCATAACGCAAGGCGGCGTTTATGCCCTACATCGATTCCCACTGCCACATTAATTCGCTTTCGCCTTTTCAGGAACAGGAAGTCTTGGCCGCTTGCGCTAAAGATTTCATCCTGATCGATTCCGGCATAGACCTTAAGGGCTGTCAGCGTTCGTTAGAACTATCCGGGAAGCATCCGTTTGTTTATTCTGCCTTAGGATTTCATCCGTTTTCCGCCGCGCAGTTTGATCAGACCACTATCGCGCAATATCAATCTATGATCGAGTCAAGTAAACGGGTAGTGGCCATCGGCGAGATCGGCCTGGACGCTAAAGCCCCCGACCCGGCGGCGCAGGAAAAAGTCTTTCGGGAGTTTTTAGGTCTGGCCCAGGCCAACGGCTTGCCGGTCGCGATCCACAACCGGGGTTTTGACCAGCGGACCTTAGAGATATTGGATGAGTTTTTCACCTCTTACGAAAAGGTAGTTTTTCACTGTTTTTCCGGCGGCCCGGATATCCTTAAGCAGATCATCAACAAAGACGGCCAGATCTCTTTTTCGCTGAATATTTTACGAAAAAAAGCCTTGATATTAGATTCTTTAAAAGTTTGTCCGCCAACGAATTTACTGCTAGAGACCGATTCGCCTTACATGAAAGTAAAAGAGCGTTCATCCGGCCCCCAGGATGTCAAGGCCGTTTACGCTTTTGCCGCCGAAGCCCAAAACGTATCCCTGGAAGGCCTTTCCCGCCAGGTCCAGTCCAACGCCTTCCGCTTATTTCAGCTCGCTTAACTCCCAAAGAACCGCCAATCCCTAAAATCAATGTAATAAATTTCTCAACGTATGTTGAAAAAAATATTACATTAGGGGTAATTAGCAGAATTAACAAAACTGATTTATTTCAGAATATATATTAAGAAAATCAAACTTTTTGTTGTAAAATATTAATTTTTATGATATCCTTATATTGGGAGGCAAAGGATGCGTTTTGAAAGCTGCCCGGTCTGCGGTAAGGGGCTTAAAGTAAAAAAGGTGGAATGCCGGGCCTGCGGAGTGTCTTTGGAAGGGCGTCTGCACTGTTCGCCGATACTGAATCTGCCGGCGACTTACCAGGAATTTATCGAGATGTTTGTAATGCTGGGCGGCAGCCTTAAAGAGATGGCGGCATATCTTGATGTTTCCTATCCGACTGTCCGTTCCCGGTTGGATCAGGTGATGGCCGCGCTTAAAAAAGAGAAAAAGAAGGAGGCGCTATGGGACAATACAACGGCCAGGAACGCAGGAAACACCCGCGTATCGAGGCTCAGTACGTATTGAGTTTCCGCAAAGAAGATGAGTCCGGTTACGATGTAGGCCGCGGCCAGGATCTCAGTCTGGGCGGATTGCTGTTTCGTTCCCAGAAAGCTTTTATGGGCGGGGATGAGCTTTGGTTAAATTTGCGTTTTCCCTTTGCTCTGGGCTGGACCCAAGCCTGCGCGCAGGTAGTGGATTGTTGCGAGGTCTACGGCGGTTGTTTCCAGGTGCGGGCCAAGTTTTTGCGGCTGGATTATCCGGTCTGCTGCCGAGCGGGGGAGTCGGTAGACGCGGAGTTGATCGGCGCAGGGGAGGTCGACTAATCGCCGGATTTGTGATAGATTATTAAAATGAAAAGCAAGGTCGTGATCTTGGCGGTCAGCGATTACGATGCCGCCGCCATAAAAGAAAAACTAAAAAAAGCCATCGACCAACATTTTCCTCTGGAGCGTTTTTTCTCGCCCAGCGATGCGATACTGCTTAAACCCAATCTTTTGATGCCGGCCACGCCTGATCAGGCGGTGGTCACGCACCCGGTCTTGGTTCAGGCCGTGGCCGGGATTTTTCAGGATTTTGGCTGCCCGGTCAGCGTGGGCGATTCACCCGGCGGTTTCGTAGACCGCAAGGCCATGGAGGATGTCTACGGCCAGAGCGGTTATTTCGCTTTGCGCCAGGCAGGTGTCCAACTGCTTAATCCTGACCAGAGCGTTGAACGCGAAGGGCTTCCCTTTTGCTGGTGGGCCGCCGGCGGTTACAAGCTGGTCAGCTTGCCTAAGATAAAGACCCACGAACTGATGACTTTGACCCTGGCAGTCAAAAATATGTACGGCTGTATCAGCGGCGCGCAAAAAAGTAAACTTCACGTGGATTATCTGCGGCCGATTGATTTTGTCGAGATGCTCTTGAAGGTCTATCGGCTGGCCCGGCCGGCTTTCAGTATTTGTGACGGGATATTAGCCATGGAGGGGCCCGGGCCGTCGCTTAGGGGTTTTCCCCGGCACCTGGGCGTGGTAGTACTGGGCGATGACGCGCTGTACGTGGATCTGGCCATCAGCCGGCTTTTAGGCGTGAGCGATGCCCGGCACATCCTGATCCGACGGGCTAAAGAGTTAGGATTGGTCCAGGAAGATCAGCTCGAGATGATTTCCGAGGTCCCGGTGCCCCTGGTCAAGGATTATAAACTTCCCCGACAGCTCGGGCTGGACCGGATACCGGCCGCGGTGTTTGAACCGCTCAAGGCACTGCTTAAGTTTTATCCGGTGGTGACTGACCGATGCACGGCTTGCGGGGCCTGCATCCAGGTCTGTCCGCGCAAGACCATCACCATGAAAGGCAAACGGGCCTTGATCCACAAAGAAAGATGCATCCGCTGTTTATGCTGCGCCGAGATGTGCCGCTTTGGCGCGATCGAGCTGGAAAAAAACCTGCTCTTGAAGATGGCGAGCGCCGCGGCTAAATTAATCAGGGGGAAATAGTGTTGGCCATAAGATTTAAAAACAACCGGCTTTATTATTTGGACCAGACCCGGCTGCCTTTAAAGGAAGTCTGGCGGGAGTGCGTGAGCGTCTCACAGGGGTACAAAGCGATAAAAGAACTCCAGGTGCGCGGCGCGCCCTTGATCGGGGTGTTCGCGGCTTATTGTGCCTGGGTAGGTATTAAGGATATCAAGAGTAAAGGAAAAAGGTTTTACCGTGACGCGCTAAAACTGCTTGATCATTTGCAAAGCTGCCGGCCCACGGCAGTTAACTTGGCCTGGGCGCTGTTACGCATGCGGGACGTGTTAAAAGAGACAAAAGACCTTGGCCTTGGCCGGATAAAAGCAGCGATGCTGGATGAAGCTTGCCGGATACACAAGGAGGATCAGCGGCTTTGCCGTGCTATCGGTAGGTTCGGGTCGACCCTGATCAAGCCGGGTGATACCATCCTGACCCATTGTAACGCCGGGGCGCTGGCGACTTCAGGTGTCGGTACGGCCCTGGCGGTGGTCTATGCGGCGGCCCGTAAATATAAAGGCATAAAAGTTTACGCCGACGAAACCCGGCCGCTTTTACAGGGTTCGCGGCTTAGCGCCTGGGAACTCAAAAAGCACAAGGTGGATGTCACCTTGAATTGCGATAATATGGCCGCTGATCTGATGCAAAGGCGCAAGATCGATAAAGTGATCGTGGGCGCGGACCGGGTCACTGCCTCCGGCGACGTGGCCAACAAGATCGGCACTTACGCTTTAGCCGTGGCGGCGAAATATCACCGGGTGCCGTTTTACGTGGCCGCGCCGTTTTCTACTTTTGATCTGAACCTGAAACATGGTAAAGCTATTCCCATCGAGCAAAGGGGCCCTGACGAAGTGCGCAGGGTCCTGGGTAAGGTCTCGATCGCTCCCATTAATATTAAGGTATATAATCCGGCTTTTGATGTTACGCCGCATGGGTTGATCACGGCGATCATTACGGATAAGGGCGTGATCCGTCCGCCGTTTGCGCGCAACATCAAAAAAATCATAGGAGGGAAGGCATGAGAAAGCTGTTGGGGGTCTTGCTGTTTTCCTTTGTTTTAGCGGCCACGGCCATGCCGGCCAAGCCGAAAGTGCCGAGCCTGGGCCTGGGTAAATACCAAAAAATGACTTTTGCGCCGGTAGATTTTGATACTTTTTTAGCCAAACATCCGGATCTGACCGCGACGCCCCGCCTCGCCAAGTCTTTGGCCGATGGTAAAAAGATCATGGACCAGCAATTAGGATATTACGCTCAGTGGTGGATGAGCCATAAGCGACCGGGCCCCGATGCCAAAGAGCTTAAAGTTTACGTCGAACTCATCCAGTATGAACCTGGGATGAAGAGCGTAAGGATGTTTAACTCCGGCAGCGCCGGAGAAGGGCTGCTGATGTTTCACGCCAAGTTTGTGGACGCGGCTGACGAAACGCTTCTGGGCGCGCACGACATTGAATACCGGGTCACCGGCGATACCGCCTGGAGCCTCGCCTATTTTGAATGCGCCCAGAACATCACCAAATTCATCGACCGCAATAAAAAATAGCTAACCGTGTTGCATACCGGGTTTGCAACCTGATTGCAAACCCGGTATGCAACGAGGTTTAACCGTGATATACTATTATTTATGCTTGCCCGACGCATTATTCCTTGCCTGGATATTGACCAAGGCCGGGTAGTCAAGGGCGTGAATTTTGTCAACCTGCGCGATGCCGGCGACGCGGTGGCTAACGCCTGTTTTTACGACGCCCAGGGCGCGGACGAACTGGTATTTTTAGACATCACCGCCAGCCATGAACGCAGAAAGACCATCATCGCGCTGGTAAAAAAAGTCGCCGAGGTGGTGTTTATGCCGTTTACCGTGGGCGGCGGCATCAGGACCATCGAGGATATCCGGGCAATGCTGTTAGCCGGCGCGGATAAAGTCTCGCTTAATACCGCGGCTGTCCAAGACCCCGGTTTGATCAGCCGGGCGGCCAAAGTATTTGGCAGCCAGTGTATTGTGGTGGCGATCGACGCCCGTCGTAGACGGATGGTAGATAGTAGATGTCAGATGGTAGGACCATCCGGTTGGCAGGTCTACATCCACGGCGGCAGGACGCCTACGGGGCTTGACGCGCTAAAATGGGCCCAAAAGGCTCAAAAGCTGGGCGCCGGAGAGATCCTGCTTACCAGCATGGATTATGACGGCACCAAAGACGGTTATGATATTGACCTGACCGCGGCAATCGCAAGCGCAGTTAATATACCGGTGATCGCTTCCGGCGGCGCCGGCTCGCCGCAAGATTTTTACCGGGTATTTTCGCGGACCCGGGCCCAAGCGGCCCTGGCCGCGTCGATATTTCATTTCCGGCAGCACAGGATAGGTGATCTTAAAAGCTACCTGAAAAACAAAGGAATAAAGGTGCGCATATGAAGAAAGGCTTTACGCTGATCGAGATGCTGGTGGTGATCGCCATCGTGGCTATTTTGGCGGCGATCGTCTGGGTCAACGTAGGGTCTTCAGTGGAAAAAAGCAAAGTGTCCGGCGCCTTAAACCAGTATAAATCCATTAAGACCGCGGCCAACGCTTATTTTACCGACGTCGGTCAGTGGCCGGCCAATACTTCCAACGGCACGGGGTTGGTGGCTAACGACAGCTTCTATGGTTGGGCCGGTCCTTACCTGGAAAAATGGCCCACCCCTGCGCCCTGGGGCGGTAATTATAATTTTTTACAAGATAACACCCAGCGTTACCTGCGCTTGGTCGGAGTAAAACTTTCCGCGGCGATGAAGATGGACAACATCATGGATGGTTCGGACGGCGATTCTGCCGGCGCGGTCCGCTACGATGGTTCGGGTAACAATTATACCGTAGATCTTTTGCTATCTAATGATTAGGGAGTAAAAGCATGGCAAAGGCGCCGAAATTAAAATATGATAAAAACGGCCTTATCCCGGCCATCGTCCAGGATTATCAGACCGGCGAAGTATTGATGGTGGCCTACATGAACCAAGCGTCCCTGAAAATAACCCTTAAAGAAAAACGCACCTGCTTCTGGTCGCGTTCCCGCAAAGTCCTTTGGCGTAAAGGCGAGACTTCCGGCCATGTTCAGAAGATAAAAAGCCTTTATTATGATTGCGACGCCGACGCGTTGTTGATTAAAGTGGATCAGGTCGGCGGCATCGCCTGTCATACGGGTAACCGGAGCTGTTTTTACCGAAAAATCATCTAAAACCTGGTTGCATTGCGGGTTTGCAACCAGGTTGCAAACCCGCAATGCAACCAGGTTCACCAAATCATGAATATTACCCCCGATTTAAAACAATTTAAAAGGTTGGCCAAAAAGCACAACCTGATCATCCTGTCGCATAAATTTTACTGCGACTGGCTTACTCCGGTGTCGGTCTACCAGGGCCTGCGCGCCGGTATGCCCGGCGAGAGTTTTCTTTTGGAATCGGTGGAAGGCCGGGAAAAGATCTGCCGGTTTTCTTTTTTAGGGTTTGAGCCGCTTTGTGTTTTCAAGACTAAGGCCGAGTCAGTCTACATCGATGATGTCTGCCGCCGCATGGGCCCAGGAACTCATCCGCTCGAAGAACTAAAAAGACTGATGACCGCTTTTAAGCCGGCGCCCCTGGAACAGCTAAGGTTTTTCGGCGGTTTCGTGGGGTATCTGGGTTACGGTCTGGTCAGGTTCTGGGAACCGGTAGGCCCCAGATTGGCCGACGATATCAAGGCTTTTGACGCTTATCTGATCCTGCCGCGCTACCTGGTGATATTTGACCACATCACGCGCCAGGTGGAGATACTGCTTTTTGTCAAGACCGGCGCAGGCGGCGATCGGGACGCGCTTTACAAACGCCAGGCCGCGGACCTGGAAAAGTTTTGTCGTCTGGTGCGGACGGTTCGCGGATTGCCCAAGCTGGGATTTTGCCCAGCGCCGAATACCTTTCATTCCAATTTTCCCAAGAAAGATTTCCTGGCCGCGGTGGCTCAGGCCCGCGAATATATCAAAGCCGGAGAAAATATCCAGGTGGTGGTGTCCCAGCGCTTCAGCCGGGCTTTTAAAGCCGACCCGTTCGGGGTCTACCGGTATTTGCGCCTGCTGAACCCTTCGCCTTATATGTTTTTTCTCGATTTTAAAGGCGTTCAGTTAGCCGGTTCCAGTCCCGAGATGCTGGTGCGCTGCGAAGACTCTGAGTTAGTCACGCATCCCATCGCCGGGACGCGCAAACGCGGTAAGACCGAGGCCGAAGATGAAGCCCTGGCTAAAGAACTGCTGGCCGACACCAAGGAGCGCGCCGAACACCTGATGCTGGTGGACCTGGCCAGAAACGACCTGGGCCGAGTGGCCGCTTCATCAAGCGTCAATGTGCCCAAGTTCATGGCTATAGAAAAGTTTTCCCACGTGATGCATATTGTCAGCGAAGTCCGGGCGAGGCTCGCCAAAGGCAAGGATATGTTTGACGCTTTTGTTTCCTGTTTTCCCGCCGGTACGCTATCCGGCGCGCCGAAAGTGCGGGCCATGCAGATCATCAACGAACTGGAACCGGCGGAACGCGGCCCTTACGGCGGCGCGGTAGGCTACTTTTCTTTTACCGGCGACCTGGACACCTGCATCACTATCCGCACCGTGGCGTTTAAAAACGGCAAGGCATATGTTCAGGCCGGCGCCGGCATTGTCAGCGATTCAGTGCCTAGCCGCGAATACCAGGAAACGCTCAATAAAGCCCAAGCCCAGATGCTGGCCGTGGGCTACGCGCTGGGCGATAAAAGCCGCCGATAAAAGCCGTTTAAAAAAAGCTGGCGAAAAGCGGATTCTTTGGTATACTTGATTTTCCAAGAGGAGGATAAAGATGCTCAAAATCAGATTGTTCAAACCCGGTAAGAACATCAAGAACAAGACCCACTACAAAATAGTCGTGATCGAGGAGAAAAAAGCCCGCGATTCACGCTATGTGGTCGAGTTGGGTTATTATGACCCGGCCCATGATCTGTTCAAGATGGATACGGCTAAATACGACGAATGGTACAAAAAAGGCGCCCGGCCCAGCCAGACCATCGCCAGTTTAGTCAAGAAGGCTAAAAAAGCAATCACGGTGTAGGTGTAGGGGCGGGGCTTGCCCCCGCCCGCAAAACAATTACGCGTAGGGGCGCGGTTTCCGCGCCCGCTGATAATATAAAGGAGATAATTTATGCAGCCCAATCCCAATGCGGGAATGTATAACCTGGTTTTCATGGCCGCGTTGATCGGTGTTTGGTATTTTTTGGTGATCCGGCCGCAGTCGGCTAAACAGAAAGAGCACCTGAAGATGGTGGACGGCCTGCAAAAAAACGACGAGGTCGTCACCAGCGGCGGGATCCATGCTACCGTGGTCAACGTGAAAGAAAAGACCTTGGTAGTCAGGATCGACGAAAATGTCAAGATGGAGATAGATAAGAACGCGGTAGCATACAAAAAGAAATGATAGTGTTTAGCGGATAGCGTGTAGCGTATAGTGTTTAGTTCTGAAAAAATCCGACTATACGCTATCCGCCATACGCTATACGCTAGTTGAAAAGGAGCAGCAATGATCAAGCACTACAACCTTTCCGCGCGCTTCGCCGTCATCGGCGTGTTGCTTGCGGCCGGTATCGCGGCCATCCTGCCTTTGGACAAGAAAATAAACCTGGGCCTGGACCTTAAGGGCGGGACTTATGTGTTGCTCAAGGCCGACACCAGCGGTCTTTCCGGCCAAAAAGTCTCCGAGGCTATTACCGGCGCTATCGAGAAGGTGCGCAGCCGCATCGACGCTTACGGCGTCAAAGAGACTTCCATCCAGATGCAGGGAACCGATACTATCCTGGTGCAGCTGCCCGGAGTAGTAGAACGAGAAGTGATCAACGCGCTTAAGGGCGTGGGTAAACTGGAATTTAAGATAGTCGACGAAGACCAGACCAAATTTCAGGCAGCGCTCAAAGGCGACGTGCCGGTTGATTATGATTTTAAGGAAGACGCCAAGGGAAGCGGCTGGCTGCTTATGGCAAAGGTTGCCGCCATTGATGGATCGGACCTGTTGGAAAGCCACGTGGGTTTCGACACCTACGGCGTGCCGGACGTGAAATTGCAGTTTACCTCATCCGGCATGAAAAAGTTCGCCAAGGTCACCGAAGAAAACGTGGGCAAACAGATGGCGATCTTACTCGACGGCCGGGTGATGAGCGCGCCGGTGATCAGAGAGCCCATCCTTACCGGCCAGTGCCAGATCTCAGGCGATTTTTCCATGGACGACGCCAGGGTCCTGTCTTCGGTGCTTACTTCCGGAGCTCTACCGGTACCGTTGGCCATCGAGGAAGAGCGCACGGTCGGCCCGCTGCTTGGTTCGGACTCGGTCAGCCACGGCATGAAGTCGCTTATCCTGGGGCTGGTGTTCGTGTTCGTGTTTATGGCGGTTTATTATCTGGCCGGCGGGCTGATCGCCTGCGTGTGCCTTTTGCTTAACCTGTTGTTGATCATGGCCGGCCTTTCTTTTTTGCACGCCACGCTTACTTTGCCGGGCATCGCCGGTCTGATATTGTCATTAGGTATGGCGGTAGACGCCAACGTCCTTATCTACGAACGTATCCGCGACGAGCTGGCGCTTAAAAAACCCTTGAGCGTGGCGATCAGCGCAAGCTACGCGCGGACGTTTGTCACAATTCTTGATTCAAACCTTACCACGGTCATGGCCGCGTTGTGTTTGCTGGCGTTCGGCACGGGTCCGATCAGGGGATTTGCCATGACCCTGACGCTGGGCATCGCCGTGAGCATGTTTACCGCGATATACGTTTCCCGCACTTTGCTTTTGTTCTTCATGGAAAGAGGCATGAAAAGCCTGCCGATGCTGCAGTTTTTTCCGGCGACCAAGATAGATTTTCTCAAACCCAGGTTCATCTGCTTGATTTTTTCCGTCGCGCTTATCAGTTTCGGGATGTTAAAGTATTTTTCCCTGGGTGAGGCGGCTTACGGCGTGGATTTTCGCGGCGGTCAGGTCCTGGAATATAAAATAACCCCGGCCGTGCCGATCGAAGAAGTGCGTAGTACCCTTAAGGATAAAGGCCTTTCAGCTTTGATCATCCAGGATTTTAAGGACATCGCCGGCGGCGTGATGATCAAAAGCAAAGAGGATGTCACCGACAAGGTGGAAGATATCCTTAAAGCCAAGTACAATAACGTTGAGCGCCTTAGGGTCAACCGGGTCGGTCCGGCCGTGGGCAAGCTGCTTCAGAAAAAAGCCATACTGGCGATCGTCTTTTCGCTTATCGGTATCATGGCCTACGTGGCTTTCCGGTTCAAGCACTGGGATTTTGCCCTGGCCGGCGTCATCGCGCTCTTGCATGACGTGGTGGTGGCGTTGACCTTTACCGCGATCATGGGTTACGAAGTGGACTTGCTTATCATCACCGCGCTTTTGACGATCGCCGGTTATTCGATCAACGATACCATAGTCATTTATGACCGTATCAGGGAGATCGCCCCCAAATTTACCAAACTTTCCCTGGCCCAGGTCATCAATACGGCGCTTAACCAGACGTTTTCGCGTACCATCATAACTTCGCTGACCGTACTGTTTGTGACTGCTTCGATGTATTTCGCCGGCGGCGAGGCTTTACGCAGTTTTTCCTTTACGCTTTTGGTGGGCTTCATTTCCGGCGTTTATTCTACTGTCTATATCGCCAGCGCTGTGGTTATTCTTTTGCGTAAAGCAAAAGTTAACTAAAGTAGTGCATGTAATTTTTCTCAACCTTACCCAATCAACCCCTGTTTTACCTTGTAGGTGGAGCAGGGGTTTTTCATTTCTCGGAACGCATGTAATATTTTCAAACATTAGCTTGACATAATTCATTACATATGGTATATTCAAAATGAAAAGAAGGGGGCGAGGAGGATGGATTTTTATAAAAGGATAGGCGAGCGCGTTAAGAAATTGCGCGAAAAATTTAGTTTATCACAAGAAGAGTTGGCCAAACGGTTAAAAGTAAGCCGGGTTTCGATATCGCAAATAGAAGGCGGAACTCGCAAGATAACTGTTGAAGAGATTGCGAAATTATCGGTAATTTTTAACATTGATGCGGATGTATTGCTGGATTTAAAAAAAGATATCGAGGTAGTCTTGGAAAAAGAAAAAAATCCTTTTGTGAAAGATGTTGGCGGAATACGAATAAGTGTACCGCAGAAGAATATTAAAAAATTCCGTGAGGTGCTTCTTTATATTTTAGGTAAAGTTGGTTCAAAAGCGAATATCGGAGAAACCGTTCTCTATAAATTACTTTATTTTATTGACTTTGATTATTACGAAAGGTATGAAGAACAGTTAATCGGCGCGACCTACCAAAAGAACCATTACGGACCGACTCCGGTTGAATTTGCTAAGGTGGTTGAGCATATGAAAGATAAAGGTGATTTAGTAGAGGTGCGGAGCCAATATTTTCAGCGCCTTCAGCGTAAGTATATGCCTGTGCGAGATCCGGATTTAAGCATGCTCAGTGCTGATGAGATAAAAACCATCGATGAGGTTTTAGAGCGATTGTCGGACATGAATGCCACCCAAATAAGTGAGTACTCTCATGGCGATATTCCCTGGAAGACCACGCCTGACGGCAAAGTTATAGATTATGAGTCTGTTTTTTACCGCACCGCCCCATATTCAGCGAGGAAGTACCGTGACGACGCCGAAGTTTTTTAATGAAATACAAGAATTACCTGAATATTCGAAAGATTTTAAAAAACTTTCAAAAAAGTTTAAAACCCTGCCCGAGGACATAGAAACTTTCATTAATGTTCAATTGAATTCCTATCACAAACTGGGTGCGGATAATGGCGGTATTGTTCGTATTGCCGGCCTCGGTATTGAATACCCGCATATTCATAAAGCACGAAAGTTTGCTTGTAAATCTTTAAAAGGTAAAGGCGCCCAAAGCGGCATTCGAGTTATTTACGCTTTCTATCCTAATGAGGACAAAATTGAATTCATCGAAATTTATTACAAGGGCGATCAAGAAAATGAAGATAGAGGGCGGATACTTAAGTATTACTCCGAATGATATATCGGGCCTAGACCTCGAAAGTAGAAGCTAATCGAATTCCGGGGACAGCTACCGTAATTACAACCGCGCTTCGCCACCTCCGGGGAGTCCCCGATTATTCCATCGGGGCCACCCCGGAGGTGTAATGCCCCGCTTGAAACCGCCGGCCCCGCATGTTAAACTTCTAGCGTGTTTGATACTTTAAAGCTTTATCGGTCCAAGGAAGTGTCCCTGGTGGACGTCGAGAATTCCCTTGTCGCGCTGGGTTACCGCAGGGTAGATTCAGTCGCCGAAGAAGGCGATTTTTCCGTGCGCGGGGACACCCTGGAAGTGTTCCCGATAAACTTCAGTTTTCCTCTGCGTCTCGAATGGCGCTACGATACGATCGAGAAGATCTACAGTTACGATAAAGCCCTGCGCCGCAAGATCATCGATTACGATTTCCTGATCATCATCCCTCACCGCAGGATCCTTAAAAAATACGACTCTGAAGACATACCCCTGGAGACTGTGCTGCGGCTTGAGCCCGGCGATTTTGTGGCCCATAGCCGCCACGGCATCGGCCGGTTCCTGGGTATGAAGGAACTCCAAGTCCGCCAGCATCCCCAGTATTTTTTCGAGATCGAGTACGACCGCACCGAACGGCTGTACGTCTCTAAAGAAGAAGCCCACCTGATCCAAAAGTATGCGTCCTTCGGCGGCCGGCCGCCCCGACTTAACCGGCTGGGTTCGGGCGATTGGACCAGGACAAAAGCGCGGGTCCAAAAGGGCATAAAACATTACGCGCTCCAGCTGCTGCGTATGCAGGCCCAGCGTCAGCTTCTCGGCGGGATCAAGTTTTCGCCGGATACCGATTGGCAGAAAGATTTTGAACGGGGTTTTCCCTACCAGGAGACCGAAGACCAGCTTAAAGCCATAAACGACGCCAAAGCCGATATGGAGAACGTTACGTCCATGGACCGCATAATCTGCGGCGACGTGGGTTACGGCAAGACCGAAGTGGCGATGCGGGCGGCGTTTAAAGCGGTGATGGACGGAGTGCAAGTGGCGTTTTTGGTGCCTACCACCATCCTGGCCTACCAGCATTACCTTAATTTTTTAGACCGCCTGAAAAAATTTCCCCTGCGCGTGGCCATGCTTTCGCGGTTCTTAAGCGCCGCCGAATGTAAACAGGTGATCGACGACCTGGCTGCCGGTATTGTGGACATCGTGGTCGGCACGCACCGGCTTTTGTCTGCCGACGTGACTTTTAAGAAACTGGGTTTTTTGGTAGTGGACGAGGAACATAAGTTCGGGGTCATCCATAAAGAAAAAATGAAGGCCATGAAGGCGGGCATCGATGTCTTGACTTTGACTGCTACGCCCATACCGCGCACGCTTTATATGGGGCTGGCAGGCGTGAAAAATATTTCCTTGATCAAGACTCCGCCCAAAGAACGCCTGGCGGTCCAGACCAGGACGATCGAGTTTTCGCTGCCGATTTTGCGGGAAATAATCACAAGGGAGGTCCAGCGCAAAGGCGAAGTGTTCGTGGTCAACAACCGCATCGAGACGATCTTTAAGCTGGCGGCCCAATTGAAGCGGACGTTGTCCCCGGAAGTCAAGATGGCTGTGGTGCACGGGCGCATGCCGGCTCACGCGATAGAGAAGGCCATGCGCGACTTCGTCGACAAAAAAATAAACTGCCTGGTATCCACGGCGATCGTAGAATCCGGCATTGATATCCCTTCGGCGAACACGATCATCATCAATGACGCGCATCTTTTTGGTCTGGCCGACCTGCACCAGCTGCGCGGCCGGGTGGGGCGTTTCAACCTGCAGGCTTACGCTTATCTGGTCGTCCCGTCAAAAGACGCCATATCGGAGGATGCCCGTAAAAAACTTGCGTTGATCGAAGAATTCTCTCATCTGGGCGCCGGGTTTGAAATCGCCACCAAAGACCTGGAATTGCGCGGCGCAGGCTCCATCCTGGGCGCCGAGCAGAGCGGATTCATCTGGCAGATCGGTTTTGACATGTACTGCCGCTTGCTCAAGAAAGAGGTTGAATATTTGAAAGAAGCCTTTAGAATAGACCAAAGACCATAGACCATAGACCAAAGACCGGGGAGCGCAAAAACGAAGATGAGACCACAAACTCAGCCCGTAAAGCCTAAATCCTGCGGCATAGCTAACTCACTAATTAACAAACAGGTAAGAAGATTTATTGTGTTTTTAGGTCTATGGTCTATAGTCTATGGTCTATGGTCTACGTCTGCCCAGGCTTACGAAGTCAGCGAGGTGGTGGCTACAGTTAATAATGAGGTCATCACCACCAAAGACTTAAGCGATTATTGCGAGATATTGTTTTATCAGTCCGGTGAAGCACAGCCCAAAGTCAATTACGTGGACCCGGTTTTCCGGCGCGAGGCCCTGGACCAGCTCATCGAAGATACCCTGATCCTTGATCAGGCTAAAAAAGAAAAGGACCAGCTGGCTAACGGCAAAGACGAAGAAAAGGCCCTGGCTAAAAAGATCGACGAGCAGATCGCCAAGAGCGTCGACAAAAAAATAAACGAGATAATCGTTTCCGCCGGCGGCCGTGAGGTCTTCGAAAAGTCCCTGGAGGAAAAAGGCCTGGCCTTAGCCGACCTGCGCAAAAAGATAGGCCAGCAGATGCTGATCGCCATGACCGTAGATAAATGCGTGCGCGATTATGTCGGCGTTTCCCCCCAGGAGATCAGCGCTTACTATGATGGGCATGCCCAGGATTTTAAGACCCAGGAAAAAAGCGTGGTCTGGGTGGCCGTTTCCGACGACAACAAACTTTTAGATAAGGTCGCCCGTTTTATCCGGGCTAAGGGCGCGGACAAAGCCGGTACAGCGTTTAAAAGCGTGATGACCCGCATGGAGGCGGACATCGGGCAGTTTAACAGCGACATCTCTTCGGCGCTGGCTACGCTTAGTCCGGGAGAATCGATCCTCAAGAAATCCGGCGACAAGATTTATCTGATACATTACCAGAAGAAGATCGAGTCGCGCGCTTTGACCTTGGAAGAAGCCAGTAGCGAAATACAGGACAAGCTTTACCAGGAAAAATTCAAAAAAAAGATGAGCGAGTGGGTGGATTCACTTAGGAACAAGGCTGCTATCCAGGTCTTTCTTACGACGATCCGGCCGGTTCCGGCTGTCGCCGCCGCGCCGGCGGTCGTGGAGAACGCGACCGTGGCCGTTACCGTTGTTCCTGAGGTGCCCAACGTGACTGCTGAAGCGCCCGCGAATCTTACGCTCAACGCTACGGTTAACGCGACTGCGGAAGCTGTTGCGCCGGCTGA